>ERZ1643251.90-NODE-90-length-164763-cov-27.218198_pt1 | contig 164763 bp, 154 predicted proteins | sample MGYA00579261_ERZ1643251 | MGnify/ENA primary metagenome ERZ1643251 (study PRJEB29033, sample SAMEA4952267) | chicken gut metagenome | biome: Broiler Chicken; feature: Gastrointestinal Tract; material: Caecum | place: Ireland | collected 2018 | study: Broiler... | reverse complement strand
CAACATGCCCTAAGGGGGCAAGTGCAAACTACCGGCTTAGCCGGTAGTTTTGATTATTCTGTCTTTACTATTAAATACATGTTGTATTTTAAAACTTACAAGATTGCTTATGGCTTTTTGTACTTCGCCGAAAAGTTTTTTTGTGTCCACACTATCTGAGAAGGCATTAAAGTATTGTTTTAACGCCAAAACCGTCGCCATTCTTATATCTGTGTCAACATTAATTTTGCATATATTGTAATTTTTGCAAACATCAAACAAAATGTTAGCCGAAACGCCTTTTGCTTTTTTTATATTTCCACCTAAATTATTTATTTGCTTAATTACATTTTCATCTACGCTTGAAGCGCCGTGTAAAACTAACGGAGTATTTGGTATTTTTCTTTGAATTTTTTTTAAAACATCTATTGCTAATTTAGGTTCGTTTTGGAATTTGTTAATTCCATGACTTGTTCCAATAGCAATAGCAAGGGAATCTACATTGGTTTGTTCGACAAAAATTTTAGCCTCATCTGGAGAGGTGTAAATACTTTTATCACTACAAACATCGTCTTCAATTCCTAAAAGTCTTCCAAGTTCTCCTTCAACTTGTACATTATGTTTATGTGCATAATCTACAACTTTTTTAGTAAGTTCAATATTTTCTTTTAATGTCAAAGAACTCCCGTCAATCATGACACTATCAAAACCCAACTTAATAGCTTTTTTACAAATTTCAAAATCTTTTCCGTGATCCAGATGAAAAAATATAGGGATATCATAAGTTTTTTTTGTAGCTAAAATTAAATGTTTTAAATATTCATCACCAATATATTTAACAGCACTTTCCGATGTGGCAACTATTACTGGAGAATTTGATTCTTTTGCTGCATTTAATATTCCTTTTAAGCTTTCTAAATTGCAAAAATTAAATGCGCCCAGTGCATAATGATTATTTATTGCATCTTTATAATATTCTTTAAGATTCATACATACCTCAATATATTTTAAACATTATTTCTTAAATAAACAAATAATTTTTAAATTTAATTTTTAATTATTTCTATATTAATTAATATTTTCATATATTAAAATATGAAAAAAATATTTTGTTTTATAATATTTATTGTTTTTATAATCATTTGTTTGTTAATGGTAAATTCATATATTGGAAAGAATAATATGTATAAAATAACTTCTCAAATTCAAAAAACCTATTTTATTAACACAACATCAAGATATGTTGCAGAATTTTCTACTGGAAAGAGAGAACAGGTTTTTGAATATAATGGAATTAGCACCGATAAAGTAGATTATGCAGTGTTAAAAATTAAGTTTTTTGAAGATACAAATTTTGCAAATTCAATAAATGTTAAAATAAAATATAATGACAAAGAAATAACTGCTGTTTTGGAAAAAAATCCATTTGATTTATCATTCATGTGCGATTTAAAACACTTATTTAAAGACAACAGCATACAAATACTTATAGAAAACGTTGATGATGAATTCGTAAGTTTGGAGTGCGTATCTACAAAATGGCAAATTAATTATGAAGAAGCTTTAAAGATAGGTTTTAAAGCTTTAAAAAATTTTATCAAACAAAATCAATGCGAGTGTTATTTAACAGTTGGATATGAAAAATACAACTTGGAAACTGTATATTTTTGGATTTTTAATGTAAAAGCTAAAAATACTAGTTCAAAAAATGTAGTTATTAATGTTGATGATGGAGAAATTGTGTTTGTTAGCTAATTAATTGAAAAAAAGTTGCATTTGTGTTAATATGTTTCATATTAAAGGAGAATTCATGGCATATTTAACCAAACAAGAAAGCGAAAATGCGTACTTAGTAGGAGTTTCTTTATCAAATAAAGATGATATTGAAATAAGCTTAAAAGAATTAAAAAGCTTGTGCGAAACTGCTGGGCTTAACGTGGTTGGTCACACATTTCAATATATAAGGCAAATTACACCTTCAACTTTAATTGGCAGTGGAAAGGTTGAAGATATAAAAAAAGAAGTTGAAAACAACAACGCAAATGTTGTTGTTGTTGATTATGAACTTAGTGGCTCACAGGTAAGAAATTTGACAGATTGTTTAAATGTTAAAGTCATTGATAGAATAACTTTAATTTTAGACATTTTTGCACAAAGAGCAACAAGTAACGAGGGAAAGTTGCAGGTTGAACTTGCACAATTAAAATATAATTTGCCACGTCTTGCAGGCATAAGTGGAACAAGTGGTAGATTTGGAGGCTCTGGAGTTGGAATGAGAGGCCCTGGAGAAACTAAATTAGAACTTAACAAAAGGATAGCGCAAAATAATATTTATAAATTGGAAAAAGAAATAGAAAAAATAAAGCAAAACAGAGATGTTCAAAGAAAAAATAGAAAAGAAAATGGAATTTGCAAAGTGGCAATAGTTGGATATACAAATGCTGGAAAAAGCACGCTTTTAAATTTAATAACAAAATCAAGTATTTATGCAGATGACAAACTTTTTGCAACTCTTGACACAACCAGCAGAACCGTGTGGCTTTGTGAAGGGAAAAAAATAGTTTTGACAGATACTGTTGGATTTATATCTAAATTGCCACATGATTTGGTTGATGCTTTTAGTTCAACATTGGACGAAGCTAAGGACGCAGATATAATTTTGCATGTGATAGATGTTAGCAATCCTCACTATAAAAATCAAATTGAAGTTGTTAATAATGTTTTAAGTAGTTTAAATGTAAAAACAAATATAATTAAAGTTTATAACAAATGTGATAAAGTTGTAGAGAAAGATAACAAAGATGGGATTTATATTTCTGCAAAACAAAATATTGGCATTGAAGACTTGAAAAAAGAAATAATAAACATAATGGATAAATTGTAACAAAAACTCACCAAATTCATATAGTGATATGAGCAAAGGAAAAAAAATCAATGTACAAAAGAAGAAATGATTACATATAAAAGTTTAAATTTTGTGGAGGTACATATGAATCTTTTTGGTGGATTCGGCACTTGTGGACATGGCACAAATAATTGTTGCTCAATCATTTGGTTGTTATTCTTGTTGCAAATTTGTGGATGCGGAAACGGCATGTTTGGTGGAGATAACGATTGCATGAATTTAATATTCTTACTATTAATACTTTCTTGCTGTGGTTGTGGATGCAACACACCATGTGGCAACAACTAATACCGACAATTTAAAAAGGCTGTAAGAAATTACAGCCTTTTTTACAAACATTCTGTTAATTCGACAAATTAAATTAACATAAATGTTAAAAAGCTTCAAAAAATATAATCGAACACATAGAGAAAATTTTAAATTTTATTGTCACGCGCTAATTTATCAAACAAAAGGGGTTAAAAGTATACAGCATAATTTTGTTTCTAATCTGTTTATATTTTTTATTCAATTCGTTGACAAAAAAAATGTTATAGTATAAACTCTATTTGTTAAATTATATATAGGAGCACAATAATGAAGAAATCAATAAAAAAGGCTTGCGCAATTGCCTTACTTGCAACATCCACAGCAGTAGTTGGTGCAAACGGTGTTATTTTGCAAAATAATATTAAACCAGCGGACAAGCTAGTTTATGCAGAGCAAAGTGCAAGTGCCTTGACAATGCTAGAAATAGATTCACAAAGTCAAACTGCAACCGTAGGTTCAACGTGTAATGTTCCTCAAGCAAGATTGGTTGTTCCTGGTTCGTCAATTGAGTTAAATCAAACACACTACACTGTTGTAAGTCCAATAGGTGAGAGTGTTGATGTTTCAAATGGTCAGTTTAAGGTAGAAAGAGCTGGAACTTATTTGGTTAACTATGAAATTGAAAATGATGGAAAAGTTTATAAAGCAACAGCTGAAATAAAAGGACAAATTGGAAAAAATACAATAGAACTTGTAGAGAACACACAAAGAACATTGCCAAAGTATGTTTGGCAAAGCTATAAGAGAGATTTGTACATTCCAAAAGCAGAAGTGAAATTTGCCGAAGACGAATTTAAAACTGATTATGACATTACAACCACTGTAACAACACCATCTCAAAAAACCTTAACGTTTAATGATGAAACGGGGTTATTGTCTTATACTGCTTTAGAAGAAGGTATTTACTCAGTAACATACGAGGCAAGAACAAAAGACGGAGTTTATTTAAATTCAAGAACTGAAGAATTCACAGTGTTATCTGATGTTGATTTTGAAAAAGAGTATGGAATTGATTACACATTAAAATTTGATTACTCTAAAACAGTAAACACAAGTGCAGACATAGGTGAAGAGATAGAACTTCCAACGCCAGTGGGTAAAATGGGCAATGAAGAAACACCAATTTATTATAATATTGAAGCGTATGTTTATATAAATGGTAGTCCAGTAGATGTTACAGAATACACAATGAACGGCACAAAATTTACAGCGCAAAAAACATATACAATTGGAGAGCAAACTTACACAGTTGACAATGGTAGATATTTATTCTACTACAATGTTTTTGATGCTTTGGGTAAAGAGGCAGAAAGGACAGGTTTTGAAATAAGTGGAGTTAAAGATACAAAAGCGCCAACCGTAATTGTTGCCGATCCATATTCAGTCGATAATGTTGAAAATATCAAAAATGTAGATTACAAACTTCAAACAAATTTTTCAAATGGTCAAAATGTAATTTTAAAAGCGATATATGCAGAAGATTTGTCTGATGATTTAAAAGATTTGGAATTAGTAAGATATATAAGAAGTGATTCTCAATCAAGCTCTTCAAAAGATATATATTCTGATGAAGGACAAGAAGATGAAAACATTTTCACAAAAGATATTATCTTCAACATGACAAGCGATTTTGAATTTGATGAAAATACAATGGTCGACGCAAAAGACCTAGGCATTGATAAATTAGAAAATGGAAGCTATACAGCATATTATAGAGCTAAAGACAGTTCTGGAAATACAGTAACAGTAAATTATGTTTTTAATGTAAGCTCAACATTTGAGTTCACCAGTGCTCCAACAGTTGAATTTAAAGACACATTTAGCAAGTCAGTCGCAACAGGAGAAAGAATAACATTTAACAAACCAGTTGCAAGTGACGAAAATGACGACAGACTATATACTCAAGTAATGTTTAAGTATGATAATGATGTAAACTGGACAGTGCTTGAAGCAAATGAAGATGGTAAATTTGAAATTTTAGTTGACAAAGCTGGTGCAACATCATTAAAGATAAGAGCAAAAACTGAAAACGATGCTCCATTAACTAGTGCAGAGTTGACAGCAGATAATGACATACAAAATTATACAGGCTTTAAATATGGCTATGACGAAGTTGAAATATTAATAAAAGATAACAAAGATACACAACGACCAACAATAACAAGTTTATCCGATTGGAGAGCAGAACCATATAAACAAAACGAAGAAGTTGTGTTGCCAACTCTTACATTAACAGATGATTTAATAGATTACGTTGATGTAAATATAAGTGTAACTCATGTTGAAGAAGTTGATGGTAAAAAAACTACTCAAGATTTTGATGTAGAAGATGCCACTGTTATAAGATCATCTTCATCAGGGATATACACATTAAGTGGTGCACATTTTTATGCAACACTTGCTGGTAATTATGATGTAGTTTATGAAATTACTGACGCTGGTAATAATAAAACATATATTTATCAAAGCGTAAATGTTCAAGAAAATTCTGTTGTAGAAGAACCTAGATTTAGCAATTTGCCAGAAGCTTTAAGTAATGGAAAACTTGAATTGGGTGAATCTATAGTACTTCCTGTTCCAGAAATAACAGGAGGTGGAGATAATGCAACTTATGAGGTAAACATAAAAGGTCCAGTTGGAAGTCAAATAAATAAAGAATCATTTACACCTAACAAAGAAGGAACATACACAATTGTTTATTCTTTGTATGATGAAGGAACAGAAATAGAAAGCGAAAGAAAAGAATTTAAAGTAGAAGTTAGTGATACAATTGGTCCAGAAGTTAGAGTTGATTGGAACTTAAAAGCTTCATATGAAGTTGATAGCAAAGTTTTAATCCCTGTATTTGAACCAGTAGAAGATGAATCTGGCTTTAATATGGAAAATTCAAAAATAGTTATTTCTTCAAAATCATTTACAAGAACTATTAAGGGAACAGAAATGGCTAGTTTATTAGAACAATATAAATTATGGCTTAAGGAAGAACAAGAAATAGCTGAAGGAACACTTGATGAAAATGATAGAGAACATCCAAATCCTGGAAATTTATATGTTACACTTAGCAATAACCAATTATATACAGTAACTTATACAGTTTATGATGACTCTGTAAATCAAAATTCAACCGTTATAACACATACAATCAAAGTTGGTGATTTGGTTGCTCCAGTGTTGAACATTAGTGATGACATTGTTGCAAAAACTGTAAAAATTGACACAGTTCTAGCAATCGACCTTTCAAAAATTTCAGTAAGCGATGACAGAACAGAAGGCATGACAGTAAGCGATGTTAAAATTGTTTTAAAAGGGCCTTCAGGAGAAGTTGCAAACATTCATGAAGAAGAAGATAACGGCAAATATGAATTTAATATTGAAACAGCAGGTAATTACACATTAACATTTTCAGCAACAGATGATGCAGGAAATACAAAAACAGAAACAAGAGAGTTTACTGTAAACGAACCAAGCAACGATGGCTTGACAACAAACGAAACCATTACAATAGTGTTGTGTTGTGTTGCAGTTCTAGTACTTGCAGGTTCAATAGTATATTTCGTTGTATCAAAGAAGAAAATTCAATCATATAAATAATAAAAAAACTTACTTCAAATGAAGTAAGTTTTTTTATGCTATAATAATTGTGTAAATTATATTAATTTACTTAAACCATAAATTGTGTTACAATATAAACATGAAATCGTTAAATGAATTGCAAGAAGATTTAACAGGAAATAAGGAAGTAGATTTTGACTTGATTTACAATGAAATGTGTTCACAAGTATATGAAGAGCAAGATTTTTTTAAACAAATGGAATTATGCAAATTTTTAAAAAAAAATTGTGAAACTTATTCTTTAAAATCAAGTATTTATCTACAAAAAATAAATCAATTAGAAAAAGAATTTTTTACATATATTGAAAAAAAAGTTAATTTGAAAAATAGTAAAAAGCAATGGGATAATATGATATATTATCTAAATATTGCTTTTGATTATTTTGATATTAACAATAAAGTTATTATTTTTGATAATTTTGAAGATTATTTTATATATTCAACTTTAAACATTAAAGGGGAAAAATATAATTTTACTTCTGGAATAAACGGTTGGCTATATTACAAAAGGGCTTTTGCATATAAAAATTTAAAAATATATGATAAAGCTATTGATGATTTGCAATCATGTATTAAATGTTCGCCTATGTCTTTCATGCCATTTGAACTTTTAGCAAATTGTTATTTAGATTTAAAAGATTGTGATAATTTAAAAAAATGTTTGGAAGATAGCTATAAAATAATAAAAACATTTGAAGATTTGGGCTGTTACTATTTTTACTATGCACAATATTTTTATTTATGCAAAAATTTTCAAATGGTAAAGGCTTGTGCTTTTTATGGTTTAAAATTTAATTTATCCTTAAATATGAAAAACAAAATTGTTGGGTTAATAAATGAAATATTGGCTGATAAATTTGTTGTTACTGATGCTTTTAATATGTTGCCAGAGGAATTATTACTTAAAAAAAACATCCCCACATGGTTCTCTAAGGATATAATGATTTCGTATTTGGTATTATATAAAGCATGTGTAAGAAATGTTGTTGATAATAAAAATTTAAAAAATTCTGTTAGAAAAAAGTTGTATCAGTTTAAATTAAACGCGTATGCCCAACAGATAGAAATAAATGAAACTACAAATGAAAACATGTATTTATTTGAAAATTTAGGTTTTTGTTGTAAACTAAGTAAAAATTGGCAAGTTATTTACATAAATGAAAATAAAAATTTAAAAGATGGGACGCTTATGCAGTGCATAAACAACGACGATTCTATTTCTTTTGTTGTTGATGTAAACAGCCAAAAATATTCTTTAGAATATTTATATAATATGAATATAGAAACATTAAAAAATTCAGGTTTTACTTTTATTAAACAAAAAGATATTTTTACAATAAATAAAAATACAATAAAAAGTTTAATTGTAAAATCTAAGTCAAATAAAAAAGTGCTTATGAATTTTTTAATGTTGGACAATAATATATTATTGATTTTAAGCACCAATATGCAAAATGATGATTCAAGTGATAAATTACTTTTAAATATAATAAAAACAATTCAAATTTATAAGCCAATTAAAATAAAAGTTTATTAAATATGCTTTTATAAAGTAAATATTAATAATTTGCAAAAAATAATATATATGATAATATATAAAGTATGAAACAAAATATTGTAATAGTAGGTTTAAATTATAAATATAATCTAATGATAGGTAAAATATTGGCTGACAATTTCAATATGTATTTTCTTGATGCGTTAGAATATGTTAATTATTCATTGTTTTCTAGAAATGATATGCTAGAAAAATGTGGAATAGAATATTTAAACAATCAAGAAAATAAAGCAATTAAAAGTTGCAGTGAATTTGAAAATTCAGTGATATGCATACCTTGCGACCTTTTTTTAAGAAATCAAAATTTTGAAAAATTTAAAACTACATCAAATATCGTATATTTATATTTTTCACAAGAAAGGCTAACAAATTTGATAAATGATTCAAATGATAACAATATTGCGAAAGTTGATTTATTAGTTTTTGAGGATAGAAATAACGATTTACAAAAAATATGCGATATAATGATAAAGATAAGCAACAAAAAATCACAAACAATTGTTAAAGAAATTGATAGAACATTAAGGAGTACTTAAAGTGAATTTAAATCAAAAATGCATAAATTATTTAAGATGTTTATCTGCAGATATGATAACAACAGCAAATAGTGGGCATCCAGGAGTTGCACTTGGAGCTACTACCATTATGTATGCTCTATTTAAAGACCATTATTTTTACGATATAAAAGACCATAACTTTATTGCTAGGGATAGGCTAGTATTAAGTGCCGGACATGCAAGTGCACTTTATTATGCTACGGCGTATATGTTTAATTTTGGACTTACAGAAAAAGATTTGAAAAGTTTTAGACAAATTAACAGCAAAACTCCGGGGCATCCCGAATATGGAGTTACTAATTTTGTAGAAACATCTACAGGTCCTCTAGGTCAAGGTGTTGCAAATGCCGTTGGTATGGCTATTGGCCAGGATATGGTTGCAAAAAGATTTAATGCTCAAAAATGTCCTGTAATAGATAATTATACTTACTGCTTTGTAGGCGATGGCTGTTTAATGGAAGGTGTAGCTCAAGAAGCATTAAGTTTGGCTGGAACTTTAAAGTTAAATAAATTAATTTTATTATATGATTTCAACAATGTAACAATTAATGGAAGTGCGACATTAGCAAATAGTGAAAATATTGCAAAAAAATTTAAAGCTATGCACTTTAATGTTATAAAAGTCAATAATGCCAATAGTTATTATTGTGTTACTAAAGCTATTGCGAAAGCAAAAAGATGTACTCAAAAACCAAGTGTTATTATATTTAAAACAACAATAGGCTATGGAACAGAAAAGGCAGGATTAAATTCAATTCATGGCACACCGTTAAGCGTTGCAGAATTAAATGAATTAAAATTAAAGTTAAATGTAGAAAATCCTTATAATCTTCCAGATGATGTAAAAAATTTAGCATTAAAAACCATTCAAAAAAATTCAAATCTTATTGAAAAATGGAATAATATGTTTGCTATATATCAAACAACAAATCCAGAGCTTTATAGACAATTATTAAGTTATATGGAAAACAAAACAATAGAAGTTGATAAATTGATTAAAAATGATATGCTTTTGCAATCATTTAGTGGAAGAGATGCAAATGAAATGATTTTAAAAGAATTGTCTTCAAAGATGCCAAGATTTGTAGGTGGCACTGCAGATTTGGCTCCATCAACAAAAGCATATATTATTGGAGGTGGAGACTACAGCTCAAAAAATCCTAGGGGTAAAAACATTCATTTTGGAGTAAGAGAACATGCTATGGGTGCCATTTGCAATGGTTTAACACTGTACTTAAACAGTCCGACATTTTGTGCAACTTTTTTAACTTTTTCAAATTATATGATACCTCCTATTAGAATGAGTGCTTTAATGAATTTACCAGTTATGTACATGTTTTCGCATGATAGTTATAAAGTTGGTGAAGATGGGCCAACGCATCAATCTGTTGAACAGTTGTCGATGCTGCGTTCAATTCCAAATGTAAATGTTTTTAGACCATGTGACATACGTGAATTGATTTGTTGTTATTCTATTGCCTTAAGTTCAAAAACTCCATCGTGTTTCATACTCTCTAAACAAACTTTGCAAAATCAATACGCAGATTTTAAAAATATAGTGAAAGGAGGGTATATATTAAGTGGGAACAAGGGGAAAGTATTGTTGTTGGCAACTGGGAGTGAAGTTGAACTTGCTATGCAAGTTAAAAAGATTTTACAAACGCAAAATATAGAAGCTGTTGTGGCAAGCTTTCCTTGTGTTGAACAGTTTGAAAAACAAACAACAAAATATAAAAATGACTTACTCTCAAGAGCGCCAATTAAAGTTAGTATAGAAGCCTCTAATGATAATATATGGTATAAATATATTGGAAAAAACGGCTTAAAAATATCAGTTGAAAATTTTGGGAAAAGTGCAAAATCAACTGATTTGGATGTGTATTTTGGATTTACTCCAAATATTGTTGCAAATAAAATAAAAAAACATTTAAAAAATTTTGAATAATTTAAAATTTAAATCATATAATAATAGTGTAGGGAATAAATAATTAATTAAATTATTTTTAAATAAATAAACCCTACCGAGCAAATCTGCGATTGTCTTATTATCATTGGCATTCGCAGATTTTTGCTTATTTTTAATTTTAATTATTAAAATTATTTTTTTAAAATTTTAATATTAAATTTAAATAAATAAAAAATAGTGGCAATAATGCCACTATATTTTTGTGAAAAAAACATTTTTGTTTTAATTTCACAATATTATTTTACATAATATTAATAATATTATTCATTATTTTGTAATTTTATAATATTTAGCAAGTTTTGTCGTCTTTCTTCGGCATCTTTTTTGCTTTGCTCAAACAATTCCATGGCTCTGTGTTTATCTTTTTTTAATAATGAACTGTATCTTGTTTCAGTCATTAAAAAATCCTCATAACTTTTTGTTGGTTCTTTGCTATCTAAAGAAAGGGGATTATTTAATTTCGGATTATACCTATATAAATTCCAATACCCACTTTCAACACATAACTTCATGTGCTCATTGCTTTTTGACATATCAAATCCATGATTAATACATGGCGCATAACAAATTACAATACTTGGACCGTTAAACTCTTCTGCTTCTTTAAGTGCTTTTATTGTTTGATTAATGTCTGCTCCCAAACTTACGCTCGCTACATAACAATTTTTGTTAGCCATACAAATTGCTCCCAAATCTTTTTTCTTGGTTGTTTTGCCATTTGCATTAAACTTTACAATACTTGCTTTAGGTGTACTTTTTGATGATTGCCCACCCGTATTTGAATAAACTTCACTGTCTAGCACCATTACATTTACATTTTCATTGCTTGATAAAATATGGTCAAGTCCACCATATCCAATATCATATGCCCATCCGTCTCCGCCAATTATCCAAATTGATTTTGTAACAAAACTATCTTTAAATAAGCAAATTTCTTTTGCTTTTAAAGAGTTTAATTTTTCTAAATGCTCAACTATTTCCTCTTGTTCTTCATAACTACAATTTAAATTGTTTTGCCATTTTGTTAACAAATCGTTTAAACGTTGGTTGCTTGTTGGTAAAATTTCTTTTATTAAATTGTTTAAAGTGCGTTTGCTTTGATTTTGTGAAATTGCCATGCCGTATCCATATTCTGCATTATCTTCAAACAAACTATTGCTCCAAGCTGGACCATGCCCATTTTTATCTTTCGTATACGGACACACAGGATATGACCCACCGTAAATGCTTGAACAACCTGTTGCGTTTGCTATTATCATTTTATCACCAAATAATTGAGTTAATATTTTTATGTAAGGGGTTTCGCCACAGCCAGCACAAGCAGAATTATACTCAAAGTAAGGTTGGAAAAATTGCAATCCTTTTGCAGTGTACTTGTTAAAAATAGATGGTTCAAGATTTAATGTTTGACTATAATTAAAATTTTCTTTTTCTCTTTCAATTATTTCTTCATTTTCTACCATTTTTAAGGCTTTATTAATTGCTGGACAAACATTTGCGCATACTCCGCATCCAGTGCAATCAAGAGGGCTTAATTGAATTCTAAACTTGTATCCTTTCATTCCTGTCGCATCAAGAGATTCAAATTCTTCTTTAATATTACCATCATCTTTAAACAATAAACTTCTTATTGCAGAATGTGGGCAGGATAACGAACAAAATCCACATTGTATACAATTTTCCTTTATCCATTTTGGTAAATTTAAACTTATTCCTCGTTTTAGATACTTGCTCGTATTTGTTGGCATACTGCCATCTGTTTGAAATTTAGAAACGGGCAATTCATCTCCATTCATTTTTTCTATTGGCAAAATCACATCGTCAAAAAATTTATAATTTAAATCTGTATTTATTTCTTCTTTTAAAAAATTTGAAAATGAAGAATAATTTATTTTTTGTAATTGATTTATGCTTTTGTTTATGGCATCAATGTTTTTTGCAACAATTTGGTCGCCCTTTTTTGAGTATGTTTTTATTGCGAGTTGTTTAATTTGCTCTAAACTTTTTTCAAAAGGTATAGCTTTTAAAAGTTTAAAAAAAGCAGTTTGCATTATAAGATTAATTTTTCTTCCAAGTCCAACCTCTTCGGCAATTTTGTATGCGTCTATAACATATAATTGCGCATTTTTTGATTTTAAAATTTCAACAAATTCTTTTGGTAAAAAGTTTTCTATATTGTTTTGATTTAGGTTAGTGTTAAGCAAAACGATGCCATCTTGCTTTAATGTTTTAATTAAATTGTATTTTGCTATAAATGTAAAATTGTGTATTGCAATCAAGTCATGATAATTTGTTCTAAATTCTTTTCTTATTGGCTTATCACTTATTCTTATATGTGAAGTGGTTAAACTTCCTGATTTTTTTGAATCATATTCAAAATATCCTTGAACATACTTATTTGTATCTTCGCCAATTATTTTTATGCTATTTTTTGTTGCGCTTACAGTGCCATCGCTTCCCAAACCATAAAATTTTAATTCTATGCAGTCATCGTCTTTAAAATCTTGAGAAACAATTTGCAGGGAAGTATTTGTTACATCGTCATTTATTCCAACTGTAAAGTGATTTTTGTTTGGAGATTGTATCATATTTAAAAATACTGCTGTCGCATGATTTATATCAAATTCTTTACCTCCGATTCCATATCTACCACACAAAACTTCAACATTTAAATTATTTTCTTTCACAGCCGTGCTTACATCAAGATACAACGGTTCTCCGACGCTTCCACTTTCTTTTGTTCTATCCAAAACGCAAAGTTTTTTTGTTGTGGTTGGAATAACATTGCAAAAAGCACTAGAAAAAAATGGTCTAAAAAGTCTTACATTTATAACTCCAACTTTTTTATTCATTTTATTTAAAATATCCACAGTTTCTTGAACTGTTTGATATGCGCTTCCCATTAAAACTACAACAAATTCAGCATCTTGAGCGCCATAATACTCGTACGGCTTATAATTTCGTTTGCTTATTTTTTGAATGTCTAAAAATGTTTCCTCAACAATTTTTAATGTGTTTTTATATAAAATGTTTGCGCGTTCTCTATTTTGAAAGAAAACATCTGGATTTTGTGTTGAACCTTTTAAAACAGGATTTTGTGGGGTCATGGCTCTGTTTTTAAAATCTTGCAATTTTTCAAATGGATATATTTGTTTTATATTTTCTTCACTAATTGTGCATATTTTTTGAATTTCATGACTTGTTCTAAACCCATCAAAAAAATGCAACACAGGCAAACTTGCTTTTAATGTAATAATATGGCTAGCAAGAGCCATGTCATAACATTCTTGTACGCTTGATGAACTAATCATAATAAATCCAGTACTTCTTACTGCCATCACATCACTGTGGTCACCAAAAATTGAAAGAGCATGTGATGCAACTGCTCTTGCGCTTACGTGAAAAACGCAAGGCAGACATTCACCTGCAATTTTATACATATTTGGAATCATTAAAAGAAGTCCTTGGCTTGCGGTGAATGTTGTTGCCAAAGAACCAGTTTGAACAGCGCCGTGCAAAGCGCCACTGACACCGGCCTCAGATTGCATTTCTCTAACAATTATATTTTGATTAAAAATATTTTTTCTGTCGCTTTGTGACCATTCGTCTACAAGTTCAGCCATAGTAGAGGATGGCGTTATTGGGTATATAGCCGATAATTCACTTAAATAATAAGCCATTTCTGCACAAGCAGAATTTCCATCTAAACATTTAAATTCCATTTTAAACTCCAATTTTGTTTTAGTTTATCACATAATTAAGTTTGTGTAAAATTAAACTTTTTAAAATAATTGATATTTTAAAAAAAATATTTTACAATTTATATATGAGAAATATTTTAATTTGTTTTGCGTATAAAGGAACCAATTATAGTGGGTTTCAAAAACAACCTAATAAAGCTACAATTCAATCTGTTTTGGAAGAAAGTTTGTCACACGTTTTAAAAGAAGACATAAAAATAACAGCAAGTGGCCGAACAGATGCGAAAGTTCATGCTTTGAAACAATATGCCAATTTTTATTGTGAAAATAGTATAAATGTAAATAAAATACCTTTTGCAGTCAATTCTTTTTTGCCTTTGGATATAAGAGTTTTTACTGCAAAGGAAATAAACGAAAATTTTAACGCCAGAAAATCAGCAAAAACCAAAACTTACATGTACGTTTTTTGCAAAGATAAAATAATCAACCCTCTTTACTATGATATGATTGCACCATTAAAATATGAAGTTAATTTAAATATAATAAAACAATGTGTAAAACTTATTTGTGGAACGCATAATTTTAAGGCTTTTTGCTCTAGCAGTGCAAGTAGCACAAACTTTATTAGAACTATATATGAATTCAACGTGGAAGAAAAAGACAAATATTTAATTTTTAAAATAACCGGAAATGGATTTTTATACAATATGGTAAGAATAATTGTTGGAACGATTATTGATATTTCAAGAGGTAAATTGGATATATCATGCATTGAAAAGATGTTTGAAACGGGAAATAGACAATATGGAGGGCAAACTGCGAGAGCGTGTGGCTTGTATTTATACGATGTTAAATACAACGAATAAATATAAAAAATATGAATAATTATTAATGGCAAAATATGTTAAAATCTGCTTGACAAAATAATAGTTTTATAATAAACTTATTTACGTCTTGAATAAGGCATATTTTTTTGTAAAATTAGCCCCTTTAAAAGAAATTGTCTTATTTAAAAATTACACACAATTTTTGGAGGAATATTTAATGAAAACATTTATGGAAAAGCCAGAAAATGTGGAAAGAAAATGGTATGTAGTTGATGCAACAAATATGCCACTTGGAAGACTTGCCTCTCAAGTTGCCGACATGTTGTCAGGGAAAAATAAACCAACATACACTCCACATGTAGACACAGGCGACCATGTTGTAGTAATAAATTCAGATAAAGCAATTTTAACAGGGAAAAAGCTTGTACAAAAAAAACTTAGAAGTCACTCTGGGTACGTAGGTGGTTTAAAGGAAATGGACTATAAAACTGTAATGGCAACAAAATCAGATGTTGCAGTAAGACATGCAGTTAAAGGAATGCTTCCTAAAACAAGTTTGGGTAGAAAAATGTATGCAAGATTAAGAGTTTATAAAGACGCAAATCACAATCACGACGCACAAAAACCAACAACTGTAGAGTTAAAAGGAGTTAGAAACTAATGGCAGAGAAAAAATTAACAAAATCTACATTAAAAAATAAAGGTGTTCAATTCCTTGGAACAGGTAGAAGAAAAAAAGCTATTGCAAGAGTTAGATTACTCCCAAATGGTACTGGCAAAATTACAATTAATAAAGTTGATATAGATAAATATTTTGGTTTAGACACATTAAAACTAATTGTTCGTCAACCAATGGAACTTACTGGAACTATGACAAAATATGATGTTATTGTAAATGTAGTTGGTGGTGGATTGTCAGGACAGGCAGGTGCAATTAATCACGGAATATCTAGAGCTCTTGTGTTGGCTGAAGAAAACTTAAAAACAGAATTGAAAAAAGCTGGATTTTTAACAAGAGATTCAAGAATGAAAGAAAGAAAGAAGTATGGTCTTAAAAAAGCAAGAAAGGCTTCACAATTTAGTAAAAGATAATATAAAAAGCTCATCAAATTTGGTGAGTTTTTTTATGTGTGTTAAATTTTATTAAAAAGTTTACATAAAATATAAATTGTGATAAATTTTAATAAAGGAGATTTCTATGTACGACGTTATTATAATAGGTGCTGGACCAAGTGGTTTAACGTGTGCGCTTTATTGCCATAGAGCCGGGAAAAAAGTTTTAATAATAGAAAAAGGAATGGTGGGAGGTCAAGTTGCTTTAACAACCAACATTGAAAATTTTCCTAGCATAAAAAAAATAGATGGTGTAAATTTGGCAATTCAAATGTATGAGCAAGTGCAATCCCTTGGAATTGAATTTAAATTTGAAGAAGTGTTTTCGTGTTCTTTAAAAGAAAAAATTAAAACAGTTGTAACAAATGTTTCTAGTTATGAATCAAAAACAGTATATATTTGCACAGGAGCGTCAAGTAGACAGCTAAACGCAGAAGGTGAAAAAAAATTTATAAGTAAAGGAGTTAGCTATTGTGCAACGTGTGACGGGGCATTGTACAAAAATAAAGACGTTGCAATTGTAGGTGGAGGAAATACAGCACTAGAAGACTGTTTATACTTATCAAATATTGTAAACAAAGTTTATTTAATTCACAGAAGAGATGTGTTTAGGGGAGACGACATTTTAGTTAAAAGAATACATGAATGTGCAAATAAAGGCAAAGTTGAGTGTATTATGTCTAGCGAAGTTGTTAAGATAAACGGAGACGATAAAGTAAAGGAAATTGAGGTTAAAAACAAGATAGATAATAAAATTAAAAAAATTCCTGTTAGTGCTTTGTTTGTAGCCGTTGGAAGAAAGCCAGACACGGAAATTTTTGAAGATTTAAATTTATCAAATAGTGGATATATACTCACTGATAACAAAATGAAAACTAATATTGAAGGAGTATTTGCTGGAGGGGATGTTAGAGATACAATTTTAAGACAAATTATCACAGCATGTGCAGATGGAGCAATCGCTTCAGTGTCAATAAATGAATATTTATCAAAATAAAAAACTCACAATTAAAGTGAGTTTTTTAATTATTCAGGTTTATCAAAAAATGCGTACATATTTGTTAATTGAGCTATGCACATTATAAAGTCAAAAACTTGATTTTGCAGTTGAATTTCGTCAAAAACCTTTGCTCTTAATTCGCCAGCAAATATAGAAAAACCATAAATTTTTAAAACTGCAGAAATGCAACTTTTTACATCTACTGACTTTAAATCATAAATTTCATTCATATATTTTAAAGTATGCTTTTTATCTGTTAAGTACCAATTATTGTTTTCATTTGCCAAATATATTTTTATTGTTTCTCCATTTTGAAATGTTGCTCGCGTATTAATTTCATAAGTTTGAGCTGAAACATTAGAAACTACAAACATGCTAGACAATGCAATATTCACATCACTAAATGTCATGGCGTCCACCTCTTTTCCCTTATAGTATATCACTTACTATAATTATTTGCAAGTTTTGAAACGCAGAGATGTTAAATTAAATAATATGTTTATTTGACTGTTAATTAAACTTTATGATAACATCAAAATATGATAAAAATATGCAAAAATTGGTATAAAATTCTAAAAGATGAATTTGAAAAGCCATATTTTAAAAATTTATTAAATTTTTTAACAAAAGAATATTCCACTTGCACAGTGTATCCTTCAATGGAAAATATATTTTATGCATTAAACCTTGTAAAATTTGAAGATATAAAAGTTGTTATTGTTGGACAAGATCCATATCATGAACCAAATCAAGCAATGGGAATGAGTTTCTCTGTGCCAAGTTCAACAAAGATTCCTCCATCTTTAGCAAATATTTTTAAAGAAATTGAAAGTGAATTAAACATTAAATGCTTAAAAAATGGAGATTTAACGCGATGGGCAAAACAAGGGGTTCTCTTATTAAATAGTGTGTTAACAGTAAAAAAAGGCATTGCTAATTCTCACAAAAACATTGGTTGGGAAACATTTACTTCAAAAATAATAAGTTTGATAAATGAAAAAAAAGAGCCCGTGATTTTTGTGCTTTGGGGTGCAAACGCAAAAGCTTTAAAACCATTAATTAACAGTCCTCAGCATTTTGTTTTAACTTCATCACATCCAAGCCCGCTGTCTGCCTATAATGGATTTTTTGGATGTGGACATTTTTTAAAAATAAATAGCATTTTAAAGCAAAATAATAAAATGCCAATTGATTGGCATTAAAAAGGAGAATTATATGGCAATAATTATAATTGTATCTTTATGTTTAATTTTAATGATTATGTATTTTTTTTATAATTTAATAAAGAACAAGAAAAAAAGCTCTGTAAAAGTTAAAAACAAGCAAAAAAAACCTAAAAAAAGAAAGCAAGAAACAACTGTAAAAAATGTGCATTTAACTTTGCAAGAAACATTTATGATAAGAAAGGAATTGTTGTTTTGGAAATATCTAAATTATATTTTACCAAAAAAATTTATAGCAATACCTAAAATATCTTTAAATACACTGGTTGTTCCAGACGGAGATAAAACAATTTTTAACTTAATTTCGGATAAGTTTTTGGATTTTGTAGTTTTTCTAGAGCAAACAATGCACCCAGTTTTGGTTATTGATATTTATGATAAATCATTCAATGATGAAAAATTAGATGAGCAAGATCCGTTTTTAGTTGAAGTTTTATCAAAGTTAAATTTAAAGGTTATTCACATATTGGTATCAAATAACTTTGACAGAGAAAAAACAAAAAGCGAAATTTTTGAAGCCCTAAACATATTAAATGATTTGAACAATTAAAAAAAGCTGTGCGACTGCTTCGATAAAAACTCACATAACGTTTCATTATTTATTCACTCCACCAAAGCAACCTTACATCACATAGCACACAAGTTTAATGTTGCTTCCGTCAGGACCTCACATGGTTCGCAAGTGGTCTATTGCATAAGACCTTGATTTCAACATGTCTAAATAATAAAACTATTATATGCGCTTAAACCTCAGTCAGTTGGTCAACTCTACGTATAGTGGATTGTAGATACAGAGAACCACTAACTCCCCGTTTAGCACAGCAATAATATAATAATATATAAGCAAAAAAAAAGCAATATTTTTTTACTATTTGTTATTTTAATTGCTTTTTTTTTATGTATTTTATACACTATTAGTGATTAAACTACAAATAATAACAAAAGGGGATAATGGTGGAAAAAACAAACGCAACAAGATTTATTGATGCATATAACAAAATTGATTATCAATTGAGAATTCAATATAATTTTAAACGAAGCATGAGTTTTTCTGACATGATAAGAAAAGCCGTAGTTTTAAATCACATTGTTCGAAAATATGAAGACGATTTAATTGATTATGGCAGACTTAGAAACGCAATTATACATAAGTCTAATGATAAATATATAATTGCCGAACCACACACGGATGTTGTTGAAAATCTTGAAAAAATAGCAAAACTTATATCAACGCCTCCAAAAGTTATAGAAACAAATTGTGTTCATGATGTTTTTACAGTATCTTACGACATTTCGGTATTGTCTGTTATACAAATAATGGCACAAACAACATATTCGAATATTCCTGTTTTTAAAGATGGCGTTTTAATTGGCGTTGCAAACGGACAAAGAATTATTGATGCATTTGGTAATTACATGTTGAATGGTGGTGTGTGCTCAGATTTTTTAAACAATAAAAAAATCGAAGAGATAATATCTTTGACAAATGAAAAAAAATACTATGAAATTGCCAGCATAGATGTAACAGTTGAAGAAATTATGAATATGTTTTTTACCAATAGAAAATTACTTTGTGTTATCTTAACAAAAAATGGCCAAATGGGAGAAACTCCTGTTGGAATAATAACATCAAGTGACTTTATGGAATTAAATAAAATTGTAGAAAATTATTAAGGGAAAATAATGAAATATAATAGTGAGTGGAAAGATTATCAAGTTATTGCAACAAGCAATGGCGAAAAACTTGAAAAATGGGGAGAGTATAAACTTCTTAGACCAGATCCTCAAGTTATATGGAATACGGATGCAAATTTAATAGTTAAAGATTTAAATGCGCACTATCATAGAAGCAATAAAGGTGGAGGCTGTTGGGAATATCTGTTGCCAATGAAAGATGAATGGACTGTAAGTTGGAAAAACCTCACTTTTTTAATTAAACCTATGGGATTTAAACATACTGGACTTTTTCCAGAACAAGCAGTAAATTGGAATATGATGATTGATTTAATTAAAAAAGCAAACAGGGAAATAAAAGTTTTAAATCTTTTTGCATACACTGGTGGTGCAACAGTGGCATGCACAAGTGCTGGAGCAATGGTTACACATGTTGACGCAAGTAAAAACATGGTAGACAGAGCAAAACAGAATATGAAACTCTCTAATTTAATTGACAAACCTACTAGGTACATTGTTGACGATTGCAAAAAATTTGTAGAGCGAGAAATAAGAAGAGGAAACAGATATGACGCCATAATCATGGATCCTCCAAGCTATGGACGTGGGCCAAGTGGGGAGATGTGGAAAATAGAAGATAATTTATTTGACTTTGTTAAATTGGTTAGTAAATTACTATCAAACAAACCATTGTTTGTTTTGATAAATTCATACACAACAGGGTTGCAGCCACTGGTACTAAGAAACATATTACAATTAGTTTTTGGCAAGGATAACATAGATGCATATGAGGTTGGAATTATGTGCAATGATGGATTGATTTTGCCATGTGGTGCAAGTGGAGTAAAAACATGGTAGATGTAATATACGAAGACAATCATTTGTTGGTGTGCATAAAACCACAAAATATACCAACACAAAAAGATATAACAAATGATTTAGATATGCTTACTATGGCTAAGAATTATTTAAAAGATAAATATCAAAAACCTGGTAATGTTTTTGTTGGCTTGGTGCATAGATTAGATAGACCAACAGGGGGCGTTATTGTTTTTGCAAAAACTTCAAAATGCGCTAAAAGATTAAGTGAACAAATTAAAAATAAGGAATTTAAAAAAAACTATTTATGCGTTGTGAATGGAGTGCCTAAAAACACTGCAATGACACTTGAAAATTATTTAAAAAAGGACGATGTACACAATAAAGTGTCCATTGTATCAAAATACACAAAAGATTCAAAAAAAGCAGAATTGCAATATGAAGTGCTAGACACTTATAAAAATAATTTGGCTTTGTTAAATGTTAATTTACTAACAGGAAGAAGTCATCAAATAAGAGTGCAAATGTCAGGCATTAAAAATCCATTATTTGGAGATATTAAATATGGAGCAAAAAATATTCCTAATGCTAATTTGGCGCTTTGGGCATATAAGTTGTCTTTTTTGCATCCAATAACAAATAATAAAATGACATTTACTGTGTGTCCACCATTAGATAATTTGCCTTGGAAGTATTTTGAAAAATCAATAAAAAACATTTGTAAATAAGGAAGTTTATGAAATTAAGAGAAGAAATTGAACAAAAATATAAATGGGATTTATCTTCATATTTTAAAAATATAGAAGAATGGGATAAATCTTTTAATTTTTTAAAAAATAATTATAAAGAAATATTAAAATATGAGAATAAATTAAAAAATAAAGATGATATTTACGCATGTTTGGAATTAGAAAATAAAATATCGTATGATATGGGATTATTATATGTTTATGCGTCTTTGTTAGTTAAAGAAGATTCTACAAATTCAGTAAATCAAAATTTATTAAATAAAATAGAAAAATTAAGCGTTGAAATTGATGAAAATACATCATTTATTTCAACAGAAATTAAAGAATTAAATGATGATTTTTTAAATGAATTAATATTGGATAATAAATTCAATAATTACGATTTATTTTTTAAAAATATAATAAAAAATAAAAAGCATATGCTATCAAAAAATGAGGAAAAATTGCTTGCTGCAACAAGCGAGTTCGCTGGACAATTTTCTAATATTTTTGATAAATTTGACACTGCAGATGTAAAATTTAAAAAAATAAAAGACAGCATCGGCAAAGAATATGAGATGAATAATTATGTATATCATAAATATTTGCAATCAAACGATAGAACCTTAAGGGAAAATGCTTATAAAAGTATGAATGGCGCTTATGGAGCACTTAATCATACTTTAAGTGAAATTTATATGGGCAATGTTAAAAGTGATTGTTTTTATGCAAAAGTTAGACATTTTAATTCTAGTTTAGAAGCGTCGTTATATTCAGAAGAAGTTGATAAGTCTGTTTATGATACTTTAATTAAAAGTGTAAATCAAAATTTAAGTGTTTTTCACAAATATTTTATGATAAAAAGAAACCTTTTGAAATTAGATAAATTTGCTGTATATGATGTTCACGCTCCAACAATAAATTGTTTAGAACAATATTCATACGATGAAGCATTTGAGATTGTTAAAAGGGCAACAAAATGTTTGGGTGATGATTATGTAGAAGTTTTATGTAAAGCAAAAGACGAAAGGTGGCTTGATGTTTATGCAAACAAAGGGAAAGATACAGGGGCTTTTAGTTGGGGTTTTTATGGTAAAAATCCAGTTGTGCTTTTAAATTTTGAAAATACAATCAACGACGTGTTTACACTTGGGCATGAACTAGGACATAGTATGCACACTTATTATTCAAATAAAAATCAGCCAATTCAAAAGGCTGGTTATGAAATTTTTGTCGCAGAAGTAGCATCTACAGTTAACGAGATGTTGTTAATAAATTATTTCATAAATAATTCCAAAACAAAAAATGAAAAAATTTATTATTACGATTATTTGTTCAAAATGTTTTATTCTACAATTTTTAGACAAACACTGTTTGCAGAATTTGAAGAAAGCGTGCACAATTTTTATGAAAAAGGCTTAGACACCACAACTGATGCACTTAATGACTTTTATTATAATTTAAACAAAAAATATTTTGGCGACAATGTTATGCTGGTTGACGAAGTAAAATACGAGTGGTCAAGAATACCACACTTTTATTCTTCTTTTTATGTTTATAAATATGCTACAGGGTTAATTTCTGCATTTTGTATTGCAAATAAAATTAGTTCAAAAGATGAAAAAACATTAAAAGGGTATAAAAAGTTTTTAACAATGGGAGCAACTAAACCTCCTGTTGAGCTTTTAAAAATAGCCGGCGTTGATTTGGAAAATGAACAAACATTTTCATATGTATTTAACAAAATGAAAGATTTGCTTGATGATTGGAAGAGTTTAATTTAAATAAAATAGCTGTAAAGATTTAACTTTATGGCTTTTTTAATAACAATTTCTTCCAATAATTATTCCACTTAAAAGATAAATCAGCTCATCACAACACAAATTGTTTTTACAATTTCTATTTGGCATACAAGGCACATTGCAGTTTGGAAATTGTGGTGGAAAAGGAAAAATATTAGGCATGCAATGGTTGCATGCGTAATTAAATCCACAACCACAATTATTTTTATGCCAATAATTGTTTCTCATATCTATATATGGATGTTCTTCATATGTTCTGTAGATGTATCTCATTCTTTCCTCCATATCATGATATGATTATAAATTCATATTGTATACTATTTTACTTTTGTGTAATTTGATACATCAATTTTATCGCTTTCTATTTTTTCTTTTTTATTGTCTTTTGAACTGCTTAAAATTGAACTTATTAAAGGATTTTTATTGCCCATCATAGGCAATATGCTATCGAGTTTTTGACCTGATAAAAGCAAAGGCATGAGATTATTCAAAATGTTAGAATTTTGATTTTCTTGTAAAATTGAACTATTTTGTTTGGTTGTATTTTCATTAAAATAAGGATAAGCATTAAAGTTTGTTTCATTTATGCTGTTTTTGTTTTGTGTGTCATTACTTGACACAGAATTTAAAGCATTATTGTTTTTATAATTTGGAATTAAGTTTATTAATAAATTATTTAAAATGTTGTTCATATATTCTCCATCACTAAATATATTATGCAAGCATATATTATTTTAGTTATTATAAAGGAGTTATGATGAAACTAAGCGAGTTTAAAACAAACAATTCACAAGCAAAAAAAACAACAGATAAAACAAAAAACGAAACAAATAATAATGTACATCAAAAGAGTGTAGAAGAATTGTATGATACATACAAAGATATGAACCAAGACCAACTTTTGTCTCAACTTTTTAAACAAGTGGAAAATCAAAAAAAAGACGGGACATTTAATTTTGAAAAATTAAATGATTACGCAAAGCAAATCTCTCCATTTTTAAATGAAGAACAAAAAAATAATTTAATGACAATTTTAAATCAAATAAAATAAGATGATAATATGAAAAAAATTGATGTAAGGTTAGAAAAAATATTTGCATTTTCAAATAAAGATTACATGCATACATGTTTAGTTTATGTAAATGATTTTAGCAAGGCTAAAAAATTTTTTGAAAGTAAAAAAATTGAAGTTTTAAAAGAGTATAAATTTTTAAATTTAATTGCAATTAAATCCAATCAAGACACTATTTTTAGTCTTGAATATATGCCGTTTATAGATTATGTTGCAGAATCATCTCGTGTTATGGCACTTACAAGTGTTGCAAGAAAAATATTGGGTGCAGACAATTTAGATTTTGGAGGAGAAAATGTTACTGTTGCAGTTATCGACACAGGAATAAGCACACATTTTGATTTTGTGTTAGGACATAACAGAATAATAAAATTTGTTGATTTAATTAACAAAAAGAAATTATCGTATGATGATAATGGACATGGAACATTTGTTGCCGGCGTTTTGGGCGGGAGTGGACTTATGTCATTTAAAAAATTTAGAGGTTTTGCTCCGGGGTGTAACATAGTCTCCATAAAAGCACTTGACAAAAACGGTGAAGCAAATGCAATGGTTATTTTGGATGCTATGGAGTGGGTATATGATAACAGAAAAAAGTACAACATAAAAGTTGTATGCATGAGTTTTGGAAGTGAGCCAATAGGCTATAATGACCCAATAATGAAAGGTGCAGAAAAATTGTGGAGTAATGGAATAGTCGTGGTTGCGGCAGCAGGAAACAGTGGCCCTAAGTTTAGGACAATTAAAAGCCCTGGAATAAGTTCAAAAATAATTACGGTTGGTGGATTTAACGACAACAGAAAAAACGATAAATACGAAGAAAACTATTTTGAAATAGCAGATTTTTCGTCAAGAGGACCAGCGCTTTCGGGCATAAAACCAGATTTAGTAGCTCCAAGTGTTGATATAATTTCATGCGATAAGAATAATGGATATATTAAATTGAGTGGAACAAGTGTGGCAACGCCTATGATAGCTGGAATATGTGCACTTATAATTCAAAAATATCCTAATTTTAATCCAGACCAAATTAAAAAATTACTTCTTAAATGTTGCAAATCAATTTGTCATAATTACAATTTGGAAGGTATGGGATATCCCAAAATCACTTAGTTTTTATTTGTTTTAAAATTATGTCAACTATTGTTGAGTTGACATTTTTTAAATTTAACTTTTCCAAATTTTGTATTAATGTTCGTTTTTGTTTTAACGTTTTTTCAATTTCTTTTAGTAAAGTGGTTGTAGATAAATTATCTTGCTGCAAAACTGTGGCTAGTTTTTTATTTTCAAAAATTTTTGCATTTTCAACTTGATCTCCTCTTGAATTTCCTTTTGGTAGGGGAATAAGCAACATTGGCTTTTTTATTGCTGCCAATTCAAACAAAGCATTTGCTCCACTTCTTGTCACACACATATCACAACAAGCATAAAAATCTTCGATGTTGTTTGTAAACTCTACTTGGTAATAATTTTTTGCTGATATTTTTTTGGAATTTTTGCCACTTATATGCAAAACGTTATAAAGCTTTGTAAGAGAATCTATTGAAGAATAAACAATTTCGTTAATAGCCTTTGCACCTAAGCTTCCACCCATGAACAATATTGTTGGTTTATTTGGGTTATATTCAAATTTGTTTATAATATTTTGCTTGTTTCCTAAAAAAATTTGATTTCTTATTGGCGAGCCAGTAAAAATACATTTTTTATTTCCTTGTGCAGTACTTTCAAAACTTGTGCAAACAACATTTGCATATTTTAAAATAATTTTATTGGCAAGTCCCATAGTTAAATCTGATTCATGGCTTACAACTGGTATTTTTAATTTTTTTCCGGCTATGCAAACGGGTATTGATACATATCCACCTTTTGAAAATATTACATCTGGCTTTAATGTTTTTAATATTCTCTTTGCTTGACATATACTTTTTATTAATTTAAATGGAATTAAAAAAGTTTTAAGTGAAATTTTCCTTACGAATTTAGTTGCATTAATTTCATAAAATGGGATATTGTATTTTGCTACAATGTCCTTTTCCATTGCGTTGGTTCCTATGTAATAAATATTTTCAAAGTGTTTTTTCAATTCTTCACATAAAGCTATGTTTGGCATTATGTGACCAGCTGTTCCTCCACCAGTTAACACTATTGTCTTTTTTTTCATTTATGATTTCCTTTATTTATATTTAATTTTAATTTATGCAAAATTTAATAAAATTATTTCTTAATTAGATTGTAATTATAATTTTTATAAATTTGTTTATAACTAAATTGTTTAAAAAAACATTTACAAAATTTTAAAATTGTCTTATTATATTATTGAAAAATTTTTTATTTTACTTAAAATGGATGGAATAATGACAAATAATAGTTCATATGAATCAAAAGATATTGTTGTGCTTGAAGGCTTAGACGCTGTAAGATTAAGACCTGGAATGTATATTGGCACCACAGGACCAAAAGGATTTCATCATCTTCTTTGGGAAATTGTCGATAACAGTATTGATGAAATTTCAAACGGTTTTGGTGATACGATAAAAATTAGTATTAATAAAGATGGCAGTGCAACTGTTTCAGATAATGGAAGAGGAATTCCTGTAGATTTGCATCCAACATTAAAAAAGTCAGGAGTAGAGGTTGTTTTTACGCAACTTCACGCAGGTGGCAAGTTCAATAACAAAAGTTACAGCTATTCAGGAGGCTTACATGGAGTTGGTGCTTCAGTTACAAATGCGCTTAGTGAGTGGCTTAAAGTTGAAGTTAACAAAAATAGCCGTAAGTATTTTATGGAATTTTCTTCAAGAGAGATAAACGGAAAATTAAAAAGTGGAGTCCCACTTTGTGAATTACACGAAGTTGGAGAAACTTCTCAGCAAGGCACAACTGTTACATTTTTACCTGATAAAAAAATGTTTGGCGAAATAACCTTTTCTTATGATGTAATTAATAGAAGAATAAAAGAACTTGCTTTTTTAAATAAGGGATTAAAAATTCAACTTGTTGACGAAAGAACAGGTAAACATGATGAATATCATTATCAAGGGGGAATAAAAGATTTCATAGCATATATAGACGAAGGTAAAACAAAACTATTTTCGTCACCGATTTATTTTTCATGCGAGACAGATATAATAAAACTAGAGGTCGCTGTTGAATACACAGATTCTTATACTGAAAACACATTTAGTTATGTTAACAACATACCAACAACAGAAGGCGGAACACATGAAACAGGATTTAAGAGCGCTTGGACAAAGGTTTTTAATGATTTTGCTAGAAACAATGGCTATCTAAAAGAGAAAGACCAAAATTTTTTGGGTGAAGACTTTAGAGAGGGTATAACATGTGTTTTGGCTTTAAAAATGCACAACGTTGAATTTGAGGGACAAACCAAAACAAAATTAGGCAATCCAGAGGCCAAAACAGAAGTTGAAAAAGCAACCACATTAGAGTTGAGTAAAATTCTTGCTAATAAAGATTATTTAAAAATTGCAGAAATTGTAATTGAAAAAGCAAAAGCTGCAGCAAAAACGCGTGAAGCAGCAAAAAGAGCTAAAGAGTTATCAAGAGCAAAATCAAACGCGGATAACTTTAATTTGGTTGGAAAACTCGCCGCATGCACGTCTAAAAAAGCAGAAAAGAGCGAATTGTTTATAGTAGAAGGCGATTCGGCAGGAGGAAGCGCAAAGCAAGGCAGAGACAGAATGTTTCAGGCAATTTTACCTTTAAAAGGTAAACCACTGAATGCAGAAAAAAAGAGAATTGATCAAGTTTTGGCAAATGAAGAAATAAGAACAATAATAAGTGCTCTTGAAACGGGAATTGGTGAAGACTATAATGGGGATAATTTAAGATACGGTAAAGTAATTATATTATCAGATGCCGACCAAGACGGTGCACATATTAGGGCAATACTTTTAACTTTCTTTTTTAGGTATATGAGGAATTTAATAAATGATGGTCATGTGTTTATCGGACTTCCTCCATTATATAAAGTTTATAAAAAGAATTATGAAGAATATGTTTATTCTGATTATGAATTAAATGATGCAATCCAAAGAGCAGGAAAGGGATATCAAATTCAAAGATACAAAGGACTTGGAGAAATGAATCCAGAACAACTTTGGGAAACAACCATGGATCCTCAAAAGCGAACACTTGTTCAAGTTACCATAGAAGATGCTGCAGAGGCAGAAAAAATGGTTACAACTTGGATGGGTGACAACATTGATGCAAGAAAAGCTTATATAGCTCTCCATGCAAATTTTAATAGGGAAGATAAATTTAATAAAGAAATATTGTCTTAAGGAGAAGTTTTGTGGAAGAAGAAACCGATTTGCCACAAAATCCTATTTTAGGACAAATTTGTTATGACGAATTAGAATACAAAGAACAAACAAAAGAAGATATAGACGTGGCAATAATTAAAGGACAAATAAATTTAAACGATTTAAATTTAAATGAGAAAAGCACTAAAGAAACAAATACAGACAATAAAGGGAAAATAATAGTGAATAACATAAAACAAAATGAAAACAGTCAAATAAATAACTTTGATAATGGATCTGTGAAGGGACTAATTTTTAAGTCCCTTGAAGATGTTATGCATGATAGTATGATTCCTTACACAGAGCATGTTGTTATGGACAGAGCTCTTCCACGAGTTGAAGATGGATTAAAACCTGTTCAAAGAAGGATTTTGTATTCTATGTTAGAGCTTGGACTCGAACCAGATAAACCATATAGAAAAAGCGCAAGAATTGTTGGTGATTGCATGGGTAAATATCATCCACATGGAGACAGTTCGGTTTACGATGCTATGGTAAGAATGGCACAACCATACAGCATGAATCAAGTTTTGGTGGACGGGCATGGAAATTTTGGATCAATAGACGGCGACAGCGCTGCTGCAATGCGTTATACAGAAGCTAGGCTTGCTCCTTTGGCCATGGAGCTGTTAAGGGATTTGGATAAAAATACTGTTCATTGGAGCTTAAATTTTGATGATACGCTAAAAGAGCCAGATATGCTTCCTGGAAGGTTTCCAAATTTATTGGTCAATGGGGCATCTGGAATTGCTGTTGGCGTCGCAACCAATATCCCACCACACAATTTTGCAGAAGTGTGCGATGCTGTAATTGCATATATCAACAAACCCACTATAAAATTAGAAGAAATAATGCAGTATATTAAAGCTCCAGATTTTCCTACTGGGGGACAGATAATAGTAGGTGAAGATTTAGTAACAGCTTATAGAACGGGAAAGGGTAAAATAACAATAAGGGCCACTGTTAACATTGAAACGGATGGAGATAAACAATCTATCATAATTACCGAATTGCCATATCAAACAAACAAGGTGGCTTTATTGCAAAAAATTGCAGAACTTAAAGAGCAAAATAAAGACAAACTTTCGTCAATAAGCGAGATAAGAGATGAATCTGATAAACATGGTATGCGCGCTGTTATAAAATTGAAAAAAGATGCAAATGCAAAAGCCATTTTAGATTATTTATACAAATCTACAGGAATGCAAACCTCATATGGAATAAACATGGTTGCCATTGCCGATGGAAAGCCAAAGCAAATGGGACTTTTGGAAATAATTTCATATTATGTTGAATATCAAAGAGAAATTATTTACAGAAGAACAAAATATGATTTAGATGCATGCAAAGACAGGGCTCATATAATAGAGGGGCTATTAATTGCAATTCACAATATCGACGAAGTCATAAAAATTATAAAAAAATCTTCTAATACATCAGAAGCAAAGCAAAAATTAAAAGAAAAATTTATGCTGAGCGAAAAACAGGCACAAGCAATATTAGATATGAGGCTTGCAAGGTTAGTGAATTTGGAAGTTAATAAGCTTGAACAAGAATTAAAAGATTTAAAAAATAAAATAGAAGCATTAACAGCTATTTATAATTCAAAAAAATTGCAATTTAATGTTGTTAAAGAAGAACTAAATGCAATTAAAAAACAATATAAAACAGAAAGAAAGTCATTTATTACAACATCATCAAAAATCGAATATGAAAAAATTGACGAAAATGAAAGTTTTGCCAGGGAAGTAATAATAGGTGTAACTGCGTTAAATAACATTAAAGCCATTCCATTAAAAAATTATAATATGGCACAAAAAGAATTGTCAGATTCTTCAACTTTAAATGAAATTTACACAAGCTTAAATAGCGTTTTAACAAGTCAAAAAGCATTGGCTTTTACAAATTATGGTAATTGTGTTAAATTAAATTTAAGCAAAGTGCAAGAAGCAAAATGGCGAGATAAAGGCATGCCTTTGCAGTCACTTGATAAAAACTTTAAAATGGATGAAAAAATTGTCAAACTATTAGTGATTGATGATGAAGAATTATTGACGCATGATGAAATTATCTTCTTTACAGAAAACGGAGTTGTAAAAAGGACAAGCATGTCAGAATATTTTGTTAATAAATCATATTTTCAAGCAATAAAATTAAAAGATGATGATTGCGTTATAGGCGTACAGATTTTTGACAAATCAAAATCAATTTTAATGTTGTCCCAAAAGGGAATGGTATTAAATTTTGAAAATATAGATATACCACTTATGGGAAGAGTTACATCAGGCGTTAAAGGAATGAATTTGGACGAAAAAGATAAAATAATTTTTGCCGATCAAGTTTTAGAATCTGGGGCACTTACTGTGATGACCAAAAATGGATACTTAAAAAATGTGCCTATTGGCGAATTTGAAATTATGAGCAGATACAGAAAAGGGTTAAGAGTTTATAATACAGATTCCCAAGGAGAAATTATATTTGGTAAATTTGGAGTAGTTCCACCAACACTTGCAGTGAAAACTAATGGGAAATTAGAAAAAATTTCTTCTAGGCAGATTCCATATGATTCAAGGCTTGGAAAGGGCAAACAATGTGTAAAAAACAAAATAGAAGCAGTTTATGAGTTTAAAGTATAGAAAAAAATTCACGAAGTTTCGTGAATTTTTTATTAAAAAGCTATAAATTCATTTAACAAAGAATTTTTTGGAATATAAGACTTGTCCAATATTTCAAAGTGTTTTAATATTTCTTTAAACTCTTTAGATTTTTTTGAATTGTAATTCAAAAGAGGCATTAAATACTTTGCGTATAAAAGAGGTTCATACATATGAGTTGAATCAACTAAATAATCTGCACGGTTTTTATATGGTTCAATATATATTTTTTCTCCGTTTATAACTTCATCCCAACTGTTAAATGTGTCTTGTATTTGCCTGCCTCGAGAATAATAGTCTCGTATAAGTCTTCTCATAAGTCGAATTTGTGTTCCATCAATTAATATTTTATCATTTAATTTAAAACATGAATGTGCACAAATATAAATTTTATAAATTTCTTTTACATGATTTTTAATTAAATTAGGATTTAACGCATGCAAACCTTCAATGATTATAATGGTGTTTTTATCAACAATAATTTTTTCTAATGTTTTTTCTCTTTTGCCGGTTATAAAATTGAATCTTGGCATTTGCGCTGTATTGGTCGTAAGCAAATCATTTATAAAACTATTAAAAGTTTTTAAATCTAGCGCGTTTATGCTTTCAAAATCATAGTTGCCATTAGACAATTTTGGCGTTTTTTCTCTATCTAAAAAAAAGTCATCAAGAGAAACAAATATACTATTTTTATTATATTTTTTAAGTTCCTTTGCAATTAATTTGCTAGTGGTTGTTTTTCCAGACGAAGAAGGACCAGCCAAAAATATTATTTTTATAGTCTCCTTTTCTAATATATTTTTAACAAGTTCACTAATTTGGCTATTATACATACTTTCTCCCATATTTATTAATAAATCGGTGTCGCATTTTGCCAAATTGTTTATTTCATCAATAAAAAAAATGTTACTGTTTTTTATGTTTTGCATATTTCTCCTTATATAGCCATGTTAGTATAACATCTTTGATAAATTTTTTGAAATATTTTTGCAAACAATTATTGTTTTTTTGAAAATAATATTACTTTTTGACTATTTTTGCTTATACAGCTACAAAAAAAATATTTGCATTAATATATATATAAATATTGACACATTTTTTTGTGTTATAAATATTTTTTTAAGGGGCAATATGAAATTATCAAATATTTTAAAGGACATAAATATATTAAATAACATTAGCAATTTTAGCGAAATAGAAATAAAAACTCTAAGTGTAAATGCTCAAAACAAAATGGAAAACGGTTTGTTTTTTTGCTACAAAGGGGCTCATGACGGATATGAATATATTGAACAAGCAATAGACAACGGAGCATGCGTTTTTGTTGTTGACAAGCTTGTTGACAAAGATATAAATCAAGTTCTTGTTGACGATGTGAGAAGGTGTATTGGCTTAGCTGCGCAAAATTTTTATGATACAAAAAACATAAAAGTTGTGGGCATAACCGGGACCAACGGTAAAACAACAACTTCTTTTATTATTAAAAGCATTTTAGAGCAGGCAAATAAAAAGGTTGGAGTAATTGGAACAAACGGTATTTATTTTTGTGACAAATTTATTCCTGCAAAATTGACTACACCAGACCCAATAGATTTACATGAAATATTTTCAATAATGAAAAAGGGAAAAGTTGATTTTGTTGTAATGGAAGTTTCTGCTCATGCAATTTTTTTGGAAAAGATATGTGGAGTTAACTTTGTTTGTAAAATACTTACAAATGTAACCCAGGACCATTTAGATTTTTTTAAGAACATGCAACAGTACAGAGAAACTAAATTGAGTTTTTTTAATAGTGATGACTTAATGGTAATCAATGCAGATGATGAATGTGGACAATTTTTGTTGAAAAAATACGAAACTGCATTATCATATGGTTTAAATAATCCAAGTGATGCTTTTTGCATAGAAATCAATAAAGATTGTTCAAGTTATATAATGAACATAAGTGATAATGTAATAAAATTGAAAACTAATTTGTTTGGTCTTTTTAATGTTTATAACGCTCTTGCCAGTGCTTTGTGTTGTTATTATCTTGGTATAAGTGTAGATTGTATCAAAAAGGGAATAGAACAGACTAAATCAATAGAAGGAAGATTTAATGTATTTTCATGTAACAACAAAAAAATTATAGTTGATTTTGCACACACTCCTGACGGTTTGGAAAATGTTTTGAAAACAGCAAAAAAATTAACAGATGGTAAATTAATATGCGTTTTTGGATGTGGTGGGGATAGAGATAAAAGCAAGAGACCCATAATGGGAGCTATTGCAGAAAAGTATGCAGATTATTGTTTTATAACTAGCGACAATCCTAGATATGAAAATGCTTCAACAATAATTAGCGACATCTTAAAGGGTTTTAATCATTCAAATTATTGTGCTCTTGAAGATAGAAAAACTGCAATTAAAATTGCCATTAAATCATTAAACGAAAACGACACATTAATTATTTGTGGAAAAGGAGGAGAAAACTATATAGACATAAAAGGTGAAAAAATTCCATATAGTGATTTTGATGTTGTAAAAAATTGTATAAAGGATAATTTATGTTAATTAGAAATCTAATAATTTTTTTAGTTGCATTTGGCGTATCGGCACTATTGTCGCCACTCATTTTAAGTTCAATTAAAAAGTTAAAAGCAAAACAAACAATTTTGCATTATGTAAAAGAACATGAGGTAAAAAACGGAACGCCGACAATGGGTGGGTTAATTTTTATTTTGTCGTGTACACTAGTAGCATTTTGTTTTATGTGGACAAACTATTTATTAGCAGTAATAACAGTTGCTGTTATGTTGGGATATGGCATTTTAGGATTTTTAGATGATTTTTTAAAGGTTCATTATAAACATAATTTGGGGTTGAGAGCTTATCAGAAAATTATTGGCCAAGTTGGAATAGCAACAATAATAGCCTTTTTTGTTTATCAATCTGAATTTGTTGGCAGTAAAATATTTATCCCTTTCACTGATATGTATTTAGATTTGGGTTGGGGAATAATACCTTTTGTTATATTTGTATATTTGGCAGTTGTTAACAGTGTTAATTTAATAGATGGGCTTGATGGATTGGCAAGTGGAGTAAGTTTTGTGTACATTTTAGGTTTTGCTAGCGTTTTGTTATTATATCAACACCTGTTTTCTGGGCCTCAACTTGTTGAATATTTAAATTTGCAACAAATTTGTTTTGCTATGTGTGGTTGTTTACTAGCATATTTTATATTAAATTGCTTTCCAGCAAAGATATTTATGGGAGACACGGGCTCTTTAGCCCTTGGAGGTTTAATAACTTCTTTGGCAGTATTTACAAAATTAGAATTGTATATTCCTATTTTGGGAATTTGCTATGTTATTACAGCACTTTCAGATATTATACAAGTTTTACATTACAAGCGCACCAAAAAAAGAATATTTTTAATGGCACCATTGCATCATCATTTTCAAATGAAAGGTGTGCATGAAAACAAGATTGTTGCAATATATATAATATCGACAATGATTATTTGTTTGTTAACAATAACATTGATTATATATTTTGGTGGATAATATGAACATCTTAGCAAAAAATTTTTTAGTTTATGGAACAGGCTTGTCGGGGACTAGCGCTGTTTCTTTTTTGTTATCAAGAGGGGCAAAAAATGTTTATATTTACGATGACAATAAAAAAGTTGAAATAAGTGATACAACAACATTAGAAAATTTAGATAATATTGCAGCATTAAATTTGGAGTGCGTTATCTTAAGTCCAGGAGTGCAAATTTTGGGAAATGAAAACATCCAAAAATTTATAGATAACAATATAGATTTTATTAGTGAATTTGCTTTGGGCTTTGAATATGTGCAAGGTAAAAAAATTTGTGTAACCGGAACAAATGGTAAAACTACTACAGTTAATCTTATATACGAAATGTGTAAACAAAAATTTAAAAATGTTTTTTTGTGTGGAAACACAAAAATTCCAATAACAAAAATTGCAAATTTAACTTCAAAAGATAGTATAGTGATTTGTGAGGTTAGTAGCTTTGCTTTAGAAACAGCAAAAGATGTTAAACCCTACGTTAGCTCAATTTTAAATATAACTAAAGACCATTTAAACAGACATCAAACTTTTGAGAATTATACAAAAATAAAATCCAAAATTACAAAAGTGCAAGACAAAGATGATTATTTTGTTTGTTTAGACAGTTTTGACATAAAAACAGATGCAACAATAGTTAATTACAGTTTAAATGATAAAAGCAGTGGCGCATATTTGCAAAATAATTTTATATGTTATAAAAATAAGAAAATCCTCAATAAAGATCAAATTAATTTAATTGGCGAAAAAAATTTAGAAAACATACTGTGTGCCGTTACGATTTCAAAATTATTAAAAGTAAAAAATAGACAAATAAAAAAAGTTTTAAAAGAATTTAAAGGACTAAAACATCGTCTTCAAAAAGTTATGGTTAAAGACAATATAACATACATAGATGATAGCAAGGCTACCAATCCAGATAGTACAATTTTTGCGTTAAACAGCTTTAATAACAAAATTATATTGTTATTAGGTGGAAGTGACAAGGGCTATTCATACGATGATGTATTTCAATATTGTTTTAATGTTAAAAAAATTTTGACATTTGGACAAATGGCTGAAAAAATAAAAATGGCTGCTTTGCAGAATAATTTTGAACAAGTTGTTTCATTTGACAAAATGAAAGAAGCTGTAGAGTATGCAACAAAAATAGCAGAAAATGGGGATGTTGTGTTGTTTTCACCAGCATGTGCAAGCTTTGATGAGTTTAACTCTTATGATGAAAGGGGCAATGAGTTTATTAAAATTATTAAGGGAATCAATGAAAAAAATTAAATTTAACAAAACAGAACTGACGGTTTTTATATGTATGATTGCTCTTTGCATTTTTGGATGCATTATGGTATATAGTGCAAGTTGTTATTCTTCGCAAAAAAATTTTGATAACCAATGGTATTTTTTAGTTAAACAAATTATTGGCGTACTTATTGGCTTGTGTGGTTTTGTATTTTTTTTGTTTTTTGATTATAAAAAATTAAAAAAATTTAAATGGTTAATGTTTGCTGTTTCTGTTGTTTTGCTTGTTTTGGTATTCATACCAGGCATAGGAATATCTAACTATGGAGCGAGACGATGGATAGGCTTTTTTGGTTTTTCATTTCAGCCAAGTGAAATAGCAAAGTTTTCCCTTGTGCTTTTTTGTGCTTGCCATTTTGCAAAAAATAAGAACACTGCAAAAAGTTTCAAAATCATGCTCTTGCCACTTATGATTGGAGCAGTGTTTTGTTTACTTGTTATTTTGGAACCAAACATGAGTATTACAATGTGTTTGGCAATAGTAATGGTTTGTATGATGTTTTTTGGTGGAACAAACCTTAAATATTTTGTTATACTTGGATGTTTTGCGCTTATTATGGTGCCAGTCTTAATAATAATAGAACCTTACAGGCTTCAAAGATTAATGGCTTTTTTGGACCCGTGGGCGTCGCCACAAGGGGAAGGATTTCAACTAATTCAATCGTTGTATTCACTTGGCAATGGTGGACTTTTTGGGGTGGGGCTTTTTAGTTCTAGACAAAAATATTTGTATTTACCATTTGCAGAAAGTGATTTCATATTTTCAATAATTTGTGAAGAATTAGGCTTTTTTGGGGCGTCAATAATTGTTATAATTTTTGCAGTTTTAGTTGGTGCACTTATTAAAATTTCATTAAATTCTAAGGATAGATTCGCAAGTTTACTCGTTGCTGGAATTGCTTGTGTAATTAGTGTTCAGGTAATTTTAAATATTGCTGTTGTAACAGGCAGTATTCCACCAACAGGACTTCCACTTCCATTTATAAGTGCAGGGAGCACTTCGCTTATGGTGTTTATGAGCGCAATAGGGGTTTGTTTAAATGTTAATAGAAAGAGTAAGATTAACCAATTCACTTTATAACAATTAATTCGTTTGACAAAAAAAAATATATAATGTATCATAAATTAAAATGTTGAGTGAAGAAATTTTAATTTGTCCTAAATGTCACCAAAAATTAAAGAAATCTGGAAAAAGTTTCTTTTGTGAAAATAATCACTGTTATGACATTGCAAAAAACAACTATGTTAATTTACTACTATGCAATAAAAAAAAATCAAAATTTCCAGGTGACGACAAGACAATGATTGCGGCAAGAAATAATTTTTTAAAAAAAGGTTATTTTGAAAACTTAAGAAGAACTATTGAAGATATTGTGGATAATGAAAAGCCGACATACATATTAGACGCAGGATGTGGAACGGGATATTACTCGCATAATCTTGAACAAAAATATAATATTGTTGCAATAGATATATCAAAAGAAGCTATACATTTTACAGCAAAAAATAATAAAAATTTATTATCAATAATTTCATCTATGTATGAACTACCCATAAAGGATAATTCCATAGATCTTATTTTGAATATTTTTGCTCCAAAGCCAAAAGAAGAGTTTAAAAGAGTTTTAAAAAATAATGGCGTAGTTGTAGAAGTTGTTCCTGGGAAAGATCATTTAAAAGAATTAAAAAAAATAATGTTCGGTAACGAAGCAGTATTTAATAAAGAAAAATTTGCTTTTAGCGACTTTAAAATTAAGTCATCACAAAAGTTAATATATTTAGTAAATATTGCAGAAAATGAAGATGTAATAAATTTAATAAGAATGACTCCTTATTATTATACTGGTGGAAGGAAAAAAGAAGATTTACTTAATCAAGTAAAAAGTATCAATGTTACTTTTGATTTTATAATAAATGTTTTGGAGAAGATATGATATTATCAAAATTTGCACATTTTATAGAGATACAAAACAATGTTTATGCTCTTTATAATTCTTTATTTATGAAGATTTTATTTGTTGATGGACATGAAAAAGAAAAAATAGAGAAATTTAATGTGACATTAAAAGAAAAAGATGTTTTGTTAGAGAATGGAATATATGTGAAAGATGAAAAAAATGACGATAAAGTATTTGGTATCAAATGATTGCGTGAAAGTATCATTACTTTTTTATTAATAGAATTGCGTTTTCCCTAATAAGTTAATAGAGCGAAATAAATTATAGAAATTTTTAACTTTTATAAATATTTTATTATTTAAATTATTAAAATTAGAATGTGTAAGGGAAATATAAAAAGAAAAATAAATTATTTGTGGATAAATTTTAAAAAATATTGATAAAAATATTTTTATTTCGATTGTTATAATGTTGTTATTTATATAATATTAGAAGAAGAAACAGAATATAAATAATATTAAATGTAAATGGATTAACTGTTGTATAGGCGTAATATCCACCAACAGGACTTCCACTTCCATTTATAAGTGCAGGGAGCACCTCACTTATGGTGTTTATGAGTGCAATAGGGGTTTGTTTAAATGTTGCAAGGCAAAGTAAAAAAATTTAAAGTTTAAGTATTTAAAAATTTATATATTATGAACACATATGTTACAAAGTTATATTTTAGTTTAGAACAAAAAAAAAATTAGTTGCATAAGTTAATTTGGAGACTAAAATGGAGAACTTTTTTATTTGTGGCGGCAATAAACTCAATGGTACTTTAAATATTTCAACATCAAAAAATGCCGTTTTGCCAATTTTGGCTGGGTGCATACTGTGCGACAAACAAATTATTTTACATAAATTTCCCAAATATGATGACACAAAAAATATGCTTAATATTTTACAAAACTTAGGCGCTAAATATTTTTATCAAGATGACAGTGTTATAATTGATTGTAGTTCTATTGACAAATGTGAAATATCAATAGAGTTGGCATCAAAAATTCGTTCATCGTTTTTTAGTTTGGGTGCTATTCTTTCACGCTTTAAAAAAGCAAAAGTTGCATATCCTGGAGGTTGTGCAATAGGGGCAAGACCAATAGATATACATTTGAAAGGATTGCAAAGTTTAGGCGTTAAAATTATTGACAAACATGGCTACATATATTGTGATGGAACAGGTATGAAAAGTGGTGATGTTACTTTTGATTTCCCTTCAGTTGGAGCAACAGAAAACATCATGCTTGCTTCCGTTTTTTTGAAAGGTAAAACAAAAATAATTAACTGTGCAAGAGAACCTGAAATTGTGGACCTTGCAAATTTTTTAAATGCACAAGGTGCAAAAATATATGGCGCTGGTTCAAGTGTTATAGAAATAGAAGGAGTTAAAAGTTTAAGTGGAATAGAGTATACTCCAATTTCCGATAGAATAATTGCAGGCACTTATATGATTGCAACATGCATGTGTGGTGGCAAAGTAGAATTGACAAATATAAATTATGAAAATGTGTTTTCGCTTATTAGTAAACTTAAAAATAATTGTTGCAAAATTGTGTGTAAAAGTGATAAACTTACAGTGGTTGCAGATAAAAGGCCTAAGTGCATATCAAAAATTGATACAAGGCCTTATCCTGGGTTTCCTACAGATTTACAACCTCAAATAATAGCAATGCTGTCAATAAGTAAAGGAACATCCGTAGTGGTTGAAAATTTGTTCGAATCCAGATTTAAACATATAACTGAATTAAAGAAAATGGGAGCAGATATAATTGTAAATGACAAAGCTGCGATAATAAAAGGCGTAAATCAGTTATATGGGGCAAATGTGATGTGTTGTGACCTTAGGGGTGGCGCTGGAATGGTTTTGGCTGGGCTTGTAGCAAAAGGTTACACCACCGTATGCGATGTTCATCATATTGACAGAGGGTATTTTGAAATGGAAAAAGATTTGCAACTTTTAGGAGCAAATATTGAAAGGATTAAAGAAATATAAAAAATTAATAATAGCATTGAGTGTAATTTTGGGTGTAATTATAGTTTGTGTAATTCTTAATTTCACATTGTTTTCGCTTAAAAAAGTTGATATAAATTTTAAAAATCAGGCTATGATTTTTACCGAGCAATCAAAAGAAAGCATTGCAAATAATAGCGCAATAAAAAAGGGAATATCAATATTCACTGTAAACAAAAAAAATATTACCCAACAGCTTGAAAAAGATTATCCGTATTTAAAAGTTATTAATATTGAAACTGTTTTCCCTAATAAAATAATAATTCATTGTGCAGAAAGGGAAGAAACATATGCAGTAAAAGCAAGCGACACAAAATATTTTATTTGTGATGCCGAATTTAAGGTGTTAAACATAACAACAACGTATTATAATGAACAATATAATCCAATACTGTTTTTAGGTCTTGAAAATATAATAACAAATTCAAATAGAGTAAATGCTGGCGAATTTTTGGAATTTAGTAGTGAAGAAGAAATATTAAAAAATATTGGGACAAGCCTTTTAAAAACCAACAAAACGGTTTCAATGCAACAAGGACTAATAAAAGAAATTGAATTAACTTCTTCCATAGATGTTTTTACGGCCAAAAATATGCCATATTTAATAATTAAAGATTTTAATGATTTTCAAACAAATATATATAGAATAGACAGTTTGCTTGCTGAAAAATTTCAATACATGTTTGCATCATGGTCACAAGTTGTTTATAATCCCTCTGTTTTTTACAAGGAAGAAATTGAAAATTCATCCTTGAGTTTAAATGACATACCAGAAGATTATTTTTTAGATTATATTTTGCAAATAAGAGAAAATTTACAAAATCAGATATTAATGAGATTGGAAAAAATTTAGTAAATTTATTATATAACTCACCTTTTTGTGTTGACATCAAATTGCTAAAAGTTTATAATTATTAAAAAAAATTATAAATATTCATTTATAAAAAGGAGAAGGCTGTGCCAAAGACAAAAGTTACTGTATTAGATATAGGTTCAAAAAAAATAAGTGTTTTAATAGGTTCCAAAGGTGTAAATGAAACTTTTGTTGTTCACGGCTATGGAGAAAGGGAATATGCAGGTTACTATGAAGGAGAGTTTTTAGAAGAAGAAAAATTAAAAGATACAATATCTAAAGCTATAAATGACGCCCAAAGTTCATCAAACACAGTTGTTGATAAATTATATGTTGGCGTGCCTGCAGATTTTTCTTATTGTAAAACAAAAACTCAAACTCAAACTTTTGGGCAAAGAATAAAAATTTCCGATCAAGATGTTTACCAAATGTATCAAACTGCAGATGAATTTGAAAATGCAAATGACTATGTTCTCATCAGTTGCACTCCAATTTCGTTTGTTCTTGATGATGGAAGGAAAATGGTAAAGCCTGTTGGACAAAAAACAAGCAAGCTTACAGCTACGTTAAGTTTAATATATGCAGAAAAAAAATTTATAGAAAAAATTAATTCATTGCTAAAAAATATTGGCATAACAACTGTTGAATATTTATCATCGCCACTTTGTGAGGCATTATACTTGTTGCCTCAAGAAAGAAGAGAAGAAACTGCAGTTTTAATCGACTGTGGCTATATTGCTACATCTGTTGCAGTTGTAAAAGGACAGGGATTAATATCGTTAAAATCGTTTGCTGTTGGAGGAGGACATATATCTGCTGATTTAATGGAGTGCTTACATATTTCTTTTGATGAAGCTGAACAATTAAGAAAACAACTGGTTTTGTCTGTAGTGCCAAGTTCAAATGATGATTATGAACTGATGAGAAATTCTGGAATTTTTCCAGTAAGCATGAAACAAGCAAATGAAATAACAAATGACAGAATCGAAATGATTGCAACCTTAATTAAAAAGTGTTTGCAAAAAGATTTTGAAACAATTCCTTCAATGCCATTTTATTTAACTGGTGGAGGTATTAGTTACATTAAAGGTGGTAAAGATGTATTATCAAAATATATGGGCGTAAACGTAAGTGTTTTATGTCCAAATGATGTACATTTTGCAAAGCCTCATTATTCCAGTTTGCTTGGAATATTAAGTAAAGCAATAAATCAAGAAACTAAAGGCAAAAACATCTTATTAGCCATATTAGATAAAATTTTTAAAAAATAAGGAGAAGAATATGTATAACAATATTAATGTTGGACCAGTTGCAAATATCAAAGTAATAGGAGTAGGTGGTGGTGGTAATAACGCCGTAAATAGAATGATAGACGCAAACATAACAAGTGCACAGTTTATTGCCATCAATACAGACAAACAAGCATTGCTTTTAAGCAAGGCTGACCATAGACTTCAAATCGGCGAAAAATTAACTCGTGGACTTGGTGCAGGTGCCGATCCAGATGTTGGGCAAAAGGCAGCAGAAGAAAGTAAATCCAGCATAAGTGAAATACTTAAAGATTGCGATTTAGTGTTTATAACAGCAGGAATGGGAGGTGGCACTGGTACGGGCGCTGCTCCTGTGGTTGCACAAATTGCAAAAGAAATGGGTATTTTGACTATAGCAGTAGTTACGAAACCTTTTGGTTTTGAGGGCAGAAAAAGGCAAGAAAATGCAGAAAAAGGATTGGAAAATTTAAGAAAATATGTTGATACATTGGTAATTATACCAAATGATAAATTGCTGACATTGGTACCAGAAAAAACGCCAATTATTGAAGCATTTTTGTATGCAGATGACGTTTTAAGACAAGGTATTCAAGGAATAAGTGATTTAATTGTAACACCTAGCTTAATTAATTTGGATTTTGCAGATGTTCGTTCAGTTATGAAAAACACAGGACTGGCTCACATGGGTATTGGACATGCTAAAGGGGAAAATAAAACAATTGAAGCTGTAAGACAAGCCGTTTCATCTCCACTATTAGAAACAACAATCGAGGGAGCTACAGGTGTAATTTTAAATGTTAAAGGCGGACTTGATCTTCCTTTGGACGAAGTTTATGAGGCTGCAAATTTAGTTAGAGAAGTTGTTGACCCATCATGTAATATAATATTTGGTTCTGGAATTGATGAAGGCATGAATGATGAAGTTGAAATAACCATTATTGCAACAGGATTCCAAAATAAATTGACTGGCGAAACTAAAGATTTAGCTAAAGTTAAACAAAATGTAGAGGCTGCAAATAATTTTGGAGACAGAAGGTATGAAGGATTTCCAACAACAAAAAGCTTATTCCCAAAACAAGAACAGAGTCCTTTGCGTGAGAGACAAACAATAGAGCCAAAAGCAGAATTTGTAACAAGACCAGATGGAACTGAGTCTTCAAGGTTGCATGTTGATGATGCATATGTTCCTCCATTTTTAAGAAAATTGAGAGATAATAAATAAATGCATAAATAATATTATTTAATTAAATTACAATGAATAATAGTAATTGTTGATAAATTTTATACTTTACAAAGGATATCAATATATGTGCGTAGTAAAATTTAATGAATATAAATTGAAAATAAAATATAAAGACGAAAAAGAATGTAACGAGATATTTTTAATAGATTTAGAAAATGAGCAGGAAATAGGATATATTAGTTTTAAGCTTAACAATTCTCCTTATAAACACGCTTGGTTATATAAAATTGAAATTGAAGAGAAATATCAATGCAATGGGTTTGGTACTTTACTATTAAAACTTTTTGAAAACTATTGTATTGATAATAAAATAGATTATGTTGAAGGCAAATATTATCCTTTAAATAAAGTGGCAAAACCATTTTATTTAAAAAATAACTACAAAATTGAAAAGGAATATTACGACACATATGTAGTAAAAAATTTAAAAGAAAAAAATTTTTTAAAAATTGATGAATTAAGTAAATAAAAAACAAATCATTGCGATTTGTTTTTTATTTGTCAAAAAAAGTGCATTTTCGTTATTTTTTTTATTAATAAATAATTTTTATCTATTATATAATTTTACATGGGATTTATATGATAGTATACATAGAAGATACTTTGATTGAAAATTTCCTAATAACATACATTATATTGTATATTATATTTAGCTTTATAAAAGAAAATAAAAACAAGTTTAGAATAATTGCAGCAAGTGTTTTTGGAGCTTTCGTTGCTTTAATATATCCAATCATAAATTTAAATTCATTTTTAATATTATTTTTAAAGTTATGTATGGGATATATAATAACTTTAATCGCCTACAAGAACAAATCGCTTAAAAAACAAATTTTCTTTTATGTAATGTTCATTTTTATAACGGCAATTTATGGTGGTATAAATCTTTTAATATATTTCTCTATATATGGTAATTTTGAAAGTAGTAGGAAATTGCCAACTTTACTTATCATCTTTAGCGTGTTTTTAATAACGTATTTTATTAAGCAATGTGAAAAAGTAATATACAGCAAGAAAAACATAAATAATTTTATTTATGAAATTATTATTACAATCAACGAAAAAAAAATAAAAACAAAGGGATATTTGGACACTGGAAACATTTTATGTGACACGGTATACAAAAAGCCAGTTGTATTAATTAATTATAAAATGTTTTCTAAAATCAACAAAAATTTTCCAATCCAAAATTTTTTAACGCAAAATACACAAGGATTAAAGAAAGGCCATTACATAAAAGTTAAAACAGCCACATCTAACGACATGTTACTAGCATTTTGTGTCGATAGTTTAGAAATAATCTTAAAAGACAAAACAGTAAAAATTTTGGAGCCTGTTTTTGCGTTGTCAAAAATTAAAATCACCGGATTTGACTGTGATGTTATATTAAATTCCAAATTATTATGTTAGGAGAAAATAAAATGTTTTCAAAATTATTATTAAAAATAAAACAATTATTAAAATTAAATTTATTTAATGAAATAGATGACATAGTAATGTATATTTGTGGCAACGAAACACTGCCACTTCCATTGGAACCAGAAGAAGAGCAAATACTTTTGGAGGAACTTCAAAACAACAATAAACAGGCAAAGGAAAAGCTTATTGAACATAATTTGCGTCTTGTTGTTTACATAGCAAAAAAATTTGAAAATACGGGTATGAACATAGAAGATTTATTTTCAATTGGAGCAATTGGATTAATTAAAGCTGTTCAAACTTATAATTTTGATAAAAAAATTAAGTTGGCAACATATGCTTCAAGATGTATTGAAAATGAAATATTAATGCAATTAAGAAAGACAAACAAACTCAAAAATGAAGTTAGTTTAGATGAGACATTAAATGCTGATAGTGATGGAAATGAGTTGCTTTTGGAAAACATATTATATTCTGAAAATGATAGCGTATCTCAAGAAATGGACAAAAGTGTTGAAAAACAAATTTTATGGGGTATAATTGATAAATTAAATGAAAGAGAAAAAGAAATTATGATTTTAAGATTTGGACTTATGGGTAAAGAAGAAAAAACTCAAAAAGAAGTTGCAGATGCAATGGGGATATCTCAAAGTTATATTTCCAGAATTGAAAAAAAGATTTTGAGTAAAATGAAAAAAGACTTGGAAAAAGTTATTTAAAAATGCATTTTTTAATTTTTTTGAGATATTACTTGCGAAGTTGTTGTATAAACTGTTGTCGTTTTTAAACAATTAAATTAGTTATAAAATATGAATATTTTAATAAAAAAATAATTTAAAAATTTGTGTATAATTACAAAAAAAATAGGAGAGTATATTTGCAATAGGAAGGTGTGTTTCTATGGCAAATAGAGTTGCAATATGTGGAGTTGATACCTCCACTCTCCCAAAACTAAAGAATGACGAATTGGTTGAATTGATGAAAAAAGTAAAGATGGGAGATGAGTTGGCGAGAGAACAGTTTGTTGTCGCTAATTTAAGATTAGTATTAAGCGTTGTTCAAAGATTTTCTGGGAAAAAAGAAAAGTCAGATGATATGTTTCAAGTTGGCTGCGTGGGGCTTATGAAAGCAATTGACAACTTTGATGTTTCTTTAAATGTTAGATTTTCAACATATGCAGTTCCCATGATAATAGGTGAAATCAGAAGATTTTTAAGGGATAATAATTCAATAAGAGTTTCAAGAAGCTTAAGAGACATTGCCTTTAAAGCATTGCAGGCAAGGGAATTTCTTGTTAAAAAATTAGGCAGAGAGCCAAAACCAGAAGAAATAGCAAATGAAATTGAATATGATGTAAAAGATGTTAATTTTGCTTTGGATGCAATAAGCGAAACTGTTTCTTTAAATGAACCGGTTTATAACGACGGTAATGAATCTGTTAGAATTATGGACCAAATTTCAGATGTTAAAAATAATGACGAATCTTTAATGGAACAAATTGCTTTAAAAGATGCTGTTGCAAAATTAAGTCCAAGAGAAAAAGAAATTTTGTTAATGCGTTACTATATTGGGAAAACGCAAATGGAAGTTAGTGAAGAAATTGGCATAAGTCAGGCACAAGTAAGTCGTTTGGAAAAAAATGCTCTTTCTGCAATTAAAAAACACTTGCAATAAAAATAGGTAAATTATTGATAAAGATAAGACGAATGTCTTGTCTTTTTTGTATCTAAATAATTGACAATATTAAAATTATATGATATATTTATGCAGTATGCCACATATTAAAGGTTTAAGTGCATTTGCCACCTTTCGTAGTGAGATTTAAATAGGAGGAAAATATGTTTGCAGTTATAGAAACAGGAGGAAAACAATACAAAGTTCAAGCTGGAGATGTTTTAAATGTTGAAAAACTTAACAACAATGTTGGAGATAAAGTTGAATTTAAAGTTTTACTTACTTCAAACGAAGGTAAAGTTGTTTGTGGTACACCAGTTTTAGATAAAGTTGTATGCACTGCAGAAGTTGTTGCACAGGGGAAATGTGATAAGGTTACTGTTTACAAATATAAGGCAAAAAAGAATGTTAGAAAAAAACAGGGACATAGACAACCATACACAACAGTAAAAATTGTAGAGATTAAATAAAATGACAACAATAAAAATTATAAAAAAAAATAAAGATATTGTTGGCTTTGAAATTTCTGGACATACAGGCTATTCAAAAAATGGAGAAGACATAGTTTGTTCGGCCATTTCTGCAATTAGTCAAAGTGCGTGTTTGGGAATAGTAAAAGTTTTAAATCTTAAAGCCATAATTAATAAAAATGATAGTAAAGGTTATTTAATGTTGGCTTTGCCAAAAAATATAAATCGAGAAGACTTGGACAAAGCACAAATTATTTTAAAAACTATGCAATTTAGTTTAAGCGATTTGCTTACAGATTATGGCAAGTATATAAAAATGGAGGTTCAAGATGAAATTTATTAATATTCAACTTTTTGCCCATAAAAAAGGTGGTGGAAGCACCAAAAACGGCAGAGATAGCAATTCTAAACGTCTTGGCGTTAAAAGATATGACGGACAAAGCGTTTTGGCAGGTTCTATCATAGTAAGGCAAAGGGGAACAAAAGTTTATCCTGGCACAAATTGTGGTTTGGGTAAAGATTATACTGTTTTTGCCACAAAAGATGGAAAGGTTAAATTTTCAAAAAGTGGAGATAAAAAAATAGTTAGCGTAATTGCAGAATAATTTTAAAAGTATTTCAGATGAAATACTTTTTTTATTAAATTATTTAATAATATTTGTTTTTTTTAAAATAATAATTATATGAAAAGAAAGTTATTATTATTAAGTATTATATTTATAAGTGTTTTTTCATATAGTTTTTTAAATTTTAAGAAAAGCATTTTTATGGTTGATGCTATGAGAGAAAATAAAATAGTTATATGTTTAAATAATTTTGACAATGTGAATGATGAATATAAGGAAAAATTTTTAAATTTAGATTTAAGCTTAACATTTAAAATATTTGATAAAGAGATATATAAAAACTATATATCCAAAGAAAAAATGTTTACAAATTCTATTATAATTCCAAAAACATATATGTCTATAGTTGCAAAGGGCAATTCTTTAGAGGTTAGGAATGCTATATACAATTCGATATCAGTTTCAAAACAACAGGGGATTTGTGTGCTTATAATGGAAATGGATAAAGAAAATGAAGAAACCATGTATTTTGCTCTTTGCGACTCAATGTCATTATTTAAAACAAACAATATAGAAACTGAAACATTTGATTTTATATTAAATAATAATTGACATAATTTTAGCATAATTTTATACTCAAATAAGAGGTGAATGTGAGTAAAGTTGTAATAGTGGGTTGTGGAAATGTTGGAATGAGTTATGCTTTTAGTTTGGTTACTACTAAAAATAAAGTTGATGAATTGGTATTAATAGACATTAATGAAACAAAGGCACAAGGTGAAGCGCTTGATTTGGCACACGCCGCAACATATAATTCCAATCATATTATTGTAAAAAATGGTAATTATAATGATTGTGACAATGCTGATATTGTCTGTATATGTGCCGGAAGGAATCAAGATGTTGGTGAAACAAGAAGAGATTTAATTAATAAAAATTACGAAGTTTTTAAAAGCATAATCGAAAAAATAAATTGTACAAAATTTAAAGGAATATATTTAATTGCGACAAACCCATTAGATGTTATGACTTATATAACTTATAAGCTTTCTAAATTTCCAGCAAAAAAAGTTATAGGAAGTGGAACTGTTTTAGACACGGCAAGATTAAGAGGATTAATTTGCAATGAATTAAATATCAATCCTAAAAATATACATGCATATGTTATCGGTGAACATGGTGACAGCGAGTTCGTTCCGTGGAGTAATGCAATTATTGGGCTTAATAAAGCAACAAAATATTTAACAGAAGACCAACGTTCAAGAATATTGTATAATGTTAGAACAAGTGCTTATGATATAATAAATAAAAAAGGCAACACATGTTATGGAATTGGAATGTGCTTAACCAATATAACAAATGCAATACTTGAAAATTCAAATGAAATTATGACAATATCTACATATGATAAAGAAAATGATATCTACATTGGATTGCCGGCTATATTAAATAAAAATGGCGTAAAAGAAGTTTTAAAATTGGAATTGTCAATCAACGAACAATATAGATTGCAAGATTCTATTGATTGTATAAAAGATACAATAAATCAAATAAAATGGTAAAATAAAATGGGCATAACCCATTTTATTTATTTATAACGCGTAATGGTGTGAATAAGTGTTCAAATTTGTCTTGTTTGTTTTTAAAAATATTTTGCATCAATTCAACACCATACATGGCATTTACTATGCCATTTGCCCCACAGCTTAAAAAATAATATACATTGTCAACATCAGTTTCACCAATTAATCCCAAATTATTATCTGTTGCACCAAAACAGCCACAAAATGAATATTCAATTTTTATTTTATCTTTTAAAAAAGGGAACATTTTTAACAAATAATTATATAAATTTTTGTATTTAGCATTTGCCTTTTTTTCTTGCATATTGTTCTTTTTAAAAGGTGCATCTTCGCCTCCAAAAATAATTCTATTATCAGGAAGCAATCTCAAATAATGATAAGGCTCAGTTGTGTCATGTATGGTTGCTCGATTGAACCATTCAAAATCTTTTAATTTATTTGTTACTATTGTGTAAGTAGCAAATCTCTCTATTATATCTTGATTATCAAATTCTTCCAAATTAAACCCAGTTGCAAAAATTATTTTTTTACATTTTATTATTTGATTGTAATTTGTTCGTACGTAAATACCATCATCACTTTGTTGCATGCTTTCGTATCCAGTATTTTCAAATATGTTTTCTTGATTTTTTGAATTTTCTATTAACTGTTTTGTAAAAAGATATGGATTTAGTTCTGCACCTCCGTTAGGAGCATAAATTCCATATGCGATATTAAAATTAAACGGATTGTTGTTTTTTGTGAAAAATTCACATTTTAAACCGTTGTTTTTCCTCAATTCATATTCATTTTTCAAAAGTTTATATTCATTTTCTTTTGTTGTGTATAAAAAAGAAGGACGTTTAAAAAATTGGCAGTAATTCCCATGTTCTTTTATAAATTTTTCAATTTTTTCAACTGATTTTATACCCATTTTATAAATTTCTATAATTTCTTCTTTGGAAAACTCATTTTTTAATTTGCTGTAAAAGTCATCTAATTGATATTCTAAAATAGCCGTTGCGCAAGATGTACAGCATTGTCCAATTCTACCTTTATCAATAAGCGTTACATCAAATTTTTTAGATAAATAATAGTTCAAAATTGCTCCACAAATTCCACCGCCAACTATTAAGATGTCAGTTTCTATGTCATTATTTAAATAGGGATATTGTTTAATTTTTTTAAATTCTTTACAAAAATAAGGATTACCTTTAACATATTGCATAATTTTTACCTCTATTCATTGTTGACATTAAAAAGATATTTTATAATGTGTTTATAAAGTTGCATAAATGTTTTTTTAAAAAAGCAATTTATGTTATATTAATTTTAGAGGTTGTGAATCTATGAAAACTATAATTTTTGAAGGTAAAATATTTAAAATAGGAATGATACAATTTTTCAGTAAATTTACAAAAAAAGCATATCATTGGAAAATTTCTCCAGTTAAATTTTTAAAAATCAAAGAAGACTCGTTGCCGAATGAAAATTTTGTTAAAGTAAAAAATATTCTTTCTGGCATATGTGGCTCGGACATGACATTTTACACTTGCAAACAAGGTCCAAGCACTGCTTTTTTGCCTATGCCATGCTCTGAAATAACATATTTAGGGCATGAGACTATTGGACAAGTTATAGAAATTGGAAAAAATGTAACAAAATTTAAAGTTGGAGACAGAGTTACAATGCATAAGTACATGGCGTGTTGCGATTTAAAAGGTATAGACATACCATGTCAAAATTGCAAAAATGGAAACTACGCAATTTGTGAGAATTATGGAGAACCAAGTAAAATTAATCAAATATTGGGGGCTGGATTTGGTGATTATTACTATGCGCCACAAGGTCAGTTATTGAAAGTTCCAAATGAAATAACAGATGATCAAGCGGTTTTAATTGAACCCTTTGCTGTAAGTTTGCACTCTGTGTTAAAATGTATTCCAAAAGAAAACGAAAATGTATTAGTTGTTGGTGCAGGAATGATTGGATTGGGAATAATACAGTTTATAAAGGTGTTTAGCCCTAAATGTCATCTTTATGTGATGGAAAAAAATAAAAACAAACACGAATTTGCAAAGAAACTCGGAGCAGATGAAATTTTAACCGGAGATAATTACGCAAGTGTTGCTAATGCTACACATGCCAAACTTTATCAAAAAGGAAAAAATAAAATGGTAATTGGTGGTTTTGATGTCATATATGATACTGTTGGTAAAGGTTCTTTGTTTAATGATACATTAAGATGGTTAAAGGCGCAAGGCACGCTTGTTAAAGTTGGATATCAAATGACTAAAACTAAATTCGACGAAACGCCAATTTGGTGGCAAGGACTTAACATTATTGGTTGCGACAGTCATGGCGTCGAATACTATAATGGAGAAAAAATAAGTACATTTGACATGGTTACACGATTAATGCAACAAGGAAAATTGATTACAGAAGGATTTATAACTCATAAATTTGACTTAAAAGATTATAAAAAAGCTTTTAAATTATTAATTGAAAATCAAAAAAATGCAATAAAAGTTGTATTAAAATGTAGTAATTAAAATTGACATTTTTGTAGCTTATTGCTAAATTGTATTAAAGGAGAAATATGCAAATTAATAATTTAAAAATAAATAATTTTATAACTGATGTTTTATAGTTTTCTTTTGTTGTTTAAGTGTTAGCACCACTTGAAAACTCAAGTGGTTTTTTATTATTTTTTTAAAATCAATTCATAAATTAATTTTATATTAAGAGGTTAAGAATGGTAAGTAAAGTATATAAAAATATTGACATTTTAAAAAAGCAAGAATACATATTTAAAATAAAAGCAAAATTTTTAAAAGAGTTTTGCAAAAATTTGAATTTAATACCTGTAACTGCGCCGATTTTTGTAACTGAAAAATCGGGTTTGCAAGATAGATTATCGGGGGTGGAAAGACCTGTAAAATTTGATGTGAAAAAAACTGGAGAAACGCTTGAAGTTGTGCAATCGCTTGCTAAATGGAAAAGAATTGCCTTAAAAAAATATAATTTTCCAATGCATAAAGGACTTTGTGTAGATATGAAAGCAATTAGAAGAGATGATTGCTTAGACAACATTCATTCTATTTTTGTTGATCAGTGGGATTGGGAAAAAGTTATTAAAAACGAAGATAGAAATTTAGAATATTTAAAGCAAACAGTAAAATTAATTGTTAAATCAATAGTTAAAACAAGCAAATATCTTCAAAAAATTGGTTTTAGAAAACAATTTAAGTTATCCAATGACGTTAAATTTATTACAAGTCAAGAGCTTTGCGATATGTTTCCAGATAAATCGCCAAAACAAAGAGAATATGAAATAGTTAAAAAATTCAAAACAGTTTTTATAATTGGAATAGGCGATTTGCTGAAAAACGGAGAAAGGCACGATTCTCGTTCTCCAGACTATGACGATTGGACTTTAAATGGAGATTTGTTCTTTTATCACGATATCAATGACATGGCACTTGAAGTTTCAAGCATGGGAATAAGGGTAAATAAATCAAAAATGATTGAACAAATTGAAAAATTTGGCAATTTTAACGAGTTTAATCAAGAATATCATAAATTGATAAAAGAAAATAAATTGCCATTGACAATTGGTGGGGGAATTGGGCAAAGTAGAATTTGTCAACTTTTGTTAGAAAGAAAACACATAGGAGAAGTTCAGGTTTCATATTGGGACAAAGAAAATATAAAATATTCTCACAACAATTCAATAAATTTGCTATAAAATTAATTTTTATTGAATTTCAATAAAACTACAATATTAATAATTTATAAATGTTAATTTTAAAAAATTGAAACATTTTTTTGTAATTAAAACATTTATTATTTAAGTGAAACAATTTTTGATGTGTATTCTAATATTTTATTGATGTGTATTTACTGCATAAGCAAAACTTTGCTTTTGAAATGAATAAGCTATATTTAACAAATAAAAAAACTGAAAAAGATTAAACTACCTTATCAGTTTCACTTGGCGGAAAGGACAGGATTTGAACCTGCGGTGGCTTGCACCACGGCCGCTTTCCAAGCGACTGCATTAGACCACTCTGCCACCTTTCCATTTATAAAATTTTCAAAAAAATACTATCATATAAATTTATTTTTGTCTAGTAAAATTTGTTGACACCCAAAAAAATAAAGATTTATAATTCAATGAGGTTTTATTATGGATTGTTTATTTTGTAAAATAATAAATAAAGATATTCCCAGCTATAAAATATATGAAGATGATTATGTCTATGCTTTTTTGGATATTGCTGGAGATGTTGATGGGCATACACTTGTTATACCAAAAAAGCATTTTAAATCAATTTTAGATTGCGATAAAGAGGTTTGTAAAAATGTATTTTTAGCTGTACAAAAGATATCAAAACATTATGTTGAAGATTGTGGATATGATGGTGTAAATATCTTTAATGCAAATGATGAAAGTGCACAGCAAAGCGTTTTTCATTTCCATGTACATATTGTACCCAGGAAACATAATGACGGTATTGATGGCTTTCCACATTTTGACGGAGCTAAATTAAAATTAAGTGATATTGTAAAAAAATTGGAGATAAAGTAATGCTTAAGGTATACGGTATTGAACATATTTTATTTTTATTAATAGTAACAATAATAAGTACTTTTTCATTAATTTTATTAAAAAAATATATTAAAAATGAAAAAAAACAAAAAATTGTTATAATTATATTCGCAATTATTCATTTTTCACTTGTTGTTTGGAACAGATTGGCAGTAAATGAATATAATTTAAATTTGCTTAAATTATTGCCTACAAGTTTTTGTGGAACAACTAGTTTTGTTTTTCCTTTTTGCATAGTTTTTTGCAAAAAAGATTCAAAAATTTTGCAATTTGCGTCTAGTTGTGCGCTTTTGGGTGGTATTGTCACTTTAGCATATCCCGACTTTATTGGGCAAGACGCGTCTATATTTTACGATAAAACTATAACAGGTCTTTTACATCATGTATTTTTAGTTTATAATTTTATACTGATTTGTATATTTGGAAGATATAAGCCTAGCATGAAAAATTGGAATAGTTTAATTTTGGGTTTGTGTTGTTACATGACTTATGGAATATTTAGCATAACTATCATTGGCAACAGCGATGCAATGGTTATTTATAATCCATTATTGCCAGGAAGCATATTTAATTGGTTTGTAACAGGAATACTTTTTATAATTTTGTATACTATTTGCTTGCTTATATATGAAAGAATTGCATTTAAGAAAGAAAATAGGTGGCTAAGTAATATATTGAATAAATTCAAAAAAAATAAAAATAATCATATAAATGATGAAAATATTTAATTTAATTAAAAAAAATGCACTTAAAGTGCATTTTTATTTTATAACTCTTGTAGTTGCAATGGCAAGCGAGCCTGGACCAATGTGACAAGCCACACTTAACGACAATGGGTCAATGTATGTAATTTGCATATTTGGAAAATTTCTTTGAATTTCTTGCTTAAATTTTTCGGCTTCTTCAGGTATATTTGTATGAGCAATTTCTAAAACCATTTCGCCTTTATCATAATATTCTTTAAAAACTGTTTCCAAATCTTTTTTTATGGCATTTATCATGCGCATTTTTGCCTGACCAAAACTTAATACTTTTGCATAAGCGTCTAATTTGCCACCATGAATTTGTAAAATTGGTTTAATATTTAGTAAGGAACCTAATATTGCGGCCGCAGGTGTAATTCTGCCACCTTTTTTTAAATATGATAATGTTGCGACCGTTATGTATATACTTGAGTCTAATCTTCTTTGTTTTAAAATATCTTTAATTTCTTTGGCTGTTTTGCCTTGCTTTGCTAGTTTTAAAGCCTCATAAACACTTTCTTTTTGAGTTACACTTATTCTTTGATTGTTTACAACATAAACTTTGTTGTTGTAATTCTTTGCTAAGTTTTTTGCTGTGTTGCAAGATTCACTCAGTCCGCTTGACATTGGAATATAAACAAGTTCATCGTGAGTTTCTAACGCCTTATCCCAAATATCTGTTACGTTAAAAGGTGATGGCTGTGACGTTGAAATATTTGCATTATTTTTTAGCTTTTCGTAAAATTCTTTTTGGCTTAAAGATACTTCCTCAAAATATTCGGCTTCATTAATCAGAAAAGGCATAGGTAAAACATATAAATCTTCATCATTTTCATTTATTGATATACCAGAATTGCTGTCTGTTACTATTGCTACTTTTGACATTTTATCTCCTTGTTAAAACAAGATATTATATAATATACTATATATATTTTTCAAATGTTTTTATAGCACAAATTTATTAAAATGTGACATTTAATATAATTGAATATTTATTCAACCATTTTGGCAATGCAAAAAGTTGTAATACTTATAACTTATTTATTTTAGAATAAGTTTATTCTAAAAGTTGTAAATAATACTCAAATGTGTTATTATATTTTGTAAAAGGAGAATGGTGACATGATTTATGATGAATTAAAAAAAGCTAATGTAGAGGCAATCAAAGAAAAAGATGCTGTAAAAAGATCAATTTACAGTGTTTTAATAAATAAGTGCATGCTTGAAAACATAAAGAAAAGGGAGCAAGGAGTGGAGCTTTGTGATATTGATGTTATTCAAATTATGCAAAAAACAATTAAAGAATTAACTGAAGAAATGGAAAATTATAAAAAAGTAAATAATGCAGCAGAAATTGAAAACATTTCAAAACAAATAGCAATAGTAAATTCTTATTTACCTAAAATGATGGAAAGAGATGAAATTAAAACAATTGTACTAAGTTTGGATGACAAATCAATCCCTAATGTAATGAAATATTTCAAAACAAATTATGCAGGCAAATGCGATATGAGACTTGTTCAAGAAGTTTTAAAAAGTTTGTAAAAGAGTAGTTTATGAAAATATACGCAATTAGTGATTTGCATTTGTGCAGTAGTGGCGAAAAACCAATGGAGATTTTTGGTGGTGATTGGGAAGATTACACACAAAAAATATACAATGATTGGCAAAAAAAAGTAAGAGATGGCGATGTCGTTTTGATATGCGGGGATATTTCTTGGGCCATGAAAATTGAACAAGCCAAAAATGATTTTAAATATTTTGAAAATCTTAAAGGAAATATAGTTATTATCAGAGGCAATCATGATTATTGGTGGCAAAGTATTTCTAAAGTAAGAAACATTTTACCCAAAGGTGCATATGCACTGCAAAATGATGCCATTTTATTAAACGATTATGTAATTTGTGGAACTAGGAGCTGGATTGTTCCAGAAAACAAATTGACGAATATTCAAGATAATAAAATTTATAAAAGGGAGCTTTTAAGATTGGAAATGGCTTTAACAAGTGCAAATCGATTGAGAAAAAACAATGAGACCATTATTTGTATGTTGCATTATCCACCTTATAATTCAAATAAAGAATATAATGAAATAATTAAGCTTTTGCAAGATTATAATGTCAAAATTTGTATTTTTGGACATATTCATGCTTGTTTAGGAAAATATAAAATATATGAAAAATTGTACGGAATAAATTTTTATTTAACTTCATGCGACCTTTTAAAAAATAAATTGATTGAAATTAAAGGAGAATAAAATTGGAAGAAAGTTTAGTGATTTTGATTTTAAATATTCTTTTTGCAATTTTTATTGTCGGTGGTTTTTTGCTTGGACTTAAGGGAATAAAAAAAGCAGGATTAAGCTTTGTGTGTTTTGTTGTTGCAATAGTTGTTGCAATTTTTGTTACACCTTTAATATCGCAATCAATTATGCAAATAAAAGTAACATATAATGGGAATTTAACAAGTTTAAATGATATTATTTTGTCGTATATAAATAATTCGGAACAAATTGCTGAAATGACATCTGCAAGTCCAACACTAAAAACTTTAATTCAAAATGTTCCATTAATGGTTGGCAATGTGTTTGTTTTTGTTGCTTTGTCTTATATTTTTGCTTTTTTGGGTTGGATTGTGTATTTAATATTAGCATCAGTTTTTATTAAAAATGAAAAAAATATTAAAGATGAAAAAGGAAATGTTGTTAAAGCAAAAATTAAAAAACATAGATTATTAGGTGGTATTGTAGGAGCATTACAGGGATTAATTTTAGTTTTTATAACTTTTTTGCCATTTAGTGGCATTGTTGGATTGGTAAATGATATTACAGATGAGTCGGTTAGTGCTCAGACTCAAGAAGAGAGTTATTTAACACCATCTGCAAAATTTATTAAAGATAATTTGCCAAAAGAGGCACAAGAAATAATTAATGCCTATTCTAATTCGGCAGTTGCCAAAATGAGTGGTGTTTTGAATTTTGATGATGTTTTATTTAATAACGTATCTACAGTTGAAGTTGACAATGTTAAGATATCATTAAGAACAGAAGTATTAAATATTGCAAAAGTATATGATAATGTAGAATTTTTATTTGAAATTGATTTGTCTTCTTTAAATTCTTTAAAATTGTTAAATTACGATAAATTAAACAACGCAATTGAATTTATTTTTAATTCAAACATATTAAAGGCAACTTTGCCTGAATTGTTGGACTATGGATTTGATAAACTTTTAACATGGCAAGACGTTCAATCTAATGAGGATCTTTCGTTACTTCTTCAGTCTATACAAGCAGAACTAAAAACTAATAATGAAGTTTTGTTTAATTTACAAAATGAAGTGTCAAGCTTGGTAAATTCGTGTAAAATAGTTGTTGAAACTAATCTTTTAGATGAAATCTATTTAAATAATGAAGAGTTCTCTAATGAAAATTTGAAAAACATTATTGAAATTTTAACTGCTAATGATAAACAAGTGTTTAATCAATTAATTGACAATTTATTTAATTCTAAAGCATTAAATAAAGGCGTAATATACCTTTTAAATTATGGCTTAGATAATGTTGAGCTCACGCTTAAAAATTGGACAAATGATTCAAATTTAACTTTGGGCAGGTTAAATCTTTTAGATAGCTCTATTGTGCTAAAAAAAGCCGAAGTTAAAAATTTATTGAGCAGTGCAATTAATATCATGAAAGATTTAATTGATACAGATTTAACTCAAATAAAAAATGATTACAGATTGATTTTTGAGCTTAATTTGCCAAATATTGTATTAAATCTTGGAACATCAATGAATGTTATACAAAAAATGACAGTATTTAATGATACTGGTATTTATGATGAAATTATTGATGCTTTAACAAAAACACAATATGAAAAATATGTTGATTTTGCGATATTAAAAAATGATAATATTTGGTTGGAAGAAACTGAAATGCTAAGCAATGTAATTGAAAAGATTAACGAATCAAATTTTATTAGTTATGTCGATAAAACTGACAATGGTTATACAATGACAAATGACAACATTGTTAAAGTATTAAATAATTTAACAAAAAAATCAGATATTAACGGTCAAGAAAAAACATTAATAAGACAAATTATTGAACCTTTATACAACAGTAGAGCTTTTGCAAAAATATTAGATTTTGGATTTGAGCAATTAAATACAATTATAAATAATTTGGGAAGCAAAATAGGCGAAAATGTAGAACTTGGTAGTATTAATTATGAGTATATTCATGCAGAAAATGAAAAGCAAAATATTTTTGCATTTGTAGATAATGTTGCAATGTATGTTAAAAATTTAAATTTAGATGAAGTTGCAAATGACCCATTTACTGCCATTGTAAATTCAGATATAGTTCAACTTGGCAGTTGTATGGACTTTCTAAAGAATTCGAAATTGTTTGCTAATTCAAATAAAAATGGGATTGAAACTAATGGAATTTATACAAATTTGATTAATGCTTTAATAGAAACAAAATACTCAAAATATGTAAATTTTGCAAGTTTTAAAGAAAGTGATTTTTCATTTAATAATGAATTTTCAAAACTAAAGTCCATTGTTGATGCTATGCTTAACAAACAAATAGTAGAGAATGGAAATAATATTCCACTTATAGAATATATCATCAAGATAGGAGATGACCAAAATGGGTGGAAAGTTGTTTTTGAACAAATAGAACAAAGTGATTTAACTGTTATATTTGAGCCACTTATGCAAAGCAAAATATTTGAACCAATCGGAGTGATGGTTGTTAATAAAATAAATGAACAAATTAAGAAAGTTGTAGGCGAATACGGAGATGTTATAACAACAGTTATAGAAAGTTTAGATAAAGAAGAAATTGCGCAAGTCATTGAAGTGCTGGGAGCCGTAAGTGAAGTCATAACAGATATAACATCTACAGATTTTAATTTAAAAGATATGACATCGGGAGAAGCGGCAAATGATTTTGGTGAATTGTTGAATACTTTGCAAGACAACGCAAATAAAAACGGCGTTTTTGAACAAACATATGATGCATTTATTGAATATATCAAAGCAGATGAACAAATTGGTTCTCAAGTAACTGAAATTATTGCACAATATCCACAAGATAAAATTGATTGGGTAGATTTAATATCAAAATTGCCAAAAGATGAAGGTTAAAATGGAATACAAACACATACCAATTATGATTGACGAAATTCTATCTGGTTTAAATATTAAACCAGATGGAATTTATTTAGACTGTACTATTGGAGGAGCAGGCCATTCTTTGCAAATTATAAAAAAATTAAATGATAAAGGATTGTTAATAGGAATAGATAAAGACAAAGAGGCAATAGCCGTTTGCAAAACTCGATTAAAAGACTATAAAAATGTAATTTTAGAAAAGTCAGATTTTAAAGATATTGCCCAAATATTAGATAAATTTAATATAGTTGGTTTAGATGGAGTGTTAATTGATTTAGGAGTCAGTTCCTATCAATTAGATAATAAAGAAAGAGGATTTAGTTTTAGATTTGATTCAAAACTTGATATGCGAATGGACCAAACACAAAAACTAACAGCGTATGATGTTGTTAACACTTATTCCAAATCTCACTTGACAAGAATAATTAAAGAATATGGAGAAGAAGAATTTGCCAGTAGCATTGCAAATAACATAATTTTAAGTAGACCAATTAAATCTACAAAACAATTAGCAAACATAATAGAAAAGAGTATGCCAACAAAAATTGTATATAAAAGGAATGGTGCACACAAAAAAACATTTCAAGCAATAAGAATAGAAGTTAACAAAGAGCTTGATAATTTATTTGAAACAATTAATTTCTTAATTTCAAAATTAAAAAGTGGTGGAAGAATGGCAGTTTTAACATTTCACTCTTTAGAGGATAGAATTGTTAAAAATTGCTTTAAAATAAATTCTACGGGATGTTTATGTCCTCCAAAAACTCCCATTTGCATATGTGGACACAAAAAAGTTATTAATTTAATTAATAAAAAACCTATTATGGCAAGTGAACATGAACAGCAAGTAAATCCAAGGTCAACATCTGCTAAATTGAGAATAATAGAAAAAATATAATTGTATTACATTGCAAAAATTAATAAAAAATGTTAATATGATTGTAATAATATTTAATTAAAAGGAGTAATTATATTATGGGAAAAGACGATAAAAAATTACAAGATTTAAGAGATTATGCTAGAACAACCGTTTTGGAAAAAGAAAATTCTCATAAAGAAACTGATAATGTTAATCATAATGAGGCTGCAAGAATTTTAAATCTTTTCTCAAATGATATATTACAAGAAACAAAGATAAACAATTCTAAAGAAAAATCTGTAACAAGCTCTGACACTTCTAATTCAATAAATTTAAATGCCGATTTGTCTAAAGAAGTTAAGTTAAACAGCAATATTTTGGTAACTTCATTTAAACAAAATAGTAAAATAAAAGAAAATAATTTTAAAGAAAATGTTGAAGTAAAACCAGAACAAAGAACACAAGAAAAAGTTGAAGAAAAAGTTGAGACTTTGTTCAATGGGAGTTTGCAAGTTGAACAAACTGATGATGAACAATTAGAAAAAGAAATTAATACATATTCAAAAAAATCAAACAATTACAAATTTAGAAAAAATTTAATTACCAGTGTTTTTTGTTGTATGCTTGCAATCTTGGGTGGTTGGATAATTGGGAATTCAATAGAAATTGCATCTGCGAATTCTCAAATTGTTTCGCAAATAGAAAAACAAGAGGAGTATAGTGTAAACATTATTGAATTTTTAAGCAAAATTGGTAAACTTGATGATAATGTAAATCAAACTCCTCCAAATTCTCAAGATGGAACATTGTTTCCTATTGATGAAATTATACCTATAACTCCTCAACCATTAGAAGATACAACTGCGTATGAACAAGAGAGTAATTGGTTTGATAAAATTTGCAATTGGATTAGAAACTTGTTTGGAGGGTAACATTTTGGCTGATAACGAGTTTTCACTACATTCATTACGAAAGAGGATATCTGCATTTATACTTGCGATATCCTTTCTTTTTTTTGCGTTAATTTGTCGGTTGGCTTATGTCCAAATTTTTAATGGTAGTTTTTTGCAATTAAGAGCGTTTAATCAGTGGACAAGAGATTTAAAAATAACTGCAGAAAGGGGTAAAATATACGATGCGAATGGTGCAACATTGGCTGTTTCTCTAACATCCTATGATATTTATGTTCGTGGTAGAGAAATTAAAGAACCAGTAAAAGTAGCAAATTTTTTAAGCAAAAAACTAAATATGGACTATAATTTACTATATGATAAAGTTAACATTAAAAATGTTTCTGAAGTCTTAGTAAAATTGCAAGTTGATTCAACAACAGCAAAAGAAATAGCGAACGAAAATTTAAGTGGAGTATTTTTATCTGAAAGTATAAAACGATATTATCCATATGGAGATTTGTTAACTCAAATTTTGGGGTTTACAACAATAGATAACATAGGCCAATCAGGCATTGAAGCGTATTTTAATGAAATGTTATCTGGTGAAGATGGTTTTTTCTTGGTGCAAAGCGATTTACAAGGAAAGGAAATTGAAAATTCTTTAAGATCATATATTGAACCTAAGGCAGGAGATAATATATATTTGACTATAAATGTAAATATTCAAAAAATTGTGGAAAGCATACTAGAAAAAATTATGCAAGAACAAAAATGCAAATCTGCATCGTGCATAATTATGAATGCAAAAACTGGAGAGATTGTAGCTAGTTCATCAAAGCCAAGTTTTAATTTAAATGAAATTCCACGAGACGATATAACATTGTTAATGGATATGACAAAAAATAAAATTGTAGTTGATGTTTACGAGCCAGGCTCTACATTTAAAATTTTAACTATGTCTTCTGCTCTTGAAAGTAACAATGCCAATTTAAATGACCATTTTTATTGTAGTGGATACAGTGTAGTTGACGGACAAAAAATTAAATGCTGGAAAACAACAGGGCATGGCTCACAAGATTTAACGACAGGGCTTGTAAATTCTTGTAACTGTGTATTTATGGCGTTGTCTCAAAGAATGGGTACGAGTACTTTTTATGAATATTTAAAAAAATTTGGCTTGGGGAGTAAAACGGGAATAGAAATAGCATCTGAAAGTAGTGGAATATTAATGAATGAAAAATTGGTAAAAAATGTAGATTTGGCAAGAATAGGTTTTGGGCAAGCAATTGCAGTTACTCCTTTGCAATTAATTACGGCTGTTTGTGCTGCTGTTAATGGTGGAATTTTATATACGCCTACAATAATACAGAAAACGACATCAAGTGATAATGTAGTAAAAACAAACTTAGATTCGCAAAAAAAGAACCGAGTAATATCTCAAAATACTTCTAATATAATTAATGAAATGTTAAAAAAAGTAGTGAATAAAACAGAAGAATACAGTTTTGTAGAAGGATACGATGTCGGTGGAAAAACAGGAACTGCTCAAAAGTATGAAAATGGAACAATTGCAAGGGGCAAATACATATCAAGTTTTATAGGAACATATCCCGCAAGCAATCCAGAATATGTTATGCTGTTGTTAGTTGATGAACCAGGAGCAGGAGCTTACTATGGAAACGTTGTTGCTGCCCCTTATGCAAAAGAAATATTCTCAAAAATGTTTGAACTTTTAAACATAAATCCAATAAAAAAAGTTGAACCTAAATTTTTTGATATGCCAGACCTTGTAAATACATCACTTTTGAATGCTTGTACAATTTTAAATTCTATGGGGGTTAGTTATGAAGTTGATGGTGAAGGTGGAATTATTGTAAAACAATTGCCACCTGCTGGAACGCAAGTAAATTATAATGATACTGTTGTAATAATTACTGATTAAAAATAAAAAATCGCTTAATAAAAGCGATTTTTTTTGTTAAATAAAACTTAAAATTATTATTTTAATATTTTAAATATTAATGCGATATAAATTGGTATTAATTTATATGATTTACAATATATTCTAAAATCTTTTTAGCAACATTTATTGTGGTTACTTTATAAATATTCAATAAGTGAGCATTTGAATTAACTTCGCAGACAACAGGTCCATTTTTTGTTTGAAGAATGTCAACGCCACAAAAATTACAATTTAGTGCTTTAGCACTTAATTTTGCAATTTCTATTTCTTTATCTGATGGTGAATATGTTTTTGCAAATCCACCATTTGATAAATTTGATCTAAAATCGTTAGTCGATGATTTTCTGTGCATGCATGCTACAACTTCATTGCCAACAACATTGATTCTTATGTCTGAACCATGGCACTCGCTGTAATATTGTTGAAACAAAAGCTCTTTGCCTTTTTCTTTTTTAATCAGTTTAAATATTTCATTTTTAGTGTGAAGCAAATAAACTTGTTGTCCCTCTGAACCAAACCATTTTTTTGCCACCAATGGAAGTGATAGTTTGGATATTATTGTTTCAACAAATTCATTTAAGTACTTTTTTTTGTAATAAAACAAAAAAGGAACTATATATGTTTTTGGTATGGGAATATTATGATTTTCTAAAATTTGATATGTTAACGCTTTATTGTCACAATTTTTTATGCAATCACTGCAATTTAAAACTTTGCAACCAAGATTTTCCAATTTTTTGCAAAGAAAAATGTCTTTATCATAAAAAAGAATTGCTTTAAATTTTTTTACAATATTTTCATTTTTTGCAAGCTCAGAAGTTAACCTTGCATTGTTCATTATTTCTAAATCTATGTTAATTTCTTTAGCGCTTTGCATTAATAATTTATTCTGTTCATTAAATTTATCAGAGCTAAGACTAATATTATTTACTAATAATATTTTCATGTAATTCAACTTCCTTTTCAATGCTTAAAACAATGTTTTTTATTAATTTACAAACCTCATCAAAAAATTTAGCATTACAATAACTAGACACTAAGTTACTGTTAATTTCAATTTGTATTGATGAAAAATTTTGATTGCTCATGTAGCCTGAAATTGTTCCAAGACCGGCTGCGGCAAAAGGGTAATTAATTTTATAATTAAACTGAGATTTACTTATTTCTTCAGTGATATTGTTTAGTAAGTATGATTTATTCGCAAGATTTTTATTGTTAAAATCTCCAGTTCCCAAACAAAAATCCATATCTCTTTTGGGAGATAACTGATGAAGGTCAACAATAAATTTAATGTTATTGCTTTTACAATATTGTAAAAGATTATTTTTGTACAAACAATCAACGTCATGATTTGCGTCATCATTTTCGTTTGTTGTTTTTATAATTGCCGGATATCCAAAAGAGTTTAAATACAAAGCTATTAACGCTGTTTCAGGTTCTGCAAATTTAATTTTCCCATCGCGAGTTTGCTCAACAGCGTGAGGGGCTGACAATAAAATTTTTTTATCGCCGTTTAAAAGCGCAAAATTTTTATTGGTTTTTTTTAATTTTTTAAATTGATTTTCTAATTCTTCTTTTAAGTTAAAACTTTCCATACATTTACCTTTTAAGTTGTTTAATATAAAAGTGCCAAAATAATTTAAGTGAAATTATAATTTAGACCTTTAAATAATCTTATACATATTTAATACTGTAATTATTATATATTAATTAAGATAAAAATCAAAATGAAACACAATGAATATTAAAAATAGTTAAACCTAATGTTATTGTATTACAAGATTACTAATTTTTTTTATGCCTTATAAATATATAACCATTAAAACAACGCTAAAGTAATATAATTATAACAAATTTTTTTAAAAATAAAGGAAATGCTTTTTAAGTGTCGAATATTGTAATTGTATTGATTTTTATTGGGTGAATAATTGAATAGGGGATTTGACGAAAGTTGGTTAGAACAATTAAAGGCAAAAAACGATATTATAACAGTGATGTCGCGATATTTTTCGTTGCAACAAAAAGGGAAAAATTATTGGGCTTGCTGTCCATTTCATCACGAAAAAACACCATCTTTTTGCGTTAATGGATATGAACAATATTACCATTGCTTTGGATGTAAAGAACACGGAGATGTTATTACTTTTATTCAAAAAATGGAAAGTTGCGATTTTATGACAGCAATAGAAATTTTAGCAAAAAATGCCAACATGGAAATTCCAACTTTGCATATGGATGATAATATTAAAGAAAAAAAACATTTAAAAGAAAGCATTTTAAAAATTTTGGATTTAGCATATAGACATTATGAAGAGAATTTATATAAGCCAATAAGCAAAAAGGCTCAGGAATACATAAAAAAAAGGCAGTTAACAAAAAAAGAATTGAATAAATTTCATATTGGTTATAGCATAGATTGGACAGAAATTATAAAATATTTGCAATCGCATGGCTCTAAAGAAAATGAAATTATAGAATCAGGAATTGCTATAAAAAAAGACAATAGATGTTATGATGCCATGGGTGAAAGGTTAATATTTCCAATATTTAATATTCATGATGAGTGTATAGGTTTTAGCGCGAGAAGTTTGGAGCAAACAAATTATGCAAAATATAAAAACAGCGCCAATAACATTGTTTTTGATAAAAGTAAAAATTTATACGGAATTAATATTGTAAGGAAATTAAAACAAGAACAACAATTAAACAATGTAATTATTGTTGAAGGACAAATGGATGTTATATCTTTAAATAAAGCTGGATTTTGTAATTGTGTGGCATGTCTGGGAACAGCTTTAACTCCTTTGCATTCTAGAATGATAAAAAATTTATGTGACAATGTTATTTTGGCTTTAGACGGGGATTCTGCAGGTCAAAAAGCGTCAATTAGAACTATTGATACACTTTTAGAGGGTGGATTAAATGTTAAGGTTGTAAAAATTCCAGAACAAAAAGACCCTGATGAGTTTATCAAAGCATACGGAAAAGATGAGTTTGGCAAATTGATTGAGAATGCTATAGACTGCGTGGAGTTTAAAATCAAAAATAAAATGGAACAATATGATATAAGCAAAGTTGGTGAAAAAGCCAAGTTTATAAAAAGTGCTATAGAAATTGTAAATGAATTAAATACAAATAGTGAAAAAGAAGTCTATTTAGATTTAATAAAAAAATTAACTGGCGTTTCAGTTGATACATTAAAAAAGGACGTTGTAAACAACAAAAATTATGGAAAAAATAATGAAAGAAATTTAATTTACACTGAAGATGCAGAAATAAAAGCAATTAAATTTGTTTTGGCAAGTTTGTGTTATAAAAAGGAATATGCAAATTTTGAATTTGATTTAAGTAAATATTTAATAAATTCGACATATTTAAAACTATATAATGTTTTAAAGGATTATAGCAAAAGGGGGGATAAATTTTTAATTAGCAATCTTTATGATATTTTTGATGTTGATAATGAGCCAAATATAAAAGATATTATAGATTATAATTTTGAATTGATTAGTAATCCAATTAAATATTATGAAGAATGTGTTTGGAAAATAAGAGAAACATATTTAAAGGAAAAAATTAAAAATTTAAGTGAAGAAAGCGTAAAATTGGAAAATATAAATGCAAAAATGGATATATTAAAACAAATAAAAGAATTGCAAAATAAACTAAGGAATAAAATTTTGGAGGATTAAATTTTGAGAGATAAGATTGAACAAGAATTAAAAAAGATTTTAGAAATTGGCACCAAAAAAGGTTCTTTAAATGAAGAAGACATAATGTTTAGGTTGCTAAAATACGAAGCTTCTGCAGAAGAAATAGAGGAAGTGCTTGGAATAATTGAAAAATCTAACATAAAAATAATTAAAGCTGAAAATCCGGACATTGAGAAAGAAGATTTTAGCGAATTAGTTTCTCAAGTTAGCGTTGATGATCCGGTTAAAATGTATTTAAAGGACATAGGTAAGGTCCCACTATTGTCATGCGATGAAGAAATTGAACTTGCAAAAAGAATGCTAGATGGAGATGAGTACGCAAAAGCAAAATTATCTGAAGCTAATTTAAGGCTTGTTGTAAGTATAGCAAAAAGATATGCCGGAAGGACAAGCATGCAATTTTTGGATTTAATTCAAGAAGGTAATATTGGGCTTTTAAAAGCAGTTGAAAAATTTGACCACACAAAAGGCTTCAGATTTTCTACTTATGCAACATGGTGGATAAGACAATCCATAACTCGTGCAATGGCAGATCAGGCTAGGACAATAAGAATTCCCGTCCATATGGTCGAAACAATTCATAAATTAACAAGAATAAAACGCCAACTTATTCAAGATTTGGGAAGAGATCCTACTAGTGAAGAAATTGCAAAAGCAATGGATATTCCAGAAGAAAAAGTTGCAGAAATACAAAAAATAGCACAAGAACCAATTTCTTTAGAAAATCCAGTTGGCGAAGAAGAGGATAGCAAAATGGCGGATTTTATTGAAGACGAATCTGTTAAATCTCCGGTTGAAGTTGCAACTCAAAATTTGCTTAGAGAACAGTTGTTGGGCGTTATTGAAACATTAACTCCTAGAGAACAAAAAGTTATAAGATTAAGGTATGGCTTAGATGATTCACATCCAAGAACTCTTGAAGAAGTTGGCAAAGAGTTTAATGTTACAAGAGAAAGAATTAGACAAATTGAAGCTAAGGCTTTAAGAAAATTAAGAAATCCTAATAGAAGCAAAAAATTAGTTGACTTTATGGATTAAAAGATTTTATTCTAAAAATTAGGAGACATTATGAGTATAGATAAAATATTAGAATATCAAAAAAAAGATTTTGAAATAATAAAATTAGAAAGAGAACTTGAAAACAACGAGGACAAAAAAATTTACCAAAAAATGTTGGGTGTTGTTAAAGAGGCTCAAAATAAGTCAACAATGTTGGATAAAGAAGCAAATCAATTAATTCAAGATTATAATAATATTAAAAAATCATATAACGAAAATTTAAAATCTTACGGAACAATTCTTAATACTAACCTTGACAAAATAAGCGAAAATGATTTAAATAATGTAAACACCGTGGCTGGGGATTTAATTAACAATCTTTCAATTCTTGAAAAAAAATTAATTAATTTAGCCGAAAAATTTAATGCTATTTTAAGCGAATTTGAAATTGCCAAAAAAAAGTACAATGAGGCTAAACAAAAATATATTTTGCACAAAAACGCATTTGAAAAAAAACAAAAAGAAATTATTCCGGAGATAGATAAAAAGAAAAAAGAAATAAACAAACTTGAAAGTGGAATAGAGCAAATTCATTTATTAAAATATAAGCAGAGAAGGACAGATAAAATATATCCTGTTTTTGTACCATTGATTGATAAAGCATGTGGTGGTTGTAGAATGGAAATTCCATCAGCTAGTTTGCAAAAACTTAAAGAAAAAGGCTTTTTGGAATGTGAACATTGCAGACGTATAATATATTTCAATTAAAAAAAGATGTTTTATTTAAACATCTTTTTTATTTTTTATCTTCGCTATTTCATTTGTTGCTAAAAAATCACACTTGTTGTTCAATTCATTATCAGAGTGGCCTTTAACTTTATAAAAAGTTATTTTGTGAACATTCATAAAATTTAATAATTTTTGCCACAAATCAACATTTTTTACAACTTTTTTATTTGATGCTCTCCACGAGTTTAATTGCCAATTTTCAATCCATTTTTCTTGAAAGGCATTTACAACGTATGCGGAATCAGAGTAAACATTTACATTACAAGGTTCTTTTAACGCTTCTAAACCTTTTATTACTGCGGTTAATTCCATTCTGTTATTTGTTGTGTCAAGTTCAAATCCAGACATTTCTTTTTTGTAATTATTAAACTGTAAAATACAACCCCAACCACCAATTCCCGGGTTGCCAGAACACGCTCCATCTGTGTACAAAGTAATTTTTTTCATAAATGTAGTATGATATTTTTTTAAAATTTAGTCAAATGTATTAAATAATAAACAAAAATCTCTTACGAGATTTTTGCTAAATTAAAATATTGTTATTATCATTCCAACCATTATTAAACACAAAGCAAAAGCTAAAAGTATCAAATACAATGGGTCTTTATTGCTTGGAGAATCTGTTTTTCTAGCAACTTTTGTGATGTTTTTTGCAAGTATTGAAAGGGCAAAACCCAATATGGCAAGTATAATTCCAACAAGTTTGTTTGGTGTAGATAAAAATTCTATTAATGTAGCTTGTAATACTATAGATAGCATAATACCTCCTAATACTAAAACAAGTATATCACCATTTAATATAAATTTCAATATAAAATTTAACAAAAAATTAAATTATTTTTATTTTTCTAAATTGCAAAAAAGCAATATTGTTTTAAAGTAAAACTTTTAACAAATTAGTTTTTCAATGAATAATATATTTTTAGTAAGGAGGAATAATGAAAAAATTTAGCATATTATTAGTTGCTATTGTTCTTATGTTTGCATTTACTTTGTATGGTTGTGGAGATAAGAATAATGATACAATTACAACTATAAAAGTAAATGAAGTTACACATAGTATATTTTATGCACCGTTATATGTTGCTATTAATAATGGATATTTTGAGCAAGAGGGATTAAAAGTTGAACTGACAAACGGCGGTGGGGCTGATAAATCTATGACAGCAATATTATCTGGTGATGCTGATATAGGTTTAATGGGACCAGAAGCTGCAATTTATGTAACATCAGGTGGTGCTCAAGATAAGCCAGTTGTATTTGGACAATTAACAAAAAGAGATGGCTCGTTTATTGTTTCAAAAACTGCATATGAAAATTTCTCATTAAATGATTTGGTTGGAAAGGAAATAATTGGAGGAAGAAAGGGAGGCGTACCTGCAATGACGCTTGAATATGCAATAAAGCAAGCAGGTTTGGAAATTGGCACACAAGCAAATCAAGTAAATTTAAGAACAGATGTTGCCTTTGATTTAACTGCAAGTGTATTTGATTCAACCGACGCAGAATTTTGTACATTGTTTGAACCAACAGCAAGTGAATTATGTGAAGAAAAGGGATATCACATTGTTGCCTCTGTTGGGGAATTAAGTGGAGAAGTCCCATACACTGCTTTTATTGCAAAAAGAGGATATATTGATGATAATCCATTAACTGTTGAACGATTTTTAAGAGCCGTATATAGAGGATATAGATTTTTATTAAACGCAAGCGTTGACGAAATAGCTGAAAGTTTAAAGCCATCTTTCCAAGGATTTTCAAATGAAAATATTATTGTTTCAATCCAAAGTTATATTAATTGTGACGCTTGGGTAAGCAATCCTGCAATGACTGAAACGGCATTTGATAAATTGCAAAGTATAATTATAGCCGCAGGCGAATTAGAAGAAAAGGTGGAATTTGAAAGCGTTGTTGATAATACAATAGCCAAAAAAGTTGTAAACTACTTCATTTAGTGAATTCATAAAAAAAACAGCTTGTAAAAGCTGTTTTTTTTAACATTTTTTATTTGTTCATAGTACAATGATTTGAGGAGGAAAAGTGAAAAATGGACGATTATTTGCAAATTAAAAATGTTTCACTTTCATACCATGCCAAAGATAAAGAAGTTCTTGCCCTAGATGGAATTAATTTTTCTGTAAAAAAAAATGAATATTTGTCTATAGTAGGACCTAGTGGTTGCGGAAAAACAACAATATTGTCATTAATTGCAGGATTGTTAAAACCAAGCACGGGTGAAGTTTTGTTAGAAAATGAACCAATAAAAAATAAAAATTTAATTGGATATATGTTTCAACGAGATCATTTGTTCGAGTGGAGAACAATATATAAAAATGTAATTTTGGGCTTAGAATTAAATAAAAAAACAAAAGACAAAGAAAGTTTGGAAAGGGTAGATGATTTATTAAAAAAATATGGGCTTTATGAATTTAAAAACAGTTATCCATATCAACTTTCAGGTGGAATGAGACAACGAGCAGCATTAATTAGAACGCTTGCTTTACAGCCCAAAATACTATTATTAGATGAACCATTTTCTGCACTTGATTATCAAACTAAATTAAGCGTGTGCGACGATGTCCATCAAATCATCACAAATGAAAAACAGACAGTTATTGCAGTTACACACGACATAAGTGAAGCGATATCAATGTCGGATAGAATTGTTGTGTTAAGCAATCGACCATCTAAAGTTAAATATATTCAAGATATTAATTTACAAGATATAAAAACTCCCTTAAAAAGAAGAGAAAGTACTTTGTTTCCTAAATATTTTGATGTAATATGGAAGGAGTTATCAAATGAAAAAAAAGAGGAAGTTAAATAATTATTCAATTGAACATAAAAAATATTTAAAAAAAATAAAAATAGATAAAACAACAACAAAAATAGCCCAAATTGTTATTTTTGTTGCAATAGTATGTCTTTGGGAATTACTTACTGCAACTAAAATATTAGATCCATTTTTTCTAAGCTCTCCTTCTCGAATTTTTTCAACATTAGTTGAAACATTTAAAAATGGTAATATGCTATATCATATAGGTGTAACATTATACGAAACAATTGTTGGTTTTGCCTTGGCTACATTCATAGGTACATTCATTGCTATTTTATTGTGGTGGAGCAAAAAACTAAGAGATATTTTAGACCCTTATATTGTTGTGTTAAACGCTTTGCCTAAAATTGCACTAGGCCCAGTTATTATAATTTGGGTTGGCGCTGGTACTTCAGCAATTATAACAATGTGTATATTAATTTGCATCGTGATTACAACATTGAGCATGCTTTCTGCATTCTTGTCTTGCGATAAAGATAAAATAGCTCTTATGCAATCTATGGGTGCAAAAAAAATACAAATATTATTTAAATTAATTATTCCTAACTCTTTTGCAGAATTTGTTTCTGTTTTAAAAATAAATGTAGGTATGAGTTGGGTTGGAACTATAATGGGCGAATATCTAGTAAGTAAGGCTGGGCTTGGATATTTAATTGTTTATGGCGGTCAAGTGTTTAAACTAGATTTAGTTATGGCTTCTACTGTTGTTTTGTGTTTTTTGGCTTGCCTTATGTATATCTTGGTTGGAATCTTGGAAAGAAAGGTTAGAAGACATTAAATAGTAAATTAAATAAAATCCTAATATTCCTATTACAGGATATAAATACACAACAAAATAATTAAAAGATATAAAGGATAAACAAGCGCAGATTATAGTAGGAATTATTGCATTAAGCAACTTGCTTTTGAAATTAAAAAAAGTTTTTAAAGTTAATAATGTTGAAATTAATGTTGTAAAAATTGCAAATTGTAAAACTATTAAATACACAGCATATAAAACACTGCTAGTTTTTGATAAATCAAGCAAAGGCATGTTGGAATTAATAATATTTATATTGCATAGTTCAGTAAAAATTACTACTGTCATAATTAAACAAAGAATTAAAGCTGTCGCAAAACTTATTTGTTTGCACTGATGTTTGTTAAGTCCATATGAAGATTTTGCAACAACAAAATAAGATAAAAAAATATTTCTGCAAACATAAGTTATGACATTGTAAGGAAGTAAAATTATATTTGAAAGTAAAACATTTGATGGGCTGTTTAAATTTATCAAGCAAACTATTATCATTAAAAATAAAATAAAAGGAACAATTATCGTGCACATGTTTTTTATAAAGTGTAAATCTTTATAAATGGCTATGCACGATATTATTATTATAATTAGAATTGTAGCAAAGTGAAGCAAAGAATATGGTCTTATATTAAAAGATGTATTAATTGCACTAATCATTGTTGAAGATAAAATAATAAAAGAAATAAAAGTGAATATTTTTATTATTTTATTATTTTTTTTAAATATAATTAAATTTAAATCGTCAACATTGTTTATTTTTTTATTTATTCCAATTAATAATAATTTATTAATAAAATAATATAATAAAAAAAATATGGGCAAAATAAAAATAAAAGAATAATATCCAAAGATAGAAAAAAATGAACTAATTTCTTTTCCTGATACGAAACCAGCACCAATTATTGTTCCAATTATAAGCAGTACAATTTTAAATTGTTTCATAATACATTTTATTAATGCTTTTAAAAAAATATAATAAAAATTTATATATTATATAAAATATAAATATGAATTCAAAAGTTGTTTCAATTATTTTTTTAATATTATTTTGTTCTATGGGTTTGTCTTGCATATTGCCATATCCTAATTTTTATAGTTCAAACTATGTTTCAGCAAATGACCAACAAATTATTAATGATAAAAAAGAAGAAGAAACATTAATTGTTGATTCGCCTTATGACAAAGTAGAGGTTTTGTCATTCGATTGGTTTGATTTTATGGATGTTCATTTTAAAAAATATACCACTGTTAGAGTAATTGATATTAAATCTCAAAGGGAATATTTTGTTCAGAGATTGGGTGGTTATAATCATTCAGACGTCCAAACTATAGATAAAGAAAATACAAAAATTTTTAAGGAGATATATGGCGGGGAATGGTCATGGGTACGAAGACCAGTATGGGTTGAAATTGACGGACAATTTTTTGCTGGTTCAACAAACGGTATGCCTCACGGATTTTCTTTAATTGACAATGGAGAAGGTGGTCATACTTGTATACATTTTTTAAATAGTAAAACTCATGGGACTAAGAGGGTGGACGAGGCACATCAAAAGTGCGTTGATTATGCATATAAAAATAAGGCACTCTTAATTGAGTACCTTAAAAATCAAACGCAAATGAAATAACTAGGCGATATCTCTTCTTTTAAATATAAAATGTGATATTATGTTGAATATAACAATCAACGAACACAAAACTATAGCGCTTGTCAAAAAGTTTGCATCTGGAAGAATATTCATTTTTAACAATCCAAATTGGCTGTTTCCAAAAAATTTGAATAAATCAAAATGTCCAAAAGGCGTATAGTTTAACCATGCACTTGAAACTGTTCCACATAAAATAATTTGAGCTCCATAGAACACAGATGACACAAAAACTGAAAGCGCATTTGATTTAAAAACTAAACACAACAACATTGCAAGGGAAATGTAAAATAACAAGTTTAATATTAAAGAAAATAAATATAAAAATAGTAACAAAATTGGGCTTATTGAAATAACTGTTGAGGAATTAAATACAACTAAACAATTTTTAAAAGTTACTCCATATGAAATCGCTCCCACAACAAATGAGCATATCATTGAAATCAATATCAACATTACTCCAAACATTAAGCAAGAAATATATTTTCCAGCAAATAGTTTATCACGAGTGTATGGTCTTATTGCAATCATTTTCATGGTTCCAGCATATTGGTCTCCAGCAATTGAACTGCATGCGTAAAAAATTGTAAAAATTATTATTAATATTATTAAAATTTGCATTGTATAAACAGTGTAGTCATAAGAATTTGTAGTATACGATGATGATGAATTAAAATTAAATGAAGATAAATAGTTATAATCAAAAATTTCATTTTTAATTAAATATTCATTAAGTTTTATTTCTTCATTTAATTTGTACTTATAAACTTGGGAATATCCAATAAGTCCTTCAATTTGTGTGTCTTTAACATCTTTTATCCTAAGCAGCATAAATTTATTAGACATGACAGTTTGATTCATCTGAGCAAAGGATTGATAATTGGCTATATACTCATTTATAATATCTTTGTCGTTTTGCTCCACACTTGAGCTTTTTTGATTATTAAATTGTTCGATTTTAGCGAAATACGTATTTTGCAATTTTTGTTTTGCTTGGTTGTAATATGTTTCAATTATTTCATTGTAATCTTCTTCATTTATGCTAAAACTTTTTAATTTTGAAACTATTTTCAACTCCAAATTAATATTGTATTTAGATGATATTGTATTTCCCAAATTAATAAATGCAACTCTGTCATACTGATTGTTTAAGCTATTAGCACTTGGCAAAGCATTGTACAACTTAGTTAAACTGTTGTACATTAAATCAAAATCCGACTCATAAAAGTAAAAGTTTAAGGTTTGATTTTGAATTTGGGCAAGATAGCTTGTAAGGCCACTGATTTCGCTTTTTAAGTTTTCAAAAACATCAATAGTATCTTGTTTATTTATTAAAAATTCCTTGTCTGTATATGTTGATATTTTTAAAACTTCGTCTTGAATTAATCCCTTTGCTCCATCTTGTTCGTTAGGGAAGTATTTTTTTAAAGCCACGGTTTTGTCTGTTAAGGTTTCTAGCTTGTTTTGTTTTATATCTTCATATTGGCTTTGAATTTGCAAAAATTGATTTTCCAAATTATTATCAATTACATACTTATTCAATGTATTTTTGTTAATTTCAATAAATTGCTCATAAATTTCGCCAACTGTTTTTGCTTCATAACTTAATTTGGTAGATTTTACATTAGGGCTATATAATAAACTTGTTAAAACAAGAGTGCCAACAAGAAGGGCAGTTAATATAAATATAGATGGCCTATAAAAAATTTTATTAAATTCTGCTTTTGCAAGCCTTAATATTTTTTTCATTATTTCTCCCATTTATCGCTTTGATTTCGTTTAATTTATAGAAGTATCAGTTTTGTTTTTATTAATAATATTTAAAAATACATCTTCCAATGAATAATCAACTTCGCCAGCTGCATAAATTAATATTTTTCTTTTTGTCAATTCAACAATCATTTGAGAAAGTAGCAGAGTGTTATCTGCGTCAATGTAAACATTATTGCCTTGAATTTTGATTTTGCAATTAAATTTTTGCATTAATATTTTGCCAGCCAAGTTTGGCGCATTGCATTTAATATACTGCTTTCCAATTATTGAATAATTCTTTTTTATTTCTTCCAATGTTTGAATTTGCAAAATTTTGCCTTTGTCAATTATTGCAATCATGTCACACAGATTTTCCATTTCGCTTAAAATATGACTAGATATCAAAATTGCAATACCTTCTTTATGCGCTAGTGTTTTTAGCATCATTCTAAATTCTCTTATACCATTTGCATCTAAACCGTTTGTTGGCTCATCCAAAATTAACAATTTTGGATTGTTTAAAAGTGCTTGAGCAACACCAAGACGCTGTTTCATACCCAATGAATAATTTGAAACCTTGTCGTTTATTCTGTTAGATAATCCAACTAAAGATGACACTTCATTTATTCTATGAATTGAAATATTACCAGATAATTTTGCAAAATATTTTAGGTTGTTGTATCCAGACATATAATTGTAAAAATTTGGAATCTCAATCATTGCGCCTACGTTTTTTATTGCATTTTCAAATCCTGTTTTAATTGAGTGTCCACAAATAAAAACATCGCCACTTGTAATTCTTGCAAGCCCAGTAATCATTTTTATTGTTGTGCTTTTTCCTGCTCCGTTTGCACCTAAAAATCCAATTATTTGACCTTTAAAAACATTTAAAGAAATGTTATTAACTGCAATCCTATCTCCATATTTTTTTGTTAAATTTTTAATAAACAAAACTGGCTTATTCTTTTGCTTTTCATTTTTGTTTATTAATGGTGAAATAACACTAGAATTTATATTTTTTGTAGACTGATTTTCTACAAAATTTATGTTACTATTCATTTTATTCTTTTCGCCGTTAAAACCTGTAAAAGAATTTACAGTGTATTTTTGATTTAAATTTGTTTCATTACCATTTTTACTCACATTTGTTCTCCATTATTCATCAGTGTCGATTAATGTTTCGTAAGCATTTTCATATATTAAGTGTGCTTTTTCTTTCCAAATATTAATTGCTCCTAAAGCACTTTGCCTTGACGGTGCTTTTATTTTTAATTCAAACATTGGTTCATCAATTAAAGCCGATCTAATTTTCAAACAAACTGTATAACTTCCATCGCTATTTCTATCAATCGTACCAACGTACTCTTGGGACCTTTTAAATGCAATTCTGTTTTCTTTAACATATTCTGCAATTTGCTCTCTTAAATCTTGATTGATTCGTTGATAAAAGTGAGATAAACAATTTCTTCCAGTGTAGGTAATAGTGTAACGATCTTCTTCACTATGACCATTTGTTTTGTATATAAATCCAGCATCCACCAAATTGTATATAATTTCTTTGCAATCCATATAATTTTTTATCCAATTATTTTTTCCATAGCAGATATCTATAATAGATTGTTCAGTTAAAGGTATTTCTATTTTCTCCAAAACAAATAAAACAATCAGTTTGTTTATCGTTGAATCTTGTTCTCGAAAATCCATTTTTTTCTCCGTTTATTATTTTATCACACAACTTGTTAATAGTCAAATAACAAAATTTATAATTTACTTTTAATTAATAAAGTTTTATGATAATATAGGTATGTGTTGAACAAAGGAGAAAATATGCTGAGTGATAAAGCTTTAAAAGATATAAGGGCGTGCTTGTCAAGTTGTGATGAACTTATCAATGGAAGATTTATTTTTGCAGAAAATATAATAGCAAAAATTTTGCAAAATATTAGTGATTCGCCAGAGATTTATGCTCTTATAGCCGAGTGTATGAAAAATTTTAATTTTGACAAAGAATTTAACCGAGCAAAAGTAAAATTGCCAACAAAAGATGGATATTTTGTTGTTCCAGAAAGTAAGTCGATAATATTGCCTTTGGTGTTTTGCATATTGGTGGACATTAGAGATAAAAAAATAAATTTTCATGAATTTTTGAAAAATTATTTTATGAGTGAGAATTTAAGTGAATTTGAAAATTTTTCACAAACTTTAATTGTTCCATTTAAAAATGCAATTATGTACTGTTTTGATTTAGAAGAACAAAATAATGGGCAAAATGAAAAGCAAATTAATGCTGAAAAGTTTGATATTTCTGCAAAATCAAATGTTCAGGCAAACGATACGACCAAACAAGATGATGAAAATGGCAAAAAACAAGAAATAGAAAAAATAAATGAAAATAATTTTAATCAAAAAGTTGCATGGTTTACTAAAAGTGTTGAAGTGATTGCAAAACAAATGATTGATGAATTGCAGTCAGATAAAAAGTTAAATAACATTTTAAAAAGTGATGCTATTTATTTATTAAATGCAATATTAAATTGCTGTGAAACAAATGACACAAATAATCTAAGTGCTTATATAGTTGCTGTAGAGTATGTATTTAAACCTATTAAATCTTTAAAATTTTTAACTAAAGAACTAAAGTCAAAACTAATTGAATTTTATAATGAAAATTAAAAAAATATTAAGCAAAGTAAAACACAAAATAATGTTGATAAAATCATGTGTGTAAATTTTTGTTTAATAAAAAATTTATATGTTACAATGTTTTTCAAAAAAGCCATTGCTTGTAAAATTGTTGATATTCCGCCAAAAGAGATTACGGCAGAGGATAAGATTGTTTTATATGAAAGGCTTAAATTTAAATTGCTTACAGAAAGACAACCTTTTGTAATTTCAAAAAAACCGTCTATCATAGAAGTTGTAATCTCTTGAGGGATGCCAATTTTTGAAAGCAAAGTTATTAGTGGATAAAATAAATTTAAACTGTTTGCAATTTCTATAACGATAAATGCAATTACCATGATGCCACCAATAAGCAAAATAGAGAAAATAGAATCTGTTACGCAAGAAGATAGAGTTGTGTCAACATTTTTAAATTTGTTTTGAGTGTTGATATTTGCATTTTCGCTTTTTATGTTTCTATAAATAATACCATTACATGTTGCACCTAAAATATGAGAAAAGTATATTATGTATGCAGATTTTATTGAGATTAACATTCCAATGCCAACGCTGCCTATTATAAACATTGGGCCAGAATTTGATGTAAATGTTATGCATTTTTTTGCTTCGGCTTGAGATATGTATCTCTGATTATATAAGTCTGCGCATAACTTACTTCCAACAGGATAACCAGTAAGTATGCTCATAAAAAAAACATATGCGCTTATTGGGGGGGCTTTATATAACTTATAAGTTATTTTTTTAAAGCATGTGGAAATATTTTCTACGTATCCCAATGATGTTAATATTTTTGTAAAAACAAAAAATGGGAACAAACTTGGTAGTAATATTTTGTACCAAATTTGAATTGCATTCAGTGATATAAGCATATATTTTTGAGGGAAAATGATTAAAAAAGCTAAAATAAGTAATATAATTAAAGAAAGCATTATATTTTTTTTAAATATTTTTTTTGACAAATGTTGCATTATATTGTACTATATGAAAATAGTTACTGTGGTATGAAGGGGTTAAGATGAAATTTTTAAAAAACTTAATTGTTATGGCAAAACAAAATAAAAAAAATATAGTTTTTCCCGAGGCCTCATTTAGTGATAGAATCATAAAGGCTGTTTTATATTTGAAAAAACATAAAATAGTTAACCCTATACTAATCGGAGATGAAAGTTCGCTTTTTTTGAGGAATAAAAGGCTTAAAAATTTTACAATTATAAATCCAAAAACATTTTCTCATACAAAAGAATTGGCTAGTAAATTATATGAAATTAGAGCGTCAAAAGGCATGACATTTCAACAGGCAGAAGAAACAATAATGGATCCGTTTTATTTCGCCACAATGATGGTCGAAGCTGGCTATGCAGATGGAATGGTGGGAGGAGCAGAAGTTTCAACGGCAAAAAATTTAAGACCGGCTTTACAAATATTAAAAAATGATGTTGATAATTTTGTAAATTCATATACAATTATAGTTGGAAAAAATACTTTAACTGACAACCCGTTTTTTATGGCAGACTGTGGATTGGTTGAAAACCCATCTTCAAAACAACTTTCTATTATAGCAAAAAGAGTTTGTGAGCAAATGAAAAAATTTACTCTATTAAATCCAAAGGTGGCTTTTTTGTCATATTCAACATATGGAAGTGCTGAAAGTGAGAATACAGCAAAAATGGCTGAAGCACAGAACAAATTTTCATCTTTGTGTCCAGATGTTCCTAGTCAAGGTGAGATACAGTTAGATGCGGCTCTAATTAAAAATGTCGCACAAATAAAATTGGGAGAAAAGGCAAAATATTATGGTGGGGCAAATGTATTAATTTTTCCAAATTTAGATTCTGCAAATATCTGCTATAAGGCTATTTCATACTTTGGAAAATTATACGCTATTGGTCCTATTACGGTTGGATTAAAAAAACCTGTGAATGATTTATCTAGAGGTGCAACAGTAAAAGACATAATATATTTAACGGCGATTACAGCTTTGCAGTGCAAATAGCAAATAATAAAATATAAAAGATTAAGAAGGAGAAAAAATGAAAGTATTAGTAGTTAATGCTGGAAGCAGTTCACTAAAATATCAATTATTTGATATGAACGGCGAAAAAGTTCTAGCAAAGGGAAATTGTGAAAAAATAGGAGCCAAAGATTCTTTTGTGAGTTACAAAGCAAATGGCAAAGAAAAGATAATAAATGTTTTTATGCCAACTCATAAAGAAGCTATGCAACAAGTAATAAAAGTTTTAACTGACAGTGAGTGCGGAGTATTAAAATCATTAGATGAAGTTGAAGCTTTTGGACATAGAGTTTTACATGGTGGAGAAATATATAAGGACTCCGTAGTTGTAGATGATGAAGTATTGAAAAATTTGGAATTATTAAAGCCACTTGGTCCACTTCATATGCCGGCAAACATTGCTGGGATAAAATCATGCATGCAAATATGCAAAAATAAACCAAATGTCGCTGTATTTGATACGGCATTTCATCAAACTATGCCAGAATATGCATATTTATACGGATTGCCATATGACGCATATAAAAATTGGAAAGTCCGAAAATATGGCTTTCATGGCACTTCTCACAAATATGTTTCAAATGAACTTGCAAAAGTTATGAACAAACCAATTGAAGAACTAAAATTAATTACAATACATCTTGGAAATGGTTCAAGCGTTTGCGCTGTTAAAAATGGGAAAAGCATAGATACGTCGATGGGCTTTACTCCACTTGAAGGACTTATAATGGGAACAAGATGTGGAGATGTTGATGCTTCTGTTTTGGAATATATAGCAGATAAAACTGGTTGGGATATACATGAAATAACAAATTACTTGAATAAAAAAAGTGGAGTTTTAGGCATAAACGGAGTTTCTGGCGACATGAGAGACAACAATGACCAAATAGAAAAAGGTAACACAAGGGCAAAATTGGTTATTGATATGCTTTCTTATAGAATTAAAAAATTTATAGGCGCATATGCTGCTGCAATGGGAGGACTTGATGGGATAGCGTTTACTGGTGGTGTTGGCGAAAATCAAGAAGATGTTAGAGATTATTCAACGGAAGGTTTACAATTTTTGGGAATTGAGTTGAATAAAGATAAAAATTACCATTTACCAAGAGGAACTATTGAAGAAATATCTTCTAAAAATTCCAAAGTTAAAGTGTATAGAATACCAACAAACGAAGAACTTGTTATAGCTAGAGATTGTGTTCGACTTTGTAAATAATAAAAAAATTGTTGACAACAAATGTAAATATATATATACTAAACAAGGTTAAAAATACTGTCTTTATGGCATGTTAAATATAGGAGGAAAAGATGGCAGTCCCAAAATGTAAAGTATCTAAAGCAAGAAGAAATACAAGAAATTCAGCTAATTTTAAATCATCTACTGCAACTTTAGTTGAGTGCCCTGAATGCCACGCATTAAAACAATCTCATAAAGTATGTTTAAAATGTGGTTATTACGATGGGAAAAAAGTTTTAGAAACAGAGAAAAAATCAAAAAAAGATTAATTAAATATTGTTTTAAAAACCTTATCATTAAAGATAAGGTTTTTAGTTAATAAATAGTTTTAAGAATTTATAAAAATTATAATTTTTTATTTTTGTATATAAAAAATATTAAGGAGCAAAAAAGGATTTATTATTCACTTTAGTAAGTGAACCAGCTAATACACAAACAACAACGATAGAATTAAATAGTTGGGGATATTTTTTAATAGGCGTAATAGTTGGGGCTATTTTAACGGTTCTTTTAGTTTTAATAAGAAACAAAGTTAAAGACAAAAAGAGTAAAGAAGAAGATGATGATTAAACTAAAAGCGATATATCTATTTTAAAAAAATTTTGTTATACATATATATTTAAAATTTTATATTTTATTAGCAAGTTAGTTTATGCTTGCTTTTTTTGTATTAGTTTAGTATACTTATGTAGTTTGAACATTATTTTATCATAAATTTAATATATGGAGAAAAATATGAAAGTAGTAATCGATGCTTTTGGTGGTGATAATGCTCCACAATGCATTATTGACGGAACTATAATGGCTTTAAATAAGTTTAGTGACTTGAATATTGTGCTTACTGGCGACAAAGACATACTAAATGAAAAATTAAACAAGCTTGATTATGATATTAACCGGTTAGAAATTATAGATGCGAAAGAAATTATAACAAATGATGATATCCCAACCGATGCCATAAGACACAAAAAAAACTCATCTCTTGTTGTTGCGTTAGATTATTTAAAAAACAATGAAGATTGCATTGGCTTAATTAGTGCCGGCTCAACAGGAGCAGTTTTGACGGGTGGTTTTTTAAAAATTGGAAGAATGAAAGGTGTTTCTAGACCTGCTCTTGCTCCATTATTTCCAACCCAAACTGGAGGACAAGTAGTTTTGATAGATTGTGGTGCGAATGTTGATTGTAAACCAATCAATTTGTGCCATTTTGCACTTATGGGTGCAGAATATTTTAAAACGATGTTTAATGTTGACAATCCAAGAGTGGCTTTGCTTTCTAATGGAACAGAGGATAAAAAGGGGAATGAATTAGTGAAACAAACATTTCCTCTTTTAAAAAAATTGCCTATAAATTTTGTAGGTAACATGGAAGCCAGATATTTTATGACAGGTCAATACGATGTGGTAGTTGCAGATGGATTTGCGGGCAATGTTTTGCTAAAAGCTGTTGAAGGTTCAGTTAAATTCACAACAGGCGTTATTAAATCGGCAATGATGAGTTCTTTAAAGAGCAAAATAGGAGCTTTGCTTTGCAAAAATTCATTAAAAAAAGTTAAAGATAAACTAGATTACAATAAGTATGGGGGTTCGTTTTTTGTTGGATGCAAAAAAACAATAATAAAATCTCATGGTTCTAGTAAAGACGTAACAATTTTTGCAGCAATCGAACAAATTTTAAAACTAGAAAAAAATAAAGTTAACGAAAAAATCATGCAAAAAATTGAATCGTTGGAAACTTTAGATTTTGGAGATGTAAATGATTAAGGTTGGAGATTATCAATTTAAAAATGAGCAATTTATAGTAACTGCCCTTACACATTCTTCATATAGTTCAAACAATTATGAACGTTTGGAATTTTTGGGAGATAGTATTCTTGATTTTTTAGTTGCCAAACATTTTTTTGAAGAAACAAAATTAAATGAAGGAATTTTAACAAAAATGCGTTCGCACTTTGTTTCTGAAGATAATTTGTGCAGAGTTTTTGATAACTTAAAATTAAATAATTTAGTAAAACTGGGAAAAAGTTGCAAACAACTTACAAAATCTATAAAATGCGACGTTATAGAAGCTGTAATAGCTGCTATTTATTTAGATTCAAATCTTCTTACATGTGAAGCGTTTATTAATAAAAATATATTTTTAGACAATATAAATGAATTGGAATTGTTGGACAACAAATCAAAACTGCAGGAGATTGCACAAAGCAAAAAGCAAGTTGTTTCTTACAAGCTTTTAAAGCAAACAGGACAATCTCACGACCCTACTTTTATTGTTGAAGCTAGTGTTGGACAATTAAAAGCCACTGCTCAAAGTGGCAACAAACAATTAGCAGAACAAATGGCTGCTAAAAAGTTACTTGAATTGATAATCAAGGAGAAAATTTAATGAATTTTAACAAAATTGAGCTATCTGGTTTTAAATCTTTTGCTGATAGAACTGAAATTAAATTTGATAATGGAATAACTGCCATTGTTGGCCCCAATGGCTGTGGTAAAAGCAATGTTTCTGATGCCATAAGATGGGTTTTAGGCGAACAAAGCAGTAAACTTTTGCGTGGAACAAGCATGCAAGATGTAATTTTTAATGGAACAGAAAAAAGAAAAAGTTTGTCATATTGTGAAGTGACACTTATATTTAATAATACAGACAGATATTTTAATTACGATAATGATGAAATAGCAATAACAAGAAAACTATATAGAAGTGGAGAAAGTGCCTATTTAATTAATAGAACGCCAGTAAGGTTAAAAGACATTGTAAATTTACTTTACGATTCTGGAATTGGCAGAGATGGATATTCAATAATTGGACAAGGCAAGGTTGAAGAAATTATTTCTTCAAAGCCAGAAAATAGGCGTACAATTTTTGAAGATGCAGCTGGGATAGCTAAATTTAAATCGAGAAAAGTTGACGCAGAAAGAAAATTGGAAAGAACAAGGGAAAATTTGCAACGCGCAAATGATATATTGGCAGAATTAGAAAGACAGATGGGGCCGTTAAAGAAACAGGCAGAAAATGCAAAATTGTGGCTTGAATACAGAAATCGTTTACAGGACTTAGAAGTTAATGCATATGTTTTTAAATACAATAATGCAAATACGGTTAAACAGCAAATAAATAATAAGTTAAATTCAATTTGTGATGAAATTGCAAATCGTCAGCAAGAACTGGCTATTACATCAAACAAATACGATGATTCAATGGCAAAAGTTGGCAACATAGACACAATTATAGCCGAATCTCATGAAGAGATATTAAATTTGACAGTTGAAATAGAAAAACAATCTGGAGAAGCTAATGTTATTCGCGAAAGAATTGCGAATATGACAGAAACAAAGTCAAAAATATCATTAGATTTGTTAAACAATAAAAATTTAATAGAGAAAAATAGTGCAGAATTAAATTTTAAAAAACAAAAGTATGATGAAACTGTTGATAATTTGCACAAATTGAATTTGGCATACGATGAAATGTCAAATGAATATTTAGCGATAATAGATGAACTAAGTTTGCATGAAGACCAAACTCAAGATTCTCAACAAAAAATGTTTGATGCAATAAATAAGTTGACAGACATTAAAGCAAATTTTAGCAAATATCAAGCTGAAAGAGAAATGCTTTTAAATGGCGTTAGTGAAATTGAACAACGATTAAAAAACATAAATGTTACAATAAAAGACAAGCAACAAACAAAACAAAAGTTGCTTGAAATAGTAAAAAAATTAGAAGAAGAAAAATTACAATCACAAGAAAACTTAAACAGTGCAAAACTTAAACAAGATAGCCTTACCTTAAAAATAAAAGAAACTCAAGAAGAGCGTTATAGAACAAATTCAAAAATTCAAGTGTATGAAAATAGGAAAAGTATGCTTGAAGAAATGCAAAAAGAATATGACGGATATCAATATGCAGTTAAAAAACTTTTAAAAGAAAGTGAAAGAAATCAAACAATAAAAAATAAAATGTTGGGAGTTTTGGCATCACTAATAAATGTTCCAGAAAAATATGAAACAGCAATAGAAATTGCTTTGGGAAATGCCGTGCAAAACATTGTTACATATGATGAACAAAATGCAAAAGATTTAATATACTTTCTTAAAACAAATCAATTTGGAAGAGCTACATTCTTGCCTATAACTAAGATTAAACCAAAATCAATGTTGCAAGAGGATAAAAAAGCACTGCTTTATGAGGGTTGTTATGGAATAGCAAGTGATTTAATTTCTTGTAAAAGTGAAATAAAAGATATAATTTCAAACCTTTTGGGAATGACAATTATTGTTGATAATTTGGACAATGCTATAAACATTTCTAACAGTACTAAATTATCATATAAAATTGTTACACTTGACGGAGATGTAATAAATCCACAAGGCTCGATGACTGGTGGTTCAAAGAAAAATGAGGTTGCAAATTTAATTAGCAGGGACAGGGAAATAAATACATTAACTCAAGAATTGGACAAACTAAAACGGGATTTTAACGACAAGACAACATCCATTAGCAATATGCAAAAAGAACTTGATTCATTAAAATTTAACATGAATAAATTATTCGATTTAAAAAATGGTGCAGAAATAAATTATGCAAAAGAAAGCGAAAAATTAAATGCATTTGAAACAAGTTTAGATGAAATTATAGAAGAAAAAACCCAATTAGAAACACAAAAAAATAACACCTTAATAAAAGTTAATGTTATAACAAAAGAATTGGAAAGTATTGATGAGCTGGAAAACATGGCAATGCAGAATAAAACAAGTGCCAACAAGTTCATCGAAGAGCGACAACAAAAATTTGTCCAGTTAAAAGAAAAAAGAGATGAGTTAAATGAACAAATTACGAAAGTAAAAGTAGAAATAGCTTCGTTAGAAGCTCAAAAAACATCTTTTGAGCAAGAATTTGAAAGGCTGAATCAAGAAATTAAAGTTGCTACGTTATTAAGAACATCAAATGAGCAAGAATTGTCTAAAATTGAAAAAACTATTTTTGAAGCAGAAAATATAATTAAGCAACAAATTGAAACGCAAGCCAATGAAGAATCTAAAAACAAACTGAAACAATTAAGATTAAAAATGCAAGAGTTTGAAACCGAAAAACAAAAACTGCAGGAAGATATAAAATTTTTAAATGAACGCAAAATGTCAATAATGAGTGAAATTACAAAACTTAATGACAAAAAAATAACAAGTGAAAATCAACTTGAAAAAGTTGATATCGAAATTGAGCAAATGCAAGAGAGAATATATGAAGAATATTCTTTAACATATAGTTCTTGTCAAGAATATGTAAGAGCAGATTTTAAAATTGACGAAGCGCTTGTTGAAATTAACAACATAAAAAAAGAAATATCTAAACTTGGTTATGTAAATGTTCATGCCATTGAAGATGTTAAATTGCTTATGGAAAGATATGACGGCTTAAAAGAACAAACTGACGATTTAACAAAAGCAGAAGATAATTTAACAAAAGTAATTGAAGAATTATCTGTTGAAATGAAAGATAGATTTGAAAAAGAATTTAACAAAATTAATGAAAATTTTAAAATTACCTTCAAAGAATTATTTGGTGGTGGAAACGCAAGGCTGGAATTAACAGACCCAACAAATTTATTAGAATCTGGAGTAGATATTGTTGCAGAACCACCAGGCAAAAAATTGCAAAACATAACACTTTTATCTGGAGGAGAGAAAGCCTTAACCGCGATAGCGATTTTATTTGCAATTTTAAAATTAAGACCTATGCCATTTTGTCTTTTAGATGAAATTGAAGCGGCACTTGATGATTCAAACGTTGGGAGATTTGCTGAATATCTAAGAAAATTTAGCAAGGTAACACAATTTATTGTTATTACACACAGAAAACCAACAATGGAACTTGCTGATTGTTTATATGGCGTTACAATGGAAGAAAAAGGAGTTTCAAAAATAGTAAGCGTTCAACTTAGTGACGCTTTAAAAAATGTTGCGGAGGGGGATAATGGGAATATTTAAAAAAATTGCACAAGCACTTAAAAGAACAAAAGAATCATTATCTAGGAAATTAGACAGCTTGCTTTCTAAAGGTGAATTAAATGATGAGTTTTTTGATGATCTTACAGACATTTTAATATCCAGTGACGTTGGGCTGTCTTGTAGTGAAGAAATAGTTGATAGATTAAGAATATATGCAAGAAAAAACAAAATTAGAAAAGCAGATGAAGTTAAAAATGCTTTAAAAATTGTGTTAAACGACATAATGCAGGAAACAACAAATGTAGAAATAAATTATCCGGCTATTATAACAATTGTTGGAGTTAATGGCGTTGGCAAAACAACATCAATCGGCAAATTAGCTTCGTATTTTAAATCTCAAAAAAAAGAAGTTACTCTTGTGGCAGGCGACACATTTAGGGCAGCGGCAAGTGACCAATTAACCGAGTGGGCAAATAGAAATAAGGTTAGAATTGTTAAGCACGCTGAAGGTGCCGATGCAGCTGCAGTTGTTTTTGATGGCATATCTAGTGCAAAAGCAAAAAACACTGACGTTTTAATAGTTGATACGGCAGGTAGATTGCAAACAAAAACCAATTTAATGGAAGAACTTAGAAAAATAGATAGAGTTATAAACAGAGAATATCCTCAAGCAAATAAATACACTTTTATAGTATTAGATGCTACAACTGGACAAAACGCATTAAGTCAAATTAATCATTTTAATGAATATGTGAAAATATCTGGAATTATATTAACCAAATTAGATGGAACAGCCAAAGGGGGTATAGTGTTTAGTATTGCAAAAGATTTGCACATACCTGTTGTGTTTGTTGGAACAGGAGAGCAAATAGACGACTTGGAAAAATTTGATGCAAAAGAGTTTATTGATAATTTGTTTTAAAATAGGACTTTGGTCCTATTTTTTTGTATACATAGCAAAAGGTTTTAATTGTTTAGCTTATATTTAATATGTTTTAATCATAAAAAAAATTAATTTTATTTAATTAAAAATTTAATTTTTAAATATTTTTTGATATTAAAATGTTTTTTTAATACAAGCAAATTTTGCAATGAATTAATATAAATAATTTTTAATCTTATTTTTTTGTACAAGCAAAATTCGACTTTTTTCAACATATATATAATCTCAAAGGAGATTGTATGATATTTGAAAATTTTGTGTTATTTATGAATAAAATTTTGATGTTTTCATCTTACATAAATAATGCACAAGGCTTTCCGAAACCACTTACAAGCGAAGAAGAAAAAGAATGCTTTGAAAGATTTAAAAAAGGAGATTTGTCTGCAAGGGACAAATTGATTAATCACAATTTAAGATTAGTTGCGCACATTGTTAAAAAATATTCTGGCAGTGGAGAAGCTGATGATTTAATTTCTGTTGGTTCAATAGGATTAATTAAAGCGATAAATTCATTTGAATATGGAAAGGGTAGTCAACTTTCAACATACGCAGCTCGCTGCATAGAAAATGAAATTTTAATGTTACTTAGATTAAATAAAAAACATAAAAAAGTATATTCTTTAGAAGAAAGTTTAGGTCAAGATAAAGACGGCAATGATATAGAGCTTGCTGACATTATTCCATCTTGCGAAGATGAAGTATTTAGCCTAGTTGAAAATAATATTTTAACAGAAAAAATTTTGGAAATAATAGATAAACATTTAACTCAACGAGAAGCTACGATTATTAAATTACGCTATGGAATTAACGGAACGCCTGCTTTAACACAACGTGAAGTTGCTCAAAAATTAGGAATATCAAGATCGTATATTTCTAGAATAGAAACAAAAGCTTTGCAAGTGATAAGAAACAATATGCAAAAAGATGATTTTTTGTAAAATAAACAAAAATTAATTGAAAAAAATTCAAATGTATTATATAGTGTTAATAAGGAATTAAGATGACTAAAGAAATATTTATTAGATATGTTAAAGAATTGGTATTGCCACTATTTACCGGTTCACACATAGAGGGCGAAGACTCTTCAACATCAAGAGATAATGAAGTTGCTCAAGGCGCAAATGGTAGCATGCTTGTTAAACCTCATAAAGAAGATGAATACAGATTAATTATAAAACGAAGTCAACCTTTTAAAAGTGCTGATATTTCGCTTATGCAGGCAATTATTTATGAGCTTGATAAAATTAATGAATTTAGCATTACAGATGAAACTTATAAAAAAAGGTTGCAAACTTTAGCAATGGAAAAAGCAATTTGCAAATCTTTGACGGATGTTTCCAGCGACACTTTGTTGGGGGTTATAGCAGAATTAGACGGATGTGCAAGAAAAACATATGAAGGGCATAGAATTAAATTTGGAATTATTATTAATGAATATAATAATTGCCCTAATAAGTCTGGCAATTTATTTTATCAAAATTTATTTAGAAATGATTTTTTTTGCGTGATGTCTAACGGTATCCAAAGTTGCATTGAAATAGACAAAGAGGGCTATGTGTTGGGACATGTTCTTTTTGAAAAATTAAGATTTGCTCCAACAATTTCTCCTTTTGATTATATTAACGTTGCAAAATATTGTGGCGAAAAAAGAATAGGCGTTATTTTGCTTGAAAGTGGTGAAATATTATTGTTCAAAAATCATGAGCTGATGTTTTGCAAGCGCAGAGGTGTTTGGGGAAGTTATTTCCATGATGAAATTATTCAACTTTTGTCTAATAGGACAACGCACACGATTAAAGAAATTAGAAAAGCAATTTATTTTACAGCCTTAGATATTTCTTTTGCCGGCACTGGTGGATGTTTGGTGTATTTAAATAAAGATGAAGTTGAAAATGCCTTAACACATATTGATATAAATGATATTATGGACGAAAAATATTTTAACTTAAAGAAAAATCAGTTAATTGAGGAATCTAGGAAATTATATAATTTGGGGCAAAAATTACCATTTGATGAAAATATTACTTTTGATGAATATATCAACCTAAAACAATTAAATAAATCCACATGTTTAAGAGAGTGTATAGACAACAGAAAATTTCATGAATTAAACAGAAAATTAAGACAAGAAATAGCTAGTGTAGACGGTGCTACAATAATAGATAATGATGGAACTGTTATAGCTGTTGGTGCTATCGTTCAAATAGAGGCAGGATCATCTGGTGGTGGAAGACTTGCGGCAACGAAAACTTTGGCAAAATATGGAGTTGCAATAAAAATATCTGCAGATGGTATTATGCAAGGTTTTATTAAAGATAGGAAAAACAATAAAATAAAACCTATATTTACAGTTGGTTAATGTTGACATAGTTAAAAAATGTGATATACTAATTAGACAGTTAGCCAGATGGTCGCAGTATAGCTATGATGGCTATAATGAGGAAAGTCCGAGCTTCATAGAACAGAGTGCCAGTTAACTGCTGGTGAAGGTGACTTCAAGGAAAGTGCAACAGAAAATATACCGCCTAAAAGGTAAGGTTGAAAAGGTGGTGTAAGAGACCACCGCTTGTTTGGTGACAAACGAGGCATTGTAAACCCCACTCGAAGCAAGGTTAAAAGAAACGTTTATGTTGTTCGCATTGTTTCTTAAAAACACCGCTTGATTATATTGGAAACAATATAACTAGATAGATGACCATCAAATACAGAACTCGGCTTATAGACTAACTGTCAAAAAAGTATGTAATTTGTGTTACATACTTTTTTTGTGTCAATAATTAATTATGATGTATTTTTTATGTTTTGTGTTATTGTTATTAATTTATTTTATTTTGCCAAAGAATAAAAAAAAGAAAAAACTTTTAAAAAGTAACAAGTTATATTATTTTTCAAAAGTAAAATTAAAAAAGTTTTGCAGTGTTTGTATGATGTTAAATTATTATAATTTTGATAACATGAAAAACTTTAAAAATTTGAAGCAACTAAAATTAACAGATCACATTATATCGTGCATTTTATACAACAGTCCTGTAACTTATAAATTAAAAGTTGATAAAGTGTTGCTATCTAATTTTGGTATAGATTTATCTTTGCCCATTGTGTATTTAGAACAATTGGATAAGTTTTTTATAAGCTGCTTAAAATTGGCATTAAAAGTTTGTAAGTGCAATATAGTTATAAATGAAAAATTGATAAATAAAACAAAAAACTTTAAAAATATAAAATATTTAATATTAAATACTCAATATTGCAATTTAAAATTATTTAACTGCATATATTCATTAAATATTTATAAAAAAGATAAATTCAAAATTAAAACAAATAATAACAATTTTGAATTTGAAATAACGAGCAACAAAAATAAATTATTGCCAATTTTAAAAATCAATAATAATTGCATTTGTGAAAGATACAATGATGATTCTTTAACCATAGATGTTGAAAAATTTAGCTTTGATGGAAAATATATAAGAATTGAAGTTAAAAACACCAATGATACTAAGACAATCAACATAAAGTACAATATAAACTTATCAAATAATTATTATGAATTTACGAATGTGCCACATGGACTTGAATTTAGAGAAGTTATAAATAATAATTCAAACTTTGTGTTGTGCGATGAAAAATTAAATTTTTTATATCCCCAAACTTATGGAAATAATTTGGAATTGCCATTTTTACATGCGTTAAAAACATTTAAAGTTTTGAAAAATCAAACAAGAACATTTACAATTTATATTGGTGACAATAATAAAAAAATAGTTGATATTAAAAATGCTTATTCAAATTATCAAAAAAAAATAACGAACCTTTTAAATTGCAAAATAAAATGCAGTGACAAAAAGTTAGAATATATGTTTAATTTTTATTTGCCAAATCGAATAATTTTGGACAATATAAGCGTGGATACACATATGCAATATAATTTCAAATCTTATGAAGAAGCATATTATAATTTTGTAAATAAAAACATTAGTGCCTTGCAATATTATCAATGGTTAAAACATATTTATTTTGGAATAGTTGACAATAAAGAAAGTTTAAAAATAAAACCATTGCAAAAAAGCAATTTTTCAATTTATTATCAATATGCAAATAAGAATAAAGTAATACAAATAGTATCAAGTAATGATTCTAAAAAATATGTGCTTTTTGACAATGTTAAGTATTTTAATTGTAATGCAATAAGCAAACAAAATCTAAATAAAATTGATGATTTTATTGTTGTAGTTTAACTTCATATGTGTTATACTTTTTTTGGAGATAAAATGGTTAACGTTCCACTTGCTGAAAGAATGCGCCCACAAAAATTGGATGATTTTGTTGGACAAAAGCATATAGTCGGTAAAAATATGTTGTTAAATCGAGCTATTTCAATGGGTGAAATAGGCAGCTGTATTTTTTATGGCCCACCTGGTACAGGAAAAACAACATTAGCAAATATCATTTCCAATACTTTAAATGGGAACTTTAGAAAGTTAAACGCTGTTTCAAGTGGGGTTAGTGAAGCAAAAGCGATAATTGAAGAGGCAAAAAAAAATAAAATTTTATTTGGCAAGCAAACATATTTACTTTTAGACGAATGTCACAGATGGAGCAAAGCTCAAAGCGATTGTGTGCTTTCAGCAATAGAAGATGGTAGTATTGTGTTTATAGGCTCAACAACAGAAAATCCTTTCACTTCAATGACAAGGGCTATAGTTTCTAGATGTAGAATTTTTGAATTTAAGCAACTTTCTCAAGAAGATATTATATACGCATTAAATAGGGCAATTCACGATAAAGAAAATGGATATGGCAACATGAATGTCGAAGTTGATGTGGACGCATTAAAACATTTTGCTTGGGCAAGTGCGGGAGATTTAAGAACAGCTTACAATGCACTTGAATTGGCAGTTAAAACAACTCCGTTTAATAAAGATAAAAAAATTGTAATTGATAAAACAGTCGCAGAGCAAAGCATACAAAAAAAGGCTTTATCAATAGACGAAACTCAATACTATGATATTTTAAGTAGTTTTTGCAAAAGTATTAGAGGTAGTGATACAGATGCAGCTTTATATTATTCTCAAAGATTAATATGTGCTGGCTGTGATCCATTAATAATAGCAAGAAGATTAATTGCCCATGCAAGCGAAGATATTGGAATGGCAGACAGCAATGCATTGCTACTTGCAACATGTGCTTTAATTTCCGTTCAAAATCTTGGGCTTCCAGAGTGTTTAATACCTCTTAGCCATGCTATTATTTATGCTTGTGAGGCAGAAAAATCAAATTCAGTTGTGGTTGCTTTAAACAAAGCCAAATTTGATGCTGAAAATGTTAGAGATGATAATGTGCCGAACCATTTAAAAAATCATCCTTCAACAAATGGGGCAAAAACAAAATATAAATACCCACATGATTATGGTGGATATGTTAAGCAACAATATTTACCAGACAGTTTAAAAGATAAAATATATTATGAGCCAAGTAAAAATGGTAGAGAAAAAAATTTAATTAGAAAAAAATTTAGATAAAAGGAGATAGTTATGTTAAAATTTATTGGAGTTGGAGATTTATTAAATCAGGAATTGTTAAATACAAGTGCTTACATAAAAGATGAAAATAAAATACTTATTATTGATTGTGGCGTTATGTCTTTTAAAAGGATGATTGACTTAAAGATTTTTGAGGATGTAGAAAATGTATATATTGCAATAACACACATGCACCCTGATCATATAGGAGGCCTTGGAAGTTTAATATTTTATTTAAATTGTAAAAACATAAAACCATATATTATTTTCCCAAAAGAAGATGAAGAGCAAAAACAAGCCATAGTTAACTTTTTATTTTTACAAGGCGTTGTAAGTGATAGGTTTTATTTAATAGCAGATGTTGAAACAGTTATTTTTAGTAATATGCTTGCTTTTTCATATAAAACAATAAAACACAATGAAACTTTAAAATCTTTTGCAATAGAAATGTCTTTTGTTGATAAAAGGATTTATTATTTGGGCGATAATAATGATGAAAAATATCAAAAATCTGTTTTGAAAAAACTCGGCGAAAATGATGTTGTTTATACAGATTGTTGTGGTGGTAATGGTGTCCACCATATAAATTTAAAAAAATTGGCAGAAATTTATGATGAAAAAATAAGAAAGCAAGTATGTTGCATGCATTTTATAAGTGATGAAAATATTATTAAAGCAAAAAATTTAGGCTTTTGTGTTGCTGTTATGGAACAAAGTAAGGAAGAATATTTAAAAAGAATTGTTTCTCATAATAATTAAAAAATCTCGCAATCGCGAGATTTTTTATATCTTTGGTTCAAAATTTTCAAATATGATGTTATCGCAATATTTAACTACTTTCATGTACTCTTCTTGACTTTTAACACACCAAACAAGTAATGGAAGATTATCATATTTTTTTACGAAACGATTGGGAACATTTCTTGCGTCATACGCAATAAAATCAGGTTTTGACTTTTTGTTTAACAACATTCTTTTTAAAGCAAATTTTTGAATAAACGGCATTTTTTCGCCTTTGAAAAATCCAGCAAGTTGCCCGCGAAGAATATTTGGCGCATTATCTTTAAACCATTTAACTACAAAAGGATTAAAAGATTGTATGGCGAATTCACCATTGTAACTGTTTAATATTTTTAACAATTTACTTTCTAAATCACCAACTTTTGAAGTATTTTTTATTTCAATTAATATGGGCACTTGGCCATTAACCAATTTTAAAACTTCTTCTATTGTTGGAATGGTGTATTTTGTGTTTAAAAGATTATAATCCCCCAAATTTTCCTTGGTTAAATTTTTAACATATCCATCTTTTTTTGTCATTCTAGATAAAATATCATCGTGAAAAACAACAATTGTTCCGTCGCTTATAAGATGAACATCTAATTCGATGGGATATCCATTTTTTATTGCATTTTCAAAAGCGCCTAAAGAATTTTCAGGGTATATTTCATTGTGCAACCCTCTGTGTGCTATGCACCTTTCAACAAGCCAAGTTTTAAAAATATCCATTTACTACTCCTAAAATATATACTAACATACATAAAAAAATATGTCTACTTTTTATTATTATTTGATTATTTGTGTAAATTTATATATAATTAAATAAAAATTTAGGAGTTCAAATGGACGACAGACAATCAAAAATAAGAAACTTTTGCATAATTGCTCATATCGACCATGGTAAAAGCACGCTTGCAGATAGATTAATTGAAATGACAGGAACTGTTTCAAAGCGTGAGATGAGCGAACAGTTATTGGACAGTATGGACATTGAAAGAGAAAGAGGTATTACTATAAAACTAACTCCTACTCGTATGTTTTACAATTACAATGGAGATGAATACATTTTAAACCTTATTGACACTCCAGGGCATGTTGATTTCTCATATGAAGTTTCGCGTTCGCTTGCAGCATGTGAAGGCGCTATTTTAATTGTTGATGCGTCCCAAGGTGTTGAAGCTCAAACTATTGCAAACACATATTTGGCATTGGACAACAATTTGGAAATTTTACCAGTTTTAAATAAAATTGATTTGCCTAGTGCTAATATAGAAAAATGCAAAAAAGAAATTGAAGATATAATAGGATTGGATGCTCAAAATTGCCCTTGCGTGTCGGCAAAAGATGGAATAAATATAGACGATGTTTTAAAGCAAATTATAGAGAAAATACCATGTCCAAAAGGAGATGAAAATAAAAGTTTAAAAGCACTTATATTTGACAGTTATTACGATAATTTTAAGGGTGCAATTTGTTTTGTTAGGTTATTTGATGGGACTGTTAAAATTGGTGACAAGATAAAAATGATGAAAACCGAAAAATCGTATGAGGTTACAGAAGTTGGAGTATTTTGCCCAGCCATGCGACAAACTGAAATTTTAAAAAGTGGAGATGTTGGATATATTTGCGCAAGCATTAAAAATCTTGCCGACACTAAAGTTGGCGATACAATTACAAGTGCTTTAAATCCAACAAGTGAACCTCTTCCTGGATATAAAGAAGTGCAGCCAGTGGTTTTTAGTGGTATATTCCCAGTTGATGGTGCAAAATATGGAGATTTAAAAGATGCATTAGAAAAGTTAAAATTAAACGATGCATCTCTTGTGTTTATGCCAGAAACTTCCACTGCGTTAGGTTTTGGTTTTAGATGTGGATTTTTAGGGCTTTTGCACATGGAAATAATTACTGAAAGGTTAGAAAGAGAATTTGATTTAGATATAATAACAACAGCTCCAAGTGTAAGTTATCATGTTTATAAAACAAATGGCGAAATGCTTGAAGTTTCAAATCCATCAATGCTCCCTCCAATTAGCGAAATTGAAAAAATTGAAGAACCAATGATAAAATTAAATGTTTACACTCCTCCTCAATATGTTGGTGCAATCATGAATTTATGCCAGGATAAACGTGGGGTGTTTGAGGATATGCAATATTTAGAAAAAACAAGAGTTGTTATGAAATATCAAATGCCATTAGCAGAAATGATTTATGATTTTTTTGACAGTTTAAAATCAAGAACCAAAGGATATGCAAGTTTAGATTACGAAATATTTGGCTTTAAGCAAAGCGAACTAGTAAAATTAGACATTATGCTTAATGGTGAAACTTGCGATGCATTGAGTTTAATAACGCACAAGGATAAAGCTTATGCAAGAGGAAGACAAATTGCTGAAAAATTAAAAAAAGTTATTCCAAAACAGCTTTTTGAAGTGCCAATTCAAGCGTGTATTGGTGGGAAAATAATAGCAAGAGAAACGGTTAGTGCAATGAGAAAAGATGTGTTGGCAAAATGCTATGGTGGAGATATATCTAGGAAAAGAAAACTTTTAGAAAAACAAAAAGCCGGGAAAAAACGCATGAGACAATTTGGTTCGGTTGAGTTGCCTAGCGAGGCGTTTATTAGCATACTTAAAACAGATGATGATGAATGATAGAATGATATATGTTCATATTCCTTTTTGTGACAGTAAATGTTATTACTGCAATTTTTGTTCGTTTGTTTCCAATGATATTGTAAAGAAAAAGTATTTTGAAAAGTTGATAAAAGAAATAGAGCATAATTCAAATAAAAATGTAAAAATTTCTTCTATATATATAGGTGGAGGGACTCCATCTTGTGTTGATGAAAAGTTTATAGGGGAAATTTTACAACAGATTAAAAAAAGTTTTATTTTAAAAAGTAACGCTGAAATTACAATTGAATTAAATCCGTGTTCAACTAATATAAAAAAACTAAAATATTACAAGGAAATTGGCATAAATAGAGTGAGTTTTGGTATCCAATCTTTAAATAATAAAAGTTTAAAATTGATTGGAAGAAAGCACAACAGTAAACAAGCAAAAATGGCTATAAAAATTGCAAAAAAATGTGGTTTTGATAACATTAGCGTGGATGTTTTAATTGGTATACCAAAACAAAATTTTTTAAAATTAAAAACAACAATAAAAAAATTAATAAAATTAAATGTAAAACATTTATCTTGTTACATGTTAATTAATGAACCCAATACAAAATTGACAAAAATGATAAACCAAAAAAAAATTTCAGTTCCAAGCGAAGATAAGTGCGTAATTTTTTATAATAAATTATTTAAATATTTAAAAAGTAAAAAAATTTTTAGATATGAAATATCAAATTTTTGCAAAAAGGGTTACGAATGTATTCATAACATTGGTTATTGGACATTAAAAGAATACTATGGTTTTGGAGTTGGGGCACATTCATTTATTTCTAATCAAAGATATTCAAATACTGAAAATATATTTGATTATATTAATTGTGATTATAATTGCGAAAAAGAAAATTTAAGCGATAGAGAAAAAATTGAAGAATTCATTATGCTTGGTTTAAGAACTAAATATGGAATTAATATTTTAGATTTGAAAAAAATGGGATTTGATATAACAAAAGAAAAAAAAGATGATATTTCGTTTTTAATAAATAACAAATTTATAACTCAAAAAGATGATGTCATTAAAATATGTGAAAATAAGTATGGCGTTGCAAATCAAATTATTTTAAAACTTTTGCCTTAATTTATAAAAAATAGTTGCAAAATAAAGTTTTGTGTGATATATTGGTGTAAAGTAATTTTACTTAACAGGTAACATGAGAATAGAAGACACAATAAAAATTAGTGAATTATTAAATTTGTATGGTGAATTGCTTTCGAAAAAGCAAAAGACAATGCTAGAAAATTATGTCAATAGAGATATGTCTTTAGCCGAAATTGCAGAAAATGAAAATATTTCAAGAGTTGCAGTTTTAGATGCAATAAAGAAAGCAAAGCAAAAATTGTTTTATTATGAAAAAATTTTAAAATTGTATAAACTAAAAACAGATTTAAGACAGGTGTTAACTTGTGATACAAAAGATTATAAAAGTAAGATTACAAAAATTTTGGAGGACTTATAATGGCGTTGTTTGGAAGTCTAACTGAAAAAATGTCTCATATATTTTCCAAACTTACAAAGCGAGGAAAGTTAACAGAATTAGAAATAAAAGATGCTATGCGAGAAGTGAAATTAGCACTTTTGGAAGCAGATGTAAATTATTTAGTTGTAAAAGACTTTATAAAAAAAGTTTCTGAAAAAGCTGTTGGGGATACAGTTTTAAAAAGTTTAACACCAGGGCAACAAGTTATTAAAATTGTAAATGAAGAACTTACAAATTTAATGAATAGTCCAAACCAAAAATTAATGGTTGCATCGATGCCTCCAACAGTGATTATGATGTGTGGGTTACAAGGTGCAGGCAAAACAACGATGTGCGCAAAACTTGGCGCATACTTAAAAAAATCTGGAAAGAAACCAATTTTAGTAGCATGTGACATATATAGACCTGCGGCAATAAATCAATTAAAGGTTGTTGGAAGTCAAGCAAAAGTTGATGTTTTTGAAAGAGGCACACAAAATCCAGTAAAAACAGCAAAAGAAGCAGTTAAATTGGCCGAAAAACAAGGTTATGACACTGTAATAATTGACACTGCTGGCAGACTTCACATTAATGAAGAATTGATGAATGAATTAAAATTAATAAAAAAAGAAGTTAATCCAACGGAAATATTGTTAACAGTTGATTCAATGACTGGTCAAGATGCTGTAACTGTTGCTGAAAGTTTTAACAATGATTTAGACATTACCGGTGTGATATTAACTAAGTTAGACGGAGATACAAGAGGTGGTGCCGCTTTATCAATTAAAGCAATAACAAACAAACCTATAAAATTTTGTGGTGTTGGCGAAAAGATAGGCGATATAGAGCCTTTTTATGCAGATAGAATAGCTTCAAGAATTTTGGGAATGGGTGATGTTTTAAGTTTAATTGAAAAAGCTCAAGAACAAGTTTCTGAAGAAGAAATGAAAAAACTAGAAAAAAGTTTTAGAGAAAATTCATTTACTTTTGAAGACTATTTGTCACAACTTGAAAAACTTAATAAAATGGGAAATATTAATGATTTAATAGCGATGATTCCAGGGTTAAGTTCAAAACTTGGTGGGGTAAAAATAGATGAAAAAGCAATGGTTAAAAATAGAGCTATCATTCAAAGCATGACAAAAAAAGAAAGATTGAATCCAGATTTAATAAAATCTAGCCAAAGGAAAAGAATAGCTAAAGGTAGTGGAACGTCGATTCAAGATGTCAACATGTTGATAAGGCAGTTCCAACAGTCCAAAGAAATGATGAAACAAATGAAAAATAAACGTGGATTTGGACGATTGTTTTAATTTGATATATATCAATAAATATATATAAAAATTTAAAAAAGGAGAAATTAAAATGGCATTAAAAATTAGATTGACAAGATTAGGAGACAAAAAGGCACCATTTTACAGAGTTGTTGTAGCTGATTCAAGAGCTCCAAGAGATGGAAAATTTGTTGAAGTTTTGGGCACCTATAATCCATTGACAAATCCAGCTGAAATTAAAATAAATAACGAAAAAGCTGTTGCATGGATTAAAAATGGAGCACAACCTACAGAAACAGCAAAAGAGTTACTAATCAAAAGTGGTGCAATAGAAAGAAAATAAAAGCACCATAAGGAGAGTTATGGAAGAATTAGTTGAATACATTGTAAAAAATTTAGTAGACAACCAAGACGCCGTAAAAATAACCACTGAAAGAGAAGGGAGTGAAATAAATATCATTGTTAATGTTGCCGATGAAGATGTTGGCAAGGTTATTGGCAAAAATGGTAGAATTGCACAAAGCATAAGAGCTATTGTTAGGTCTGTGTCAAGCAAAGAGAAAATTAGATACAATGTTAAAATAAATAAATAATGGGCATTTTTTTGCCTGTTTTTTATATGGAGAGAAAATGAAAGTTTTAGTTGGAAAAATTGTAAAACCTCAGGGATTAAAAGGCGAATTAAAAATTTATCCACAAGATACAAATTTGGATATTTATAAAAATATCAAAAATGTATACATTGAAAATGATATTAATTCTGTAAAAATTTTGCATAAATCCCTAAGAATGGGATTTGTATATCTTTTATTGCAAGGAATAAGTAATAGAGATATCGCAGAAAAATATAGAAATAAAAAAGTTTATGTTGATGATAGCGAAATAGTTTTAAGTGAGAACACATATTACACTGATAAATTGCTAAATATGGAAGTTGTAGACACAACAGGAAAATATGTTGGAATTATTGTTGATATTGAAAGTTATGGAGCAGCTGATGTTTTAACAATTTTACAGGAAGATAAAAGAGAATATAAAATTCCATTTTTAACATCCATAGTGATTAATATAAGTGAAAACAATGTTATAATTGACAAAAAAAAATATGATGAGGCTAAAATATGCGAATAGATATTTTAACTTTGTTCCCTCAAATGTTTAATTCATTAAACTTCAGTGTGTTAAAAAAAGCACAAGATAATAAAATTTTGAACATTAATTTGATAAACATTAGAGATTTTTCAAAAGATATTCACAAAAAATGCGATGATTATCCATATGGTGGTGGTGCTGGTATGGTTATGATGGCACAGCCAATTTATGATGCTTTTAAAAGCATCAATTCAACTAATTGTAAAGTTATATTTGCAAGTCCAAGGGGTAAGGTGTTCACTCAACAAATGGCTAAAGAATTGGCTAAAGAAGAGCATTTAATTTTTTTGTGTGGACATTATGAAGGGGTCGATGAACGAGCGATTGAATTGTTATGTGCTGAAGAAGTTTCAATTGGTGATTATGTTTTGACTGGAGGGGAACTTCCAGCAATGGTTATGATTGATAGTATAGCGAGAAATATAAAAGGTGTTATTTGTGAACAATCTTTAAAAGAAGAAAGTTTTTCTAATGGGCTGTTGGAATATCCACAGTATACAAGACCAGAAATATTTGAAGGTAAAAAAGTCCCAGAAATTTTGTTAAGTGGACATCATAAAAATATAGAATTATGGAGACAAGAACAATCAAAAAAAATAACAAAAAAAAATAGGCCAGATTTATATTAATTATTTGTTTTTTTATATTTTTTATTATGAAACTAAAAAATAAAATAAATGCTATATTTTATAATGTTATAATTTCAAATGTAAAATTACAAAAATTAAATTAAAAAACAAATAAAAAAATCGTTTTTAATAAACAATAAAAATTATATATTTATTAAATATTTTTTATTTAAAAGGTTTTAAAAACATGAATGAAAACAATACAAAAATAAATTGGTTTCCAGGTCATATGGCAAAGTCATTAAAGCAAATGACAGATGAAATTACAAAAGTTGACATGTTGATTTATGTCCTAGATAGTAGGGCACCTTTTTCATGTATTAATCCTAAATTTGAAGCGCTTAAAGTTAATAAACCTGTTTTGTATGTTTTAAATAAAACAGATTTAGCTGATGATGAAAAAACTGAACGATACAAAAAAAAATTAAATCAAAAAATCAATTCAAAATGTGTTTCTTTAAATAGCACTTTAAACGGAGCAAATAAAATAATAGAACCCATTATGAAAACGCTTTGTTTTGAAAAATTGGAAAAATATAAAAACAAAGGAATTAAAATTAATTTACGAGCAATGGTTGTTGGTGTTCCGAACTGTGGCAAAAGTACTTTAATAAATAATTTATCTGGTCAAAAAAAAACCATAACAGGTGATAAGGCTGGAATAACCAGAGGCAAGCAATGGGTGTCTTTAAAAAATGGATTTGAAATTTTAGATACACCAGGTACACTTTGGCCTAATTTAGAAAATCAAAATGTAGCTAAAAATTTGGCTGCCATAGGGAGTATAAAGAACGAAGTTTTTCAAATTAATGAAATTGCTTTATATTTAATAAATTTTATAAGAAAAAACTATTTGGGATTTTTAGAGAAAAAATACAGCATTGAAACTAAATCTTTATCTGATATTGAAATATTGGAATGTATTGCAAGACACAAACACTTTTTGTTAAAAGGTAATGAAATTGATTTTGATAGGACATGTTTTAGCATTGTAGATGATTTTAGAAAAGGTAAATTAGGGAAGATAACTTTAGATGTATGATATGTTTGAATATGAAAATGAGTTTGTAAGAGAAGGCTATAAAAATTTGGCTGGAATTGATGAAGCTGGGCGTGGACCATTGGCAGGGCCTGTTGTTTGTGCGTGTGTTATTATGCCTTTAAATCATGAGAAAATTATCGATGGAGTTAATGACAGCAAAAAATTAAGTGAAAAAAAAAGATTGGAATTGTATGATAAAATTACAAAAACTGCAATATGCTATAACATTGTTGAAATAGACAACAAAACAATAGATAAAATTAATATATTAAACGCAACTAAACTTGCAATGGCAAAATGCGTGAACGACATGAAAGAAAAAGTAGGATATTTGCTGGTTGACGCTGTTAATGGCTTGGAAGTTAAATGTGAATATTTGCCTATAATTAAAGGCGATTCTAAAAGTTATTTAATTGCTTGTGCATCAATATTGGCAAAAGTACACCGTGATAAATTAATGGAAAAATTTGATTTAATTTATCCAAAATACAATTTCAAAAAACATAAAGGATATGGAACAAAAGAGCATATTGAAAATTTAAAAAAATATGGCAAATGCGAGATACATAGAGATACATTTATAAAAAATTTTGTGAGTTAAAGATGAATACAAAAATATTAGGTAATATTGGCGAAATTTTAGCAAAGAATTATTTAAAAAAGAAAAAATTTAAGATTTTAGAAACAAATTTTAAATGCAAAATTGGAGAAATAGACATAATTGCAAGCAAAAATAACATTATTGTATTTGTAGAAGTAAAATTTAAATCTACTAAAAAATTCGGACTACCTAGAGAGATGGTAACTTTGCATAAACAAAATAAAATAAAGCTTGTCGCTTCTTATTATTTGCAAATAAAAAAATTATACAATTCAATTTGCAGATTTGATGTGATAGAAATTTTTGACAAAGATATTAATCACATAGAAAATGCTTTTACGTAATAAAATTTTGGAAAATTTCATTTTTTGCTTGAAAAAAAAATATATGTATGTTATATTGATTTCAGACTTCGGGTGGTCCGCTGTTATTTTTATGCATAACATGAACACTTGGGAATATAATAGGAGGAAAAGTCGGATGAATATTATAGACATTATCGAAAAAGAAAATTTAAAAGATGATGCACCACAATTTAAAGTTGGTGATACTGTTAAGGTATGGGTAAAAATAAAAGAAGGCGACAAACAAAGATTGCAAGCTTTTGAAGGTGTTGTTATCTCAAGAAAAAATGGCAGTGTTAGAGAAACCTTTACAGTAAGAAGAATTTCTTATGGTGTAGGAGTAGAAAGAACATTTCCACTTCACTCTCCACTAGTTGATCATGTTGATATTGTTAGAAAAGGTGCTCCAAGAAGAGCAAAACTTTACTACGTTAGAAATTTAACTGGAAAAGCCGCTAAGATAAAATCTGCAGACAACAATTAAAATAAGTTTTATTTGTAAATAAAAAATTTTTACTTATATTTTGTAAAAGATTATAATAGCATAAAATTTAAACACGATTAAAAATCGTGTTTTTTTATTTTGTTTATAAATTTAATAATGGTATACTTTGTTAAAAAGGAAAAATTATGCTTTCTAAAGTTTTGAGTTATGGGTTAAATGGAATTGAAGGATTTGTTGTTACAGTTGAAGTTGACATTTCTAGTGGATTACCTAAGTTTGACATTGTAGGGCTTGGGGATACTGCAATAAAAGAGTCAAAAGAAAGAGTAAAATCTGCGATAAAAAATTCAGGGTTAGAATATCCTATGACAAATATAACATGTAATCTTGCCCCTGCTGATAGAAAAAAAGAAGGAGCATTGTATGACTTAGGAATAGCTATGGCAATTTTGTTTGCAACAAACCAAATTGATTACAAAAAAATTGATGACACAATTTTTTTGGGAGAGTTATCGCTTAATGGAGATATTAAAAAAGTAAATGGTGTTTTGCCAATTTTAATTTCTGCAAAAGAAAAGGGTTATAAAAAATTTATTATACCAGATGATAATTATTTTGAGGCTAGTTTTATATCTGGCATCACTGTTTATACTGTTAAAAGTTTGGAAGCATTAGCAAATTCCTATAAAAATGGTGATAATTTTTTAAAATTGGTGCAACCATCAAATTATGAACAACTTAAAAAGCAAAACAGTCAATTCAGTATAGACATAAAAAATGTAAAAGGTCAGCAAAGTGCGAAAAGAGCTTTGGAAATTGCTGCGGCAGGTGGTCATAACGTTTTAATGATTGGTCCTCCTGGCAGTGGAAAGACTATGCTTGCAAAATGTTTTCCAACTATCTTGCCAGACATGACATTTAACGAAGCATTAGAGGTTACAAAAATACACAGTGTTGCAGGAGAGTTAGATTTAAAAGATGGGATTATACTTAATCGACCTTTTAGAACACCTCATCACACGGCAAGCACGGTGAGTTTGGTTGGGGGAGGAACAAATTCTAAGCCAGGGGAAATCAGTTTGGCACATAATGGCGTTTTGTTTTTGGATGAAATGCCAGAGTACTCAAGGCACTTTATTGAAACATTGAGACAACCTTTAGAAGATGGTCAAATAACAGTTGCAAGAGCACATCAAACAGTTACATATCCGTCATCTTTTATTTTAATAGCAAGCATGAATCCATGTCCGTGTGGCAATTATGGGTCCCAAAAAAATGAGTGCAGATGTACTCCTGCACAAATACACAAATATTTGTCAAAATTGAGTGGCCCAATTATGGATAGAATAGATTTGCATATTGAAGTTGACAATGTTACATATGATGATTTAAATTCAGTTGAAAATTGCGAATCTTCTGCACAAGTCAAGGCAAGAGTAAACAAGGCGAGAGAACTTCAATTAAATAGATTTAAAGGTACAAAAATATATTCAAATTCAAAAATGAATGTATTGCAAACAAAAAAATACTGTGCGCTTGATGATGAAAGTAAAAAAATTATGCAACTAGCATTTGATAATTTAAATTTAAGTGCAAGAGCTCATGATAGAATTTTAAAGGTTGCTAGAACAATAGCTGACCTAGATGGAGAGCAAAATATATTGCCAAAACACATCGCTGAGGCAATTCAATATAGATCATTGGATAGGAAGTATTGGGTTTAATGATACAAGATGATGATAAAACTTTTATATTTTTATCTGCGTTAGAACTTTCGTATAAGAAAATGAGTGATATAATCTCTCATTTTGAACGACCTAGCGATTTTTTTGATGCATTTTTAAATGAACAGGATTTTTTAGTTAAGGAATTTGGTGCTTTGTATGGCGAATATAGAGCTAAATACAACGATTTTTCTTTTGATACATTTGAAAAATACTTAATTAAAAACAATGTTCATTATGTTACAATTCAAAGCCAATTTTATCCAAGCAAATTATTAAACTTAAATCAACCTCCACTTATTTTATACTACAAAGGAGATTTTAGCCTTATTGATTCTAAATGTTTGGCGATTGTTGGAACTAGAAATCCAACTTTTTATGGAAAAGATATTACGCAAAAATTTGCCAAAGATTTGACTGACGCTGGATTTACCATAGTCAGTGGGTTGTCGACGGGTGTTGATAAAATTTCTCACGAAACAGCTTTGGATAACAATGCTAAAACAATTGCAGTTTTGGGCAATGGATTTGAAAAAATGTATCCAGCAATAAATATAAATTTGTCAAAAGAGATAGCTTTAAAAGGACTTTTGATTACTGAATATTATCCAACGTACCAAGCAAGGTCATATTCTTTCCCTGCTAGAAATAGAATAATTGCGGCGTTAAGTGATGGAGTGTTAATTACAGAAGCAGCACAAAAAAGTGGCTCATTATATACAAAAGACTTTGCTTTAGAATTGGGTGTTGAAGTTTTTAGTGTGCCAGGAAACGTCACAAGCCTTAAAAGTGTGGGAACTAACAATATAATTAAATTTGGGCATGCTCAATGCGTAACTTCTGCAAACGATATTTTAAACCACTACGGAATAAAGAAAAAGGAAATTAAAACAAAGATACAACTTAATTTTGATGAACAGATTATTTATAACTATTTGCAATCAGGAGATAAGTCTTTTGATGAATTACAAATTTATACAAATCTTTCTGTTCAAAGTTTAAATACTTGTTTGACAACTATGCAAATTCGTGGAATAATAAAAAAATTGCCGGGGAATTATTATTCAATTTAGGAGGATAGATGAAACTTGTTGTTATTGAATCACCAGGGAAAAGAGAAACTTTACAAAAATATTTGGGCAAAGAATACTTGGTTATGTCATCAAAAGGACATGTCAGAGATTTGCCACAAAAATCATTTGGTGTTGATTTAACAAAAAATTATGAACCAACATATGAAGTGTTGCCAGATAAAAAAACAGTTATACAAGACATAAAAGAAAAGGCAAAAAACGCAGAACAAATCTATTTGGCAACAGACCCAGATAGAGAGGGTGAAGCAATCGCATGGCACTTGGCATATTGTTTAGGAATTGATCCAAATTCTAAATGTCGTATTGTATTTAATGAGATTAGTAAAAGTGCTGTTGAAAAAGCTCTTTTATCTCCTAGAGCGATAGATTTGAACTTAGTTGATGCACAGCAAGCCAGGCGAATATTGGATAGAATTATGGGGTATAAGCTTTCTCCTATTCTGTGCAAAAAAATAAAGCCAAGACTAAGTGCTGGAAGAGTTCAATCAGTTGCACTGAGACTTGTTGTTGACAGAGAAAAAGAGATAGAACATTTTGTTCCTCAGGAATATTGGACATTAAACGTTGATTTGAGAAAACAAAAACAAACAGCTACATTTAAGGCTTCACTTTTTGAATATAAAAACAAAAAAATCAAGTTGTCTAAAAAGGAAGAGGTTGATGAAATTTTAAATAACTTAAATAAATCTTCTTATGTTGTGAGTTCTTTAAAAAAATCAAAAACCAAATCAAAAGCTCCAGCCCCTTTTACAACAAGTACAATGCAACAAGATGCGCTAAACAAATTAAATATGAGCCTAAAAAGAACTACCCTTGCAGCTCAACAGTTATATGAAGGAATTGAGCTTCCAAGCGAAGGCAAAATTGCTTTTATAACATATATAAGAACAGATAGTGTAAGAATAAGTGAAGATGCTGTTAAAATGGCAAGAGAACATATTTTAAATAAATATGGAGAACAATACTTGCCAAAATCTCCAAATATTTTTATGGTGAAAAAAAATGCACAAGATGCTCACGAAGCAATAAGGCCAATATCTCTTAATAGAACGCCCGAAAGCATAAAAGAAATAGCACCAAACGACGCTTATAAACTTTATAAATTAATTTATGAAAGATTTGTTGCATGTCAAATGGCAGACGCGGAATATGACAATGTAACTGCACTTATAAGTGCAAATGACTGTACGTTTAAATCTGTTGGTAAAACAATGACTTTTGCTGGCTGGACAGGAGCATATAAAGTACCCGAAATTACTGAAGGGAAAGATGAAAAGGATGAAAATGTAAAACTTCCAAAGTTAGAAGAAAATGAAATTTTGAAAATGGTTAAATTAACGCCAGAGCAAAAGTTTACAAAACCACCTCTTAGATACACTGAAGCTACTTTGGTTAAAGCAATGGAAGAAAAAGGAATAGGCAGACCAGCAACATATGCTCCAACGGTAACAATTATCGCTTCAAGACAGTACACAGAAAAAGAAGGGAAATACATTAAACCAACCGAATTAGGCAAATCTGTAACTGGTTTTTTGGAAAATTATTTTAATAAAATGATTAATGTTACATTCACAGCATACATGGAAACAAAGCTTGATGAAATCGCTGAAAATAATTGTGAATGGCAAAAGGTAATAGACGATTTCTGGAAAAGTTTTAAAGAGCTTTTGACAAACGCAAATTTTAATGCATATGTTTCTCCAAAGCCAGAGCCAGTTGAAACTGATGTTTTGTGTGACAAGTGTGGACACAAAATGGTTATAAGAGAAGGGAAATATGGCAAATTTTTGGGTTGTTCTAACTTTCCAACATGTAAAAACATAATGCCATACAACGAACCAAATACACCAAAAGGAATATGTCCAGAATGTGGGAAAGAGGTGTTGCAAAAGCATAGTAAAAAAGGCAAAATATTTTATTCGTGCAGTGGATATCCTGAATGTAAATTTATGAGTTGGGATATTCCAACCGGAGAAAAATGTCCGAATTGTGGAAATTATTTAGTAAAAAAAGGGAAAAAAATTATTTGCTCAAATAATAGTTGTAAATATGTTAAAGAATAGTAGTGTAAACATAATAGGAGCTGGACTTGCTGGTTGTGAAGCAGCATATTTTTTGGCGCAAAATAAAATACATGTAAACCTGTTTGAAATGAAATCAATAAAGAAGACTCCAGCACAAAAATTAAATTCACTTGCAGAACTAGTTTGTTCAAACAGTTTAAAAAGTACGGAGCCACTTTCAGCAAGTGGATTATTAAAATACGAACTATCGCAACTGAATTGTTTTTTGCTAAAAGTGGCAAAAAATAACAAAGTTGAATCGGGAATGGCGCTTTCGGTTGATAGAGAAAAGTTTTCTAATGCTGTAACTGAGGAAATAAAAAATAATAAGTACATTAATTTTATAGAAAAAATTGTTGACGATATTGATTGGAGCAAGCCAACAATAATTGCAACCGGTCCACTTTGCGACGATAAGTTATTTAAGGCAATTTCTTTAAAAATTGGAATTGATAATTGTTATTTTTACGATGCGATTGCTCCAATTGTGAGTGTTGATTCAATAGATATGTCAAGGGCCTTTTGGGCAAATAGATATGATAAAGGTGGAAATGATTATTTAAATTGTTGGTTAAACAAAAAAGAATACGAAATTTTTGTAAATGAACTTGTAAATGCGAAGTGTGCTACATTACATCAATTTGAAAAGTTAAAAGTATTTGAAAGCTGTATGCCAATAGAAGTTTTGGCAAAAAGAGGTGAACGTTCACTTAGATTTGGTCCGATGAAGCCTGTAGGCTTATCCAAGCATGTAAGCGGAGAAAAGCCATATGCGATTGTTCAACTGAGAAAAGAAAATCTACAAGCGACATGTTTAAATATGGTGGGATTTCAAACTAATTTGCTGTTTAGTGAGCAAAAAAGAGTTTTTTCTTTAATACCAGCGTTAAAAAATGCAGAATTTTTAAGATATGGAACGATGCATAGGAACAGTTATATAAACGCCCCAAAGTGTTTAAATCAATATTCACAATTAAAAAAATTCCCCAACGTTTTCGTCGCTGGGCAAATCTCAGGAGTTGAAGGCTATGTTGAAAGTATAGCAAGTGGTTTGCTTTGTGCGATAAATATGTTACTATATTTAAAAGGCGAAGATTTAATATCATTTCCTAGAACCACATGCATTGGTGCGCTTATAAATTATATTGCTTTTGCAGATGATAAAAATTTTCAGCCTATGAATGCAAATTATGGTATAATATATTGTGACAAGCAAATAGTTGATAAAAACATTAAAAAGCAATATATTTTTGATAATTCAATGAACGAAATAAAAAAAATAAAGGAGAAATTAAATGGAAAGCTTATTTAAAGGTACTACAATATGCGCAGTTAAAAGAGACGGAAAAACTGTAGTATGTGGCGATGGTCAAGTTACAATGCAACAAAGCGTAATTTTTAAAAGTAATGCTGTTAAAGTTAGAAGAATATATAATGACCAAGTGATAATAGGATTTGCCGGAAGTGTTGCTGATGCTTTTAGTTTAAGTGAAAGATTTGAAGAAATGCTAAATAAATTTTCTGGAAATCTTATGAAAAGCGCAGTTGAATTGGCAAGTCTTTGGAGAATGGATAAAGCTCTTAGAAAATTAGAAGCAATGATGATTGTTGCGGACAAAGATAAACTATTAATTATTTCTGGTATGGGTGATGTAATTGAGCCACAAGACGATGTGTGCGCGATTGGAAGTGGTGGAAATTATGCGCTTAGCGCTGCAAAAGCACTTATACAAAACACAAATTTAAGTGCCAGAGAAATTGCAATAAAATCACTCATGATTGCAAGTGAGATATGCGTGTTTACAAATTCTAATTTAATTGTTGAAGAAATTTAAAATAAAGGAGTAAATATGAGTTTAACACCAAAAGAAATAGTAAGTGAATTAGACAAATATATAATAGGACAGGACGAAGCCAAAAAAGCCGTTGCAATAGCCCTAAGGAATCGCTATAGAAGAAGCAAACTTCCAAAAGAATTAAGAGAAGAAATCACTCCTAAAAACATTATTATGAAAGGACCAACCGGAGTTGGAAAAACAGAAATTGCAAGAAGACTTGCAAAACTTGTCAAAGCCCCATTTATAAAAATTGAAGCAACAAAGTACACAGAAGTTGGATATGTTGGAAGAGATGTTGAAAGCATGGTTAGAGATTTGGTTTCTGTTTCTGTAAGAATGGTTAAAGATGAAAAAATGCATGAAGTTGAAAAAAGAGCTCAAAAGGTTGTAGAAGAAAAATTAGTAAAAATAATTAGCCAAGAATTAGCAAAAAACGGCGATGAAAATCAACCAACTATTTCAGAAATTGAAGAAAATTATAAAAAAGGTGTTTATGACGACTTAAACATTGAGATAGAGGTAAATGAGAAACCAAAGCAATTTGATATGATGGCTGGTATGGGCGAAATAAGTATTGGTTCAATTTTTGGAGATGTATTTCCCCCTAGAAAAAAGAAAAAAAAGATGTCTGTTATGTTTGCTCGTGAGAGTTTAATAGAAGAAGAAGCTGACAAATTAATAGACAATGACAATGTAAATAGCGAAGCAATAAAAAGAGCTGAAGAAGAGGGAATTATATTTATTGATGAGATGGATAAAATAATAGGGAAGTCAAATCAAAGTGGGCCAGATGTTTCAAGAGAAGGCGTTCAAAGAGATATTTTACCTATTGTGGAAGGCTCAACAGTAAGTACTAAGTATGGGAATGTAAAAACAGATTTTATATTGTTTATAGCAGCTGGTGCGTTTCATGTTTCTAAAATTGAAGACATGATTCCAGAGCTTCAGGGGAGATTTCCAATTAGAGTTGAGTTGAACAATTTAACAAAAGATGATTTTGTAAAAATTTTGTCAACTCCAAAAAATGCAGTTACGTTGCAATATTCAAGTTTGTTAAAAGTTGATAATATTGACCTTAAATTTACAGATGAAGCGCTTGATGAAATTGCAATAATTGCCGAACAACAAAATGAAAGCATGGAGAATATTGGGGCAAGGCGACTTCATACAATTATGGAGAAACTATTAGAGGAAATTTCATTTAACGCTAGCGGGGAATATCCAATGGCAGAAGTTGTGATTGATAGACCATATGTGCAAAAAGTATTCACTAACACATATAAAATGCATGATTTAAAAAAATATATATTATAGGAGGTATTATATGCAAATATTAAACAGTGAAAGTTTTAATGAAAAATTAAAAAATGTAAAGGGTGTAATGATGGTAGATTTTTTTGCTACGTGGTGTGGACCATGTAGAATGTTGGCACCTATTTTGGAACAAGTTAGCCAAGAAACAACAGCCGAAATTTATAAGGTTGACATTGACCAAAGTGAAGATTTAGCAAGGGCTTATGGGATAATGGCTGTCCCAACCATGATAGTTTTTGTAAATGGAAAAGAAGTTGAGCGTTTTAGTGGATATATGCCAAAAACGCAGATTTTGGCAAAACTTGATGCATATAAAGAAATTTAGTATTGCAAATTTTGTTATTAAATGGTATACTTGTCTTAGTAAAAGGAAGTTATGATGGATAAAAAAATTTATTTAGATAATGCGTCTACAACTTACGTTTCAAGCGAAGTGTTAAACGAAATGATGCCATGCTTTAATACCATATATGGAAACTCAAATAGTTTACACTCCTTTGGTAGGGATGCTCAAGCAATGGTTGATAGAGCGCGAGACAAAATCAGCAAAGCAATTAATTCAAAAAGTGATGAAATTTATTTTACTAGTGGAGGAACAGAAGCAAACAACTGGGCAATAAAAGGGCTTGCAATGGCTAACAAAAGCAAAGGCAAGCATATCATTGTTTCAAAAATAGAGCACGATTCTGTTTTGGAAAGCTGCAAACAATTAGAGAAAGAAGGCTTTGAAGTAACATATCTTAATTGTAATAGTGAGGGTTTGGTTAGCGTTGCAGAACTTTTGCATTACATAAGAAACGATACAATTTTAGTTTCAATTATGACAGTTAATAATGAAGTTGGAACTATTCAAAGCATAAAGTCACTTGCTTCAGTTGCGCATGATAAAGGAGCAATTTTCCACACTGATGCAGTTCAAGCAATAGGGCATGTTAAAATTGATGTTAAAGATATGGGAATAGATGCAATGACAATGAGTGCTCACAAAATTCATGGACCTAAAGGAGTTGGTGCACTTTATGTTAAAAACGGACTTTTGATTAACAATTTAATTCAAGGTGGGACTCAAGAAAAAGGTAAAAGAGGCGGGACGGTTAATGTTCCAAACGTAGTTGGTTTCGGTAAGGCTGTAGAAATAGCAACCAGAGATTTAATACCAAACAATCAAAAATTAAAAACGATAAGAGATTATTTTGTTAGAAATATCAATGAAAAAATTCCTTATATACACATAAATGGACATCAGTATCAAAAGGTAAATAACATTTTAAATGTTTCCTTTGAAATGGTGGAGGGTGAGTCTGTTGTTATGATGTTAGATTTAAATGGCGTTGCCGTTTCTACTGGCTCAGCATGTGCAACAGGAAGTTTAAAAACAAGTCATGTATTAAAAGCAATGAATCTGGGAGAAGAATACGAAAAAAGTGCTATAAGATTTTCTTTTTCAAAATCGACAACAAAAGAAGATGTAGATTATGTTGTTGAAACGCTTGTTAAAGTAATAGAAAAGTTGAGATCGATGTCTCCTATAACTAAAACTGGGAGGGCAAAATAATGTATACTCAAAAAATTTTAGAAATATTTAAAAATCCAAAAAACGTTGGTGGCCTTCACGGAGCAAATGGCACAGCTAAGCTTGTTGATAAAACATGTGGTGATGTATTTAAAATATACCTAAAAATAAATAATGAAACAAAGGTTATAGAAGAAGCAAAGTTTAAAACTATGGGCTGCGTTGCGTCAATTGTTAGCTCTAGCGTTTTGACTGAACTTGCAACATTAAAAGATGTTGAATCTGCAAAATTAATTACTGAACAAGATATATTAGATGTTTTGGGTGAATTGCCTAACGAAAAATTATTTTTATTGACCTCAGCTATACAAACTTTGCATTTGGCTATTGCTGATTACTACAAAAAATTAGAAAAAGAGCAAAAACTTTTGGAAGCGAAAAATTAATAATTTTGTAATAAAATATACCTTTCTGCAGAAACTATATGCAGGGAGGTTTTTTATGAAAGAAGGTATCGTTTGTGGCATTGTCATAGGGATGATAGCAGGAGCGTTATTATATAAATACAATCCTCAGGCAAAAGAGATTGTGAATAAAACAGAAGACGCTGTAAAAAAAGAAATGAAAAATATTGAAAAATCTACAACTAAAAAAGCAACAAAATAAAAGTCATATCATATGACTTTTATTTATTAATCATTTGACTTATTTTACGACAATGGACTATACTTTAATTAAGGTAGTTTATGCAATATAAAAAAATTATGTGCTTAGATTATGGGGATGCTAGGATAGGGATAGCTTTTTCAGATTTTTTGCAAATCACAGCTAATCCTTACCAAATATACAAAACTGTAAGCAAACAAGAAGATATAAAATATATAACTCAATTAGCACATAGTAACGACGTGGAATTGATAGTAATAGGCATGCCGTATTCAATGGATGGAACTACAAATGCACGCACAGAAATTACTAAAAAATTTGGCGAAGAACTTGAAAATTTTTCAAAAATTCCAGTTGATTATGAAGATGAAAGATTATCGTCGTTTGAGGCTGAAGAAATTTTAAGAGAAAAAAAAATTTCGCCTAAGGAAAGGAAAAAACATTTGGATATGATATCTGCTGCTATTATACTAGATTCCTACCTTAAGAACAAAAAAAGGAGTAAAAATGGAAGATAAAAAACAAGATTTAAGCATATTGGATATACTATTAGATGAAGATAATGAAGATCCAATAACTTTGTATGATGAAAATGATAAAGCCATAAAATTTGATCAAGTTGCAATTATCCCATTAAAAGAAAAATTGTACGCAATATTAAAACCAATAGACGAAATGGAAGGTGTTGCAGACGATGAAGCAATAGTTTTTGTTGTTAATGATGATGAAAATGGTGATGCGACACTTGAAATTGAAACAGATGAACCTACCGCCATTATGGTATTTGATGAATACTATAAACTTTTAGATAAACAAGATGCAAATAAAAAATAATTTTTTGTATTATATCTAAAAAATTGACACATACTAAATCTGTCAAAGCAAAAGCTTTGAAAGAGGAGGTAAAACTATATGTTTGGAAGAAACAAATCTAGCAAGGAATCATCAAGAACTAGAGATTGTTCAAGTAGAACAAACCAAAACATGGAAGCTGGTTCTGATATGAACAAAAAAAGTTCAAAAAGTTCTAACAAAGCAAATAGAGAACAATCATCAAAACGTAACGCTTCTCGTGGTTAGAATGTAGTTTTGCTAAAAGCAAAAGAGATAGTGTCATTAGACATTTCTCTTTTGTTTTTTTATATTCTATATAATATAAAATAAAAAATAAAAAAAAATAAAATATTTGTTGACATACATTACATTATTTGTTATTATTAAAAGGCATTGAGCAGAAAATGGGAGTTTAGCTCAGTTGGCTAGAGCATCTGCCTTACAAGCAGAGGGTCATAGGTTCGAGTCCTATAACTCCCACCAATATTAACGTTATATGCTCTTTGCACGCAATTTAATATATCATCATACAAATATGTGTGCGGGAGTGGCTCAGTGGTAGAGCGTTGCCTTGCCAAGGCAAATGTCGCGAGTTCGAATCTCGTCTTCCGCTCCATTTTTTTTAAAAATGGTGCCATCGCCAAGTGGTAAGGCCAAGGTCTGCAAAACCTTTATTCCCCAGTTCAAATCTGGGTGGCACCTCCATCTTGCCGAGGTGGCGGAATAGGCAGACGCAAGGGACTTAAAATCCCTCGAGGGAAACTTCGTACCGGTTCAAGTCCGGTCCCCGGCACCAAGAGAACCCATTGTGGTTCTTTTTTTTATTTCAAAAATCTACTATACTTATGGTTGTGTATTTTCTTTTACAAAACATTAAAAACATGTATAATATATTTGAGGTGAAAAATGACAGATATTGAAATTGCAAGAAATACTAAATTATACAACATAAAAAAGATTGTAAAAAAATTAAAATACAAAGAAGAATTTATTCCATATGGGAAATATAAAGCAAAACTTCCCATTAAATATGGAAATAAGCAAGGAAAACTAATTTTAGTTACTGCCATAAATCCAACAAAATACGGAATAGGTAAAACTACAGTTTCGATTGGACTTGCAGATGCTCTCAATTTAATTGGGAAAAACTGCTGTTTAGCTCTAAGAGAACCGTCATTGGGACCAGTTTTTGGAATTAAAGGTGGAGCAACTGGTGGAGGGTATAGTCAAATAGCTCCAATGGACGATATTAACTTGCATTTTAATGGTGATTTTCATGCAATTACTTCGGCAAATAATTTGCTGTGCAGTTTAATAGACAATCATATTTATCAAGGAAACGAACTTAATATTGATGAAAAACACATATTGTTTCACAGATGTCTAGACTTAAATGATAGAGCACTTAGAGAAGTGACAGTGGCTCAAGGCAGTGGAAATGGCGTAGAAAGAAAAGACTTTTTTACAATTACAGCAGCAAGCGAAATTATGGCAATTATGTGTCTTTCTAATGATTTTGATGAATTAAAAGAAAAGTTGGGAAATATCTCAGTGGCATATGATAAATTGGGCAAAGTTATTTATGCCAGGGATTTAAAAGCACAAGAAAGCATGGCAATTCTTTTAAAAGACGCGTTTATGCCAAATCTTGTTCAAACTTTAAACCATACGCCGGCCATTGTTCATTGTGGACCTTTTGCAAATATTGCACACGGTTGTAATAGTATTGTTGCAACAAAAATGGCGTTATCGTATTCTAATTATGTTGTTACAGAAGCTGGCTTTGGAGCTGATTTGGGTGCAGAAAAATTTTTTGATGTAAAGTGTAGAATGGCTAATTTAAAACCAGATGCAGTTGTTATAGTTGCAACAATTAAGGCTTTAAAATTGCATGGCGGAGTTGAAGAAAGTAATTTGGATAAAGAAAATGTGGAAGCAGTTATAAATGGTATGCAAAATTTGTTTGCTCACATTGACACTATTTATAATAAGTTTAAATTAAATCCAATTATAACATTAAATAAATACAGCACAGATACTCAAGACGAAATTAATGCTGTTATAAAAGAATTAGAAAAAATTTATGTAAAGTGCATAGTAAATGATGTTTGGGGAAAAGGTGGCGAAGGAGCAATTGAGCTTGCAAAGCAAGTTGTAAAAGTTTGCGACTTAAACAACAATTCATTTACGTATGTTTATGATTTAAATAGTTCTATAAAATCAAAAATCAACGCAGTAGCTAAAAATGTATATGGCGCTAAAGGCGTCAAATATACAGATGCTGCAGAGGAAACAATAAAAAAATTAAATAAATTGCATTTAAACAAATTGCCAATAGTTATAGCAAAAACACAGTATAGTTTAAGTGATGATCCTAAATTAATAAATAGACCTAAAGATTTTTATATTACAGTAAGAGATTTAGAAGCTAAAACGGGGGCTGGCTTTATAGTTGTTTTGGCTGGTAAAATGTTGCTGATGCCAGGACTGAGCAAAGTTCCAAACGCAGTTAATATGAAAATAGACAAAAATTATATTATTGATGGATTATTTTAAAATTTTATAAAAAATAAAACGCACAAAATGTTTTGTGCGTTTTTAATTTAATTAAATTTGTTCTTGTTCTTGCTCTTGTTCTTGCTCTGGAACTTCAAAATTTGCGAACGAAAAACTTATATAAGCCTTACCATCAATGTTTTGAGGTAAATTTAATTCATAATCAACCGTAGTCAATTCATTTTCATTTAATTTTATTTCAATATAAGTTTGAGAACTGACGTCTATGGTTAAATTTTCATCTTCAACAATAGTATCGTATGAGTAAGTTAAGTTAACTTCACAATATATTGTAGTATTTTTATTTAGAGCCATTGTAATATTTTCAATATCTAAAGTGTTTGCTTCGGTAATATCATTGTTTAAAACTTCTTTTAATGCGTTATAAGAACTGCCAAGCTTTACGTTTGCTTTTACATTAGAAATATTTAATTCTGTTTCATAATCTTCTGTAATTGTTAGTTGCGTGGGCGAAACTAATTCCAAATCTGGACAAGTAAAAATTGCTGTATATGTTCCACTTGTATCTGCGTTTACTGTAAATTTGTATTCACTTTCATAAGATACAATAACATTTTCTTTCATCCAAGCCATAAAAGATGAATTGTTTTTTGGAGTCGCAACAATTGAACATTCTTCTCCTTCTTCGTAAGTGTCAGAACCACTTGCGAATCCGTAATTTGAGTACCATACATTAACATTTACTGAATAACTTTGTGGTTTTTCATTACATGCCAAAAGTAGTGGGCACACAAAGGCAACAAGTATTGTACAAAGAACAAATTTTAAATATTTTTTCATTAAAACTCCTAACAATAATCTATCATTATTGCTTATTTATGTCAATTAATGTTTGCACAAAAACGCAATATATTACAAAAATTTAAAAATTATTCATGAGTATTTTTTTTGCTGTTGCATAGAATACATTGACTATTGAGGAGTAATTATGTGGGAGTTTGGAATTTCTATAGATAAAAACAAAAAGTCTATAATTGAATTTGTATTTAAAAAAATGCAAGAATATGTTAAAACTTATGATGGTGTTGTAACTATGCAAGAATTTCCAAACAAAGTAAGTATATTAATTGCTTGTAACGATTATGAAAAAAATAGAATGATTCTTCATTTGCAAGAATTGCTTAGTGAGTGTATATGCTATCATTATAAAAAAAATTTTTTAATTAAAAACTTAAATATAAAAATTGGTGATGAAATGTCTAAAAAAGCCTTTATAACAGCGTTGCTTTTTTTTGACAAAGAAACAGATAAATATATTGTTAATAAATATTTAAATATTGATAAAAAAATAGATATAGATGGTTTTTTTAATTTTAAATTGCAAACTTTAAAAAATAAATGGAAAGAGCTTATTGAGATAGCCAACAAAAACGACATTTACTTATATTCATATGAAACATTTTTAGAATTGGTAAAGTTTTTGGTTGACAATATTGAAACAAAAAGTGATGTTATAAATATAATGTCAAGTGATGACACATACGACATTTATGATTTTAAATTTCAAAAAATTGAAAATATAGAAAATTATGACAATAAAGCTGAAAATCTTTTGGGGGCGTTAATTGCTTTGTGCCCAAAAAATATAAATATTTACTGCAGTGAAATTTTACCAAACAACTTAAAAGATTTAATTTGCAAACTATTTGAAAAAAGAGTTAGATTTATTTCAAAAGCAACTTTAAATTAAAAATATTTGGCATTGACAATTATATATATGTATGTTATCATATAAACAATAGTAAGTGGGTGGTTTATGAGATATATATATGATGAAGAATTAAATGTTTTGTGGGATGATTACAGCGATATAATGAATAGAGTAGGATTGGAGTCAATGCTAACAAGTAGGTATTCTGAATTAAAAAATAAATTTGCTTTAAAATACAAGCAAGTTTATTATCAAGTTAAACTTGCAAATATGTGGAAACCTGAAAATGTAATGAAATATAATCTGCTAAAATTAAGAAGACTTTTTGCAATTTGGCAGGAAAACAATATTGTATTAATTGAAGGTGGAATAGAGTATTCAATTAATGATAAATACAAAAAATTTCCAAAATACAACAAACAAAATCCTATTGTCTATCCAACAGAAAAAACCATAAATAAATTTAGAGTAAAAGCTTTAGTTAAGTACGCAGAGGAAAATGGTTTTAATGATTTAAGGGCACTGAGAGGAAGTTTAATTAAAAATTTGGGATTAAGTAATGAAAGGGCAAATTTTTTAATAAAATTATATGCAAAAATGCAATCAAAGCGAGAACTAAATAATTATTCAGAACAAAGTGATTTTATTAACAAATAATTATAAAATTTTGTTGACATAAATAATTAAAAGTGGTATTATGTGCAATGTAAAGCAGAAGAATGTCTTCTCACCAACCAAGTTTACTTAGGTTGAGTAAAACATTATAAATTAATATTGTTTTATTTGGGTGAAGACTGTGCTGTTTTCACTCATTTTTATTCAAGGAGGATATAACTATTTTTAAGGAACTTCTAATAAATGACCAAATAAACACAAACGAGGTGAGATTAATTGGTCAAAATGGCGAGCAACATGGAATTGTAAGTTTAAAAACTGCAATGGAAATTGCGTCTAATGCAGGATTGGATTTAGTATTAATGTCTAGTTCTTCAAATCCATATGTTTGCAAAATTATGAATTATGGAAAATATAAATTTGACGCAATAAAAAAAGATAAAGAACTTAGAAAAAATCAAAAAATTTCAAATTTAAAAGAGATTCAACTTTCTTTGACAATTGATACTCATGATATGGAAGTAAAAGCAAAACATGGAGCGAGATTTTTAAAAGACGGTGACAAAGTTAAGGTTGTATTAAGAATGAAAGGACGTCAACAAGCCTATGCTAAAAACGCAATTGAAGTTGTAAAATCTTTTTACAAAATGCTTGAAAGTCTTGGCACTTATGACAAAGAGCCAGAAATTGTTGGAAGGAATATTATAATGATTATATCACCTAAAAAATAACTTATAAGGAGAAATAGTATGCCAAAATTAAAATCACATAGTGGAGCAAAGAAAAGATTTAAAGTTAGTAAATCTGGGAATGTTAAATTTGCAAAGGCAAACAGAGGACATTTCTTAGCAAAAAAAGCACAAGGAAGAAAAAGAAAATTAAGAAAGGGCGGATATCTTTCTGGTAAACAAGCAGCAAATGTTAGAAAGATGATAAATGCATAAGGAGTAATATATGAGAATTAAAAGATCGGTTAATGCTTTAAAGAAAAGAAGAGCTATATTAAAGCAAGCAAAAGGGTATAGAGGCTCAAAGTCAAAATTGTATAGAGTTGCACGTCAAGCAGTTATGAAAAGTGGACAATATGCTTATATTGGCAGAAAATTAAAGAAAAGAAATTTTCGTTCTTTGTGGATAACAAGAATAAATGCTGCATGCAGATTAAATGATATTTCATATAGTCAATTTATGCATGGTTTAAAAGTTTCCGGAATGAACTTAAACAGAAAAATTTTAGCTGATATGGCAGTAAATGATGTTCAAGGTTTTGCATCCTTAGTTGAAACGGCAAAAAAAGCAATTTAATAAAAAAACAAATCTAGCAGATTTGTTTTTTTGTGTGTTGTTTAAAAGTTTGATTTTTAAGGTTTTATGTGTATAATATACACATGATTACTTCGTCAAAAAATGAATATATAAAACAGTTAAAAAAATTAAAACAAGAAAAAGATGTCTTGTGCTTAGATAGTCCTAAATTAATTGATGAAGCTATAAAAAGCAAAATAGAAATTTTATGCTTATTAAAAACGGACAAAATTTCAAGGCAATATACAAATAATGATATTATTGTTGCAAGCAATGTATTAAATTCTTTTTCAAACACAAAAACATCTCAACAAGTTGTTGCGTTAATTAAGCTAAAAAAACAAGCACTAAGGCCTCCAAATAGCAATTTTTTAGTTTTAGATACAATTCAAGATCCTGGAAATGTTGGAACTTTAATAAGGTCTGCTGTTGGAGCAAATTTTTTAGATATCTATTTAATTAATTGTGCAAGTGTTTCGCTGGATAAAACAATAAGGAGCACTATGGGTGCCATATTTAAGTGTAGTGTTTTTGAAGTTGACAACACATTTGTTGAAACGTTGAAAAACTGGAATAAAAATTTATATATAACAGACATGAATGGAAAAAATTTATACCAGAATAATTTTAAAGAGCCAATTGGGCTTGTTATTGGAAATGAGGGGCATGGCGTGAGTAGTGAAATTAAAAATATTTCAACCGGCTCAATTTCTTTGCCTATGCAAAATAATTTAGAAAGTTTAAATGCTGGTGTAAGTGGAAGTATAATAATGTATCACCTAGCATACGTAAATGGAGGGAAAAATGTCAGGTCATAGCAAGTGGAATAATATAAAAAGAACAAAAGAAAAGTCAGATGCACAAAGAGGTAAAATTTTTACAAAAATTGGTCGCGAAATTGCCGTTGTAGTTAAACAAGGTGGAAGTGACCCTAATGTAAACAGCAAACTTAAAGATGTAATCGCAAAAGCAAAACAAAATAATATGCCAAATGACTCAATTGAAAGGTCAATAAAAAAGGCCGCAGGTGAGATGTCAGGTGTAAATTACGAGTCAATAACATATGAGGGTTACGGAGTAGGTGGCTCGGCTGTTATTGTAGAATGTTTAACTGACAATAAAAACAGAACTGCAGGAGATATTAGGCATGCTTTTGACAAACATGGAGGCAGTTTGGGTTCTACAGGTTGCGTAAACTATTTATTTAACAGAAAAGGTCAAATTATAATTGAAAAGACAAATGCAACAGATTCAGATGTAGTTATGATGGACAGTTTGGAAAGTGGTGCAGAAGATTTTATTGAAGACGATGACGTTTTTGAAGTTTATTCTAAGCCTGAGAATTTAAATCAAGTAAAAAGCTTGCTAGAAAGCAAAGGCTACAAAATTTTAACAAGCGAAGTTGCTTTAATTCCTGATAATTATATAGATTTAGAAAATCAAAAATTAGAACAATTTCAAAAAATGTTAGATGCTCTTAACGATTTGGACGATGTTCAAGAAGTTTATCACAATGTTAATAACTGTGAAGAATAAGTTATAATTTATAAATATAAATACATGCCCAAAAACTAACGTTTAAAGTTTTTGGGTGTTTTGTGTTTTTTTATTATAAAAATAAAAGTCAATTATGTGAAGTTTACAAAGATTTAAACTTTTTAATTGACTGTTTTACTATTATTAATTAAAATAAACTAGGTGAATAAATATGCGTGTGTTAGGTATAGATCCAGGATACGGAATAGTTGGATTTGGAATTATTGATTCAAAAATTGAAATAGATGTTATAGATTATGGAGTAATTTCAACTCCAAAAGAATTGTCATTGCCTGAAAGATTAGAAATTATATACAGTTCTTTGTGTTCATTAATTAAATCATATAAGCCCGATGTTGTTGCTGTTGAAGAATTATTCTATTTTAGGAATCAAACAACAATAATTCCTGTGGCAGAAGCAAGAGGAGTAATATTGTTAGCTTGTAAAAAAAATCAAGTTCAAATATTTGAGTACACACCACTTCAAATTAAACAAGCCCTTACTGGCAACGGAAGGGCAGAAAAATCACAAATTCAATTTATGGTAAAAACAATTTTGGGTATTAATAAAATTCCAAAGCCAGACGATGCCGCAGATGCTTTAGCAGTTGCAATATGCCATAGTCAAATAAACCCAATGCTTAATGTAAACAAAATTTAATTATTTTAAGGAGATTATTGATGTTTAATTATATAGAAGGTCGAGTTGTTGATAAACAAGATGGTTACATTGTTTTAGATTGTAATGGCGTTGGATATGAAATTTTAGTTAGCGATTTTACTTTTAATGCAATAGAATTTCCAAATGAGTCTGTAAAAATTTTAACATATATGCAAATTAAAGAAGATGGAATAAGTCTTTATGGATTTTATACAAAAGAAGAAAAAAAAATGTTTTTAAAATTAATTTCTGTAAATGGTATAGGACCTAAAATGGCTATGGGTATTTTATCAAGTATATCAGTAAACGACCTTTGTTTTGCTATTATTAAGCAAGACATAAAGATGCTATGCACCGTAAAAGGTCTTGGGAAAAAAACTGCAGAAAGATTACTCGTTGAATTAAAAGACCAAACAATGCCTACTGTGCAAAACAGTGACCAGCAAGAAGTTAACAATGATTATGTTGCGCAAGCCACAGATGCTTTAATTAGTTTAGGTGTTGGCAAAAATGAAGCTTATAGATTAGCAAAACAAAATGCGGCCGATTCAACATCTGTAGAAGAAATAATAACAAAAGTTTTAAGAGGAATGGGTAGCTAATGGCAGAAGATAACAGATTTATAACAAGTACAAAAAATTCAAGTGATTTAGAGATTGAAAATTCACTTAGACCTCGTTCAATGGAGGAATATGTTGGACAGGAAAAAATTAAACAAACTTTAGAAGTATACATCAAAGCTGCAAAAAAAAGGAATGACACATTAGACCATGTTCTTCTTTATGGACCTCCTGGGCTTGGAAAAACAACTTTGTCTCATATTATTGCAAATGAAATGGGATCTCAGTTAAAAATAACATCAGGACCTGCCATCGAGCACGCTGCAGATTTAGCGGCTATTGTTACAAATTTAAACAAGGGTGATGTTTTATTTATTGATGAAATTCACAGATTAAATAAGTCTGTTGAAGAAATTTTATATCCTGCAATGGAAGATTTTGCTCTTGACTTCATAGTGGGGAAAGGACCATCGGCAAAGAACATGAGATTAAAGATTCAACCATTTACTTTAATTGGAGCAACAACAAGGGCGGGAATGATAACTGGACCACTAAGAGACAGATTTGGAGTTATTTGTAGATTGGAGTTATACACACCAAAGGAACTCATGATTATAATAAAAAGGTCAAGTAAAATTTTAAATATTGAAATAGATGATGATGCCTGTTTGTGTTTAGCTTCAAGAAGCAGAGGAACTCCAAGACTTGCGAATAGACTTTTAAAAAGGGTTAGAGATTTTGCTGAAGTCATTGGAGAAGGCAAAATAACAAAATCCATTGCTGAAAAATCGCTTAAATTAATGGAAATTGATGAGCTCGGTTTAGATTTTGTTGATAGACGAATATTGGAAAGCATTATTAAAAAATTTGGTGGAGGTCCAGTTGGTTTGGATACCTTATCTGCGACTACTGGTGAAGATAATGCGACAATTGAAGATGTATATGAGCCATATTTGTTACAATTAGGCTTTATTGCAAGAACGCCACGTGGCAGAGTTGCGCTTGAAAAAGCTTACAAGCATTTAAAAATTGACATTAGTGATGAAAAGAAAAAAATGTTAGAAATTTATAAAACGGAAGAAAATAATGGACAAAATTGATACGTTAAATAAAAAAAACTACTATTACGATTTGCCTCAAAATCAAATTGCTCAATCTCCAGTAACGCCAAGAGATAGTTCAAAATTACTTATATATAACAGAAAAACTAAAAAAATAGAACATAAAATTTTTAGAGATATTATTGATTATTTGAATGAAGGAGATGTTTTAGTAATAAACAATTCAAGGGTTATTCCTGCAAGAATAATTGGCAATAAAGTAGATACAGGTGCAAAAATAGAATTTTTATTGCAAAAAAGAATAAATTTGACAAATTGGAGTGCTGTAGCGAAGCCTTTTAAAAGATTAAAAGAGGGCACAGTTGTTAAATTCAATGATGAATTGTCATGCGAAGTAATTAAAAAAGGTGAATATGGTGAATGTGAAATAAAATTTTTTTTTGAAGGTACTTTTGAGGATAAGTTAAACAAAGTTGGAACTATGCCATTGCCACATTATATAAAAACTGACCTTAGTGATAAAGAAAGATACCAAACGGTATATTCCAAGTACGAAGGTTCAAGTGCAGCGCCAACTGCAGGCTTGCATTGGACAAAAGAATTGTTGCAAAAAGCAAAAGACAAAGGCGTTACAATACTTGAAGTTATGTTGCATGTTGGATTGGGAACATTTAGACCGGTTAAAGAGGATAACATATTAGAGCATAAAATGCATTCTGAATATTATGTAATAACTGAAGATGTTGCAAATTACATCAATCAAGCAAAAAAACAAAATAGAAGAATAATTGCAGTTGGAACAACAAGTGTTAGAGTTCTTGAAAGTGCATGCGATGAACATGGTGTAGTGCATGCTAAGAGTGAAGAAACATCTATATTTATTTATCCGCCTTATAAAATGAAAGTCGTTGATGCTCTTATTACAAACTTTCATTTGCCAGAATCAACTTTGATTATGCTTGTTGCAAGTATGCTTGGAATTGAAAAAACAATAGAAATTTACAATATTGCTGTAAAACAAAACTACAGATTTTTTAGTTTTGGCGATGCAATGTTTATAATATAGGGAAATAATTATGGAATTTAGTTATGAAATAAAAAAAATATGCAAACAATCAGGCGCCAGAATTGGAGTTTTGCATACACCTCATGGAGATATTGAAACGCCTGTTTTTATGCCTGTTGGCACACAAGCCACTGTAAAGGGGTTAAGACCAGAAGATTTACATCAAATGAATGCGCAAATTATATTGTCAAACACATATCATCTTTTTTTACGTCCAGGAGAAAAAATTGTAAAAAAGGCAGGAGGCTTGCACAAATTTATGAATTGGAATAAACCAATATTGACAGATAGTGGTGGATTTCAAGTTTTTTCTCTTGCAAAATTAAGAAAAATAAGTGAAGATGGTGTGGAGTTTAATTCTCACTTAAGTGGTGAAAAATTTATTATGACTCCAGAAAAAGCTATGCAAATTGAAAATGATTTAGGTGCAGATATAATTATGGCTTTCGATATATGTTCAAAATACGGCGCTTCTTATAAAGAAGCAAAAGAATCTGCTACATTAACAAAAAATTGGTTAAAAAGATGTTATGATGCTCAAAAAAATGAAAAACAAATGCTTTTCCCAATTATTCAAGGTAATTTTTATAAAGACCTTAGACAGCAATGCATACAAGATTGTTTGCCATATGCAAAATGTGGAATTGCAATTGGAGGTTTAAGCGTTGGTGAGCCAAAAGAATTAATGTATGAAATGTTAGATTACATGAGACCTATGCTTCCAGAAAATATGCCAAGATATTTGATGGGAGTTGGAAGTCCAGATTGTTTATTGGAGGGCTTTGCAAGAGGAATAGACATGATGGATTGTGTTTTACCAACAAGAATTGCAAGAAATGGGACTGCATTTACAAAAAACGGTAAACTTGTTATAAAAAATGCAGAATTTGCAGAAGATTTTAGACCAATAGAAGCTGACTGTGACTGTTATACTTGCAAACACTACACAAGGGCTTATTTAAGACATTTAATTAAGGCGGGCGAAATGTTGGGGGCTGAATTATTGAGTATTCATAATTTAAGACACCTTATTAAGCTTACAGAACAAATTAAGGAAGCAATTTGGCAAGATAGATTTTTAGATTTTAAAAATGAATATCTCAAAAATTATAAAATTTAAAAATTTATAACATTTTTTTACAAATAATAATTTGTTATTGATAAAAAAATATGATATTATTTCGTTGGAGAATTCAATATAATGTTATTAGCAAACTTAACAAACATTTTAATACCTATAATAATATTAATTGCTTTGACAATTATGTTGTTTTTTTTAAATTAAAAGAGAGGTAAATATGCAAATGCTTTTAAGCACAACTGTGGAACAATGGATTCTTTTGGGCGTGTTATTGTTAATTTTAGTTTTGTCTCCAATATTTATGATGGCAAAAAATAAGAAGGCTATGGCGAACACTCAAAAAATGATAGATGAATTAAAAAAAGGAGACACAATTTTAACAACGGCAGGCGTAATTGGCAAGGTGATTTCAATAGAAAATAAGGATGGATACAAAACTGTAACTATCGAGACTGGTGATGAAAAACATAAAGGTTATATGTGTATTGATGTAGCATCAATTTATTACAATTTAACAAATGTTAACGACCAACAAAATGTTAAAGAAAATGTTAAAGCTGATCCAAAGTTGGATATGAAAACAAACTCTAAAACAAACAAAGAAGAAAAAGAATCTCAACTTTCAAAGCCAAAAGAAAATTCAAACACGATTGATAAAGAAAATGCAGATGAATCAAAAGAATTAAAAAAATAACATAAATATAAAAGTAATATTCATATTAGAAAAACTCAGTTCATATTATAAAATGTGAGCAGGAGTGTGAATATGAAAGTGAAAAATGTTAAATTAGCTAACGCAGAAGAAAAGCCATCATTTTTTTTACAAATATTAAAAGGTTCATTAATGGCGCTGTCTGTGTGTTTGATTGCTATTTTAATTTTTGCATTTATCTTAAGGTTCGTTGCCGTTAATGATAATTTAATTAAACCAATAAATCAAATAATAAAAACCTTATCAATTTTGGTTGGTACATTTTATGGACTAAAAAAATCAAAGGATATGGGTCTTATTTCAGGACTTGTTATAGGGTTAATGTTTACAATTATCTCATTTGTAGCTTTTTCGGTTTTAGATGGAAATTTTGAATTTGGTATTTCACTTGTAAACGATTGTTTGTTTGGTTCAATCATTGGTGGCATTTGTGGAATTATTGCTGTGAATCTAAGAAAAAAATAAAGCATCCTGTTCAAAAAGCTATTTAGGTATTCCCAAATAGCTTTTTTATTTTTTGCTTGTGTTAAAAGTTTAATTATGTCCATAATTATTATGCAAAATTAAAAAAGTGTTTGACTATATTCACTTATTAATTTATAATACTTTCTTGTATGAGTGTGCTAACTGCACAATTATGGAGTAAATAATGGCTAAAAGATTTTCAATAACAAACTTTATTTTTGTTTCAATATTAGTTGCATTTGGTATTTTTTTGTCTGTGTTTTCTTTTAAAATACCATTTTATGTAAACGATTTTGCAAGTTTTGCTGGAGCAATCCCTCTTGGTTATGATATTGGACAAGGTCAGTCTGCTGTTTTTAAATTAAAACCGGCATCACAAGATGTGTCTAGTTTGTCACAAGCCCAAATTGATGACGCTTTGGATTTTGTGGAAAAGGTTGTTGCTGACTATAACGGAACTTTATACCAGATTGGACTTCAAAATGATGACATGATTAGAGTAGATATTCCAAAGTCTGATACGAGTGAAGATTTTATGTTGGCTTTGTCTAAAAGAGTAGAAATTGTTGTTAGAAGTGAAGACTCTTCAGAATCAACAAATGGTGCAGTTGAAATTTCTGCTGACAGAATAAAAAAGTGCTATGCTTCTTATCAAACAACTGGAATGTCTTCTACATCGTACAGTTTAGGAGTTATTATTGAGTTTGACAATTTGGGAAAAAATCAATTAGAAGAATTGACAAAGTCAGTAAAATCTGATGGAAATACTTTATACTTTTACAACACCGATGGTGAAAAAATTGGAAGTTATGGAGATATAACAAGGACGATTTCTTCTGGAGTTATATTTATGCCAGTTTCATCATTAACCACTGAAAATGATGCAAACATGTATGCAATTAATGTAATGATGGGTGCAAGTGATGCTAAATTAAACATAACAGAAAATAGTGTTACATCCTCATTTATTGGCTATAATAGTTTAACATATGTAATTGTAACTCTGTTAGTTTCTTTTGTGATTATATCGTTATTTATGATAATAAGATATAGAGATTTGGGGCTGTTATCAGTTTTTACGTCATTAATTAATATTGTTTTGTATTTGTTCTTTTTACAAGCTTTGCCAATAGTAACTTTGACACTTTCTGGAATAATCGGATGCGCATTTGGTTTTGTTGCAACAATACTTTGTCACATAATTATTTTTGAAAATATTAAAAAGGAATATAAGTTGGGAAGAAAAATTCCTTTGGCGTTTAAACTTGGCTTTAAAAATTCATTGTTAAAAGTAGTGGATATATCTGCTGTTTTAACAATTATGGCTTTAGTATTATATTTTATTGGATATCAAATTATTAAGTCATTTGCTATTGGTTTGTTTTTGGGTGGAATATTGTCAATATTTTCATCACTTGTTGTTACGAAATCTTTCACCAAGTGGTACTTGCCACTTAACAGCACAAACGCTAAGCATTTAAATTTAAAAAGGGAGAAAGCAAATGAAAAGGACTAATTTGTATTCTAAGCTAAAGCAAAAAATAAAAAATTCAAAATATGATTTTTGTGGTAACTTTTTGTACCATATTATTGTTCCTTTGTTTATCGTTGTTTTGGGCTGCATTTTGGCGTTTACTATTAACCTTAATTTAGGGCTAGATTTTAAAGGTGGAACTTTGGCAACAGTTGTAGTTGAAAATGATATATTTGTTGATGAAAATTATTACCAAGTTAAAAATAAATTAGATGATATATTAAATGAAAATAATATTAAAGGGCTAATTTACCAAAAAGTTGAAACATCATATTATGGCAGTGCTATTACTGTTAAGTTTGATAGAATTACCAACGAACAGTCTAAAAATTTAAGAAGCGACTTAATAAATGGCTTTTATCCTGATGAAACAGATGAAAGTGAATTAGAAATTTTTATAAAAGTTGATAATTTTAATAAAAATGTATCTGACGGAGTTTTGCTCTCTACGGCACTCGCTATTCTTGTTATGATAGTTGTGGCAACTGTTTACATTTGTGCAAGGTTTGGCATAAGTGCAGGTTTTGTGTCCGGAATAGTTTCTTTGTTTAATTTAATAACTTTACTTGGATTATTGTCAATAACAAGAGTTGAAATAAATATCTCAACAGTTATTGCTTTTGTATTTACTGCTGTTTATTCAATTTTAAGCTCTATGATGTTAGTTAGCAAAGTTAATGAAAACATAAATAAAGAAGTTTTTGCAAAAAATTCCAATTCTCAAATAATGAATTACACAATTAAAGATGTTTTTGTTTCAAATACACTTACAGCAATATTTATGTTTTTAATAGCATTTTTGTTGGGAGTTGTACCTACTTTAGTTGTAAGATCTGCTTCATTACCCGTTGTGTTTGGAGTGTTAATTTCGTATTATTCTTCAATGTTTATTGCCGGGGGACTTTGGAGTAACACTTATATAAAAAGAAAAGTTAAACAAAAACAAGAAATTGAAGATAAAAAAATGGGGAAAGAAGTGTCGCAAGAGGACCTAGAAAAAACTCCAGAAGTTATTGTTGAAACAGAAGCGAAAGAATAGAGATATTATGTATACTATTTTAAATAAAAAACACTTTAAAAGTGTTTTTTTATTTTGTCAAAAAACATTTATGGAGTATACTATATTCATAATAAATTTGTTTAAATAAACAAGGAAGTGTATGAAATTAATAAAATTTTTTAATGATGGTGCGTTGGACACCGTTGTTTCTCAATTTGCAACTGAATTTAACATAGATAAAAAAGTTATGGAAATAATCTATTCAAAAGGATACAGAACAAAGGAAGAGATAACTAATTTTTTGTCGCCTGAAACTCAATCGTTTGTAAATCCTTTTAAATTAAAAGGCATGAAAGAGCTTTGTGATAAAATACACGACGCTGTTAAAACAAAAAAAGATGTACTTATATTTGGTGACTATGATGTTGATGGAATAAGTGCTACTGCAATTATGATAATATTACTTAAAAAGTTGGGATTGGATGCGAGGTATTATTTGCCTAATAGATTTGTTGATGGCTATGGACTTACTGTTGATGTTATAGATAAGATATGCAAAATAAAAAAACCCGATTTAATAATAACAGTAGATTGTGGAATAACTTGTTATCAAGAAGTTGAACACTGCAAAAAATTGGGAATAGATATAGTTATAACAGACCATCATGAACTGGTTGAAAAATTGCCAGAAACAATTATCATTAATCCAAAATATGAAAATCAAGAATATAACTTTAAAGGATTGTGTGGAACTGGTGTTGCTTTTAAAATTGCACAAGCATTGTTAGGTGAAAACGAGTGTGAAGATATTTTGCCAATTGCAACTATAGCAACAATAGCAGACATAGTTCCATTAAAATTCGAAAATAGAACAATAGTTGCAAAAGGCTTAAAACTTTTAAACAAGTTGCCCTATGGACTAAAGTGTTTATTTAAACAAAACAAATTAAATTTGGATAAAATTGAGGCAAATGACATAGCTTTCAAAATTGCACCAAAATTAAACGCTTCTGGGAGAATGGGGGATGCAAATGATTCCCTGATGTTGATATTGGAAAATAATCCAGCAAAAGTTAAACAACTTTTAGAAAAAATTAATGCACATAATACAAGACGACAGGAATTGTGCAACAATGTGTTTGAAGATTGCATGGAACAATTAAAAAATGAAAATATTTCCAATTTGCCTGCAATAATTTTAAAATCAAATAACTGGGACAGTGGAATATTGGGAATTGTATGTTCTAGAATTTTGGAAATTTATAATAGGCCAGTTATTTTATTTTCAGAAAATAATGGAGAATTAAAAGGTTCAGCAAGAAGTATTGAAGATGTTAATATTCATCAAGTTCTTAATTCAGTTAAAGATATATTAGAGGTTTTTGGGGGGCATAAAGTTGCTGCTGGTTTAACATTAAAAAGTGTGCATTATCAGGAATTTAAAAATAGAGTATGCTCATTTATGATACAAAATATAAACAACACTGCTTTTATTCCAATTGATTACTACGACGTTGAATTGAACTTAAATGACATAAATGAAAAATTTTATAACGATTTAAAATTATTAGAGCCTTGTGGTTGTGAAAACTCAAAGCCAAGATTTATGATTAAATCATCAAAAATTAAAATCACTCCTTTAAAAATCAATTCTCCACACGCATATGTAGGCATAGATAAAAAATTGAATTTAATTTATTTTAATTATTTAAAGGAATATGCAAAACTTAATTTCGGTAAGGAATACAAATTTGTATTTGAATTTCAAAGTTTAAATAAAAATGTATTTAAAGGAATAATTAAAACAATTGATATTAGCGAGAATATTAAAGATAGCGCAAGCAAGTATTTTAACGCATTTAAATTTTTGCAATTAAAATATTTAAATTACGCAAATTCAAATATTGAGATAAAAAATTGTATGACATACGAAAGTACTGACCTTATTAATTTTCTTGTTGATTGTTCAAGCAATGCTTTTGGAACATGTTTTGTTTCATACAATGTGCAAGTTTATAATGATTTTATTCGCACTTATGATTTAAAAAATATATATGAAATTAATTTTTTAAAAACCAATGTAACTGGTTTTAATTCTATATTTTTATGTCCTCAAGACATATCGTTTGTTAAAAGTTTTAAAAATATAATTTTTCTAGATTCAGTATTGGATAAAACATTTATTTATGCAATTAACCAAATATCAAATGCAAATGTTTATATCCCAAAAACAAATTATAAAAACGATGAAATATTTTCTAATTTAAATTTAACAAGAATTGCCATAAAAAATTTTTATATTAATTTAACAAAATTAGAAAATAATTTATTTTTAAATGTAATAAGTATATATTCAAAAATGGTAAAAGAATTAAAATATAAAATTAATTTTAATAATTTTTTAATATATTATTATATATTAACAGAATTAAAAATTGTTATTCCTTATGAAAATAATGGACTATATTGTTTTAAAATAAATAAAAATATAAAAACTGAATTAAATAAATCTAAAATATATAATGTTACTAATTTAATTAGGAGAATTTATGGAAGAAATTAAATTATTAATTAATAAAAATTTTAATTTAGAAAAACAGGATAGTATTTTACTTGATGAAATTTTAAAAAATTTTGATAACGTAAAGAAAGAAAAAATTTGTGATATATTAAAAAATTTAATTAAATTTAGATTAGATTTAGATTCTATTTTAGCGTATTTGGCATATGAATTAAATTACGAATTGCCAAATGACGTTGATGGTGACATCTTAAAAATTTACGATGGGTTAATGTCAAATTTTACAATTACGGAAGGAATGAATAAACAAGAACAAGCAGATATTTTAAGAAAAATGTTTATAGCTATGAGTTCTGATGTTAGAGTAATTGTAATTAAACTTTACATCATACTTTTTGAAATTTCTAATTATATTTTGCCACTTACAAAAGAACAGCATCAAAATCTTATAAATGTACGAGAAATATACGCACCTTTAGCAGAAAGATTGGGGCTAAATTCATTAAAGTCAAATTTGGAAGACTGTTGTTTAAAATTACTCAATCCAAAAACATATGATAATCTTGCAAAAAGTGTTATGCTTCAAAAAGATGTTAATGAAAAGCAAATTAAAATTACAATAGGCAAATTGCAGGAAATTTTAAATGAACTAAACTTAAAAAATGCAATTATAATGTCTAGACAAAAACATTTTTCAAGTATATACAAAAAAATTAAATCAAAAGGGCTTTCACTTGCAAATATTTATGATTTAATTGCAGTTAGGGTTGTTGTTGATACCGTTGAACAATGTTACGCAGTATTGGGAAAAATTCATGGAATATATAAACCAATGGAAGGTAGATTTAAAGATTATATCGCATCGCCAAAACCAAATGGATATCAATCATTGCATACTACGATAATTGCTGAAAACAACCGACCACTTGAAATTCAAATCAGAACATTTGAGATGCACAAACTATCAGAATTTGGGGTTTTTGCACATTGGCTTTACAAAGAAAAGAAAAACAAATTGAGTGAACTTGACAAAAAAATATCTTGGCTTAGAGAAATGATGGAAACATCAAAAGATTTAAGTGGCGAAGAGTTTATTGAAACTCTTAAAACTAACTTATGCGAAGGACAAATTTATGTTCAAACGCCAAAGGGTAAAGTACTTGAATTTGTTGAAGGAGCTACAGTTTTAGATTTTGCATATAGCATTCACACAGAAATAGGGAATTCATGCGTTGGAGCAAAAATTAATGGGAATATAAAGCCATTATCAACAAAAATGAAAAATGGAGATGTTGTAGAAATTATAACTTCTCAAAATTCAAAAGGGCCTTCAAAAGATTGGTTAAAAATTGTAAAAACTTCATCAGCAAAGTCTAAAATTAATTCTTATTTTAAACATGAATTAAAAGAAGAAAATATAAAACTTGGAATAAACATGCTGGAACAGGCGATTAAAGCGAAGAATTTGTCTCCTAGTAAAATACTGATAGATAAATATTTAAACCTTGACCAATTTAAGTATGTTTTTAATACAAAAGAAGAATTGTTTGCATCCATAGGTTATGGCAGTGTTCCTGTTAACAACATAGCAAACAAATTATGCCAACTTTATGCACAAGACCACAAAGATGAAGTTTCATTATTTTCCCAAAATCACAATTCTTCTTTAACAATTAAAAAAAACAAAGATGGAGTACTTGTTGACGGAGATAACGGAATGTTGATTAGATATGCTGGCTGTTGCACGCCAGTTTTTGGCGAAGAAATTAAAGGATATATTTCAAGGGGAAGAGGAGTTACAATTCACAGATATGATTGTCCAAATCTTAAATATCTTGAAAAAGAAAGATTGGTTGACGCAGTTTGGGATAGCAATCTTGAAACAAAAACAACAAGCGTTATATTTAAAGTAATTTCAGCAAAATCTGATAACTTTTTAATGAAATTAACACAAGATTTATTAAATGCAAATTATAGAATTTTGGGAATTGACAGCAAAGAAAATCAATCAGACAAAGTGGTAACAACAGTTAAATTGGAAGTTAAAAAACAAGATGATATAGCAAAAATAATAAACATAATTAAATATATAAAATGTGTAGAAGATGTTTATAGGGTTGGGAAATAATGAAAATAGTATCAAATTATAATAATATTGAAAATGATTTATATGATGTTATGCATATGTTTTATCCAGACTTGAAAATTGATGAAAATGTGCCAATTTTAAATCACACATATACAAGAGATAAAGACATTGTTACAAACAAATATGAAATTGTTGATAAATTTGAAAATTTTAACTTTGAAGAGAGCAAACAAATTTGCTGTGCACAAGATATTTTAGATGAGAAAAGACAAATAAAAAGAAGTATTAAATTATCCTTATATAAAATGCTATCAAATCATTTTTCAAAAAATATGCCATGGGGTTCGTTAACTGGAATAAGACCAACTAAAATAGGTTATGATTTATTAAAACAAGGAATAGAACCTCATATGTTAAAAGAAGCTTTAATGGAAAATTTTTTGGTTAGGGAAGACAAAGCTAAATTAGTTAGCACTGTTATTCAAAATCAAAAATGCATAATAAGAAATGACAAATTAGTTGATTTGTACATTAATATTCCATTTTGCCCAACAAGATGTAATTATTGCTCTTTTATATCTTGTGAATATGATAAAGTTAAAACGATAATGCCTGAATATTTAAGCGCTTTAATTAAGGAAATAAATGCTACAAAAAAAATAATATTTGATAATTCTTATGTGTTGAGAACCATATATATTGGAGGTGGTACTCCTACTGTTTTAAGCAGTGAAGAATTAGATATGCTTTTAAGCAATTTAAATTATCCAGTAAGTGAATTTACAGTGGAATGTGGAAGACCAGATACGATTTCAAAAGAAAAACTTGATGTTTTAAAAAAACACAATGTTACTAGAATAAGCATAAATCCACAAACTTTTAACGATTCAACATTAAAGCGAATTGGTAGAAAACATACAGTAAAAGATGTGTTGATAGCATATAAAACAGCTTTGCCCTATGAATTTGTTATAAATATGGATTTGATAGCTGGATTGCCAAATGAAACATTAAAAGGATTTAAAAAAAGCATAGATACAGCGATTGAGCTTGCGCCAGATAATATAACTGTTCACACTTTATCAAGGAAAAATGGCTCACTATATGCAAATGACAATACAGTTAATAACACAACTGAAAAAATGATTGCATACGCTAGTGAAACTTTACACAAAAATGGATACAAACCTTACTATTTATATCGCCAAAAGAATCAAATGCAAGGTCAAGAAAATGTTGGATACTATAGAGAAAAAGTATGTTTTTTTAATGTTGACAGCATGGAAGAGTGTATTTCAATATTAGCCTGTGGAGCAAATGCAATATCAAAACGCGTTTATAATTTGGACAACAAAATTGAAAGAATTGCAAATGTAAAAGATGTTAAAGAATATATTAAAAGAATTGATGAATTAATTGAAAAAAAGAAAAATCTTTTTTCTTAAAAACATAGACATATGTTAAATACTGTGATATACTTATTTAGTCCGTTGGCACAGGTAATCGATTCTCCTCTGACGATAACCTTTGTTTACGGCTTAAGTATAGTAGGAGGAAAAAATGGATAAAACAAGAAAACAAGAATTAATTGCCAAGTTCGCCCAATCAGAACACGATACAGGTTCAGTGCAAGTTCAAGTTGCAATATTAACAGAAAGAATAAATGAACTAACCGAACATTTAAAGGCAAATAAAAAAGACAACCATTCAAGAAGAGGGCTTTTAAAGATGGTTGGAAAAAGAAAAGGATTCTTATCATATCTTGAGAAAAGGGATATCGAAGCATATCGTGCACTTAAAAAAGAATTAAATATAAGATAAATAAGGGGGACATTCCCCTTATTTTTAAGTAAAAGAGGTAATAATGAGTAATACGTCAAAAATTTTTGAAACGCAAATAGGTGGTAAAAAAGTAACAGTTGAAACTGGTAAATATTGCCAGCAATCAAATGGGTCTTGTTTGGTAAGATGTGGAGAAACAGTTGTGATGGTTAATGTCACAATGTCAAAAACTGCAAGAGAGGGTATTGACTTTTTCCCATTAGGGGTTGATTTTGAAGAAAAAATGTATTCTGTTGGAAAAATCCCTGGTGGTTACAAAAAAAGAGAAGGACGCCCAGCCGACAAAGCTATATTGGTTTCCAGATTAATTGATAGACCACTAAGACCACTTTTTCCTAAAGGATTTTACAATGATGTATCTGTTGTCGCAACTGCTTTGTCTGTTGACCCGGACGCAGAAATTGAACCATTAGCCATGTTAGGTTCATCTGTTGCTTTAACAATATCTGATATACCATTTCAAGGTCCAACTGGATCTGTTGTTGTTTCTTGCGTAGACGGAAAGTTTATTGTAAACGCAACAGAAAAAGAAAGAGAACAAAGCACTATGCACCTTACAGTTAGTGGAACCGGCGAAGCTATACTGATGGTTGAAGCAGGAGCGAATGAAGTTAGTGAACAAACAATGTTAGACGCTATAATGTTTGCCCATGAAGAAATAAAAAAACAAGTTGAATTTCAACTGAAAATTAAAGCTGAAATAGGCAAACCACTTGCAACATATGAAAGTTATCTTCCAAAAGAAGATATTGAAAAAGCAGTTAAAGAATTCGCATATGACAAATTGACTGCTGCTTTGGATACGTTTGACAGAGAAGCGCGTCAAAAAAATCAGGAAGAATTAGATGCACTTGTAAAAGAACATTTTGCTGAACAATTCTCAGATAGAGAAAGAGAAATTGGTGATGTTTTATACAAACTTACTAAAGAAATTGTAAGAGATAAAATATTAAATAAAAACATTAGGCCAGACGGAAGAAAATTGAATGAAATTCGCCCTATTTGGTGCGAAGTGGGGATTTTGCCAAGAGTTCATGGAACAGGTGTATTTACTAGGGGACAAACACAAGTTTTAACAACGTGCACTCTAGGCCCAGTTTCAGATGCTCAAAAAATGGAAATATTAGATGAAGATGAAGAGGTAAAAAGATACATTCATCATTATAATATGCCACCTTATGCAACAGGTGAAGCTAGACCTTTAAAATCTCCAGGAAGACGTGAAATTGGACATGGAGCTTTAGCTGAAAGGGCGCTTGTGCCAGTTATCCCAAGTGAAGAAGAATTCCCTTATGCTATACGCTTGGTTAGTGAAGTGTTGTCATCAAATGGTTCATCTTCCATGGCAAGTACTTGTGGGAGCACGCTTGCCCTTATGGACGCCGGAGTTCCAATTAAAGCTCCAGTTGCGGGAATTGCAATGGGATTAATTAAAGATTCAAACACAAATAAAGTTGCTGTTTTAAGTGATATTCAAGGACTTGAAGACTTTTTTGGAGATATGGATTTTAAAGTAACTGGTACTGTAAAAGGTATCACTGCCATACAAATGGATATAAAGATTAAAGGAATTGACAAACAGATTTTAACAACTGCACTAGAGCAAGCACGACAAGGAAGAATTTATATATTGGATAAAATGCTCTCTGTAATAGATAAGCCTAGAGCAGAATTATCTAAATATGCACCAAAGATTATTACTTTTAACATCAATCCTGACAAAATTAAAGATGTTATTGGTTCTGGTGGTAAGGTTATAAATAAAATTATAGAAGAAACAAATGTTAAAATTGATATTGATGACGATGGACAAGTATTTATATCAACTCCAAACGAAGATATGGCACAAAGAGCAAAAGAAATTATATTGGCTATTGCTGAAGATTTTGAAGTTGGCAAAATTTATACTGGCAAAGTAGTAAGGATAATGAATTTTGGTGCTTTTGTTGAGGTTGCACAAGGCAAAGAAGGAATGATTCATATATCAAAATTATCTTCTAAACGTGTAGAAAAAGTTGAAGATGTAGTAAAAGTTGGAGATACTGTACAAGTTGAAGTTATAAAGTTGGATAATAAAGGTAGAGTAGATTTTAAACTTGTAGCAAAAGCTTAAAAAGAAGCGAATCGCTTCTTTTTTTATAATTTATTTATATTTTCACTATTGAAATTTTATTTTTTATGTGTTAACATTGTTATGTAAAGATACACCGTGGAGGTGCTTGTGCAACTTAAAGATAAAATATTTAAAATAATGGTAGAAAATAATTTGTTTGGAAAAAATTATATTGGAGCAACAAACAAAATTTCCAATATTTTGAAAAAAAACAATCGCTTAGTGTTTCAAGAAATAAAAAATTTAATTAATGAAGGTTCAATAAAATTAATTAAAAAAACTTTTGTAAATGCAAAAAACGCTTATGTTGGAAAATATAATGCGATAAATTCTGACAAAGGATACGTAAAATTAGATGAGTTTGATGGTTATGTATTGGTAAATAATTCCATAGGTGTTTTAGATGGTGATTTAGTTAAGTTGTTTGTTTTTAATGATGCTGAACAAACAATTATGTCTGGCGTATTGCAAGAAATTGTAAAAAGTGAAAATAAAAATATTTATGGTATAGTTAGAAAATCATCAAAGGGGATATATGCGTTTTTTCCAGATCAAATACAATATGGACCATTTATTATAATTCCACAAGATGATGTTGCATCGAACGCAAATAATAAAAGGTGTTTATTGGAAGTAAAACCCAATTATAATAACAATGAATTTTATTTTGGCAAAATAATTAATGTTTATGGATACGCAGATGACCCAATAACTGAAAATGTTGCAATTGCAAAAAAATACGGATTTAGTAAAGTATTTAGCAACAAGGTAAATGATGAAATAGCTCAAATTCCAACTAGCGTATTAAAAGAAGAGTACTATGGCAGACTAGACTTAAGAGAAAAAAATTTTGTTACAATTGATCCAGTATCTTGCAAAGATATGGATGATGCTGTATATGTTGAAAAAAATTCTACAGGATATAAAATTTATGTTGCAATTGCAGATGTAGCACATTATGTAAAAAAGGGCAGCGAAATTGACAAAGAGGCTTTTAAAAGAGGCACTAGTGATTACTTGGGTGACGGCGTATACCCTATGCTTCCCGAGGAACTTTCAAACGGAATATGCTCGTTAAATGAAAACGAAGATAGGCTTGCAAGAATTACTATCGTTGATATAGATAAGAATGGTGAAATAAAAAATTATAGAATTTTAAAGGGTGTAATAAATTCAAAACATAAATTAAGCTATGATATTGCTGATGACATTCATTTTAATAAAAATGATGCACATAATAAATTTAAAGACATAAAAAATCAAATAGACACAATATTTGAAGTATCAAAAATTCTTACCAAATTAAGAGAAAAAAGAGGGGCATTATTAATTGAAACTGATGAACCAACTTTTGTTTTGGATAACACGAAGACAAATGTTTTAGCAATAAATAATAATCATTCAGAACTTGAATCTACAAAAATTATTGAGTCGTTTATGATTTTAAACAATGAAGTAATTGGTGAATTTTTTAAAAAAAATAATTTAGAAACTATTTATAGAATTCACAAGAGTCCATTGCAAAAAGACATTGATGAATTAAATGAAATATTAATGGATTTCGTTAATAATAAAGTTGGTCAAAATTCTTATAGTTATCAAAAAGCTATTAAAAAAATAAAAGGAATAGAGAATGAAGACTTTTTAAAATTAAAAATATTAAAATCACTGCCTAAAGCAGTATATGGTCCGGAAAATTTCGGACATTTTGGATTGGCATCTCAAAATTATCTTCATTTTACTTCGCCAATACGAAGATATGCCGATTTAGTTGTTCATCAAATTTTAGATTCATATGAATCAGATAAAAAATTTATCCCTACATATGATTATTTAAAATTTGTTGGAGAATATATTACAGAAAGAGAAAAAAGCGCCATAATGTCAGAAAAAGAAAGCCATGAACTTATGTATACAATTTGGGCAGAAAATCATATAAATGAAGAAATCCAAGGGCAAATTTATGATTTTAACGATAAAGCTTTAATAGTAAAACATGATTCTGTTTTAATTACTGTTCCATACAGCAGCATAAACAAAAGCAAGAGATATAATAAACCTACCATTTGTAAAACATCAATCAAATTTAAAGAGGGATTTTCTTTGAATATTGGAGATAAAATTAATGTAAAAATTTTATCAACTGATAGGTTAAACAGAGTCATAAATGTTGAAGCTTCAATTATAAAAGAAAAACAAACAGAAAAAAATAATATCAAAAAAGAAAATCAATTTTCATTATAAAAAATCTACCATATGGTAGTTTTTTTTATAATATCTTATATATTCTTTGCATAAAATGTAACATGAAAAAAATTACAGAAAAAATTTTTAGAAACTATATTGCAAATGCTTTTATTATTTTAATATTTGTCTGTTTATTTTCATTATCATTTTTAGGACAAGTGACATATGTTTTTAATTCTAATGGCTATTCTCCACTTTATAATGGAAATAAAAATTCTAATAAAGTTTCGCTTATGTTTAATGTGTACATGGGAACAGAGTACATTGACGATATTTTAACATGCTTAAACGAGTCAAATTCAAAGGCAACATTTTTTGTTGGTGGAAGTTGGGCAATAAAAAATAGTGATACTTTAAAAAAAATTTTAGATAATGGTCATGAAATAGGCAATCATGGTTACTGGCATAAAGACCATAAAATGATAAGTTATGAAAAAAATTTAAGTGAAATTGAATTAACACATAAACTGGTTAAAGAATTATTAAATTATGATATTTCATTATTTGCGCCACCCAGTGGTTCTTTTGGAAACAACACATTAAAGGCAGCACAGCAAATGGGCTATAAAACTATAATGTGGACAAAAGATACAATAGATTGGCGAGATAAAGATTCGTCGCTAATATATTCTAGAGCAATAAAAAATCCTTCAGGCGGTGATTTTATATTAATGCATCCCACAGAATGTACCTTAAAAGCACTTCCAGATATTATTTCATTTTATACACAAAGTGGATATAAATTGACAACAGTTTCGGAAAATATTGCACAATAGGGCTTGGAAAAATTTAATAATGGTGATATAATACTCTTGCGTTGTAATGGCGTTTAAAATTTATTAAAGAGGAAAATTGTTGTGGCAATTTATAACTTGTCAAATGAATCACAAAGGAATCAAAAATCGCAAAAAGACAAAAATAAAACAGTTGGAATAATTCTCATAGCCGTATCATCATTTGCTTTTTTAGTTTTATTGACTAGTTTTATTCAATTTTTAAAATCTTTTTTGCTTGGAATTTTTGGACTTTTTTCATATCCTTTGTTTATTACTACCTTTGTAATAGGAATGGCTTTTTTAAATAATAAAAAATATATAATGACAGTTAAGTATATTGTCTATCTTTTGTGCGCGATCTTTTCTTTGTTGTGTATTTTGCACATGTTGTTTATGGATACTAGTGGAAGTTTTTTTTCTTATTTAAGCAGATGTTATACACAAAAAATGACAGTAGGGGGATTTGTGTGTGGCATTTTAACTGCACCTTTTATATTTATTTTAAACAAAGCCGGAGCTTTTATTGTATTTAGTGTATTATTGATTATTTTTGGAGCTCTTTTAGCAGATTATATATATTATTTAAATAAATCACAAGTTTTAAAAAATCCTATAAGTGTGTCTAAACAAATACCAAAAATTGAACAACCAAAAGGAATAGAAACATTAAATAAAAAAGAACATGAAAAAATAAATGTTGTATTAGATGCTAAATTAAGCACGGAACAAGTTGATGATTCTGCAAAACGTAAACTTGGTTTAATAAAAACTAATCGAGACGATATTGCCAATGATAAAGAAGACAAAAAAGAACAGAAAAAATTACCTTCTTTTGACGATAAAAAATCGTTAAAAGAATTTTTGCTAACGCCTGATAGTAAAGTAGATTTGTCGAAGTACAATGCAAAATCATTGCCCAAACTCACAGTTTCTATGCAGAAAAATATAGATGATTTAAAATCTTCAAACACAATCAAAACAATACAAAATGAAACAAATGATGGTATGCCAAGCAAAATTGTTCACGATTATTCTGCATCATATAATAATAATTTATATGAAAACAATGACAAAAAAACTTTTTTTGCTCCAATAATTGAAAACAAAGAAAATGTTGAAGCTAAAACTAATGATTCAACTTTTGCAGATGATGTTTTGGCATCATTAATAAGTGATGCAAAGATTAATACAAATGCAGAGCCAATTAAGCCAGAAAATGGCAGACGGGGGCTTAGGAATCTAAATCTTGATGCAAATTTTGTTAAGCCAAAAGTTGAACAACAAAAAATAGAAAATTTGCCAATTAAGCCTAAAAAACAACTTAGATATCACTTGCCACCTTTAGATTTATTAACAACCAAGTCGGTTGACTTAAGTGAATTAAATGAAGATGTTATGTTAAAGCGCGAACAATTGGAAAATGCCCTTGACACCTTTGGAATTCCAGCAAAAGTAATCGAAGTAGTTGTTGGACCTGCTGTAACAAGATACGAACTAGAAATGCCGGCTGGTATATCTGTTAAAAAATTGTTAGCACATGCAGACGATATAGCTTTAAACTTAGCCGCAAATGGTGATATAAGAATTGAAGCTCCAATTCCAGGTAAAAGCGCAGTGGGAATAGAAGTCCCAAATGAAAAAATCGCAACAATAGGGCTTAAAGATATTATAGCTTCCAATGAATTTCAAAATGCTAAGGCTCCATTAACCTTTGTACTTGGAAAAGACATAGCGGGCGCTGTTAGGTTGTGCAATCTTGCAAAAATGCCACATTTGTTGGTTGCTGGTTCAACTGGAAGTGGTAAATCAGTATGTTTAAATGCTGTAATTTTAAGCTTAATATATAAAACTTCTCCAGATGATGTTAGATTAATCTTAATTGATCCAAAACAAGTAGAATTTTCTATATACAATGGCTTGCCACATCTTTTGTTGCCAAATGTTATAACGGATAGTGACAAAGCTTTAAACGCATTATCATGGGCAGTAAATGAAATGGAAAGAAGATATACTTTGTTTAAAAATACAAGGACAAAGGATATTGTTGAATATGTTAACAGCGCTGACGTTTTAGAGGGAAGAAGCGAAAAAATACCTTATATAGTAATAATTATAGATGAAGTTGCAGATTTGCTTATGACTGCGAAAAAAGATGTAGAGGAGAAAATAGCGCGATTAGCACAAAAAGCAAGGGCTGCAGGAATTCATTTGATTTTGGCAACTCAAAGACCATCGGTTGATGTTATTACTGGAACTATGAAAAACAATTTCACCTCAAGAATAACTTTCAAATTAATGAGTTTTGCTGATAGTAAAACCATATTGGACCAAGGTGGTGCTGAAAAATTGTTGGGTAAAGGTGACATGTTATATAAACCAAGCGACGCAAGTGAGCCAAGAAGAATACAAGGCTGTTTTGTTACTTCAACTGAAGTTAATAATATAGTTGAATATGTTAAAGATAAAAATTCTGATTATGATTACGATGATAAGATTGAAACTCAAATTTTAAATCCTCCAAAGCAAGATGCTATGAGCAGTTTAAACGGAGAATCAAGTAATGAAACTGGTTATGATCCTCTTATGCCACAAGCTTTAAAATGTGTTATAGAAAACGGACAGGCATCTATAAGCATGTTGCAACGCCGACTTGTTATTGGTTATCCAAGAGCGGCAAGAATAATTGATCAAATGCAAGAAAGTAATTTTATTTCTCCACAAGATGGAAGCAAACCAAGAACAGTATTAATAACAATGGAACAATATGAAGAAATGTTTGGTGATGAATAATGACAGATAAAGAACTAAAGGAAAAACAAATAAGCGCTATAAGTTTAGGATGTGATAAAAACAGAGTTGACTTAGAGCATATGCTTGGAAAGTTAAAAGATTTTGGATTTAATATTGTAAGTGACTTAGATGAGGCACAAATTATTATTGTCAACACTTGTGCTTTCATTTTACCTGCAGTAAAAGAAGCAATAGAGAACATTTTATTAGCTGTAAGCAAAAAGCAAAATAAATGTGAAAAAGTAATTGTAACTGGCTGTATAAACGAAAGATACACAACAGAACTAAAAAACTCTTTAAAAGAGGTTGACTGCTTTGTAAATTTAAAAGACAACGATGATATAGTTAAAATAATTATGAATTTGTATGGACTGGATATAAAAGATAAATTTAGAAGCAATTTGCGTTTGTTGACAACACATAAACACTATGCATATTTAAAAATTGCTGACGGATGCAACAATGGCTGTGCATATTGCACAATACCAAGAATTAGGGGTAGATATAGATCTGTTGACATTGATGAACTTTACAAAGAAGCAAAACAATTAGCAAAGCAAGGTGTTAAAGAATTGATTTTAGTTGCACAAGATATAACCAGATATGGCGAAGATATTTATAATAAAAATTCCTTTATAGATTTACTTGAAAAACTTTCAAAAATTAAAGAAATTGAATGGATTAGGTTGCACTATTTGTATCCTGAAAAAATAACAGATCAGTTTTTAGATTACATAAATAATAATCAAAAAATATGCAAATATTTAGACATTCCATTACAGCATATCGATGATAAAATATTATTTGATATGAACAGGAAATGTGATGAAAAAACCACAAGAGTATTGATTGACAAAATAAAAAACAGTTATCCAAATTTTACAATAAGGTCAACGTTTATCGTTGGATTTCCAGGAGAAACTAAAAAACAGTTTAATAAGCTGCTAGATTTTATAATGCAATCAAATTTGCAAAATGTAGGATTTTTTCCATTTTATAAAGAAGAAAAAACTAAAGCTTTTTATATGAAAAAACAAGTTCCAAACTTTATAAAAAAGCGCAGATTAAATAAAATTCAAAAACTGCAACAACAAATTGCTGATAATTTAAATAAAAAAAGAATTAATCAAGTTGTTAAAGTGTTGATTGATGAATTTGATACAAATTCAGGCTTCTACATTGGAAGAGATGAATTTAACTCTCCAGGGGTTGACTTTTGTATTGAAATATTGGATAATAATAACGTTGAGTGTGGGCAATTTTATAATGTTAAACTTACAGATTACTCAAATGGAATTTTCAAAGGAGAGATAATATGAATTTGCCAAATAAATTAAGTATTTTAAGGATTTGTTTTATTCCGTTTATAATGTTTTTTTACATCCAAAATTTTTGGCAATGGGGTAAAATAGTAGCAGTAGTATTATTTGTTTTAGCAATTATCACAGACGCCTTAGACGGTTACATAGCTAGAAAATATAATTTAGTTACAGACTTGGGCAAATTGTTAGACGCCAATGCTGATAAGATATTAATTTTAGCAGCACTTTTATTGGTTGTTGTTGACAATACTATTATTGCACCATATGGAGTAATAATTGCAACAATAATTATTGGAAGAGATATGATTATAAGTGCATTTAGACAAATAGCGGCAACAAAAAATTTTGTCATGGCAGCGGACAAACTTGGCAAAATTAAAGCTATTTTAACTGATATTTCAATGGCAATGTTTATGCTTTTATCATATTTTTATCAAATTGAACTAAATGCAAATTTTACTAATGTTTTTGCAATTTGCTCATATGTTATGATTGGAATAAGCGTAGTTCTTACAATTTGGTCTATGTTAAACTATATGATAAAAAATAGAAGGGTATTAAAGTAAAACTTTTATGGTGAGTATTTACACAATTTCTGATAAAGCACTTATGGGTAAGCAGATAAACATTTTATCTGCTTATATATCTGAGTGTTTTTTTAAAAACAATTTAAAAATATTTAAACAATGTGTACTTTCTGCAAATTCTAACTTTAAACAACTTATAAACATAGATGAAAATTCTAATGTTTACATTTTTTTGGTTGACAAAGCAAACTTGAATTTAAATGAATTTTTGTGTGAAATTACAAATAGCAATCTTATTGATAATCCATATTTAAAAAATGCAATATACGATTATTACAGAAAAATTTCTCAACCAGTTGAAAAAGACAGTGAATTAGAGTGGAGAATATCATCAAAGGCAAGGGCAATTATAAATAACGAAGGGTTAACACAGGGCTATTTACTTAACAATGACAACTATATATTTTGCGTTTTGCCCAATAATTATGAAGAAGCAAGACAAATGTTTGATGATGTAGTACTTGATTTTATTAAGTCAAATCAAAAAAAGAAATATAAAACATACACGTTTAAAACTTTTGGACTTACTGAAAGTGTAATTTCAACTATAATATCTCAAGAATTAAAAAATAAAGATAAAATTTCAATAAATTTATTTTCAAAATTATTAGAGGTTGATATAGTTATTAAATCGTTAGAAAACAACCATGAATTAGATAATATTGCACAAAAAATACTTTTAAAACTAGATAAATATATTTATTCTGTAGAAGACATTCGAATTGAAAATGTTTTATATAAACTTTTAAAATTAAATGAAATAAAAATAAGCTTTATAGAAGACATAACTGCTGGTAATTTGTGTTCAAAATTAAGCCAAGAATCTAGCGACGCTAAAAATTATATAGGTAAAAGCGTTATTGTTTTAGATAAACAATCAAAAATTGACAATTTTAATTTATCAGAGCATGATTTTGAGGTCGATTATGGAATTTCTCCAAATTTAGTTTACGAAATAACTGCGAGAATGTTAAAAGAAACAAATTCAAATATTGTGGTGGCTAATATTGGCAATTTAAATAAAGACAACAATTTGCCGTATGGACTTTGTTACATTGCCGTAGGCGATAAAAGAGAAATTCATGTTTATAAAAATATTTTTAAAGGTAGCATAAAAGATATAATTAACAGCGTAACTATTGCAAGTTATTTTTATCTTATTAAAAAATTGAAGAAAAATGATTTTCATTTTGAACAAACTACTGTATAATATATAAAAGACGGAGGAAAAATGGACGACAATAAAAAGAAACTTTTAGACCAAGCTATATTGCAAATTGAAAAACAATTTGGCAAAGGTGCAATAATGAAATTAGGAGATGCTCCAACCCAAAAAATAGACGTTATACCTTCTGGTTGTTTGCCACTAGATATAGCACTAGGAATTGGTGGTATTCCTAGAGGAAGAATTATTGAAATATACGGACCAGAATCATCTGGTAAAACAACAAGTGCTTTGCATGTTATTGCTGAAGCTCAAAAAATGGGTGGAACGGCAGCATTTATTGATGCAGAGCATGCCTTAGATCCAGTGTATGCGCAAAAATTAGGAGTAAATGTTGAAGATTTGTATGTGTCTCAGCCAGATAATGGAGAACAAGCCTTGGATATTTGTGATACATTGGTTAGAACAGCAGCAGTAGATGTTGTTGTCGTAGACTCAGTGGCAGCTCTCACTCCAAAAGCAGAAATAGACGGTGATATGGGTGAAAATCATGTAGGTTTGCAAGCAAGACTTATGAGCCAAGCTTTAAGGAAATTGGCAGGAATTGCAAATAAAAGTAAAACTTGTGTAATTTTTATTAATCAATTAAGAGAAAAAATTGGAGTTATGTTTGGTTCTCCTGAAACAACTGCAGGTGGTAAAGCACTAAAGTTTTATGCAAGTATCAGAATGGACGTTAGAAAAGTTGACACAATTAAAAATGGTGATGAAATAGTTGGAAATAGAACCAGAATTAAGATTGTTAAAAATAAACTTGCACCACCTTTTAAAACAGTTGAATTTGACATAATTTATGGTAAAGGTATATCTAAAACAGGTTGCGTTCTTGATTTGGCAACTGAAATGGGTATATGTCAAAAAACTGGTTCTTGGTATGCTTACAATGATGAAAAAATAGGGCAAGGTAGAGAGAATGCAAAGATGTATTTACAAAACAACCCTAATGTAATGGAAGAGATTGAAAAACAAGTTAGGCAAAAAGCTGGACTTTGATTTTTGATGTTTTACTAAAGTCCTTTAAAATAATTGAATTATTTAAAGGCATTAGTTCAATAATATTGCTTTTATCGCTGACAATTTCTGTATTGTCGGCGTAATTTTTTATTTTTGTAATAATGTAGTATTTAGTTTTTTTATCAATATTAAACGTTTGAGTACAAAGTCCTTTAGAATTAGCAGTGACACTTAAAAGTTCATCTTCGCCATCTTCAATTTTATATAATTCATATATTAAGTAATCTTGCGCTTCAAATTGCAAAACGGCTTTATTATTTTCAATTTTCCCTCTTAGCGTTGGAGGTTTGCAACTTATAAATTTATTTGATTTTTCTTTTGGTGGATTAAATTTTGAAAACAGTTCGTCAACTATATACTTTTCAGGTATAAAATTGTTTGCTTTATACACAACATGCTCTTCATTAAGACTCAAAGAATCAATTTTTTCAGTATATACAGAAGTTGGAATTTTGAATTTTGCAGGTTTATTAGTTGAATATATTCTTTCAAAATACAATTTTACAATGTCTGTTGGAGCACCGCCTCCAATTGTTGATATTTTTTTATTATCTACATTGCCAATCCAAACTCCCACTATATCTTGAGTTGTAAATGATATATTCCAAGCATCTGTATTAAAGGTTTGACCAACGGTTCCTGTTTTTGTAGCAACGTCAAAGGGTAAATTGCCCAATTTTCTACCAGTTCCTGTTTTGGCACAAGTTTTTAACATATCTGTCATTAAATAAGCAGCATCTTCTCTGAGCACATTAACCTTCGATGTTTTATTTCTGTAAATAATTTTTCCGTTTTTATCTGTTATGTAATTAATAAACTTAGGCTCAGTGTATTTTCCTGAAGGAAAAATTGTATATGCACCAGCAAGTTCTTTTAGCGTGGTTCCATACGTCATTCCTCCTAAAGCAAGGCTTAAATTTTCATCATTATTATCAAATTGTATTCCACATTTTAAAGCGTAATTCTTTGCTTTTTTTGTGCCAACATAACTTAAAACTTTTACGGCTGGAACATTTAAAGATTTTGCAACGCTATCTCTCACCGAAATATAACCATAATATTTGTTATTTATGTTAGAAGGTGAATATCCGTTTATATCTATTTTTTCATCATTAATTTGAGTAAGTGGAGAAACTATATTTTCGTTAAGAGCTGGACCGTAAACCAATATTGGTTTAATTGCAGAGCCTGGTTGACGTTTTGCCGTTAATAATTTAATTTTTGATTTTCCAAAATAGGCTTCAATTTCTCCATTTGAATTTATGGAAATTCCGGCACAATCATCACCATTTGAAAAATATGATAAACTATTACTTAATTCATTTTGCTTGTTTTTATCAAAGTATGTGTAAATTTTGTATTCTCCAATAGCGATTTGTTTAATAGGCATATTTAAAATTCGACTTGCTTCTTCTAAGCATGCCATAGAATATGAATTTAATTCATTGTTGTTAATTGATGGAACTTGCGTTTGTAATTTAGAAAGTTTAGCGTTATTAAATGTATTAAAATCTATTTTTTTATCATTAAACATTTCTTGTAAAACAATATTTCGCCTTTGAACTGTCTTATCTACATTTTTGATTGGCGAGTAAGTATTTGGTGATTTTATCATGCCGGCGAGCGTTGCACTTTCTTGCAAATTTAAATCTTTTGCATGCTTGGAAAAATAATGCATGCTGGCATTTTCTATGCCATAACAATTATCTCCAAAATAAATAATATTTAAATAGTATTCCATTATTTCATCTTTGGTTAATTTTTTTTCGCATTCCTTTGCAAGTACTATTTCATTAATTTTTCTAGAAAAAGTTTTTTCGTTAGTAAGGTGTGTGTTTTTTATTAACTGTTGTGTAATTGTAGATGCCCCTTCTTTGATTTTAAATGATGTTATATTTTTTATCATCGCAGATATCATGCGTTTGTAATTTAAACCCTTGTGATTGTAAAATTCTTTGTCCTCAATAGAAATAAAAGCATCAACAGTGTATTTGTTTAAGGTGTTAAATTTAACAAAATTTGAACCTATACTAGCATCTTTTATTGGACAATTATTTTTATCATACATTTCAATTATAGAACTTGTGTATTTGATTTTATTTATGTCAAAATCTACTTTTTCAGAAAAAATATAAGTCAAACCTATTAATATTGAACAAATAGCCAAAAATATCAAAATAGCTACTATTCCAAATATTGCTATACGTTTTATCGTTTTTTTCATACTAATTTATTATGAGTATTTATTGTGTAATTATAAATAAATTTAAAAATTAATTTTTTTATTGTAAAAGTAGTATAAAATGTTGTATAATACTTTGTTAAATGGAGAATAAATGCAATATCACATAGTTACATATGGATGTCAGATGAATGTCCATGAATCTGAAAAAATAGCAGGAATATTACATAATATGGGTTATACATACACTGATCAAAGAGAAAGTGCTGATATAATTGTTTTTAACACGTGTGCAATAAGAGAAGGAGCCGAAGATAGAGCTTTTGGAAACATAGGCGCTTTAAAGCAACTAAAAAAACAAAATCCAAATAAAATTATTGTTGTTTGTGGATGTATGACACAACAAAAACAAGTTTCAGAAAAAATATTTAAAACATTTCCTTTTGTAGATATAATTCTAGGAACAAACAATTTGCATCTTTTAGAAAAATTAATTAAACAAAAAATAACCTATAAAAAGCGAATATTAGAGCATCTAGAATCAACAAATGTTGTGGAAGGGTTGCCATGCTTTAGAACAAGTGGAAAAAATGCATGGGTAAACATAATGTATGGTTGTAACAATTTTTGTACATATTGTATTGTTCCTTATGTAAGAGGTAGAGAAGTAAGCAGAAAAAAACAAGATATACTTAATGAAATTAAAGATATAGTTAGCACAAATCAATATGAAACAATAACTCTTTTAGGACAAAATGTAAACTCTTATGGAAATGATGACAACACTCAAGGAACATTTGCAAATTTATTGCAAGATATATGCAACTTAGAAGGAAATTTTAAATTGACTTTTATGACATCACATCCCAAAGATTTAAGCGATGATTTAATCTCTGTGATGAAAGAAAATGATAAAATTATAAAGGAAATACATTTGCCAGTTCAAAGTGGAAGTAATAAAATTTTAAAATTAATGAACAGAAAATACACTGTTGAACATTATGAAAATCTAATAAAAAAACTAAGAACAAGTATGCCAAATATTCGAATTACAACAGATATAATTGTGGGCTTTCCAGGCGAAGATGAAATTGATTTTAATCAAACATGTGAACTTGTTAAAAAAATCAAATACGATGGCATTTTTGCATTCATGTATTCAAAAAGAAGTGGAACAGTAGCAGAAAAAATGGACGGACAAGTTGATGAAGAAACAAAAAACAAAAGAGTAAATTTTCTTTTAAACCTTGAAAGGGAAATTAAAGAACAAAAGGGGAAATGATGGATTTAAAAGCAATATTAGAGTATGAAAAAACATCACCAATGATAAAGCAATACATAAGAACAAAACTTGAGTATGAAGATACTATAATTTTTTATAGATTAGGTGATTTTTATGAATTCTTTTTCGATGATGCAATAAATATGGCCAAAGTTTTAGATTTAACATTAACAGGCAAAGATTGCGGTTTGGACGAAAGGGCTCCAATGTGTGGAATACCGTATCATGCCGCCGAATCATATATTAACAAATTGATTTCCCTTGGTTATAAAGTTGCTATCTGCGAACAAACAACTGACCCAAAAGATAAAAAAAGTTATAAAGACTTAGTAAAAAGAGATGTTGTAAGAATAGTTACTCCAGGAACTGTTATCGACGAAAATTTATTAGACGAAAAAAAGAACAATTACATAGCATGTATTTATCAAAATAACAAAATAATTGGGTTTTCATATCTAGATATTACAACTGGAGAATTTAAAACAACACAGTTCGACGGCGAAGAAAGATATAAAAGTTTAAATGACATTTTAGTAAGAGTTATGCCGGCTGAAGTTCTTTGCTGTACGGATGAAGAATTTGAAAATTCTTTGCCTATAAGAAAATTAGATTTAATTGCACCTTTTACAAATGCTAAAAATTTATTTTACAACGAAAAAGAAGCAAATGAAGTTTTAACAAAGCAATTTTCAGCAAATTTTAAACGGCTGTTTGGCTTGATTAATATGTCAAATTCTATAATTAGTTGTGGTGCGTTGTTAAAATACATTACAGAAACTCAAAAAAGAGATTTAAGTCATTTAAATTCAATTACAAAAATAAATAATGAAAAATATATGGTGATAGACATTAATACAAGAAAAAATCTTGAAATTATGGAAACCATAAAAGACCGTAGAAAAAAAGGTTCTTTAATTGGAGTTATGGATAAAACCAAAACATCAATGGGAGCCAGAATGTTACGTTCTTGGATAGAACAACCACTATATGATTCAAAGGAAATAAATTTGCGTTTAGACAGCGTTGAAGAACTTTGTGGCAAACTTATTTTAAGAGATAGTTTAAAAGAGCTATTAAACAAGTTCAACGACATTGAAAGAATATGTGGAAGAATCAGTTATGGAAATTTCACACCAAGAGACTGTTTGTCACTTAATAATTCATTGGAACTACTTCCAGCCATAAAGAATTTAATTGCCAACTGCAATTCAAATTTAATTAAGCAAATATATATAGAAATTGGTGATTTTAAAGATTTAACTTCTAAATTAAAGAATGCAATAATAGATAATCCTCCTGCTCTTACAACGAATGGTGGTTTTATTAAAGATGGCTACAGCGAAGAATTAGACAATTACAGAACTGCTTACACTAAAGGTAAAGATTGGATAATTCAATATGAATTAAAAGAGAAAGAAAGAACAGGAATAAAGAATTTAAAAATTGGATTTAATAAAGTTTATGGGTATTATATAGAAATTAATAAATCGTCTTTAATGAATGTGCCTATTAACTATTCAAGAAAGCAAACAGTTGCCAATAACGAAAGATTTATAACAGAAGAATTAAAACAATTAGAAGAAAAAATATTAGGTGCAGAAGAAAACTCTATAAAATTAGAACAAAAATTATTTAATGAAATAAGAAGTCAACTTTTGAATTATGTTAAAATTATACAACAAACTTCAATATCGGTAGCAAAACTTGATTGCTTGTTGTCTTTAAGTGAACTTGCAACAAAAAACAATTATTGCAAACCTAATATAAACAATAAAATTAACTACATAAATATCATTGATGGCAGACATCCTGTAATTGAAGATATCTTAAAAAATAATCAGTTTATTCCTAATAATACGTATCTTGATACAAAAGATAGTAAGACAATGATTATTACCGGGCCAAATATGGCTGGTAAAAGCACTTACATGAGACAAGTGGCACTCATAACATTAATGGCGCATATGGGAAGTTTTGTCCCAGCAAAACAAGCAGAAATATCGTTGACAGATAGGATTTTTACAAGAGTTGGCGCCAGTGATGATTTGGCACTTGGACAATCAACTTTTATGGTAGAAATGATGGAAGTTGCAAATATATTAAAAAATGCAACAAATAATAGTTTAATAGTTTTAGATGAGATTGGAAGAGGGACAAGCACTTTTGACGGATTAAGTATTGCTTGGAGCGTTGTTGAATACATATCAAAACAAATGGACGCAAAAACGCTGTTTTCAACACATTACCATGAATTAACTGAATTGGAAAATTTTTTGCCAGGCGTTAAAAACTATAAAATTAGTGTTAAAGAATTTAATGGCAATATAGTTTTTTTAAGAAAAATAATTCGGGGAGGAGCATCAAAAAGTTTTGGCATAGAAGTTGCTGCACTGGCTGGAGTGCCAAAAGAAGTTATTGTTAGAGCTAAAGAAATATCAAATATGCTGGAACAAAACGACTCTGCAAAAAATTTGGCTTTTAAAGCGTCAAAAGATGTTGAACAAACAAAACAAAAAGACCAAAGTTACACTGAAATTATTGGAATTTTAAAAGATTTGGATATAAACACTATATCTCCAATAAGTGCATTTGAAACTCTTTGTGATTTAATTGAAAAAGCAAAAAAGTAAAAGGATAATAAAATGGCTAATATATCAGTATTAGATAAATCAGTTTGGACAAAAATTGCAGCAGGAGAAGTTGTTGAAAAACCTGCTTCTATAATTAAAGAATTGGTTGAAAACAGCATAGATGCTGGAGCGAGAAATATTACAATAGAAATCAAAAACGGTGGAATAAGCTATATTTCAGTATTAGATGATGGCTGTGGTATACAAAAGGATCAAGTAGGCCTTGCTTTTGTTGCTCATGCAACTAGTAAAATTAAATCTATTGACGATTTGTACAATCTTTCTTCAATGGGATTTAGAGGTGAAGCTCTTGCGAGTATAAGTGCTGTTTCTCTTGTTGAAATGATAACAAAAACACAAGAACAAGAATTTGGATATAAAATTGAACTAGAAGGGGGAGAAAAAAAGTCATTTGGAGAAATTGCTTGTGTAACTGGTACTCAAATAAAGGTAAAAAACCTTTTTTTCAACACACCAGCTAGGGCAAAATTTTTAAGAAAACCAAAAACTGAAGAAAACGATATAACCAATTATGTTGAGAAACTAATGTTAAGCCACAGCGACATAAACTTTAAATATATTGTAGACGACAAATTGATATATAATACAACAAATTGTAGTATTATTGATATAATATACACAATATATGGAAAAGAAATAGCAAATAACATGATAGAAGTCAACTATTTTAGAGGCAATTATAATGTTTATGGCTACATATCCAAACCTAATATCTGCAAAAGCAACCGAACTTATCAATCGCTTTTTGTAAATAAAAGATTTTGCATAAACCAGTTAATTAGCGCAAGTGTATCTAATGCTTACGAATCTTTTTTAATGAAAGGTAAATTCCCTGTTTACGTTTTATTTTTATCAATGCCTAAAAATAGTTTAGATGTCAATGTTCATCCAAACAAACTTGAAGTTAAATTTGAAAATTCTCAACTGATATATAGCATATTTAATGATGCGATTTATCAAGCATTAGCAAACCAAACACATATAGTCGAGGGTGTTGATAATGATGTGAAGCAAAATAAAATAGCTGAGAACGTAGAAAATCATAATTTTAATATAATAACAAATTCAGAGGGTATTAGCTTTGATAATAAAAAAATTGACAATGAATTTGTGTCTAGTGAACATTTTGTAGATAAAGTTTTTTTAAAAAGTGAACCTATTGTTTTTAAACAAAACTTATATGAAAGTAAAATACCCGAAGTAATTGTTAATGTTCCAAAAGAAAGTAATGATATTTCTTATAAAAATTTTGAAATAGTTCAAGATGATAAAAAAATATATGATGGATTGTTTAGCCCCACAAGGATTGTAATAGGAGTGGTTTTTAATACTTATATTATTGTTCAAGAAGAAGATAGAATATATTTTATAGATCAACATGCTGCGCACGAAAGGCAGTTATTTGATGCATTAATTAAACAAGTTGAAGATAATAACATTCCTAAGCAAAATTTGCTAATTCCATATATTTTAAACGTAAATGATATAGAGTTTGAATTTTTAACTAATAATATTGAAATATTAAAAGGTTATGGTTTTGACATTGAAGAATTTGGAAAAAATTGTTATAAAATAACTAGCATTCCAATGTTGCTATACAACATAAACCTTAAAGAATATTTCGATGAAATTTTGTCCAATCTATCTGGCAATATTAAAAAGCCTCATGCTGTTTTAAGAAACGATTTTGCAACAATGGCTTGCAAGGCTGCTGTAAAAGCAGGCAATAAACTTAGTCAACTTGAAATAAACACATTGTTAGATAAATTAAAAGAAAATAACAATACTCTTTTGTGTCCTCATGGAAGGCCAATAGTTGTTACATTTGACAAAAAGCAAATAGAAAAAATGTTTAAAAGGATAGTTTGATGAATAAAATCATTGTTATATATGGCCCAACAGCGATTGGCAAAAGTAACATAGCTATTCAATTAGCAAAAAAAATTAATGCCGAAATAATTTCGGCAGATAGCATACAAATTTATAAAGGAGTAGATATTGGTTCTGCTAAAGTAACATTGGACGAAATGCAAGGCATACCTCATCACTTAATAAATATTAAAAATCCCGATGAAGAATATAGTGTTTATGAATTTGTAAAGGATTGCAAAGAAAAAATCAATGATATTATAAAAAGAGAAAAAAATATTATAATAGTTGGAGGAACAGGTTTATATATTAAGGCATTAACAGAAAATTATAATTATGCCGAAACTGTAAAAAATCAAGAACTTAGAGAGAAATTAGAAAGATGTCAAACGTGTGAATTAATAGAAATATTAAAATCCTACAACAAACAATTAAAGCATGATGATTTAAACAATAGACAAAGATTAATAAGATATATTGAAATTGCACAAAGTGGTAATACATTTAAAAAAAACAATTTCGATAACAGATTCGTTATTTTTGGACTTTATACAGACAGAAAAATTTTATATGAAAGAATAAATAAACGCATAGACGAAATGGCGTGTAAAGGCTTATTGGATGAGGCTAAATTTTTATTAAATGAGTATAATAGCAATTCTCAGTGTTTAAAAGCAATTGGCTATAAAGAATTAATTCCTTATTTCAATGGAGAAAAATCATTAAATGAATGTTTAGAAATACTAAAACAAAGGACTAGAAATTACGCAAAAAGACAAATTACATTTTTTAATCAATTTAAAAATTTAATAAAAATCAAAGTTAATTCAAAACAGCAAGTTATAGAAGATATAATTAAAAATATAGAGGATAAAAATGGATAACTACGAAATAATTTTAAAATGTGAACAAAATTTAAAAGAACAATTTTCAATGTTAGACGACATTGCTTTTTACAATCAAAAAAAAGTGTTAAATGCTTTTAGAAAAAACAACATAGAAACAAGACATTTTTGTGGCTCAACAGGGTATGGGTATAGCGATATTGGAAAAGAAAAACTATCGCAAACGTTTAGCGATGTGTTTAAAACAGAAAAAACATTAGTTTCGCCACTTATAACTTGTGCAACTCAAGCATTAAGCATGACGCTTTTTGGACTTCTTCGTCCCAATGATTTAATGGTATCTGTTACAGGGCCCGTTTATGATACTATGTACGAAAATATACTCGGCATAAAAGGGAAAGACAATGGGAGTTTAAAAGATTTTGGAATAAAATACAAAGAAATCCCACTTGTTGACAACAAAATTGACTTTATTTCTATTAAAAATAATATAAAAAAATTAAAGCCAAAAGTTGTGTTTATTCAACGTAGTAGAGGATATTCATCTAGAAGTGCGTTTTGTGTAGAAGCTATAGGTGAAATAATTAAAATTGTTAATGAAGTTTCTCCAAATTCAATCTGCGTTGTTGACAACTGTTATGGTGAATTCACTGAAAAGCATGAAGCAACTGAATTCGGTGCAGATTTAATTGTTGGTTCATTAATAAAAAATCCCGGTGGGGGATTAGCACCAACGGGAGCATATGTATCTGGCAAGGCTAAATATGTGGAAATGGTAGAACAGCGTTTTACCTGTCCGTCTCTTGGAAATGAAACAGGTTCGTATGAACAAGGATATAGAATGTTTTTCCAAGGGCTTTTTATGGCTCCACACACAACAATTCAAGCAATGAAAGGTGCATATCTTGTTGGCGAAGTTATGAAACACAAAGGATATAATGTGACTCCAAATCAAGATGAAAGAAGTTATGATATTATAAAATCTATTACATTTAACACAAAAGATGAACTTATAAAATTTGTTCAATTAATACAAAAAAATTCACCAATAGATGCGAATGCAGTACCACTTCCTTGGAATATGCCAGGATACAGTGACGAAGTAATTATGGCTGCTGGAACATTTGTTAGTGGGGCAAGTATTGAGCTTAGTTGTGATTCACCAATTAAAGAGCCTTATATTGCATATTTTCAAGGTGGGTTAACATATGAGCATGTAAAATGTTTATGTGAAGATTTATTAAATAATTTTTAATAAAAAAAGGAGAATTGGCAGTTCTCCTTTTTTGTTGCGTCTTTGCAACGACAAAGACCAGCTAACCATATTTGTAAACAAGGCACTGATTTGTTGAGCTTGCGTGTTTTAGCGAGTTATTAAAATTATGATTATTGCTAGTTTTAACTTCTACACTGGAGGACTGCAAGCAAAAACCAAATGTTTTTGTTCCACGTAAAAGAATAAATTTTTTTAGTGTTGCACTAATAATTTCGCCACGAAAAATTTTTTTAGATTTAATAAAATCAATAAAAACTACATTAAACAGACATATTGATTCTACGCAATCTTCAAAAGCATTGGCATATGCCATAACCATAATGTCATAAACAACTAATAGTAAGTTTGAAACTAAATACACAAGCTTAATCTTTTTTATGTCTTCATAATATAATGCCATTGTGTAAAAACAATATATAATCATTGGAATAATGTCCCAAACATTACTTAATGTCACACAACCTACGATTAAAAATAAAGTTACAAATAAAAAAGCAATAAACTTTGGTAATTGTTTTTGCTTATTAAGGTAAATTAAAACAAAAACAAATTGACAACAAGACAACAAAGTAATAATTCCAGCACCCCATGAATTAACAAATATGAAAGTTAATCCATAAATTATGTCTCCTAAAAGCCCTAAAAATAAAAATTTTTTTTTGCTTTTTACCATATAGGAAACACATAAAAAGACTGTCGCTGTCATTCCAAAAATTTGGATAAAAATAAAATTGACATTTGACATAAAAATTAAAAAATCCTTTAAATCGCCAAAAGTTTAACCTTGTCACCATAGATTGATTGTTTAGTCTTTTATTAAGCATGCCATTGCGTTTATAGAAAAAACTCCCACATTGCAAACAAGACTTTTGACTTAGATTTCTTATGAAATAATGTTAAGGGTGTCATAAGATGTACTAGGAACCGTGATAATGTTTTAGCCTGTAAATTGTATTTAAACTCGCAACTAGCAAGCGAGAATTTTTAACATGCAACACCAATACAAAATAAGGCGATTATTTTTAGTCCATAAAACACTATAAATCTATGCCTAGCACATAAATAGTATATAACTTTAATATGCTTATTGGCAACTCTAAGTATTATAAAAAAAAAATAGTTCTTTGTAGAACTATTTACATTGTTAAAAGTTTTTCTCTTATTTTTTCCAAAACCTTATTTTCCAATCTTGAAACTTGAACTTGACTCACGCCTAAAACCTTTGCTATTTCGCTTTGTGTTTTATCTCTAAAAAATCTAAGCAAAATTATTTTTTTATCGCGTTTGTCTAAAGACTTAAGCGTTTCTTTTAGTAGTAATGTGTCTAACATATCATCATATGAGTTGTCTTGATTAATTCTATCAATTAAAAGTAAACTTTTGGAATCATCTTCAAACGGTGTGTAAATTGAAATTGGCATGATTGCAGAATCCATAATAAACATAACTTCTGCTTCATCAATATCAAAATGTTTTGCTATTTCTACAGGCGTTGGTTTTCTAAAATTTTCTTTATTAAACTCTTCAATATATTTTTTTATTTTTAAGTTGTATGTTTTTATTGTTCTTGAAACCTTGATTGCACCATCATCTCTCATAAATCTTTTTATTTCACCAATCACCATTGGTACAACATATGTCGAAAATTTCACATTAAACTTTTCATCAAAATTATTTATTGCTTTAAGCAGTCCAATAGTCCCTATTTGATATAAGTCATCATATTCAATGCCTTTATGCAAAAATCTTTTAACCAAACTTTTAATTAATGGAGAATTTTCTTCAAAGATAATTGTTTTTGCTTCTTCATCTCCTTCTTTAGCTTTTGCAACTAATTTTAAAAGTTTTTCTTGTTCCACAATTATTCACCAACAGCTATGTTAGATTGTTTTTTAAAAAATTTTTGCATTTTAACAATTAGCCCTTTATTTGTATTGTTTTTTAATTCCAAATTGTCCATAAAACTTTCCATAACAGCAAAACCCATTCCACTTCTTTCTTCATCTGGCTTTGAAGTGTAAAATGGCTCTTTTGCTTTTTCAAAATCTTCAATACCTATTCCGTTATCAATAACTTCTATTTCAACGCTGTTATCATAAAGTTTTACTTTTATACAAACATTTCCAGGGATACTAGGGTAGGCATGCACAACACAATTTGTAACAGCTTCTGAAACTGCAGTTTTTATGTCTGTAATTTCATCTAAACTTGGATTTGCTTGAACGCAAAAAGCGGCAACACATGATCGTGCAAATCCTTCATTAACAGATATAGCCTTAAAGTTTAATTCCATTTCATTAATTAATTTCATATAATTTTCTCCTTAATCTTTTATGATATTTTAGGCATAATGTCATAAAGCCCTGTCATTTTAAAAATTCTTTCTGCGTGTGTAGACGGATTGCAAATAAATATAGGTATTTGTTTATCTTTCATTCTTTTATATCTGCCTATTAATACTCCAATGCCTGTACTGTCCATAAAATCTAATTCTGACAAATCTATTATTATCTGCTTAAATTTTGGCATATCAAATATTTCATCTAAACTAATTCTTGCATGATAAGCTGAATGTTCATCTAACTCACCACTTAAAACTACATATAAAGTGTTTTCATAAATTCTGTGTTTTATTTGCATGCTAAATGCCTCCTTGAAAAGTAGTTTATCATTTTCACTTTTAAAAAAAATATACAAGAATGTTGAAAAGGGTCGAATAATAAGCAACATTTTTACAACTTAAATATAATTTTATGTTGATTTATTTTATAAATTAAAATAGTAAAATAATTAATTGACCAGTAAAAATTTTTTTAAAAAAACGCTTGACAAGTATTTATATTTATAATAATATTGATACTGTCGCAAGGTAGCGGGGTGTAGCGCAGTTGGTAGCGCACGTGGTTTGGGACCATGGGGCCGGGAGTTCGAGTCTCTTCACCCCGACCATAATACAAATTGTGGGTCTTTAGCTCAGTTGGTTAGAGCAACCGGCTCATAACCGGTCGGTCCGGGGTTCGAGTCCCTGAAGACCCACCACACACAATTTGGTTCGGTAGTTCAGTTGGTTAGAACGCTAGCCTGTCACGCTAGAGGTCGTGGGTTCGAACCCCATCCGGATCGCCAATTTATGCCTCGGTAGCTCAGTCGGTAGAGCAAAGGACTGAAAATCCTTGTGTCGGTGGTTCGATTCCGCCCCGCGGCACCATGTGTGGGTAAGTGCCGACACTAAAAAACCAACAATATATTCCCCCTTAATTTGGTAGTGCAGGTTTGTTGGTTTTCCTTTACAGCTACTAAATTTGCTAGTGTGGCTCAACGGTAGAGCAGCTGATTTGTAATCAGCAGGTTGTTGGTTCGATTCCAATCACTAGCTCCAAAAAAATAGGCTGTAAGCCTTTATTTTAAAGACGTTCAAGCATTTTTTGTTTGAATGTCTTTTTTTGTTATTTTATGTAATATTTTTAAAAAGTTGTGTCAAAAGTTGTGTCAAAAATTGTGTCAATTTTTTAACTTTTTATTATGTAATAATAATTTTTATAATTTTAATATAACTATAAATTAATTTACACATTTAAATATTGCTTAAATTCCATTAGCAATATAAATTTTATGGCTAAACAAACTAATATTTTATTTATTTAACCAATTTGTCGGTAAATTATGAATTTTTATTTGTTCAATTCCTTTGTTCAAAAATTTAAAAATCGTGAAAAATAAAATTGAACCATTATGTTGTTAAAAAATCGTTTTTGCTAATTTGTTGGCATCTTTTTAACTAAAGTCGTTTGGCATAATAGTTTTTAAGTTTGAATTAATAGATATTTTTTAAGGTGATAATAATAACACATTTTAATTTTTTATAATATTTAAACAAAATTATTGACAAGCATAATATTTTTTAGTATCATTAAAAAGCATGATACATGCGCAAGGGTAGGTTGCAGAGCGGTCAAATGCAACGGACTGTAAATCCGTCGGCTTCGCCTTCGATGGTTCGAATCCATCCCTGCCCACCA
>ERZ1643251.89-NODE-89-length-165422-cov-25.346907_pt1 | contig 165422 bp, 160 predicted proteins | sample MGYA00579261_ERZ1643251 | MGnify/ENA primary metagenome ERZ1643251 (study PRJEB29033, sample SAMEA4952267) | chicken gut metagenome | biome: Broiler Chicken; feature: Gastrointestinal Tract; material: Caecum | place: Ireland | collected 2018 | study: Broiler... | reverse complement strand
CCAAGAAGCGAGCGGAGGGAAAACACTACAATATTGCCATCTCTCACGCTGCCAAGAAATTGGTACGTTTAATTTTTGCCTTGGAAAAATCCAGGCAGCCATATTGCTCAGCGGCTTAAGTGCAGCTACTTGAATAGCCAGCAGGGGTCTGACAAGACCTCAGCTTTGCTATACCTTTCTTGAGCCATCTCTTTTTCACCACCACCATTCATTTTTGGGGTTGACTTTTAATAGTTAATCTTTCTGAAAAATGGCATAAGAAAAGCAGGAAACCGTTCAAAGATTTCCTGCTGAGTGCCACCGCTGGCGGGCGGCTCTATTTTTTACTTTGTTCCGCTCTTTTTGTCATTTTTGTCATCAACTTTCCAATATAAAGGGGATGATGATAGGAAAATCTCATTTGAACGGACTGAATAAAAGAATGGCAAATAACAAATTTCTTAGACCAAATACGATCCGCTAAACCATATCCGACTTTTTGAGCATCGGCCTTGAACTCTTTTGGAATAGGAAGTCCTTTAGCAGACGAGGTATTCGTCAATGGCGGGTGAAACAAATGGAATGATACGCCGTAGTCTGCGTTTTCAATTTCCAAACACTTTGCTAATGACTCGATGGCACCTTTCGATGCTGCATAAGGTGAGATATTGGCGAATCCTGTAACACCGACACCAGAGCTGGTAAAAATAACTCGTCCATGCTTTTCTTTTCGCATATATGGCAGGACGGTTTTTGCCAATCTTAATGCCCCAAAGAAATTGACATTCATTACTTTTTGGTAAACATCATAATCGGTGTTTTGTTCATTCTCGAAAGTACAAAGGCAGGCATTATGGATAGCAATATCTATAACCTTAAAATGTTCTATCGCTTTTTTTACTCCCTCTTGAATACTTTCAAGATTTTGAGCATCTGCAATTATTGGAAAAACGGTTTGGGGATATATATTTTGTAATTCTTCAATGGCGCTTACGTCAATATCTAACACCGCAACGGAATTATTCAATTCCAGCAATCGTTTTGTCAGATAGTACCCAATACCTTGATTTGCGCCTACAATAACTATGTTAGCCAATCTTTCACCCTCTTGGATTGCTGTATTATTGGTTACATTATACCATATTTATTTTTCTTTTGAATAAGGTAGTTGTGAAATGACAGAAAATCCTTCGGCAAAACACAAATAGTTATGTAATACTAAAGGAAGGCGCAGATTTATGTCTGCGCCTTCCTTTACAGTTTATTGATGGTTCTTATCATAGTAATGGACATAGACATTATAATCCCGAAATCGGGTAATCAGCTTGATCCAAATATGCAGGTGCTCCGTTTCAGAATAGAGATTAAACTCGGTTGCCTCACTGGTGGCCTGAGCATATCTGCAGAATTGCCTCATGGTATCCAACGTCTTGAAGGCAGGCAGTTTAAACAAGGCTCTCTGGAACTCGTCAATCTCCTTTACCAGTTCAGGAGCCGGTTTCTGCCCACGCTCATTGTGCCAGGTCGTCCACCATTGGCATCCGTCATAATCGGAGCGGGAGTAAGCCACCTCGCTGACAGGCCGCTTGATGGCCTGCATCGGCGGTGTATAGGTATGCTGAAATACTTCTTCAAAGGTGCAGACAGTTTTGAGATAGCAGATGCTATGGTCACTGAGGATGGGCAACCGCCCCTGCTTTACGGCATCCCATTCATCAAGCGGCAGGGGAGTATGAGCGGCATCTCTGAGTGCTTCATCCATACCGCAGGACTGACAGATGTGAACATTTGCATAGCGGCTGAGGGCATTGACCATCAGGTGCGATGCCAATGGGGCCCCACACCGAAGGCATTTGGGCGGCTGGTCAGCATCGCCATTCGCATAGAGTTTTTTGTCGATTTGCCAGACTCGTTCAATCAGATCCTGTGGATAAAGTTCAATTTTCATTTTTGCTTTTCCTCCTTGTCGTTTTTTTCTTTTTAGATTTTTGACGAGTATCGAAAGTATCTTTGAATGTTTGAGAAATAGAACATTCAATTCTGCTGTCGCTTTTTTTGTGTCGTTCATCAGACCAGGGAGCATAACTGGGAAGTTCGTTTTGAAATAGAGCCAATAGGTAGGCGGCCATATCTTCACGGTAGCGATGCAGAATGCATTGCTTTTGACCAGTTTCGGAATCTATGATTGTGGTTCTGAGTACAATTCCATGATGTTCAAAGATAAAATGCCGATGATGTACGGGATCATCAGCCTCAATCCAAAGCGGAATTGTGGCATCAGAGTTGTTTAAGCGGCGCCAGCCGCTGTAATCCATATAGTGAAAATCAGGGATATGCTTTGCCACTCGCCGTAAAGCAATATAAAATCTCTCATATTTTCGGTGTAATTCACCCCGAAATCGTCTGATATAGTAGGTGTATCCGTCAGGGTCTAATTTTTGCAATTTCTTTGCATTAAAAAGGTATTCGATACATTCTAAGCCGTTTTTGGAACGTATCTGACCTGTGGGCTGCCCTAAATTGTTGCGTTTGATCCATGCGTAATACCGTTCTCCTGTGCCCTGTGTATTGATAAAACCACAGTCTTGGGGACGTAAACCACTAAGATTGGTGGTCAGACTGTCCCAAAAGACTAATTGGCCAAAACTCTCTTGATAGAGCTTGATGGCGAGGTTTCCATCAGGGTAGGTGGCTACTTTAAGTGTTAGGGCATATTCAGTTCCGTTCATCCTAAAGGGTATTGTTTTCATCTTGACTTCTCCTAAAAAGAAGACCGAGGGGCTGCAAATGCGGCCCGTCGGTCATGGTTTAACTTGAATCTGTCAAAACAGGGGAGAAGCAGTGTTGCTCCACCATGATAGTGCATGTGGATTATGCACCGACTCTTTTCTTATGCGTGATGATATACTCTTCATATCCATCTGGGTCAAACTCCCGCAGACGGTCTGCTCGAAACCGGTATTCCGGATATTCGCAGAATCCGCTGCGTTGGGTAATACCAGTAGGGATTGCAAGGCCATTCCGAATGAGCCAAACCGGGAAATCGGGGTCTCCGTTAGTGTCAATAAAGGCACAGTCTCGGCCCCGGACGCCATCCAGATTGACTGTCAGAGAGGCCCAGGGCTCAGGATAACCCTCTGCCCATGTTACCATCTGAATCGCAAGGTTGCCATCCAGATAAGAAGTGATTTGCAGCTGCATTGGATGGACAGTCCCGTACTTCTCATAATTGAGTGTGGTCGGCATGGAGAGGTTGCCGGTAGATTTGCTGCAGGTACTTTCCCCTTCGCTGATCAGGCCGAGTTCCCAGCACAAATCGAGAATTTCAGTGTCGGTCATGCGATAGAATTTGCGTTTGGAATATTTGGGACGGAAGAGCAAGACTCCATTTTTCAATAAGAGACGCCCTTCCTTGCCATTGAACATATAGGTATGTCCATCCAAATACCGCATCATTTTTTCGGCATCCTGATGGAGCCTTTCTTCATCAAACCGGACATAGTGCTGAACCACAACATCCAAGTTTGGATTGTCGTGGAAGTGCTGCTCCATAAATTCCAACAGTTGCTGGCAAGTTTCCGCACGCTTTTCAGCGGACTGGTTCTCGTTGAAGGTCAATGTGAAGTAGGAATAGTCCCGTCCAGACAGGCCGCAGCCATGAAGCGTATTGCTAAAATCGTTGCACCAGAAGAACAGATCCCAGCACTCGCTTCGATAAGGAGTGAGACTATCTTTATACTGGCAGCACACAAACTTTTCCGCAATGGCTGCCATGATCGGCGCCATCACAGCATTCCGGCTTTGAGCATCCAAGGCAAGGCCCTGTGGGGTGATGGATCGGCATTCCGCCTGCTGCTCTTGTGTATAAACATATTGAATACGCAGTGAATCAAAATCTGGTTTGGCATAGCCTCGTGCGATCCATTTTTCGCTTGTAGGGGCGATATAAGATCTATCATGTGATATGTTCATCGTGTTTCCTCCCTTATATAAACTTCGACTAAAATTCCTTCCATTGAGTTATCTCACCGGTTTCATCATCCTGTGCCATCATCAGAAGGGTGTTCGGGGCAGAAGCTTCGACTACCATTTCACCTTTTTTATATGCGTCTTCCGCAATCTGAAAAGCGTGGAAAAAGTCGCGTGCTCTTACAGGAAAATCCTGAGAGATGTGTTCCTCAATAGTCACCGTAAACTGCTTCAATCCGGGCTGACAGATGGTGGCGTTGGGCTGGCTGTCTTCAGGTACAGCCTCAATGATTTCCCAACAGAACACCTCACCGTATCGCTCCAGACGAATGCGGTTTTCCGTCCGTATTGTATAGCGGTTGTCATCTATGGGTAAGTTTAGCGTATTGGCTATGGACTGGTATGATTTACCCATAGCGATTCTGGCTGAGCTCAACTTGGTAAAGCCGCGGACACATGCTTCGTGGCCGCCATGTTCGCTGTTGCCCTGGTAGAGTAGTAAGTAATTGACATTTTCCATTAAAATCTTTCCTCCACAGAAAGACCCGGCAGTCCGTTAGAAAGCGATCTGCCGGGTCTTTTTAACCTATACTCTAATAAAAAGCCAGAGTAATTCTTGAATTATAGGCGAAGGATCAGAGTTATGTACAACTCTCACATTCGCCTTTAGCAATCCGCCCTTGCTGCTCCCGCAGCTGGGCAATATGCGCTTGCCATTCCTTTCGAGACTTCTCTGCCCGCAGCAATTCAGCGGCCTGCTGTTCCGGCGTAAGGGCACAAAAGGCATATTCCTGCTGGTCAGCTTTCAAATCGCAGATGATCCGCTTTGTGATGGACAATGCTATCTCAGACACAGTAGGGGAGTGTTCCTCAAGAGCCTGCCGGCCGCGTCGGAATAGGTCCAGATACGCATAGTACTGCGCTTCCGTAATAAGCTCCCATCCATAAGCATCCTGGATCTCATTCTCGCTGTGGTATTCCATAGCGGCATCAAAATGAGCCTGTCGGGCCGCCACTTCCTTGTCGATACGTCGCTGCAGCTTGGCACAGACCCGCTCCAGATCCTTGACCAGCAGAGCGCAGGCATCCGCCTCCAGCAAGTAGCCGTGGGCCTCGCTGCTCAGATATTTCTGCTTTCTACTCATGCGGCTGCCTCATCAGGCTCGGTGACTTCATAGAAGACCTCAACCGGAAGAAGGAGGCCGGCAGAAGTATCCTCCATGCGCTGCCATTCTCCGTTCCGCCAGACCTGAGCGGTTGCATCATTGTAGATTTCCGGTACCTGATGATGGTCTCCCAGGCATTCTTTGGATATATAGAGCTTCATGTGCTGCAGATAAAAGACATGCAGGCTTTGCTCAATTTCCTCACGAAACTGTCTTGCCAACGCTGCAATCTCATCCATGTCTTGTCGGTCAAATGCAGCTTCGGAGATCTTCTTCAAACATTGGGTACTCTTGGACACCTCACTCACATAGCCGTTTGCTTCCTCGTCATATTTCTGCTTGATGAGGATACCACCAAGGGCAACATGACGGGTGTAGGCCGTAGCAGCCTTGCAGATGTTATCCTTCAGTTCCTGATAGGGCTTCTCATACTTGGTTTTCAATACCTCTTTTGAAACAACGGCTAAATTGCGTCGGAGCGTGTCCAGATGTTTTTCCAACTCTTCTCGCAATTTCTTTTCCTGTTCATCCATGATATCTTCCCTCCATTTCATTAGTGGTGTGGTTGTTCTTTATTGCAGGCACCGGCCAGGAGATAGGCAACAGACTGCATAAAAGTGGGTGACACAGGCAGAGAACGCTGCTCTAAGCCAATGTAAAAATGGTTTTCGCAGTATTCTCCATCCAGATAGCATTCGTAGCTGGCTTCCGTTTCTTCCTCTACAAACTGGAGTTTGGGGCGCCACCGCTCAATGCTGCCTCCTTCTTGTTCATTTTGGAGATCATCATGAAATTGCCTTTTGGCATCCAGCAGATCGGTGAATGGAATCTCGTAAGAGCCATATTCTCCGTCACTGGCCCAGTGGGAAACCACAATGTATAGTGTGACATGCGGATAATCCCGCTCTGGAACCGGCATGGGGGTCAGCATTTCAGGTGACATTACGAGCAGATCCAAGCCCAGATCCTCTACATGCTTCGGAGTGTAAGAAAGACCAGAAAATGCCTGTTCTAAAGCTTTGCGGTCAGCAGAAAGAACCGGCGGATCAAAAGCACAGTAAATGTCTGGCGTGTCATTTCCTGTTTCTCGGTCGCTGCCTGTGCGGATCTCCAATATTTTCCCGAACAACCCGTCATATGCGCTGCTTTCATTAGCAAGGACTTTATCTCCAACAATGTAGGAAAGTCCGTTATACAAAAGTTTTTCTCCAGGTTTCTTGTAAATCATTTTGGTTCTCCTTATTATCCGCGCCGAAAATGGCGGCACCGTTCCTGCAAATACGGGTGTGCAGTGGCATAAGCCCGGTAAGTCTGAAACTTCCCAGGTTGGCAGCGCCAACGTCCGATAAATTTGTCGGGACCACTATGGTTCGGCTCACGCTTATATTTCACAGTCAGTTTCCCATGGAGAGTCATCATCTACATCAATCTCCTTTTTCAATATCGTAAAATTGTTCCAGCGGCCACAGTGCGGGCAGGATATTTGCCCCTCATAGGCATGGTCTATTTGTTCTTGTGTAACAGAACCAGCTTCAGGGCAGCAGTCCATGCGCACCAAGACGATATGAGCAGTCTCCAAAGCGGTGGGACGGTATTTTGTGTTAAATGGTACAAAGCCGACCCATTGCGGATTGTCAAAGATCCGAGTTGTATGAAGTTGCAGTGCTTCCTTTCGAACTTCTGCAGCCGAACTTTGTGGGTACTTGTGTTCATCACACCACTGAAGCAGATATTTCAGCAGATCAGTTTCCCCGGCGAACTCAATAAGAGATTCTGCAAGTTTGCACCAGTCTTTTTCTTCGATCTCCCCCAGAGCAGTTTTGACGCCACGCCAAGGAAAATATCTCTTATCACGCCCCGAGCCAGTGCTGTTGCACCGGAATACGCCGTATTGCCAACGGATATCCTCGAAGGTGATTGAGGCAATGGCGCCATCATCTGGCAGATTGTAATTACTAAATTTCATCTTTTCCATCTACTCTCTGCAGCTCCTAAACAGTAAGCGCGTTTTACTCACCATCGTCAGAACACTCCACATCAGAAAGACTGCCAAAAATCTCTGCGTATGCCTGGTTGACCGGGCATAAATCACACCCATCGGCAACACAATGATTCGCTGCGATTTCTTGCCGGCAATACTGATGGAAGAGGTCCTTGAATTGCTGTATTTCAGTTCTGGTCATGGCGCTCTCCTTGACGCTGCTCTTCACTGATAAAGGGAGCCGAAGAAACGGGGGACCGAAGACCTGCTATAATCATTTGCATTGCAGTCTGATATCCAGATTCAAAAGCCTGCTCAACTACAGCACTGTCACGTTCACCCTGGGCCAACTGATAGGCGTCAAAGGCTGCCGAAGCAGACGTGTCTGTGCCGAGTTCTTTGCGAAGTGCGTGTTCTGCATCCGAAACGGCAGTATTCAAATTCAGTAATCGCTCATTTTTCTTGCACTCGCTGGGATCATACTCTCCGTAGTACAGATCCCGAAGAAAATTGGGGTCATGTTCAAACGGAACCGCACAAGTTGGTGCAGCCGGTCTGGTCAGCGCAGATGCAATTTGTTCCAATGAACGGATCAATTTGGGCAGTTGTGCGTTAAAAAAACACTGCCCCATTTTTGTTTCATAAAAGTTCATGTATTCTTAACCTCCGGATAAAACATCAACCGAAACAGTCGTGCCGCATGACTTCTGTGCATGCCAGTTCCAGCCCATGCCGCAGCTGGGGCATGTCCGTCAGATGCCGTGGGGTGATTCCAAGGGCGTCCAGCGCCTCATCCACTTCACCGGTGTAGCTGTATTCATGGTTGTTCAGTTCGCAGAGGAACATATCCTGAATGAACCCCTGCCCGGTGGCATCCCCCTTAATCGCATCCCAGAGCTCTTTGCGGTGGCGGCGGAACATTTCGTTCAGCTTCGGCGCGTCACTTTTGCGGCAGTAGCCGCCAGCGCCTATACTGCACATCTGACAGGTATCCTTGATGGTCAGGCCGAGCTTGTGCATCCCTTCCTCAAACTGTTTGTCGCTGAAAGCGAAAATCAGCGGAAACGCATTGAGTTCTGCCTGCTGGCGGGCCCTTAATTCCTGATATTGATTTTTCATCATGCTGCCATCCTTTCTGATTTCTGTGTTACAGCCATAACCCTCCATTCTTCGGGGTGTGGCTGATTCTGTCGGATTTTTTCCAGAAGCTCCTGGTTAGCACAGCGGGCATACTGCTTCCAGAGACACAGCGGATTTCGACCGCTATTTCTGGTAGCCAACCGTTCCAGGGCGTAGACCATGGCATTTACCTCCCTTGTTGGATTTCACGCAGTTTTTCCAGAAGCTGGCGGGTATTCCGCTGATACTGTGGAAAAAACGGCTGCTCCAGATCAAAGTTATAGTAGCGGTAATACAGGATCTGGAATAGCAGTTGTTCGCAGACTTCGGGTGGAATGGCGCGCATTAGCTTGCCGATTTCCTCAACCGCAGCATATTCCAGCTTCAGGTATTCCTTTTCCTCTCTGGAGACATTGTGATAGAACCAGTCTTTAACAGAGACCCTTCCGCCGCTGAAATGGTACTGCTGGTTATTATCAAAGCACAGACAGTATGTAAAGTCGCGGCCGCGTTCTCCAGGTCCCATAGAAAACGGGTAGATTCTGCAGGTCCGGGGTCTTGCCTCATAGATACTGCATCGCCCATCTTTGAGAAAAACACAGGCTGCGTCAGAACCAGTAGTTTTCATCATAAAAATTGGAAAACAATTTTCAGTTAGAGGAATGGGGTCGCAATAAAGACTCAACACATCGTCGATAGTGTGTACTTTGCTGTCCCGGCGGCTCAGATATTTTGCCATCCGATAGGCATCTATACTTTCTACCATAACCCCGTTCTCGATATGGCGGCAGCACTGGCCGCATTGGTGGCATTGATAGGTGACACGGTCTTTAAGATGGATAAGAACTGCAGTGTTTTTTGGGTTTTCCATAGTATCCCTCCGAAAAAAAGCCGTGACGGAAAAACCGTCACGGCCAGTACATTCCGGGCAAATTTTACTGCCCCAATTTCATCAACCCTTTACGCACAGGCGGCCAGACTCACAGGGAGCGGGCTGATGGCCGCCAACGGAAAAGGGCTCGTAGTCAGATAGTAGTTGGAGTTGAGCGTTTCAAAATGCACCAGATCATCCGACTGTTCGTAGATCGACGTGACCCGAGAAGTATGATAGAGCTTGCCGCCCGCATACAACAGAGCACTTTGACCAACGGTAAGGGGACGCAGCAACGACCCGTTCATAACAATCTGTTTTTTCGATTTCTTCACAATGTTCAACCTCCATTCGGTCCAATTTTGCTTCATCATATTAGGGTGGATCACTCGCGGCACATTTCCAGGAATACGATTCGGACTTCCTCAAGAATTTCCTTGATGCGCTTCATAGGGATTTTTTCCCTGCTGGAGATTTCCCGAATTCCATAACCGTTGCGTTTCAGACGAACAATATTCATTTGCTGTTGGGAAATACGGCCGGCAAGGTCATGCAAAAGGAGACTCATTTCGAGATCTTGCATAGGGGTATCCTCCTGCACTGACAGCAGTTCCTCTAATGAGCGGCTTCCCGAATACGGCTCCAGCTGTATGCTGATTATTTCAGCCCGACGCTTTTGACGGAATTGGGCTCTGTAATAGTCAACTACGCTCAGCCTCATTCTATATTTGGCGATAGCTGGGAATAAATACTGCTGGGCTGTTTTGTCGGAAAAGTAATCCCTAACTGCTTTGAGATAGGCGAAGATGACTACATCATAAAATTCATCCTCAGACAAACAATTGTCGTTCAGGAATTTGTAGACCAAGCCGTGATTTGCAGCGGCAAAATCCTGTTGTTCTTTTGTTAATGGTACTTCACACAACATTTGAAATCCTCCTTAAATGGAAAAAAGGGATACCCCCAGCAATTTGCTGAGGGTATCCCTTTTACATGTGGTATGCGGGGTATGCCGCATCAAAAATACTCAGGCCGGCAGCTGCTCGCAGTTGCCGTTGATCTCGCCAATCTCATAGCTTCCGTCCGGATTGGCAGGAGCCGTAGCGGATTCCGGGATCACATAGTCACAGTCGTTGGCGCGCTGCTCCTCGTTGATCAGGGCGCGCTGAATGTTGAGGGCCTTGATCTGCTCCTTGAAGCTTACCGCATACGAGCGGATCTGAGCCAGCTCTTCGCCCTGGAAATCACGCACCAGACGGAAAGTGGCGACGCTGTAATCGTTGCCGCCATTGTTCTCCTTTTTCAGACCCAGCTGTACGATACTGCCGTAGGTCGCACGCCGACGCAGCACAAAAGCACGGTTCAGGAATTCCTTGAACGGCTTGAGACTGGTGGGGGGGAGAGAGATCGACAGGGGCATATACTCGCCACTGCGCAGCAGATAAAGCTGCCGCATGTTTTTGCACGCTTTTCCGCGGCCGCCATCCGTTGCGGAGCCATACGCATTCATCGGACAGGTGGCGCAGGCGCCGCCCGGCTCACCGATACCCGTCTTGCCATCCACAGAAGAGCAGAGAGGCTTGGTGTCCTCGTCATACTCATTACCTTCCGGCCAGAGAGTATAGGCCGAATGGTTGTAAAGGATAACCCCGGTCAAGGTTTTTGCGTAGTCCGGGTTATCGGGGTCCTCTGTGGGGATCTCATACTGCAGGGTGCCGCCGGCAGGGATCTTGACTCGCTGGAAGCTCATGGACTCCATGCCTTCAACATCTTCAGCGATTTCGTCATTGCTGAAATCGCCCTCCACCATGGCGGGCAGCAGAAAAGCGTTCTCGTTCTGGTTCATCAAAGCATTGTTCTGTTCGTACATAGTTCGTTCCTCCTTAGATTTTCTTAATGGCCATTCTTAGGCGGCCATCTGGTTAAATCGATTCCATTGACTTGCCGACATGGAGAGAATGTTGTATCCAATCCCCTCCAGAGCAGTGGCACGGTCATAGCTTTCTACATCCTGACTATGGCGTGTTACGGCATTGGAAAGACCATACAGCGTCAGATCGTTGCCTTCGATCAGTCGCTGTAACACACCATTGCTTTCCTCATCTGTGATGTGAAAGTCTTTGCTGACCAGCTTAACAATTCCGGGAACATCGGTGGTGTTCATGCGAGCTTCTTTGGCTTCTTTCATCAGGTTGACTACCTGCGAAAAGCGTACCTCGTCTACCACCGCCCGAACGGTATCCTGAATTTTCATTGCGAAGGCTTTGTCGTCAGCCTCCAGGGTTTTTTCCGAATACAGCTGATAGTTTTCTGACGCCTCATTGACACGGCCCACATGGTTGCGGCGTGTCTGGGCATCGTTGACTACCATGCCGTTAGAGCATACCAGACGATAGACCAGCGGCTGGATGTTCACAGACCCCAGGCCTACTTCGCTGTTGCTGATGATGATGCCGGACTGTACGATGTCACCAGGCACAACCTCCGCCTCCAGACGGGTGTTGACTACTTTGATGTACATGCGGCTCTCCGTCAGCTGACAACTCTCGAAGTGCATTCCGTCCATATCCTGAAGGACGGGAAGGACGATGCCGGCAATGTCCAGATTGTCGATGCGCCGATATCGGTTACTCAAAAAGGCACGTGCAGTACCATTCAAAGTCCGAACCATACGCACAGCGGGTTCCCTCTGGAACCAGGCGTTGACATTCTGAGCGAGAAGTTCGGGATATTGTGCCAGCATCTTATCGTAGTAAGCGGCGGGAATTTTCAAGTGCGTGCCAATCTGTCGGTGGGCAATCTCATTGACCTCCAACGGTTCGATTGCAGGTGCACCGGATGGATCATAGGCATTGAGATATAGCTTGGAATCATAAGGCTCCAGATGTAGGCTCCGAGTATCCAGCATATAGTCTGCTTTCAACTCAGCCTGTCGCTGAATTTCCTGCGCCATCTCAACAAGGCTGATCCCTGCTTTCATTATTTGTTCACTCCCTTCTTTGTCAAATGCTGCTTACCAGGACACCTGGATGCCTTGTGCAGTCGTCTCTGCCGCCAGGCCATTGTGGTCAAGAACTTCCAAAAGCCGGGGCCAGTAGACCTTTGCAGGAAAGCTGGAGAGGTGTTCCTGCGGAACCAAGTCATCCCCTTGATGAACGCAGACATCACCATTCTCTTTCAGCGTGAGCTTGTTGTGCCCGCGGGAGTTGAGATCAGCAATCAGCGTTTCCAGCACAGTGCGGCACTGGTTTTCATACCAGATGCTGGGGTCAATGGGCTGCTTATTGGGGGGGATGTCAGCGCTGTCTTCACATGCTGCGTCCAGTTTGGTTAAGGGCACGATTTTCAGCATATCGCATCTGATCGTGGCATCTTTACCAAATGTGATATCAGCATGATCAAAGTCCTGCACACCGTAAAGACGGATGCGACCAGTTCCACTGCTGCGAATTAAATCCACGGGCGATTTCTCACACCATTCAAAATAGGAATCCGGATATAAAGAATGCAAATATCCAAGAATCCGATGATTGGCGTAGCGAAGAAGGAGTTCATCAGGCATAGGTTCGTCCAATTCCGGAATATGGAATGGTTTTTGCTCAACATTGTGCCCAATACCTTCTGCGTGGAGGCGATGTTCTCGCTGCTGACGCTGGCGCCGGCGCTTGGCCTGCACCATGTAGGGAAGCAGGAGGATCAGTACGACCCAAAGCCCCCAGAGGGTGAAAACGCCGATCAGAAGCCATGCCTGCCACGGTCCTCGCACCAGAGCCATGATGGCAATGACAGCACCAATCAGAATAGTAATACTGCCGCTCAAAAGTCCTTTGTCATTGTTCATTACGACCATCCTTTCTGTAAAACAAAAAAAGAGGGACCGCACCAAGATTCAGTCAATTCTGAAAACTTGATACGGTCCCTCTATGATACCGGTTCTTATTCCGGTAGGGGTTCGCGATTACCATCCATCACTTCGGTGAGTGCCGGGGTGGTTGTCGCTTCGACGGAGTCATGCTGTTCACTTTCCGATGTTCTTTTGGGGAATTGGCCGGGAAGATAACCAAAATCATTCAGCCATATTTTCAGCTTCTTGATAGTGGTCCCATCCTTTTGGCGAATATCCACCAATTTCTGCGATCCGGTAAGCCAGATCATACTGCCTTTTTTGACCTTGAGCCGTATGAGTCGGGCAACATCTTCGCCACCGGCCCATACTTGATAGAATTCCGGTTGGTTTCCACCAGTCCGTTCCATCAAGTCAAAACTGACATATGGCTGCTTTGACTGGCTTTCTTTGGGGATAAGCTCATGCATAACTCGGCCAAATACAAATATCTGTGCCATAACACTTCCTTTCCTCGCCTTTGGCGTTACTATCTATATATAAAAAGTGCCAGCAGAAATCCGGCCATAAAAGGGCGCGGAAATACCACTGACACTTGCATACAAACTTAACAGCGTGTGCAATGCGGGCTTTTAGCCTGCGGTACAGAAATCAATCTGTATCCCAAATGGGAACGCACAAATATCAATTACATAGTAAGTATAACACTATATATTGTGTCTGTCAAGATGTATAAATCTATATATAGATTTCGGCGCGGGCGAATTATACGATATGGTTCATGTGTCGGTAGTAATCATCGAATAAGTAGAATTCAAATTTGCAGGCTTGCGGTGTGCCATAGTAAAGAGTAAGCCCATAAATGTTTCCAACCCCATCCACACCCAAAGGACCAAGCCAATGATTAGCAGTGTTGCCGTTTCTGAACCAGAGCTGAATATCGCGGTACTGATCCTCTGTGACCAGGCCGGATGCTGCCAATTGCCGTGCATCATCTTCCTGAATCAAATGATGAGAGAGAAAATGGCGATACAGATCGTCGGATAACCCAAGAGCCTGCTGGTGTGTCAGCGGGTTTGGGTGCTTTACCCACCATCTAGTGACTGCATCAAAAGTCTTCAATTCGGGTTTTGGATCCAGTGTGTGAAAGTGCTTTAGATACTCCTTTACCACCGCTGGGGGAGGGGAATCTGGAATTTGAATCTCCAGCACCCTACCATCCTGCAGGGCAAATGCAATTTTATCACCTGCTTTGTCTTCCAGCATAAGTGCACTACGGGATAGCGGGGAAAGCAGAAAATTTTCTAATGCAAAATTTTCTTCAAGAAACCGATACACCTTATACTGATCGATGGTATAGGGCTTGTACATGGGATGCACCTCCTTTTGTGTTCTACTTATTAGATAGGGAAAAAACAGTGAAGTTCTGCACCTTCAGCAAAAAATGCCCTCTTTATTGTTCGGAATCAGCAGGAGATGTATCCTCGACGGTTTCGTAACCCAAAAAACTGTTGGTGGAAAGGGCGGCATCCAAATAGTCATTCCCAATTATCGGCTGACTGCTTTTCTGAAAATAGAATCGATAACAGGCGCCAATTTGGAACTTTGCGGATTTGTTTATCAGTAAAGTTCGTTCCGCTCCTTGTTCATCGGTCAAATAGATTTTGCGGTAGCGACGCAGCATGGGAGTAGTGACTCCGGTACAAATGCCTTCAATAACTTCATAGTTTCCACGGACAGCTGTGTTGTACAGGCTTTTTCCAAATATCAAAGTGGCTATCAGAATGATCCCTCCCAATACCAGCAGTACCCGATCAGCAGTGACGACAAAGACCACAAGACTGATTACAATACTGGCAAGGCCAGCCAGGAGGGTCAGCAGAATTTTACGTCGGAGCACAAAGGGAAATTGATTCCATTGGTTTATCATACATTGATCCTTTCAAAAATGATTTGCTGCCGCAGATACAGGTTAGCAACGGCCAGCGTTACCGCCTGGCTGCTTCGGCTGTTCTTCATTTGGTAGGCGATATTATAGCAGGTAGTGTCAGGATCGCCGTACACTTTCTCCATCAGCGTTTGTTCGCTGGGCAGAGTGGAAATATCCTGCTCCACACACTTGATGATCTCAGCGGTGGACAACAAAGCCTGGTGTGCCAAACGCATCACACGGGATTCATAGTCTGTGCGGCGATCTTTACGGAATAATTTCAGCGCCTGATTTACCGTTACACGGCGAGAAAGCACAAGCTTCAGAAAAGATAGAGCACGTACCCATACAGAACCGCTGGCAGGGATAATACCAAGGGAGCCCAGTAAATCATACAGCGCGTCGTATTCTGTCTCACCACAACCGGATACCAGCAGGCCGCGGGTCAGTAGACGGTTGATACAGGCATCCCATGGGCGGCTGATTGCGCTCTCAAAGGAAGCCGCCAGTTTATCGCACTGGAGGGCAATATCGTCCCACTTAACAATACGCCAGTTAAGAGCGGTCCAAACAACCATTTCCTGCACATCCATCATGTAGGATTGCCCACCCAACATAATCACAGGACAAGATTGTCCCTGTCGGTTGGTCTGTCTTTCCAGGCGACCCACCGCAGTATATAATTTCTTCTGTTCCATTTTTATACCTCCTTTATATATCCTTTACTGCGGAAAGGTTGCGACTTTCAACAGGGCAGACTCAATGGAGTTCTTCCAGAAATTTCGGATCATTGCGCAATTTTGCGATAGAGCGGGAAATCCAGGCACCAACATGCGAAGGTGGAACCTTATAAATTTTTGCAATGTCTGTGACCCGCATTCCTTGAATCTTGAGAGCAAGCGCCTCGATTCCCAGTTGTGCCACACCATCATAATCCTGCTTGCTGGATTCCAAAAGAGATAGAGTCTCAATTAGCGACAGTTGCGCATCAAAATCATCGGTTTCGGGAGGAACAGTTTCGCCATCTGCCGCTAATTCCCCATGCTCACCGAGAATAAGACGGCTGTAATTTTTGCTTTTTTCGCAGACTTTTCCGCAGTAAGCAAACAGTCCGTTCCGAACAACACGTTTAGCATAAGTAGAAAATTGCGCCCGCCCATCATCCTGATATGTGGTAGCAGCTTTGCAAAGCCAGATACATCCCTCTTGAAACAGATCATCGTATTCCAAGCCGCAAATCACGGGGTTGACATGGATATAATCATGGATCACCCAATGTACAATCGCCAAATTTTGCGCGACAAGATCCTGCTGAACTTTATTTAGGCTGAATCGCTTGGTCATTACAGATGCACCCCTTTTTGCTAAGCCGCCTGAGAGGCGGGAAAGGGCACAGATGCCTGTTGACACAGCCGGATGACCTCATCACACATCCAATCAGAGAACTGACCGATATGTGTTTGCTGTGAATTTAAGCCCAGTTTGGACTGAAGCCAGATGTAGACCTCGCGCTTTTCCATGTGTCTGCTTTTGCACAAATGCTGTAAAGCGCGGTGTGCAAGGATGCGCTTGTGGCGCAGATCTCCGTTGGCCAGTGTCCCCATGGGCAGATGGGTATGGTCATGCGCACTCACATAAGCATCACAGGCAGGCCACCGATCGCAGATATAGAGATATTTTCCTTGAGCACGCTTGTTCGGTCCGTATACCACACTAGCGGGACGAAGAGTTGCTTTTGCGTGACAGTACGGACACTTAATCTTAATTTGCTTCATAAAAATGATCACCTCTTTCATGGCGCGCCATAGGCGTCGCGTTTACGTCTTTTTGAGCAAAATTAGTTGGACTGCAACAGCTGGGAAAAGAGGCAAGAGGAACTGTCAACGGTATTCCACTTGATGAACTGCGCATAGGCAGATTCAAAAGCGCTTCGATCCAAAACAGCGATGCATTCCGAAGGATCTACCAGCTCCCCGCTTATTTCGTGAAGGGACTCCGCGGAAATCAGCAGAGGCTTTCCCTCTGCGTCAGCTGCCATGAGATAGCCGCCGCATTCAGAAGCCCGTCCAAACGGGCAGGAACGGCAGCGGATGATGATTGCATTGCGCCAATTCCCACGAGCAGCTTGCAAAAAAGAGTAAAGAAGCTTTTCCATCCTTCTACCTCCATTAGTCGTTTTTTGTAAAAGTAAAAAAGCGGGGATCGGCTGTGGACATCCACAGGCCGATCCCCGCCAGCGATAGATTAGCCGAACAGTCCCTCAATCTCCTTGGTGATTCTCGGAATGACCGTGTCGTTGAAGATGAGGGTCAGGGCCGCCAGAAGCAGGGCGCCCAGTACCACGGCGATGATGATTTTGACAGCATCGGAGATGTAGAAATCCCCGCGCTGGTTGGAAAGGGCCATATGCGCCCGAATAGCCAGATGATTGACCTTGTTGCGAATGGTTTGGGTCAGCTTGTTCATAAAATTACCTCCTATTGGTTGTGAAGTTGATGAATGAAAAGGACTGTCAGGCACGGTGAATCGGCTTGATCAGGTTATTCCTGTTGGAGCGGGGTTTGCTGGGATACATTTTCGGCTTTTGATGGAGCAGCCAATGAATGCGGCGTTTTTCTCCGCCGGCGCCGCCGGGCGGCATGTATTTTTTTCTCGCCATAGTAATCTCCTGCAAATTGAAACCGGCCTGCTGAATCAACAGGCCGGTTTTGATGGTGGTGGAAGGACAGAAACAGCTAAGGAAATCTGCTGGGGTACAAGTGATCACCTCCCATTATGAATTGGCGTATAAGCAAAACTGATTATCCGAAGAAAGCTCCCAGAGAGCTCATGACCTCGGTGCACAGTACCACCAGATAGATGATCATGATGCAAATTAACATCATCATAGAATACCGCTGGATTTTCTTGGGACGCTTGGCCGCTTCCTTTTTCAGATTGTTCTGCTCGATCTGCCTCATATCAAAACAGATCATTTTGAAATACATCCGCTGGTCATCGCCGCGCAGTACACCGATCAGGCCGCGAATCACATCAGACAGCATGGGACTGCCGATGCGGGTCTCAAAGTGAATAAGAGCATTTTCATAATTGCCGGTCTTCATGTCAGCGATCGTTTGATCCAGCTCAGCGCCGAAATCCTTACCGGCAACCCGTCGATACGATGTGAGAATTTTCAGGACGTCCCGGTCATTCTCAAGGTTTTGCCCAACGGTCAGAGCAAAACGGGGAATCTCATTTTCAATTAGTTTGCGTCGCTTTTTTACAAAGTCAAAAACCTTGTAGTAAGTTGAAAACCATAGTGCGACTGCCAAACCGATTAAAATCGGCACCATAAGCGGCATCAGAGGGGCCATAAGAATGGCAGACAAAGCAACTGCCCCAGCAGTTACCCAGGCTCGGGCAGTGTAGACCTCCGGAGTCAGCGCTAAACCAGCAATGTCCAGCGCCCGCTGTAGCTTGTTCCGCTTGAGCTTATCCAGCTTCAGATACGGGGCAATCAACCCCGCGATTTTGGTGATGTAGACATCCAGCAATTTCTCTGCTTTGACGCCTTGCTGCTTACGTGCCAGCATCATCATGCGAGATGTTTTCTGCGTGGGAATGTCTGTAAAGGCACAGGTCAGATTGTAAACGGCAAAGCCAAAGAAGATGATAGCAATCAGAGCCAAAAGGGTCATACGCCGTCACCTCCGTATTCAATAGGCTTGCTCAGTTTCATGATCTGGGTCAGGGCAAAGAGAATAATGGCTGCGCAAATTGCCAGTGCAATCTTGCCGGGAGTTGTGAAAATGAGAGTATGAAACCAGTCTTCATTCAGGAAGTAGAGTAGCGGTACATTGGCAATCACAAGAAACATCATCGTAATAGCTTCACGACGAGGTCCTTGCATCATAGCCTCCAGCTCAGATTGCACGACGCGGACGTCAGAGAATTTCTGAGCGATAGTAGGCAGCGTGTTCTTCATACTGCGGTCCGACTGGCACTGAATCAGGATGTTGCACCATTCATGGAACACCCGGTTGGGAACCTTCATCTTGAGACTGTTGATGGCGCTGGTCAGGTTGGCGTTGATCAGCTCTGCTTCATAAACAAACGCCTCAAAATTAGCTTTCACTGGTTCGTTGATATAGGGCAGGTTTTCCTTGACAGACCGGATCAGATCCTCAGTTCGAAGGTAGGAGGTGGTGATAATGGAAATAGCCGTCTCCAATTCCTCGTTGAGATGCTTTTTGTAGCTGGCGGCGGTGCTGCGCAGATACCAAATGGGAGTCAAAGAAAAGCCAATGCCCAGAATCGGCACCATATACACATTGTTGATCAGCAGCGCCAGCACAGCACCTACAGCAAACAGAATAAGCGACAACCGTTTAACCGCCTCATAGCGGTCTGAACGGCCAGTGCCTTTCAGAATCTGCTTCAGCTCGTAATCCTGATTGAAAAAGCCCTTGGCCGGGGTTCCCATTAGAACATTGAGTTCGTCGGACAGGGTAGCTGCCTTACGCTGCGAGCGGAAGAGGGCGTCGATAAAGTCACCCGGGCGCACACCGAACAGAGCCAGGAGGCCCGCGCTGATAAGTAAAAAACATATGATATAGACCCACTGCAATGCTTAATCCACCTCCTTCGGGGGCTGCATGAACTCGGCCAATTCCTTGTTGGAAATGCCGTTATCCAACAGACGCTTTTTCAAAGTGTCAGAGATCAGGCCAACTTTTCGATGATGTCCGACCACACGGATATTTCCATCTTTGTCGGTCACATTGTCCTCCACTTCAAATTTATAGAGAGTGTGCGATACAAGCTGACCGTCCCGGAAATCCTCGCCCTCCAAAATTTCCATGATCTTACGGGAGCGGTCCTCCAGTTGCTTGGTAAATACCACAATGGGATAGGCCTCTACCATAATTTCCATAAGCACGGAATCATCCATGCTGTACTTGCGCTTGGCAAGGGTCATCATTCTGCGGTATGTACTGTTGCAGGAATTGGAGTGGATGGTGGTACAGACTGTGTGGCCGGTTCGGGAACTCTCTGCAGCAGACAGGCTTTCTGCCGCAGACCGCATCTCACCGACACCGATCACATTGGGATGCTTACGCAGAACCCGCTCCAAGAGGAAGTCCTGGTTAATGTTCAGCGCCGGATTCTCACTAGGCCGTGTCAACAGATGAATGACGGAGTTCAGGATATTACCGTTTTCGTCCCGCTTGACCAGATCAAACTCGCGGCTGCCTTCCTCGATGGTAATGAGACGCTGGTTGTTAGGTACATTGGAGAGCAGCCACGCCATGATGGTCGTCTTTCCGGAGCCGGTAGAGCCGGCAATGCACACGCTGACACCATACCGGATACAGGCCATCAGGAAATGAAGCATCTCAGCCGTAGCGCTGCCAGAGTCCAGCAGTTTCTGCTCGCTGACCGTCTGCTGGTTGACGATACGAATGGAGGCGTTGATACCAACATCCGGGTCTACAATGGGGGTTTTGTCCACGGAAATACGAATGTTCTTATCCAGAAATCCCACCACACTGGGCATAGTATCGTCGATGACCATGCCGCAGGCATTGAGCATACGGCGCACCACATCGATGGCGTGCTGGGGAGAGGAGAACTTGTCCGGAATCTTGATACTGCGGCCACCGGCCTCAATTACCTCGATGTCATTGTAGGCGTTGATGTTCACTTCCTCGATGCCAGGCTTGTAAATCCACTTTTTCAAAAAGGAGTACCCGGCCATATCTTCATAGAGCTGTTCGCACAGCTGCTCGGTGGTCAGCCCACTGATGGCGTACTTACGTTTGACGATGTACTGAACCATCAGCTCTTTCAGAAGAGAAGTTGCCCGCTCGGCATTACTTTCACCGGCTTCCGCGATGGTAGCAGCGTGGTTCTCAGCAAAGTAGCGTTGTACGTCCTCCAGCACCTGCTCATAGGTCAGGTTTTGATTGGAAGCAGGGGCAAAGAATATGTCGTTGAGGTTATTCATCGGCAGTATCCTCCTCAAACTCGTCCTCTTCGTCCAAGGCGTCCTCTGCGGCTTGTTCCGCCAGTTCCATCTGCTCCAGCGCATCCAAAACCTTGTTGAGTGAGGCGGTATATTTGGGATTGCAGTATTTGATAGCTTGGAACATACCGCCTTCGGTCGCACACCGATCAATTTCTTTGCTGTAGGGCAGCAGGCCGTCAAAACCGCCGATGATATGACCCATCTCATCCAGAGCATGGAACGGGCGTGCCATACCAGCGAATGTCATGTGCTGGTTGTAATGGAATCGTTCATCACCTAAAAGCGGCTGATGTGCTTTCAGATAGTTGATACCCTTTAAGTCGGGTGTCAAAATACGCACGACCAGATCACCAGATTCAATGGCTGCCGGCGTAAATACATTCGTCATATTGGAACTGCAATCCAGGATGACAAAATCAACCAGCTTGGCAGCTGCATTGACCAGCTGCAGGACCAGTGGATACTTGAGCTCCGGATAGCTGAGAGGGTTTTCACCAGCAGAATACCCCATCAAACCAATGAACGGGTAACTCTTGAGTACTGTGACATGGCTGGCGACCAGCGAAGTGTCAATCTCGACGCTGCTTAAAACCTGTCCTACCGAAACATTCGTCTGAACGATCTGCTCCGGCAACCAGACAGGAAGCATGGGGACACTGATTTCTGCGTTGATGATGATCGCTTTGCGTTTGTCACGGGTCAAGGCTTTTGCCAGGATGCAGGAAAACATGGATTTCCCGCTCCCAGGGCTGCCCCAGACAGTAATGACCTTACCCATAGCTTCTGGCCTCCTTTCCGTTATTCGTTTGTCTGGCTGCTATCTGCCGGAGGTGTTTCAGTATCACTGTTACCAACCTCGGGAGTTCCTGCATCAGAAGATTCGGTGTCCTGACCGCCATCGGATTCATCTGTGAGCGTTTCAGGGAAATAAATCTCCTGCAAGGTCTTATCCTGATCGGCTAAGAGTTGCTCTGCCAACTGGTCGTTGTTGCGCGAAATCAGCGCCACATGAGCTACACCGTCATTTTCCAACTCGGTAATGATACGAGCCTGCTCAGGGCTTGCCAAAACGGTGATGGTGGCAGACTGCTGAGGTTCCTCGTCCTCGGTGGGTTCTTTGGTATTATCCACATTGATGCCATCAGAATCGGTGACCGACAGAACCTTGACGAAGCGAAGCTCAGGTACTTCCTCAGCGGTTTCCAGGAAATGATAAATTCGGATGATGTCATTGGGCTGCAGTTTATCCGACAGGCCAGAGGCAAGCGTTTTTACGGTCAATGAAATTGCCACCTTGCCCGAAGGAATGTCGTTAAGCGCTACATCCGAGGAAACAGGGACGCTGCTGACCTTGCTCGTGAGAATATAGTCGCCTACCGAAAGATCCGCTGTCACATACAGCCCATCTACATCATCCAGACTGTGCGCCACATTGGAGGGTAGGTTATAACCGCCAACTTCTACAACTTCCGTATTCTCACTGGTGATTTTTTCGCCCTTCAGCACCGGTTGGGTGATTCGGACGATTTCAGTTTTGCCATTGGTCTGCCGGGAAATAGTGGGAAGAGCCACAAATGCGATGACTGCGGCCAGAACCAATGACAGGATGCCAAAAATGATTCGGTTGTTCAGTTTCATAAGCATAATCTCCTATCGCAAGAGTTGTGCCAGCGTTGCTACAGAGCAGCCACAGGCCAGAAAAGGTAAAAATGGTATGGAAACAGGTTGTGTGTCCCGGAAAAAACGACGGAACATAAGCACTACGGGGATTGCTATTCCAGAGGCTATAAGGAAAACCATCGCCATTCCGGAAGGGCCATAGACCAACCCCAGTACACCACAGAACTTGATGTCCCCGCCGCCTATACCGTTTCCACCAGTTGCAATGGCGGCAGCCAAAGGAATGCTGAATCCCATCAAAGCCCCAATGACGGACTCAGCAACTATGGGACAGACCAACCAGGGTGTCTGCCCATATTCGAACACAGGATAGCCTTTAACGATGGGGGCCAGTGCGGCCAAAGGAATGAAAAAAGCGAGTGCCCGATCGGGCACTCGCTGGCACAGAACGTCGTAAACCGCAAACCCTATCACCACAAGAAACACAGTGAGGAGATAGTTTGGCCAGATATTACTCTCGATTAGTGTACCAGTCATCATACAAACTCCCATCGATGGAAACATAGTCGTTCAAATTGATACTCAACATTCCATCCGGCGTCCAGGTGTCCCAGACTTGGGTATAGACAGTATAATTAGTCGCATCCGGGAACCAAATAGGCGTAAAGTGAACTGTGCGGTTATAGGTGGAGAACTCGTTCGGCTTGAATGTGAACTTAGCGCTCCGGCCGCTGGATACCCTCTGCAGCAAGCGCAGATAGGTTTGATACTGGAATTCCGGGAACACCGAAAAAGCGGTCTGAGGATGTGTAATATGGCTGGAAGGTGCATCGGTGGACAGCGTAGCTGTTACATCCTGTTTGACACCATACCCACTTTTCATAACCTTACCGGATGCCGTTGGCACAATATCATCTGGCATCAGTGCCATAGAACCTGTGATTGAGGCGGAATAACCAGTGTACTCATATTCCCAATCGCCTTCATCGACCCATTGACCATCATCTTGCCAGTATCCATGTCCGCCAGAGCAATTGCTGGGACAGGAACTGCTGCATCCCCGGGAGTGCCATTGCCAATTCGAGTGCCACTGCCAGTCTGGTACCCAGGTGCAGCTCCAGATTCCCCAGTTAGCTGTCAGTTTTTGCGTGTTGCTGGGGAGTGAGGGTAACGAGTAGCCAGGGTTTGTATCTGTGGCGACCGGGTCGGGTGGGATATGCTCATTCAGATCTACGATGTTGGCCGTAAAACTGTCTTTTGCGGTAAACCCACTGTCAAGTGTTACGGTGATGGTAACGGTTTGGGGAGTGGAGGGGGTATGCCATTTTACCCACACCAGCTGTGATTCGTTTTCGGGAATTACAATATTTTGCACGGTATAGTTTCGACCCATAATGTGGAAGGTCACCGTGGCGGGATTATCTGGTGTCAACCGTTCATTGGTTTCCAGTTTGATACTGGTAATCACATCGGTATCTACCCGGTATTCCACGTCGGGTGCCTCGATATCACCGCCTGGCGGCAATTCGTCGAACCAGACAATACCAACGCCCAGTGTGTTGATAATATCGGAATTGTTCTGCGTACTGGTAGTGCTTCCGCTCCATGCCGAAATTCCCAGATCGCTAAATTCCAAAAACATACTCAGCGGAAGGTTTTTATGGGTAAGCGAGGTCATAGTTTTTCGCAGGCTGCCCCCAGCCATTTGATCATACAGGCCAGCCTCTGTAGCCGTCATGGCATAGTACAACCCGTTGTGTGTGAAATAGGCGATAGGTTCAATCAGCAGCTTATAATCTCCGGCAACCATTTTTTCATAGTCCACGCCCGCTGCTTGAGCTACCATTTTGCACGCATACTCAGAACAAAAGTATCGTTTGATTGCATCGATGTTGTTCTGACCTTTACTGCTGACAATGGTAGGCATGGACTGTGCCGGTTTGATGCAGGTGTACGCTACACCGGACTGGAGAGAAAGGCCCTTGCCGCCCAGGTATTGCAGCTTGTTCACTTTACCGAAGTGGAGAACACTGGATTTCTGCGATTTATTTGAGAAATCCAAAGGTGAGGATACTGCAGAACCGCTTTCTGCATCCACAACCGTAATGCGAACGCCATCGTTTCCGGGATTCCAGAAGTTTGAACTGGTGCCTTGTCCCATACCGCCGCCACCGCCGTCAATATTCCCGTTTCCACCTTCTGCAAAAGCGGTTGCAGGGACGAGACATAGGACAAAAGCGATGCTGCACAGGAAGGCGAGTAATCGTTTCAAATACGTCACGCTCCATTCTTTTGAGAATCAAAAAGCCGCCACAATTACTGTGACGGCTTTTCAGTATGTTATTTGGTTGGTTATCCCATGTTGCCGACCTGCTTATTCAGGTCACCATCGCTATCGCCGGCGGATTGTTGGACGTCTCCGGGAACCACCCAGCCAAACACCGGATCATAGACAGCGCCGTTCCCATTACTGGAACCAGGCGCCGGTTCGTTGTTGGCGGGATTTTCTTCAGGCGGTGCAGTTACTTTGGGAACGGAGGGATCATTGTCCGAAGGCGGGGTATCAATGGTTCCTTCAACAGTAGGTCTGCTCTCCGGCTCGGGAGGAGGAGTTTCCTTCGGTTTCTCGGTATCAGTGAAGTCGATCACAACTTCATCTTCGGTTTCAGAGGTTACCTTGGGATACTCTTCTTCGGAGCCGGATGACTGACCAGGGGTATAGGCATCTGCGCCGTTGCTCTCGCCATCAGACTGCGATCCGCCATCCGACCAATCACTTGTCGTGCTGCTGGGAGGGAGGCTTTCCGGCTGGAATTCCTGGGAACGATCTCGGCTCACAAACCAGCAAGCGCCCAGAATGACCAGACAGAGGACGGCCAAAGCTGAAATGATAAAGCCTTTGGATTGGAAAAACTTCTTCATGTGTGTCCACACTCCTTTTCTTGTTATATAAAGCCTCTACTGTGAAACTGTCTGTAATTTCAACAGTACGGCTAAAATTTTGTGTTGTGGTAGCCGGTCAGCTCCACTCGCTGCGTGATGGTGGGGTAACTATGGCCGAACATCCGTACATAGAAATCTACGTCACAGTAGAAGATGTACTCCACTCGGTCACCGACTACATTGAACTTCAGGCTGATATTCGAAACTTCATAATCGTCTGTGGACAGTGAAATCTTCTCGGCCAAGCCGCCGGCCACGGTATCCTCCAGCATTTCTGTATAATCTCGACTGGAGTAAAGAGTACGCAGATACTCTTCAAAATTGGTCTCCCGTTGAGAACGGTAAGTGTCGGCATAAATGGTAGCAGACAGATTGTTCAGCTCCATTTTAGCACCATTGCGGATATTGATGCAGGTGATTTTTACAGAGGCGTACAACAGCAAAAAAGAGATCAGCATGACAACGCCAACCACAAAAAAGCAAGCAAAGAATGTGATCTCACCTCGCTCATTGCGCAAAGGTCGGCGCAGCTGTGAGAAAAATCGTTTCATGTGGGGCACCTCACTTCCAGTAGTGCTCACTGACGCCGGAACCGCGAGCTACGACAGTGATGTTGACCAGATCCAGATTCCAAAAGCCTCCCAACTTAGCTTCGCCCTCAATGGTAATGTAAAAAGGCGTCCCCAGCTGTATGGCACGGGACATCCCGGATGGTGTGGGCGATTTGTAGGTCGCATCGATGGAGTAGGTAATGTTCTCTGCTCCCTCGATTTCAGAGCATAGGAAATCAAAGAGCGAGTCAGTTTCACTATTGATACCTCCGGATAACTGAATCTGCTTGACCATCTGATCGGCTGCATGATCCAGTTCCTGCTTGGTGGAGATGATACCAAACAGGTCGATGATAAAGGCCAGCAGGATTACAGCGATGAAGATGAACACCACGGTGGAGAAGTAGTTGGCCTCACCACGTTGGTTCTTCAATGTCTTGCGGGCCGTTTGCAGAAAAGTATGAATAAGAACCACCACCTTTGCGTTGAAATAGAAATCAGCCGCCCCAACTGGAGCGGCTGATTTACAAAGTTTTAACTGTACATAGTATAACAGATATGGATTTGCGGTGAAAGAGCAAGACTGTGCCAATGTAGGGGCAAGATTGTGCCAATTCAAACACTGTTTAGGCTTGCTGGTGAATATCCTTGGAGTATGCTTTGTTGCATCGGCCTAACTAAAATAAAATAAAAATTTTTCTTTGTAAGAAAAGGCCTCTTTTTTGCGTTGTAAGTGTAAGCAGATCACAATAACTTTTCTTCCGTTGCAGAAAGGTGTTTCTTTGAAAAAAAGAATTATTTCATTTTTGTTAATTTCTATGTTCGCATTTGCGATTACGGCTCCAAATGTATTTGCAGCAGACATTGATACTTATGTAATATCGGGGCGACCTTCCCTAAGAATTGAAGGGACAACTGCATACTGTACTGGAAAGTACAGTAGTGGAAACAAAAATGATTATATTGAGATAGTGATCACATTAAAACAGGGAGAAAGGGAAATTAAGTCCTGGAGCGCCGCAGGGAGAGGAACTGCTACAGTTTCAAAGACTTATACTGTGCAAGCAAAGAAAACATATCAGTTAATTTTATCTGCGAAGGTTAATGGCAAAGAAAAGCCAAGCGTAACAGTAACGGCAACAGGTAAGTAATTCAGTAGAAATGAATTCGCATACATGCGAATCTCAAGAGAGAACTCATCTTGAGAAGGTAATCGTTATCTGAGGGTCCATCTGTTTACTACATGGTTTGGCTTTGTAAGGATAGGAGGGGGGGAGTATGTAAAAAGAAAGGTGTAAAAAGTAATTTTAAGACAATAAGGAGGTCATATCTATGAAGAAAATTTTATCTGCTATTTTGACGTTGGCGGTAGTGTTCAGTGTATCCACTGTAGCATTTGCGGCCAATGGCTACGACGCTACGACAATGGACAACACTCCGGCTGAAGAAGGAGAAACTGCATTTTGGGGGCCGGAAATCACTTACGATTGTCCAGCGCCTTTGTCGGAAGAGGTTCCGGAAGGAGAGAGTCTGCTTATTTCCGCTGAGGAGATCAAAACCATGAGCGAAAGTGAATTAGCTAACGCTCTGCATGAGAAAGCCCCTCAACTGACAGAAGAAGAAATTTCCCAGATTGTAAGCTACTACACCAGTGAGGATTTTGAAGCTGGGATTGCTCCCGTGTATGGCCTTTATGACCACCCAGAGTGGTATATCAAGCCTTACATTAAAAGCACAAGGAGAATGGTACAGTATGCGACCCAGTGGATCGGCATCGATGCATATAGGTCTTCTGTGGGAATGACTAAGGGCAGATCGGAGACCAAGAGTATCACATTTTCTTTGGGATATACGGGAAGTGCAGAAATTAAAAAGGTAAAAAATGAGCTAAAAGCAAGTTTCAGCCACACATCGAGTGTAACTGTATCGGAGAGCCAAACCTGCCCGGCTTGGACAACGATGAATTGGCGTCCGTATACACTGTATGATGAACAGACCTATTATGGAAAAATGAAGATTACCACTATTATTCCGAACCCGGGCGGTGTATACAAGAATGTATGGTATGACGAACATGAAGGCGTAAATAAGAAGTTGGTTTTGGATACCCATGAGGTATGGTCCAGAGAAAATAAGGCGAAGGATGTAAACGCCAGAACACCGCAGCCTCCGACGGGAAAACCCAATGTGTAAATGTGTAACTGCGCAATAAATCATTATTGTATTGTGCAGGATGTAGGAAAGGGGGCCTCTTACGAGTTGGTAAGAGGCCCCCTTTCCTTTGAGATAATGGTTTACTCGTCACACCATGTGCGAACAAGTAAACCATTATCCACTTATTTTCCTGTGTATGTTGTTGACTTCTACTTAACTTTATCATAGCTTGTCCTGTCCACTGAGGTGTTGGCACTTTCCAGTGGACAGGTTTGCAGAGAGTGACAGTAACGATTTTTTGCAGCTGAGCTTGGCCGTGAACCTTCCGGCATTTTGAGGGTAGTTACACCCGACCCGAACATTTAGAAACGCTGCATGCCATCTTCATCAACAAATCCTTTTCAAAAAATCCGTCTATAACGAATTGAATGTGTGCTTCGTCATCGTACCATGTTATACAACTACTCTGTTTCTCATCGGCTGAAATATATAAGTGTCCAGGACATCCATTAACCGTAACATTTTCGACTTCCATGTTTTCTGCATCGATTAAAATTGCAGATCCCTCTTCAACTCGCACATATTCAAATCGGAGTATATCTCCTTCTTCATTTTCATAATGAATTTCAATATTATTTGAAAACTCTATTGAAGACTCTGTTTCTACATATCCCTGAGGTAAATCCAGGATTTTATACAAAGGCATTTCAATAGAATCTTGGTCTCCAAAGAATCTATAAATAACATATGTTTCATACCACTCTGTAACCCATTCAACTATAGCAGCTCTAACTGTTGGACTAAAAATCATCAACGTTCCCAGAGAGAGTGAACATGCGAGCGCAATACTGGCTGCTATGTTTAAGATTTTTTTCCAGCGAGGACGTTTATGCCTCTTTGCCCATCTATTTGGATTGTAAACCATACTTTCCATCTCTCGGATAAAGCGAGAAGATACATTAACCTGTTCATGTTCAAAAAGTTCTTGAGAAAACTCTTTTTCTGCAGCTTCTAGTAGAATATCTCTTAATATAGAATTTTCCTTGTTTTCTGTCATTTTATGTATCCCTCCTCTCTCAATTTTTTTATGAGTATTGTCCGACCCCGATGAATACGAACGTTAACAGCCGTTTCTGTTAATGCAAGAGCTTTCGAGATTTCCCTTGTGCTGCGTTCTTCTATAAATCGCATTTCCAGCACTGCCCGATATGTATCAGGCATCGACTGTATAACTTCTATAATTGACCGTTCGTCATTTTCTGCAAACCTATCATCGTTTCCGATTATAGCATCTTCAAAAGGTAATTCCTGCTTTTTTCTTCTCAAAATCGTTATAGCTTCATTTTTTACTATAACAACGAGATACGCCCCATATTTATTACTTGGTAAACTCGAAATTCTATGAAAATTATTTACAACTCGTACCCATGCGTTCTGGACAACATCTTCTGCTGTATATCCGTCATCTGGAAAATACCGTTTTGCCACCCGTAGCATAGCACTTCCATACTGATTATATAATGCCGCAAAAAGTTCTCTATCATTGTCACTTTCCAGCATTGATAAAAAGATCAACAAAAACCACCACCTCCTGTCTTTTAACGAAAAACTTTATTCTCTTGAAAAATGCTCCGCAAGACCACACCTCAGTACATCGCTTATGGTGTCCATGATACGCTGGATCGTATCACAAGCATCATCAAACGAGACATCTTTTGCGTAGTCAAAATCTCTCTGATATTTTTTCCAAAAACCTTGAAGCTGTTCGCTGGAGCGGATCTCGGTAATAATATCCGGATAGAGGTTGAGGACTTTTTGGCTGCCTCGCTTATTGGCTGTGCGCTCAAGGGCCTGAAGCAGTGTTTGTGAATCACACTCGGAACCCCGCAGAGAATATAGAATATGTATGTCATAAAAATCTCTCGGGCGCGTGTTGGCAATACTGCGGGACAATACGGTTTCAATTTTCTCTGCCAATACGGTTTCAAGGTTGTAGGCAAGGATACTGATGGAACGGTCGTCAAACAGCAAAGAAAAAGTGTATTCGATTTCTCGTGGGGTGATAATGTCTCCGGTCGTCACATCTACAGTCAAAGGGACACTGATTGGCGGATAATTTGCTTTCAGCGAAACCCGAATCCCTGGATAATCATCACCTTCGCGGATGTCGGCAATATCCACCAATTCAAAGCGTACATCATCGGCAACCTCCACAGCACAGATTTCTTCAAAAATCCTTCGGATGGCTTCATGTGTCAGAATGAAGCCTTTGATCGTGGTATCCAAATCCATGGTGGCCCGTGTGTCAAGGCCGACGATTGCGGAAATGAGGAAGCCGCCTTTCAAAATAAAATTCTGCTTATATGCTGAGAGCGAGATCCGCTCCAGCAGTCTCTCTAACATATAGTTTTGCATGACCAACTGAGCGGAAATCTTTTTCTCGGCGGCTTTCTTTTTGATAAAAGCCTTTAGCTGCATCGGATTTTTTGTGATCATAATAGTATCTCCATGTATCGAAGCACCTTGGGTTTTACACGCAGCTGCTCTGCGTACTTCATCAATTTATAAATATCCTTCTCTTTTGACACAGCGTATTTTTTCATCGCTGTGCTTACGATCTGGATGTCGCTCCCGCTGCCGCGAAGAATATCACATATCGTTCTTTCAAGGTCATAAACTTGGAGCGGATTGCCGCAAGGAGAGGGCAATTCCATAACGCCCAGCGAATAATTCTCTGCCACAACGCGTTTGACAAGAATATTTTCCTCTTTCAAGGAGCGTGAGTTGTAGCCTTTGGGAAAGGTCATGGTGTATTGTGCCGGGGTGCGGTCAGAATAACCGTGCAGGTACAATGCAGTATCGTGCGAATAGATTCCGCGCCCGTATCTTAGCTGTAACAGGTAAAAATCGTCTTCCCATGCGTCAGTGCGTACATATAAACCACGTCCGAAACGATAAATCACACCACTGTCTACAAGTTCTTGTAAAATGCTGCGGTGTAGTCCAGCGGAGGTTACCTGCTCCGTGGTAATTGTCCCATTTGGTGATGCATTTAGAAGTGTTTTAATCCGTTCACGATCTGTCATAGGCTTTAGCTCCTTTTTATATCTGACAGTGACACATTATATTATATAAAAATAATGTGCAGATGTCAAGAACGAGCGATACAACGGCACATTATTTTTTGATAAAGGAATGTGCCGTTGTTGAGATGGTGATGCGTTCAATATGAAGTGTTGGTTTTGTGAAAAAGATTCACTTCTCTTTCCGTCTCACCGCACTACATAACGAGGAATGCCGGCGAGCCGCCAGCAAAGCGGCGAAAGCTACCGAGAGCAGCTTTATCAAAGGTATGGTATGATTTTTTGAAAAACTTTTCTCTTTCATTTAGTATTTGCTGCTAAAAACGTAGTATATGGTGAGGCTGGAAGGAAGGTGGCGCAATGACCGATGATGAAATAATAATAGACCTGTTTTTCGAGTGTGACCAGCAGGGCATACAGAACTAAATGTTAATTTGCGTTGCTTGTGGTAGCAGGATGTTTTGAGTATAATAAAAATGACTTAAAGAGGAGTTGAACTATATGTTTGGAGATAATTTGAAAAAAGTACGAAAAGAAAAGGGGCTTTCTCAAGAGGCTCTTGCAGAGAAAATAAATGTTGTGCGACAGACTATCTCAAAATGGGAAAAAGGGCTGTCAATTCCAGATGGGGATATGCTTATAAAATTATCTCAAGTTTTGGAGGTGCCTGTGGAAACTTTACTCGGGAGCAAAGTTCCATTGGAAAATACAAACGCTGTTAATCAAGCGATACAATTTCAAATAATAAATAGCCTTTTAGAAAATTCTCAACGAGAAGGTGCTAAAATGTCTGGAATAATGATACTTGGCGCTTTCATTTCGCTGATAGGCGCATTTTTCTCTGTTGCTTTAATGACGCTGGCTACACTAAACGATGTCACATTAAATGGAACAGTAGGAATTATCGGTTTGCTCAAAGGCTATGGTGCTATGGATTTCTTTATAGTATCTATTGCCCTTATTGTTCTGGGCATTGTTCTCTTTGGAATAGGAACATATATCGAGTTCAAAAGCAAAAGGTAATGGTAATTATAGGATGGCTGACAAGCTGGCGCGAGGTGAAAAGTTTATATATCGTCGCCTTTATAGTGATTGTTGCTAATAAGGCAATCGATATCACTGTTTCGAAAATCCGGTCGCGCATAAAAGACAGATAAGCAGTTCAAACCTTTACGCTATTAAATGTCTGTTTCGCTGTTCAGAGTAGCAGCAAACAAAAAAGCCCCCGTTCCAGCAAGGCACAAGAGAGTGCCGCTGGAGCGGGGGCTTAATGTTATGTTATTACAGGTTCTGCCGGATGATCCGCGTGATGATGCCCACGGCTACGCCACGCTCCATGTCCAGGCGGGTGACGGCAAAGGACACATCATCCTTTTTTCCGGGCATCCGGTAGTCATAGCAGGAGTGGGCCACCGCATTGACGCCGTTGGAAAGCCTGACATAGACGACGCCCTTGTGGACATCGGTGACCTTGCCGGCGTACTTGCCCTGGATGCGGCACTTCTGCAGGTTGTCCCGGTCGGTGTTTTCCGAAGTGCTCTTGATGTCGGCCCGGATGCTCAGGTCTTCCGGGCTCTCACGCCGCACACTGAGGATGCGGACCAGCACCTCATCGCCCACAGCAAAACGCTCATGAGCGTCGCCGATCCAGTCCCAGGCCAGATCCCGGGCCAGGATGGAGCACTCGACGCCGAACACTTCCACGCGGATGACTTTCTCGGCCACGGCGATTACGCGGGCCTGCACGATGCGGCCTTCGTGGACACGGTACATGCCGTCAGCATCCAAATCGAAGTAGAAAATCTGGCGCTTACGCATCATCGCCTCCCGGCGGCTGGCGACCACGCTGCGGGTCTTGGAGTCAATGCCCCGCACCACAAAGTCGATGTCGGCCCCCAGCATGTTGCCAAGGATCTTGTTCTGACGCAGCATCAAGTCTGCGTATTCCTGGCCGGAAGGACTGCGGCCCAGGTTGATCATCATTTCCTTGATGGGAATGATGATGCGGAATCCCTTATAGTCCACCACAGCCACCGTCTTGCGGTTGTCCAGCTGCTCAATGCCTCCCAGCTGGCCCGTCAAGATGCGGCGGGTACGGTAGGCATTGTGAATCTCATGCCAGATGATGTCCTCACGGTCTTCCATCGTTTCCACATCTTCACGGCTGCGGATGGTCAGAATAGGCGCATCACGACGCGGCTGAGCATTTTGACGGCGGGGAGGTGCCTGGGGAACGGCAACTTCGGGAGAATGTTCTTCCATCGGAACGGCAGTGTCCGCCGAAACAGCTTCACCCTCCGTAGCCGTATCCTCGACCGACGCTTCATCCATCGTAGGATTCTCAGTGTCCGTCTGCGCAACAGGAACTTCCACCTCGGCAGTTTCGGAAGCGGTGGTTGTTGCTTTCTTTCTACGGGAAGTGCGTCGGGGCTTTTCGACAGGCGGCGCTTCGGCAGCTTCAGTATCCGGGGCGGGGTTGGCCTCATCATCGGACCTTTCCTGATCTGCAGGAAGTTCTTCGGTGTAGTCAGCCGCAGTCTCATCATCCCGCTCGGCATCAGCATTCTCGGCAGAGGGGGGCTCGGCGGCATCCTCGTCTCTGTCCACAGGGTCATCGCCGAACACTTCATTTTCCGACAGTTCCGGCAGATCGCCAGCATCGTCAGGCGAATCCATAGCCGCCAGCAGAGTGTTCAGATCTTCACTGTCAGTGGGGGCAGCATCCGGGATAACCATATCCTCAGCGGGAATAGCAGTGCTGTCCAGTGCGGTGGTCTCAGGAACAGAATTCTCCTGCTCCAACAGTTCTTTTTTCTTCATTGTCATAAATACCTCCTGAATTATGAAATTAAGATAGAATCGAGTCTTTATCTATTGTGATAACACCTTCTGGGGTTGGTGCTGTATCCTTTGCCGGTGGTTGGGGTTCAACCGATGATTTTGGCGCTTTCGGCTTTTTCCTTACCGGTTTTTTGGGTGCTGCAGGCGGTGGGGGAGGAGCGGTAGGCGCCGCTGGTTGTTCCTGTTCCAGTTGGCGCCATTCTGGGGTATGTGCAGAAGCCTTGCAGGATCGAAGTTTTTTGGACTCGGGGTGTTTGGAGTAGTCCATTTTGTCTACCTTGAGCACCTTCTGGCCGCGGATGATGACCAGTGCTTGAGTAATGGGAAGACGCAATACTTCGTCTGGAGTGAGAACAGGCCGCTTGCCAATGCCAGAGGTTTCCCGGAACTCGGGTGTATAATTGGAAATACGCCAGGTACCCAGCTGTTTGGACTTGCTGGATACCGCTACTGATGCGAGACCAGTACGAGAGGAAATGAATTCAGCAGTCAGTTCATCGGTACAGCCCAGAAAGAGCTGAGCGTCGCAGTTGCCCAGGATTTCCTGCCATAAATTGAGAGGATAGCGGTTCTGCAGTCCTGCAAGGTTCTGGAACACACAGCTCATAGATATGTTCCGGGAACGAATGACACTGAGCCGGCGGGCAAGGTCAGGGATGGTGCCGCAGGCTGTCAGCTCTTCGCCAAGGATATGTACAGGAACAGGCAATTTACCGCCTTCACAATGCTTGTCTGCGTAGCGGACCAACTTGATAAAGCAGAAGGATAGGAACAAACTTGCCAGAAAATCAAAGGTGCTGTCCTGGTCACTGGTGACAAGGAAGTAGGCACATCGCTTCTGCCCGGGCAGCTCCAGATCGATTTCATCCCGGGTGGTGATCTTCTTAATCAACTCTGATTGAAATACCTGTAGGCGAGAGCCCAGACCGATGATCACACCGCTGCGCACCGTATCACTGGCCTGCTTGAACAGGCTGTACGGCGCCTTGGCCGGATGCGACGACGGCAGCACATCAAACAGGCTGTCCAAATCGGATTCGCCATTCAGTGTCAGCAGCCGGTACACTTCGCCAATGTTGCGGTTTTCCGCTGCATAACTTTGATCTACATAGAGAACCAGTGCTTTCAGCAGGTTCATCTCACACGAATCCCAGAAATGGTCTCCCTTGCCGTTACTGTTGGTGTTTTTGATGATCACATCCACAAAGAGCTGCGCCATCAATTCCTGACCTTCCACTTCGGAAAGGCAGTTCCAGCTGTCTGAGTTTTCCGGGAGTACAAGATTGAATACTTTGACGCAGTATCCCTGATCACGGAGGTACTCACTGGATTTCTCGTAAAGTTCCGATTTGGGGTCTGAAATAATCAGAGATTCCTCTCGAATTACTGCCTGGAGGATTCGGTTCATGCAAAAAGAGCGGGTTTTCATACTCCCGCTGGAACCATATACAGCCAGATTTCCGTTGATCCGGGGATTCTCGGGAATACAGACCGCTTTCCCGTCCAACATCCCCAGCACAACGCCTTTATGCTTTCGCACATCGGGCACCAAATCCAGTACACCGGACATCTCCTTGCGGCCCATCCAGCCAGAGGTGCCATAGGTTCCTTTGGTGGAATAGATGAAATTTCGGTCGGCATCATATTCGCCAGTGTCGCTGTAGCCCATGCGCATTACCATTATGAGCAGAATTGCCAGCAGCCCCAGGCAGATTAAAGAGCCATATACCCCATACGGTGGTTGAAGAGCGCAGGTGAGACAGGTAAAAAAATCGGGCGACGCCACCGCCGGAGATGTTCCGTCCCCAGGGATGCCGCCGCCCGTTTTCCAAGCTGCATAGTTGCCGAGTATTTGTGCCAGAAAGCCGCCTGCGTAAAGAATCGCCAGAATGGCAAAAGGCGCTGCGATCAGGCCGGTTATCATTTTTTTCTTTATGGGAAAAACCTCCCCTCGAATTTTTCAAAATCAATGGTTTGAAAGCGTACCCGGTTGCCACAAAAGCGGCGCAGTGTATCTGCTTGAAAATCAAAGCAGATCAGTGTTCCGGTGCGCCCGGTTAGTTCGAGGGAGGTGTTGAAACGCACGATGCGGGGCAGATCGCAGGAGTAAGCGAATAATACGGGTGTACCATCCGGCTCCGCGGCGTCCTGCTCTGTGGCCTTGCCCAAATTTGCGATAAGGCCTTGGGATAGAATACGGTCAAGCTCTGCGGTTTTTACAGAATCGCATAGTAAAGCCAGTATCACCTCCCCCTGATGGTTATTGGGCAGAAAATGAAAGTGGTCGTAGCTCCCATCCAGCATAAAATAGTCGTGCTTCGGGCCTCCGGTGCTGGTCAGCATTTGATAGGCCAGCTCCATGCTGTCGCCCAATATCAGCCCGTGAATATCGTCCGCCCGGTACTGTCCAGGCAGACGCTGCTGGCATAAGGTGTTCCACATCACCGCTTTGACCCGCATTTCGGATTTATAACGCCATTTCATGAGAGACATACCGCTGCTGTAGGTAACAAAGAGCTTCATGGGAGACAAAAGCACTCCCGCAAATCGGGAATTGTGAATTTTGGTCGCATCGATTCCAAGCCCTTTGACCTCACGGGAACTGTAAAAGGCGGGATTGCTGCTCGCTTTCCCGCAATATCCCTGTGGCGCAAATACGGGTGACTTTTCATCTGGGTAGATCGCAACACCGGCATTGCCCATAGTGGTATATGCTTCAGCAAGTCGATGGAGCCGAAGCCGACGGTTCACCTCGCTTTTCAGGCGGTTGGTGTCGGTGTCGCCGGTCAGATAGAATGTGAATCTCTCCGGCCAATTGTCCAGTAGGGTAGCTTTAGCTCTCGGCCCAAGCCGAAAGCCTCGGAGCCTGTCCCGATAGTAGGTGCGAAGTAACCCATTCTTTTTCAGGTCGGTTACGACTGCTTCCAAGTAGTAAGGACTGGCTGGGAGACGGTTGAGCTGGCTGGTGGGGAACTCGCCGGAAATGGCGGTTAGTGATAAAAGCCGGAATGGGAGCGTATCCGGCTGTGGAAAGGTACGATTGCTCTTCCCAAGTAGTCACCTCCTTTTGGTGTGTGTTTTTACCGTATTGGACTGAAACTCCGGTAAAACATCGTCCTCTCCGAATGGCTAAAACCCTTGAAAATCAAGCGTTTCCGCTTCACCAAGGCATATCGGATTTGGAGAGGGCAAAAATGGTCAAAAATCCGATATGGTTTTCAATGCCGATTTATGCTCTGCGAGCCATGCCGGAAACTGCTGCTTGTCCATCACATAGATTCGGGTGCAGTCTTGGTCTCCAAGCTCTGCGGTGTTATAAGCGTCGCACAGCAGGCCAGTATCATCCGTCATCACAAAAGCGGAAAGCAGATCCAGAAGGTGCTTTTCGTCCAGGTTGTCGAAGTCCCGCACCCGCTTTGGAGGGAGGGCCCGGTCGTACACTTGTGCAAAGCAGACCACGCAATCCCGGTAATGGGGCATAGGGTGCTCTTTAGCGTATTGCTCCAGAGCAAAGTAAAGCGGGTCCAGAAGGAACTCGTCGCTCTGTCGTTGCCTGCGCTTTGGCAGGAGTGTAGGCAGCGTAACCGCCAGCACACCATTCTCGCAGGTAATGGAGATCCCGTGCATCACGCTGGCAGACTGGAGATAATCGCCTTTCCGGATGGTAGTGCTGGAATAAATCAGGTGCCGCAGGCGGCAGGCGATTCGTTCTGCCCGCAGTGCAGCATCAGTGGACAGCGTTTCATAGTTGTCCGGGTAGCGCTGTATATCGGTGGTGTCCATGGCATACAGCGCATTGCTCAGTCGGGATATATCATCAAGGATATTTCCGATACGGTGGGATATTAGGTTTCGATCCAATAATCATGAGCCTCCTGCCTTTTTGAAATATTGAGTTTGACCGTTAGCCGATACGGTGCAGAATACCGATATGCCGGGACAGTCGATTTTATCGATCTGCGCCGGTGTATCCAGTAAAATCATCCGGCGACTGTCACCTTTGTTGCCCCGTAAGGCATGACTGACCAACGCTTCCTGCCCAGTAGCTGCATAAGCTACTTCGTACAACTCACCGTCGGCAAAAAATACGAGTTTAACTGGAAAATCGGCGGGAGCATGATAATCGGCCCGTTCGATGAAATCCAGTAGAATCCATACCGCACGAACAAGGGCCTGATCCGTCTTTGGGGGACTGCCGGCTGGAAAGTAGCCGCCGCTGTCATTGTGAAAAATACGGCCCTGTCGCACCAAATGGGAGAGCAGGGCCGTGCTCTTATCTTCCTTGCCAGGGTGAAAGCAAAGAAGCTGGTGTTCGCTGAGACCAGGATACATAGTCACTATCCGCAGCAAGTCCGCAGCCTCATTTCCGTAGATTTCAGCCCTGGTCTTCATGGTTACCACCTCCTGTTAATGGCGTCTTTGTGACGCTTTTGCAATACCTTATGCGCTTTAAACGCTTTGAAAAGACGCCATCTGTGCGTCATACTGATGTATTGAACCGTTGTTCGCTTCCAAAGGCGTCATGCAGACGCATATTCAACGCATTTACAGAAAAACATGGGATTTTACCTCCTTGTAGTAATTTGGGGATTTATGCGGGTTCCTGTTCCTGGCGCTTACGTTCCACAATTTCCCGCAGTTCTCGACGGTCAGTGGTAATCAGTTCTTTTTCCAGCGGACTTGCTTTGAATTCCACCATAATATTGTTGCTGTTGGTGGAAATCAGGCCGTTGCCGCGTTCAAAATGCAGGATCTCCATGGTTTCCGCATCGGAGAGGTGAAGCGTTTCTTGGACTCGATCTGCTTCATCGTCCTCCAGGTTGAGAATGATTTTGGTCTTGCTGTTGTTGATGATGCCTTTGCCAAAGCGTCCTTCGTCCAGATTGAAGAAGTCGTTCAGGTCCTGGCTGGCGCAAACCGCCGAGCCGCCATAACCACGGATGGTTTTGAAAATCTCCAGCACGAAGTCGCCTGCCAGTCGTGTACCGGTGGCTCCGGCACCGGACAGGAGCTGCCAACACTCGTCGATAAAAATGGTCTTTTCCTCGGTGCGGTCAGCCTTGGCGCGGTCCCAGACGAAATCCAATGCCACAAACATTCCCACTGTCAGCAAATCGCCAGTCAGGGAGGAAATGTCCAGTACGGTGTATTTGTTATCCAGCCGCACATTGGTCTGCTTGTTGAAAGTGCTGGCTGAGCCATGCACCAGGCGGTTGAGAATGTGGGCCATGCGGGTGGTTTCCGGGGTGGCCTTCAAAATCTCGTGAAGATCGCCCAGCACCGGCATCTCGCGGTACTGTCCCGGATTAGCCGGGTCGTCCAGAGAAGCGTTATCGTGGGTGATCCCTTTGGCATTGTAGGTACGAATCAGAGCTTCATCCAACAGTTGGCGTTCTTCGTGAGACATATCGGGAATCAGAAGGCTGAAGAAAATATGCAGCTGCTGGATTTTGGCCGCCAGCTCAGAAAGTTGGATACCGGGGCCGTCCAGCAACTCACTGACCGACCGATCTACTTTGCGGATTTCCATGACATTGATACAGTGGGGACTGGCCGGAGAGATTTGGATAAACTCGCCGCCCACATTGGCACAGGCCCGATGGAATTCATGCCCCTTCAAGGGGGCAATGATGAAAATAGGGATGTTTTTGCGCCGCATCCGCAGCGCCATGAGCTGCATGGTAAAGGTCTTGCCGGCGCCGCTGGTGCCGAGAATCGCCATATTGGCGTTCTTGTAGATCGCAGAGTTGAAAATATCAACGATGATCAGGGAACTGTTGTACTTATTGACTCCCAGCAAAATGCCGTTGTCGTCACACATCTCAAAAGAAGTAAAGGGATAACAACTGGCGGCGCCGCTGGTCAGCAGGTTGCGCTTGCCACGCTCAAAAAGCCCTTTTTCCATTGATACCAGAGGCAGGGCAGAAAGAAATGCCTGTTCCTCCCGGAAGTGGCAGGTACAGACATTCATATCCTGTGAGAGCAGGAGCTTTTTCATTTCAGCTTCTTTCCATTCCAAATCCTCCACGGTAGATGCGGTAATGGTAATCAGCAGATTCATGTAGTAGAAGTCTTCGTTGTTGCCCAGACCCTCCTTCAAGAAATAGCCGCTGCGGATAGCACCATCGATGTCATCAAAGTCTGTGTTGGTATCACTGGCGTCCTTGATCTTAGAACGGTTGATGCGCAGCTGCTGACCTACCTTCTGGATGATGGTTTCCTTTGGCTGCCTGGACAAAAAGAGATCCATGTCAATTCCATCCCCGGCATTGACAATCAGACTGAGCCACCCGGCGGGAACCTGAGTCTTGTAACCGTCCGATGGAATCAGCAGATAGGAATAGTACAGACCATCGATGCAGATGTGGTAGCCATCTGTGAAATCAATACTGCTTGGGGCAGCAAACTCGGTCGCCGGAATATGATCAATCTCGCTTTCACGACCATTGGCGATATACTGCGCCACAGTCTCCTGTGCCCGTACAGCCAGCGGCTTGACAGCACTTTCATTCCGGCACAGCAGATTGTAAAGAACATCAACTGTGAATTCATCCTCATTTTCGGGGATGATGACCTCATTCCCACACTGACGCAGGTAATTGGCAGCTGTGTGGACGGTGCTCTGTAAGGATTGAATTGCTTCCTCTTCCTGTTCAGAACGCCGGGTATTGTTCCAGGGCTCATATTCAAAAATCAAGAAAAATCGCCGTGTCACAGCTTCTCTGGAACCAACCTGCTGCACGAAATTCAGATAATCCTCCTGCATCAGCCGGCACTGTTCATTTTCCTCCTGCGCCATTTCCCGGCGCACAGTGTCCAAATGCCGTTCAATATCTGCACGGCGGGTCAGCACTTTGATCTGTAGTTTGATAGGAGAAATCTTGAGGTACGACACGAAGGAGTAAATGATATTACGCTGCTCCCGAGCACTACGCAGCATAAAATTGATGGGAACTACTTCTACCACCTTCACAAAGCGGTGATCTTTCGAGTAGATGATGCCATTGGCAATCTTCTCAATGGGCAAGTAGTCCGCCACAGGGTTGAGACAGGTAGGCTTTTGCTCTTTGATGTGTGCGGGCCGCTTAGGCACCCGTTCCTTTGTGGGACGTTGTTTCGCCTTCTTCCTCACAGCTTTTTCAGGTGGGGGCCCTTTCTTTACTTTTTTGGCAGGACGCAGCTTTTCACGGATCTCATAGCTGCGAACTTCGTCAAACTCAGCAGGAAAATCCTCATCGCGGGATCGGCGGCGCTTTGGGGGCTTGGCCTTTTTCTCCTTGGGTGTCCGCTGGCGGTGGTGCTTCCCCTCCTTTGGAGAGGATTTGCGGCTATCCTGTTGCTCAACGGTGCCCCCCACAACACGACGATTCCGCAGATATTTCAGAAAAAGGATCAGAAATCGGGAAAGACTTTCTCCCGAAATGCCAATCAACGCTACCAAGGCTGCTGGGAGGGCAGTCAGACAAAGGATGATAATACGGGCAGTCAGTCCCATCGGGACAAAAAGGAAGACAGGTACCCCAATGGCAACCGCCAGAATACCTGCCTCAATCGCATTTCGGATTTTGAACATGCCACCCAGGATTGTGCCCGTTTCAATGAAATTGGGTGGTATGATGTAAATATCGTGGTCGTTTTTGTTGTTCATGATAGCCTCATTTCCGCAGCCGAATGCGGCGTTAGCCGATAATCCAGAAAGGTCCACCCGCTGCTGCCCTTCGGCTGGCCTCATTTAGAATAATGGATAGATCCCAGAGCTGTTCGCTCCGCTTGTAGCTGGCCGGATCTGCCACCATGATTTGTCCATCTTGTACTCCTCGAAGGACGATGAAGTGGCCGGACGTTGTAAAGTGGCCCTCAGACATGATTGCCACGACCAGCTTCCCTTCAGCCAGCGCATCCAGAATTCGTTGGGGTTCAGAAGTGGTACACCCTGAAACTGGAAGGCCCCAGGCTTCCGCGGCAGCTGGAATCAGTGCATGGTAGGAACCGCTGCTCTTGCACCAGTAACCATTTTCATAAGACCATTGGCCCATTTCCACAGGGTCAACCATATCGTCTGTCAAAGAGGACACTACGATTGCCATGGCTGTGGGGCCACATCCATAACCACCGATATTATCGGTGCCATAGGGCTGGCTGGCATAGCGTTCATCCAGTTGGTTGTAGTAGACTACTGGTGTGATGCCATCAGTAAAAGTCACATCACCGAGCGAAGGAATGCTGTTGCCGGTCCATTCCTCCATGTTTTGGAGAAGGCCATCGCCCAAAAACAGGCTCAGATTGGAAGCATAATCGGAGGCCAGCTTTTTCTGTTCGTCTGTCAATGCGAACACATGATCGGCAAGATATGCTTCCCCATTGTAGCGGATAGTATAAACCATCCAGGTTTCTGTGCTCGTGGTTTGCGCACCGGTCTTGGGGTCTGTGGTGGTTACTTCACGGCTTTCCTGCTTGCTGGTGTAAGTGTACAGATGTTCGGCGTTTTCTTTTAAAACAGCGGATAGGTCATCCAGAGAAATACTTTCAAAATCTTCATCCCGGGCTGCACAATACTGCGAAACAATTAGATTGGCATTGAACACGGGGCCGGAAGAATATGAGTTTTTGACTTCCATATGGTCTGCACCGGATGAAGCGAAATCATCTTCAATCTGGGACATTACATCATCCAATGCCTCTCCCAAAATGGAATTGATGGCAAAGGTGATATCATTGGCGTTCTCCACGATGGCCGTTTCACTGTTGAGAATGGGGGCTTCGGAATCAGCTGGGGAAAAAGCGTCAACCAAACCGCCGAATATCAATCCCGGAAGCATCAGGACAAATAGTACCGGCAGCAAGAGCAGAATGACGATGACTGCGATTATCTTGCCAATATGTTTACGGCCTGCCCATACAGCCCCAGCCACAGCACCATAAGGCCCGCCGGCAGCAGCTCCTTTTGCGGCGCCGGATATGGCCTTGCCAGCTTTGATTGCGCCTTTGATGGTGTGAGCAGCGGATGCGCCAGTCTCAACGACATCGGCCGCACTATTTTTTCGTTCTTCTGCCATCAGATTTTATCCTTTCTGCGGGGCGTGGGCGGCAGCTTCTTTACGATGGACTCGTTGTAAGCAATCGACCCGTCCGGTGCCATATAGGGGGATTTTTCAACACTATCCACCGCGTATTGTTTATACCATGCAGCTCCATCAGCAGAGTGTACGGTCGTATATTGGCCTTCCGGAGCAACATACTGATCTGCATGATACATTCCAAAAGCGATTCCTTCCGGGTGCTCTGGGGTAATCTCCGTGCCAGTGATACGGCCGCCGCCGATCTCAACATTCTGGTACTGCGGGATATTATCTGCCCCAGGCCCCAATGCGGTGTGCCCCATGTAGGAGTGCATTGCTTCAACCGCTTTTTCGCCGGTGATGGTTCCCATTTGAGTGATATTCCCGGTGGCAACAGAGCCGATCACGTTGTTGGCGAAATCACCGCCCTTGTTGACGGATGAGGTGTAGATATGGCCGCCCACGCCGCCTGCCGCACCGCCTACGATTCCGCCCAAACCGGAAGGCTTGGCATCCGAGGGAGTTGTGGCTGTTTTGACGGCATTGTTTGTAACATTGCGTTTGATGACACCCGCCAGTCCGCCGCTGGCGAATCCAGCGCCAAAGCCGCCGCCTCTTCCTCCACCATTGGCATTCACATGAGTAGAATTACTGCTATGACTGCCGCCAAAATGATGACTGGAAAAATTCTTGAATCCACTGAACCCTCTGGCCGCAATCATAGCCTCAGCCAGCATACTGCCGCCGGTATGACCTACATTGACCCCCAGACTTGCCATAAAGGAATCGATTTTTTGCGATACCTTGAGAAAGCCGATGGCACACATGAACCAAATCAGGACATTCCCGGATACTGCTTCTTTGCCCACAGCATCCACCTGAGCTTGTACTTCCTCCTCAGAAATCGCAAAGGCCGTCTGAGAGAATAGACAGGTAAGGATACCGACCATCAGCACAAGGAACAGCACTTTTTTCATTTTTCGCATTGTGTGTCCCTCCTTAAAGTGAAAGAGGATTGGATATAAACGATCCAACCATACTTGTGAACAAGCGCAGGCACCAGGCGTTCATGATCAACAGAAAAATCTGTCCGCCCAGCATCCGGCACCATGATTTCCAGATGTTTGAGGTTGTCTGGCTGGCGCCCATGGAAAATGCTATGGGAGCAGTGTAGACCAGAACTCCCAACAGAACATACCGCTCTGCAGCCTCCAACAGCAGCTTCAAGTAGTTCCAAGCCAGAATAATGACCAGAACCAGTGTAATCAGAGCCACGGCGCCGTTGGCACAGACACCGATAATGACCAGCATGACTGAATTAAAGTCAGCAAAGCTGATCGGCGGCAATTCCGAGTCCATGATCCAGCCATACGGCGTGCCACCAATTTTCAAAATCATGTCGATGATTTCATCCGAGAAGAGTGCCAGCAAAATGAAAATGACCGACCGAATGCTCAATTTGACAGGATCTTCTGCTTCAATCCCAGCTCCCAAACCAAAGTTTTTGAAAAGCTGCCAGACCCAGTTGAGAAGGATAATCCCAACAGCCAGCGCCACAAAGACGCCGTACATCGTTTCAGCAGCCGGAAAATACCGCAGAAAAACCGTCATATCGCAACCCAGCGCACCCAAAACCGATGTTGTCACCAGGTCGAGTCCGGCCATAATCTGTTCTGCTATCCACTCAACGATACCATCAAGAATCCCCATCTTTTGCGCCTCCTTTCAGCGGGGAAATGTTCAAATCCATCAACCGGCCCACTGACCGCCGCTGAAGAGGGGAGTAACATAAGCCATGATAAAGCCCAGGCCGTTGAGGATTGCCCATGTGATGCAAATTCGCTTGAGCCAGGCGCGGCTTTCGTCAACTGTCCGACCGGAACGGGAAAAGTTCATCATCAGCAGCGCCACCGATGCAGTTACGATAGCGGCGATGGTGGAAATAGCGAGGATTTGCGTGTAGACATCCTGCATGATTTCTTTGGCCTTTGTCCAAACGTCTGTTGCGGCAAAGGCCGGCTGGCAGAATGCCATGGACATGACGATGCACAAAAAAGCGCAATAGGCGATCTTCCCGGGCGAACACCGATGTCGGGAACGATCTTTGTCCTGGTGCTGCTGCAGTTTTTCGTTGTTCAGTTTTTTCAATGTGCGGACCTCCAGTTCGTTATCAAATTTTTGCTCAATAGTGGAAAAAGAAAGCCCACACTGGAATAATCCGTGTGGGCTTTCCCTGACCAAACAGCCAGTTGGGCAGCAAAAAAGCACCTCGGAAAAGGTGCTGTTCGCTGTCTCGATTCGGTTTTGGGTGTAAGTTTGAGCATATTTAGTTTAACACATCCAAATTTACGGTGAAAGAGCAAACATGAGCCAATTTCAAGCCCGAATTGTGCCAATTACTTGCCATCCTTTTCAGATGACGGAAAAAACTGCTCTAACACATCCAAACTGTCTTTAGAGGTGTAGCTCAAGCCCGAATTGTGCCAATTACTTGCCATCCTTTTCAGATGACGGAAAAAACTGCTCTAACACATCCAAACTGTCTTTAGAGGTGTAGCCCCATAGCACAGAACCGAGGGCGTCAATAGCTTCCCGACGTTTACGGTAATAGGTGCGGAAGGAAATGTCCCGGATATGTGGGCGCAGGTTTTCGATGATTTCTTCCGTATTCTTCAGCTGCTGCGGCGAAAGGAAAGAGTAATACAGCAGCCAGTAATAGGCTTCTCCGTTCTTGTGCCTGGTGCGGAGCAATTCAACTGCCGAATCCAGCAGCTTGAGCATTTTATGGCTGCGTTCGATGCATTTGGCATGATGTTCGATGTCGCTTCCGGCGAGATCAGCACCAGCCAAGTAGATGGATTCCAAAAAGTCCTCAATGGAGGTGCCGTACTCAATTTCAAATTTTGACCGCACATGCTGGACAGAAATCTCCAGACTCCACACAACATCACGGTATTTTTTCAGCAGTTTCCAAGTATCGTGGTAGATCGGGTTTTCCGTTACATCTTTTTCAACATATTTCTTCATGGTATTCACTCCTTGTTCAGTTTTCCACAATGGGAGAAAGTGTAAGTTCAAAATTGGCAACCTTCTTGTCGCCGCAGAGGATTATCAGGCCAAAGCGGTCTGTAGGCTTCTCGCGCGCGCGGGGAAGAAATTTCTCCCAGCAGTCGTCGGATAAGGGATATAACTTATAGCGAGAGAGAGGGCACTCAAAGCACGAAATCCCTTGTGCCACAAGGAGTTCCGCCATTTTTTGAACAATGATTTCGATGTTAGATTTTGAAACGCAAGCAAGCTCATTTGGAACGATGACCTCGTGTTCCATCTGAGTGGGTTCATGGTTGATATCCTCTTTTTCGGGAAGCTCCAGGCGGATATTCAATGTCATAGCAACCTCCTCTTTGTCCACCATTACATCGGATACTTCAAACATAGTAGATAAGTAGTTTTTTAAGTAGATGACGCTTCCATGACGTCCAGGAAACGTCATAAGTGAAATGTAGTCTGCATCACCCAGCTTTTTCAGGACGCGGCCAACAGTGGTACGAGAGAGTCCCCAGCGGGCGGCAAGTTCGCTGTAGTTTACCAATGGCTTTCCTGTACCGTTGCGCAAATAGACTACAGGCCCCAGTTCTGACCCCTCTACCTGGGGATCGTTATAGATGGCGGATACCCAAAGATCCAGCAGGATGTCCATCTCAGAACAGTGGTCGGTACTAATCAGGTCTGTAACAACAGATACTGGAAGGAAGAAAAATCCGGTGTCTTTCTGGCAAGGTGCGTTATACTCCAATACCGTGTTGTGTCGGGGCCAGTTCTGAATCTTATAGCGAATCACATTGCCGCGGCCAAGTGTCTGGAAAGAGATAAGATGTTGTTTCTGCAGTCGCTCCAAAATTGAGAGTGCCTGGCACTGGAATCGAGTGCGAAACCATTGCGAAAGTTCTTTGAGGGTGCAAACCCATTCGCCGGGATAAACGGTATAGCTGATACCATCAATGCGGCGGTAGGAAGTGCGGAAATTGGCGTAACTACAAAGTACCGTAAAGTGAAAAAGACCGGAGCCTCCGCTTGCGCGAATGCTCCGGTCGTCCATCAGGTGTCGGATAAATTGTCGATAGATTCGACAGCGTGGGTAGTCCACCACCTGTTTAATTTGTAATTGATAGGCTGGCATAGTATTCTCCTTTTTATATATAAGGTATGAAATTGGACGGTGCTACGAGAAAATCGTTGACTTGAATATCTTTGAGGCTTATGCTATACTTGTTTCTGTATGAATCTGCTTATCGGTGCATGCGGTATTCATGCAGGCTTTACTATTCATGGATGATTTTTGCGATGACGCTTTTCAATTCAATGCAGCCATTCATTGTGCCAATTCCAAGTCAAATTTGAGCCAATTTTGAGCCCATACAACTTTCTACAACTTTTCTACAACTTTTGCCCCACACCAAATGGCGCAGGAGGACACTCTATGGAATCGAATAAGTTAAAAAAACTACATGAAAATGGCGATTTTATGGCACAACGGGCTGTGATGAAACAAGATGAAGAGGCCGGAACGCAAATCCCCACCATGAAGCCTCTGGACATGCCCAAGAAGTCCGAGAGCGCCGCTGTGGCCGCTCCTGCTGCCGCTGAGAAGGTGGAGGAGAAGACCGACTTCTCCAAGGTGGAGATCGAGCCTCTGTTCGCCGATTTCGTGGACTTTGAGACCTTCTCCAAGTCCGATTTCCGTGCCGTGAAGGTACTGGCCTGCGAGGCTGTGAAGAAGTCCAAGAAGCTGCTGAAGTTCACTCTGGACGACGGAACCGGCACCGACCGGGTGATTCTGAGCGGCATTCATGAGTATTATGAGCCCGAGGAGCTGGTGGGTAAGACCTGCATCGCCATCACCAACCTGCCTCCCCGTCCCATGATGGGCATCGACTCCTGCGGCATGCTCATCTCTGCGGTCCACCACGAGGAGGGCGTGGAGAAGCTGCATCTGCTGATGGTGGATGACCACATCCCTGCTGGTGCCAAGCTGTACTAAGCATCCCAACGGCAGTTGAGATATTGAAAGGAACCCGTGAACGGTTTGGTTCACGGGGTCCTTTTGTCTGTGTAGATGGACAGGAAGAAATAGATTGATAAAAGGTGAGATGAGGCGTATGATGGCATGTGGACAGAGCGGAGGGATGCTATATGACGAGAGAATATGCAGAGGCATACGTCAGGTGGAGTGACACAAATGCGATTGACTTAGATATGTTAAGTCTACTTTCGGTGATTTATGGCATACTTTCGTGTATAATTATAGGTTCAGGAGCAATGGTTCACAGATTGGTGTTACCATCCATTATATTTGCTCTGTTTTTAGCTCATTGTATTCTCACAGCAGCACTCAAGCAGAGGTATTGTGAACTCACCTATTATCAGAAATTTCTTAACATCGGTGGGAGCAGCTTATTTATAAGGGTTATGTTTTTGCTGATGTCTTTGTCGTATTTGGAGATTTCACAAATGTATGGGGCCTGGTACTATCTACTTGTCATAGGTGTGTGGTTGCTTGTCAACCTTCTGGACTTCGGTGCCGTATGGTGGCGCATCCAGAGTGGACGCTTTTATGCAGCACAAGAGCGAAAAAAGGAGCAGGAGAGGCAGAAGAAAACACAGAGAAAGGGTATGAGCAGAGGTCCTGCAACAGCCATTTTCGGGATTGGAGGACTGGCTGGTATCTTGGGTATGGGTTTTGCTAAGAGGTTCTTTTCCCATGTCAGCCAGGTGTTTGTAGTCAATTTCCTGGTTTGGTCTTTGCTTTTGGTCGGCCTGGTATTGGGCATAGCGGCCAGCAATCTCTGGAAGGCCTACTATGTGAAGAAGTACGATATCCAGGGGAAGAGTATCCCTGCATACACGCCCCGGCCTGGTCAAAAGCAGACGGTGCTTCACAGCATTCTGCGTACCTTAGGAATCCTTGGGCGCATTCTTCTCGGTATCATTGCTTTTTCTGTGCTTGCGACCGTTGTTGTGTATCTCTTCATGAAGTGGCTGCCAGCGTGGTTGGGCCACAGATAAAGAAACCAAAGGACCAGCCCAAGAAATTTCTTAAGATTTCGATTTACACTGGATTAATGGCGCGCCAAATGGTATGATGTCAAAGATAGGCTCAGCCGTTGTGCAGGAACATTGTGGGGATGTGTCCCCATGATACCTGTGCACCAAAACACGGCGAACGTGTTGGAAATCTGACATACAAGGGAGTTTTTCTATGCTAGTATTGGAACTGTTGAAGTCTCTGTTCCTAGGCGTGGTGGAGGGCATCACGGAATGGCTGCCCATCAGCTCTACGGGACACCTCATTTTGGTGGATGAGTTCATCAAGCTCAACGTCACCACGGAATTTATGGATATGTACCGCTATGTAATTCAGCTGGGCGCTATTCTGGCGGTGCTGCTGCTGTTTTTCCATCGGCTCAATCCATTTTCTCCCCGCAAGTCTGTCCGCCAGAAACGGGACACTTGGAACCTGTGGGGCAAGGTGGTGCTGGCCTGTATCCCCTCTGCGGTGGTGGGCCTGCCCCTGAACGACTGGATGGATGAGCACCTCATGACCCCCTGGGTGGTGGCCGCTGCTCTGATCGTCTATGGTCTTGGGTTCCTCTATGTGGAGAACCTGCACCGTACCCCCTCCGTTCGCAGTACCGGAGACATCACCTGGAAGACCGCTTTGCTCATCGGTCTGTTCCAGACCCTGTCCATCATCCCCGGTACCTCCCGTTCTGGAGCCACCATTCTGGGCGCCATTCTCATTGGCTGCGCCCGACCCGCCGCCGCTGAGTTCTCCTTCTTCCTGGCCATCCCCACCATGGTGGGCGTGAGCATTCTGAAGCTGGGCAAGTTCTTTGCCGAGAAGCTGATGGCAGGGGAGCCCGTCTTCACCGGGGAAGAGGCCGCCATTCTGGCTGTGGGCTTTGTGGTGTCCTTTGTGGTGTCGGTGGTGTGTATCCGATTCCTCATGAACTTCGTGAAAAAACACGACTTCAAGATTTTTGGCTGGTATCGCATTGTGCTGGGCGCGCTGGTGCTGCTGTTCTTCGGCGTGCAGGCGCTTCTGGCCCACTGATTGGTACAAGAGAGACGGTTTCTCCCATGGGAGGAACCGTCTCTTGTCATTTGACTTTATTTCTGGAACTGTGGTATGATAAGGGCCAATTCCAGAGGCAGTGTGAGAGACGCCGCCCAAGAAGGCGAAAGTGGTGAAATTAGAATTGAATCCAAATCATGGGCTACAACCCAGAGAGGAGTCAAGAGAGAGTCATATGCAGCGCAATGGGCAGGGCGAGGCCCAGCATGCGCTGCGGGAGCTGGTACGTCGCTACGGCACCAAAGTGCTGGGAGACCCCAAGATTGGCCAGCTGGCCCGGACTAATCCGGCCCTGGCCCCCTATGGAGCGATGTTGGAGGCCTTTGCCAGAGCTGGCCTCTATGCAACATATCTGGACCATGTGGAACAGGGCAGGGAGAAGGACGCTGCTATCCGTGCTGCGGCGGACCGCCTGGCCCCCGTGGATACACCCCAGCGGGCCGCCGCAGAGTGGGTGTGTCGCGTCAACTGGCGGGTGGTGGAGCGCCGCCGTCCCAGCCCCAGCGCTCCCGCCCCACAGCAGCGCACCAAGCAGCGGCGGAGTGCACCGTCCCGGTCCATCTCCTTTCCGTCCTTCAAATTCAGAAGGTCCAAAAAGAAAAAAGAAGAGAAGGACGGGCATCCCCTGTGGGCCACGGTGCTGTGTATAGCGCGAATGCTGTTGGGCCTGGGGTTGATGGCGGTGGTGCTGTACAAGAGCGGAGCGGTGTCCCTGCTGGCTCGGATGGATGAGAATCTGTGTCTTCATCTACCTGAGACGGTACAGCAATTCATTCTCCACGCCCCGCCCGTAGCCTGGGAGCGATGGCTGGTGGAGAGCTTGGCCCAGCGGCCACCCATGCTGGAGTTTGCCAAGCTGGTGTTGCGCCAAGCCTGGTATCCCGCTGGAATCGCCTGTCTGATGCTGTGGGGCGGCTACCTGACGGTATTTGCCCCTCTGGCAGCCCATCAGGGCCAGGGGCTGATTCGGCAGATGTTGGGCGGAGCAGTGGCCCTGGTGGTGCTGGCGATGTTGTCTCTATTTGGCGTGTCAGCGCTCTATGCCATTGCCTTTCTGTGGTAAGAACCCCAGCTACTTCTATTCTGATGAAAAGTCCGGTGCAGAACGCGACGTTCTGCACCGGACTTTTGCTATCTTCATGTTTTGTATTGGTAACATTTCCTGCGCGATAGAAACCGATAGGGCGGAAGGAGAAGAAAAGAGAGAATATTTTTAGGAAAAATATAAAATTGTATAATAAAACCAATTGAGCAAAGTTGCCTGTGGGTATCCAGAGGGCTGGATTATATTTCTTTTTGGAAACAATCAAAGGGACATAACACGTGATGTACCGGAAATTGAGTGAAATCTACAAAATTGTATTGTTGGCTCCTCACAAATCTGTAAAAAATGTGCACTTTTCGTTGACTACAAATTTAGGAAGTTGTATGATGAAATCAATCTTATCACATAGGAGGGGCATATGAAAAAGCAAGTTCTATCATTGTTGCTGGCGGCAGGCATGCTGTCCAGCTACGTGGCAGTTCCTGGCATGGTGCAGGCCAAAGCGGCTTCGCCAGAGGACAGCCTCGTGGCCAATTACCAGTTCAATGGTAACTGGCAAGATTCCGTCCATCCCGGCACCGTGGGTACTGGAGAAGGCTCCAGCCAGCCCACCCTCGTCACCGACGATACCCGGGGCGAGGTGATGAAGTCGGGCAGCGGGAAGAGCTGGGTCAAGACTGACAACCCGCTGTACGGCGAAGACCTGTCCGGCGGCTTCACGGTGAGCGCATGGATTGATGCCAATGCCGTGGACACCTGGCTGGGCATTTGGAGCTTCTCGTCTGGCACGGGCAATAGCGACGGCTTCTATGGCATGTCCAGCAACGGCAGCATCTACTTCAACGACAATCCCGGCGCCGCCACCTATCAGGACATGAAGGAGTTTGGCGGTACCGTCACCAAGGACGGCGGCTGGGAGCATGTCACCGTGGTGATGGACAACCAGCAGATTCGCATGTATAAGGATGGGGCCCTGGTTAAGGAGCTGACTCCCTCCACCCAGGGCGTCAACCCGGGGAAGGGTACCGACTACATGCTGGACTTCGTCTCCACCACCCAGTTTATCTATCTGGGCACCGCCAGCCCCCACTACTGGAACTCTGGGGACTTTAAGATGGACGACTTCAAGGTCTATTCCAAGGCCCTCAGCGAGGACGAGGTGCGCACCGAGTACCTGTCCGACGAGACCGCGGCCACTGCCATTGTGGCTGAGGATAAGGCTGCTCTGACCGTGGCTGACATGGCCAGCATGGACCTGACCCTGCCCACCGTGGGCAGCAGCGGCTACACCACTATCTCCTGGGTCTCCAGCAATCCCGATGTCATCGCCCCCGATGGCACTGTGGTACGCCCGGAGGAAGACACCCAGGTGACCCTCACCGCCACCATCTCCCTGGGTCAGGTGTCTGACACCAAGGAGTTTACCGTGACGGTGCCCAAGCAGGACCCCAATGGCGACCTGGCCATTTATCGGGACCAGCTGACCCTGGGCGCTGGCTACATTGCCGGAGACCTGGAGCTGCCCAACTCCATCGGAGCTGCCTCCATCACCTGGACCTCCAGCGATGAGGAGTTTGTCACGTCTGAGGGCAACGTGACCCGCCCCCAGAACGGCAACGCCGCTGTAATCCTCACCGCCACCCTGAGCCTGGATGGGGCCGACGATGTGACCAAGGACATCAAGCTGGTGGTGCTGGAGCAGGGCGCGGACATCGCCTCCTATGTGAGCAATGACCCAGATCTGTCCACCGATGGCCTGCGTGGCCAGACCGGCGGCATGAAGATCGCCCAGGAGGAGGCAGACGGCACCTTCACCGCTCTGCACAAGGACCAGCCCATCATGTACACCACCCTGGGGGCCAAGGCCTATGTGTCTCCCGTGCTGCTGCGCAAGGCAGATGGAGACCGCTTGGCCATGATCGCCGGGGATGGCGGCAACAACTCCACCATCCTGGTGTACGACTTGGACGACCTCATCGACTACACCAACGAGCGCACGGTGTCCCTGCCCGGCGTGTCCAGCATCGCCAAGCTGGCGTGCGTGTACGATTTGACCGCAGAGGAATACCTTTTGTATGTAGGGGATAAGGCCGGGACGGTGTACCAGTACACCTCCAAGGATTTGTCTGTGTTTGAAAAGGCCGAGAGTACAAATTATACCTTCGCTAGCCTGTCTGGTGTGCCTTCTGACGCTGTGTGGGCCACCTCTATCCCCCTGACCCAGGCGGAGTATGACAAGCTCACTGCCAAGTACTCCAACCCCTACAACACCTCCATCACCCCGGTGACCCAGGAGGTGACCGTGGAGGAGAACGGCGATGCCCAGCAGGCTCTGGATGAGGCTGTGGGTGAGCTGATCGCCCAGTACTCCAACGGGGAAGAGCGCACCTACGATGTGCGCTGGAACACCTCCGATCTGGACAAGGTGGACACCAGCCGTCCCGGCGTGGAGTACACCATCCGGGGCACCATCGGTGGCAGTGCCTACTACACCGATGCCCAGGACCCCCTCATTGAGGAGCGGGCAGACCCCAGCATTACCTACGACGAGGAGCGGGACCTGTACTACTTCACCGCCTCCTATCCCGTCAACGGCAAGGACGGGGCGGACGGCTATGACCGCCTGGTCATCCGTGTGGCCGATACCATCGAGGGTCTGGCCGACGCCCAGGAGTATGTGATCTGGGACGAGAGTGAGAGCCAGGGCTTTGGTCAGTTCATCTGGGCTCCCGAGCTGCACAAGATCGGCGACTCCTGGTACTTCCTGAGCACCGCCGCCCGGGTGGAGAGCGGGTACAGCTTCGATCTGCGCCCCTTCCTGCTCAAGTGCAACAACGCCGATGACATCACCAACCCCGACAGCTGGGGCGAGCCGCAGCGCATCAACCTCAAGGCCGGGGATACCACCGCCCTCAACGCCATGTCTCTGGACATGACTTACTTTGAGGTGGGGGACAAGGCCTACTACGCCTGGGCCGACTTTACCCGCAATGCGGACAACCCCAACGGCGTGTCCAGCATCTACATCGCCAGCGTGGACCCTGCAAACCCCACCCAGCTGACCAGCAACTGCTCGGTGATCTCGGTGCCGGAGTACTACTGGGAGCTCCAGCGCTACACCGTCAATGAGGGGCCCTCTGTGCTCCAGAACAATGGCAAGGTGTACATGGCCTTCTCCGCCTCCGGCACCGGCGCGGAGTACTGCATCGGCCTGCTCACCGCCGATGCCTCCAGCGACCTGCTGAACCCCGACTCCTGGACCAAGACCCCCTATCCCATCATGACCAGCGGCGACTTCAACGACGAGCTGTGCGGCCCTGGCCACAACTCCTTTACCGTGGATGAGGACGGCAACCCCGTCATCGTCTACCACGCCCGCAACGCCGCCGAGCACGCCAACCACAGCGGTGATCCCCTGTACGACGCCTGCCGCCACGCCTACGTCAAGCCCGTGTTCTTTGACTCGGAGGGCGTGCCTGTGCTGAACATGTCCGATGACGAGTTTGTGAAGGGCGGCTCTGAGATCACCGTGACCCTGAAGGTGGCCGGTGAGGCCCAGGAGGCCCAGCCCGTACTGGAGTACAACTTTGACGAGGACTGCAACGGCCAGACCGCCAAGGACAGCGTGGGCGACAACGACGCCACCCTGGAGGGCGGCGCTGTGTACGCCCAGGACCCCGACTACGGCCAGGTGCTCTACTTGGACGGCGACAGCAGCGACGGCTGGGGCGGCAATGACAGCTATCTGGCCTTCCCCGAGGGCTTCTTCGACGGCATGGACAGCGTCACCATCTCCATGGACGTCAAGGAAGTGACCCGCTGGGGCAACTTCTTCACCTTTACCATTGGTCAGGACAACCAGAAGTATTTGTTCCTGAAGACCATGCCCACCAACCTGAAGCTGGCCATTACCACCGGCAGCTATAGCACCGAGCAGATTGCCTCCTGGAGCGGCGCCTATCCCGACAACAGCCGCACTTGGGTGAACCTCAAGCTGGTGGTGACCCGAGACAGCATCAGCATCTACCGGGACGGGGAACTGGTGGCGGAGAAGCAGAACACCGGCATCAGCATCTCCGATCTGGGCGACAACCTGAAGGCCTATCTGGGCAAGTCCTTCTACGGGGAGGACCTGTACTTCCGCGGCTACTTCGACAACGTGAAGGTATTCGACTATGCCATGTCTGAGTGGGAGGTCAAGACCTCTTACCAGCAGGACGAGGCGGATCGTCTGGCCATGCTGGAGGACGTGCAGCGGGTGGCCGAGACCTTTACCATCCCCAACGCCGACGACATCCGGGGCAACATCACCCTGCCCCAGGAGCAGGACGGCGTGAGCATCTCCTGGACTTCCTCCAACGAGGACGTCATCAGCACCGCTGTGGTGGAGCATGAGAACTACGACGCCACCCCCGCTGGTGTGGTCACCCGTGGCGAGGAGGACCAGACCGTCACCCTCACCGCTGTCTTCTCCAAAGAGGGCCAGACTTCCGTGACCAAGACCTATGACGTGGTGGTCAAGGCCAAGGCGGAAGAGGTCACCGAGGACGACTATGTGGGCTACCTGTTTGTCCACTTCACTGGTAATGAGGCCTCTGCCTCCCACGAGCAGACCTACTTCTCCATCAGTGAGGACGGCCTGAACTGGACCGACTTGAACAACAACCAGGCGGTGCTCACCAGCAACATCGGTGAGAGCGGCCTGCGGGACCACTTCATCGCCCGCGCACCCGAGGGCGACAAGTACTACATGATCGCCACCGACCTGAGCATCTACCACAACGGCGGCAACTGGCCCGGCGCTGGCGGCAGCGGCAGCCACGGCATTGTGGTGTGGGAGTCCACCGACCTGGTGAACTGGAGCGAGCCCTGGATTGCCGAGATCGCCCCCGAGAACGCCGGATGCACCTGGGCCCCGGAGTTCATCTACGATGACACTACCGGTGAGTATGTGGTGTACTGGTCCGCCACCTCCATTGAGCTGGACGAGGAGGGCAACATCGCCCAGGAGTATGAGAATCACGCCATCTACTACAGCAAGACCCGTGATTTCCGCACCTTCACCGATCCCGTGCTCTACCACGCCGGTGGCACCGATGCCAACGGCAAGCGCATCAAGGTCATCGACTCCACCATGATCGAGGACGATGGCAAGTACTACCGCTACACCAAGAACGAGAGCCGGGGCATCATCGAGATTGACGTGGCCGACTCCGTGCTGGGCACCTTCACTCCCATTGAGTCTGTGGACCTGAGCACCAACCTGCCCGCCGCTCAGGGCGCTGTGGAAGGCCCCATCATCTTCAAGCTCAACGAGAAGAGCGCAGAGGGTGAGGACCAGTGGTGCCTGATGGTGGACCGCTTCGCCAGAGGCCAGGGCTACTATCCTCTGATTACCACCGATCTGTCCTCCGGTGAGTTTACCATGCTGGACGACAGCCAGTACTCCATGCCCAGCAAGTACCGCCACGGCTACGTGATGCCGCTTACCGCCAAGGAGTATGACGCCCTGCAGCGCGCTTACGGCTCCGAGGACTATGTGAGCACCTATCTGCTGGAGCAGACCCTTGAGGCCGCCAAGGGCATCGACATGGACGCCCTGACTCAGGATAGTGCCCAGGCTCTGAGTCAGGCCATCGCCGCCGCCGAGGAGGCTCTGGCCACCGTTCAGACCACCCAGGAGGCGGACGCCGCTGCCCAGGCCCTGCAAGAGGTCATGGACAACCTGACCTATCAGGAGGACGTGGTGCTGGAGTCCATCCAGGTCACCGCTCCCAACAAGACCGAGTACACCCAGGGCGAGGAGCTGGACCTCACTGGTATGACCGTCACCGCCACCTACAGCAACGGCACCACCCAGGATGTCACCGCTCAGGCCAGCGTCACTGGGTACGACAAGGACCAGGTGGGGGCTCAGACCATCACCGTCACCTACACCGAGGACACCATCACCGTCACCGACACCTTTGTAGTCACCGTGACAGAGGTGGAGGAGCCCAGCAATGTGGACAAGAGCCTGCTGGAGAAGACCATCGCCTATGCGGAGAAGCTGGACACTACCGGGGTCACCGACTCTGCCGTGGCCGCCTTCCAGAAGGCGCTGGCCGAGGCAAAGGCCGTGATGGCCGACACCGATGCCACCCAGGAGCAGGTGAACGCCGCTTGGGACGACCTGCTGGAGGGCATCTGGGGTCTGGGCCTCACCCAGGGCGACAAGACCCTGCTGGAGCAGCTTATCACCAAGGCCGACGGCATGATGGCTGAGGCCGACAAGTATGTGGAGACCAACTGGAAGCAGCTGGTGGACGCTCTGGAGGCCGCCAAGAAGGTTATGGAAGATGGGGACGCCATGGACGAGGACATCCAGCCTGTGGCTGAGGCCCTGCTGAATGCCATCCTGGCCCAGCGCTTCAAGGCGGACAAGTCCATCCTGGAAGGCCTCATCGTCCAGGCCGAGGGCATGGACCTGACCGGATACACCGCCGAGTCTGTGGCCACCTTCCGCACGGCCTTGGTCAATGCCCAGGCTGTGATGGCGGATGCCACCCTGTCTGAGGACGACCAGAAGACTGTGGACGAGGCCGTGGCCGTTCTCACCGCTGCCATGAACGGCCTCACCGCCGAGGGCGAGACTCAGCCCTCGGACAAGCCCGAGACCACCGACAAGCCCCAGGCTACCCAGAAGCCCGACTCGGAGGGCGGAAGCGTTCAGACTGGGGACCAGGCCAATGTGGTGCTGCCCGCAGCGGTGGCCCTGCTGGCTCTGGTAGGACTGATGTTTGTTGTCAGCTTCGGAACAAAGAAACGGGGGTAAGAACAGCGTATGAAACAAAAACGGTTTGTGGCAGCCGCCACGGCAATGCTTATGTGCATTGCCGTGGGCGGCTACGCCGCCGTGGCAGGGCAGGAGACCCAGCCCCAGGTGAAAGTCCTGGATAAGAGTGTATCCGGCAATCCCATGCTGGGCTTTGATGAAAATGGCGACGTGCTGTACGGCGGCGACCCCTCCATTTTGGTGGACGGCGACACCGTATACTGCTACGTAGGCCACGACACCTCCACCGGTGAGTACTATCACATGCCGGACTGGCGGTGCTACTCCTCCACTGATATGGAGAACTGGACCTATGAGGGAGAGATCCTCAACGCTGCTGACATTGCTTGGGCGGCGGATGACGTGTCCGCCTGGGCCTCTCAGGTGGCCAAGGGCAGCGACGGCAAGTATTATCTGTACTACTGCACCGAGGCGGACCGGGCCAATGGCGGCGGTAAGTCCATCGGCGTGGCGGTGGCCGACCAGGCCACAGGTCCCTTTGTGGACATCGGCCACCCCCTGGTGCGCAACATCGACACCCCCAACGGCCCCCACACCTGGGAGGACATCGACCCCACCATCTGGATCGAGATGGATGAGAACGGGGTGGAGCACCGGTATCTGGGTTGGGGCAACAACCGCGTCTTCGTCTGTGAGCTCAACGAGAATATGATCTCCATCCTGGACCGGGACGGCGACCCCGACCACCTCTCGGTGGGCTACTACTCGGAGGACGGCACCCCCAACGACATTGTCATCGGCAAGATGAACGGCATCGAGATCTTCAACGACCAGGACAAGTTTGAGGGCCACAGCTACACCGAGGCCCCTTACTACTACCGGCAGCAGGACGAAAACGGCAACTATTTTGGCCCCTACTACATGTTCTTTGCCACCGACTGGCGGGAGCAGATGGCCTATGCCACCACCGATGACATTATGACCAACGAGTGGGAGTTTGGCGGCATCCTCATGGAGCCCTCTGCCACGGGCAACACCAACCACATGGCAGTCTTTGACTTCCAGGGTCAGACCTACTTTGTCTACCACGACGGCAGCCTGCCCCACGGCAGCGGCTTCCGCCGGGTGGCCTGTGTGGAGAAAATGGAGATCAATGCCGATGGCACCATCGACCCCATCGCCAAGACCGCTGTGGGCCTCACCGGTACGGTGAGCACCATCACCGACTACACCGGGGCCTATGTGGCCAACGAGCCCTTTGAAAACTCCCTGTCCGACTCCTTCTACCCCATCACCGACTGGAGCACCGCCAGCCTCACCGCCCGGGGCAGCAAGGACATTCTGGTGGACTTCTTCCAGACCGGCACCGAGAAGGAGTGGGAAATCAATCCCGGTAAGGCGGACAAGAGCGTGGAGGAGTACGTCTCCATTGAGTCCAACAACAAGCCGGGCTTGTACATCACCGCCGGGGACAGCTCCGGGGACACCATCCCCGTGGTGCTGGCCCAGGACGCCGGTGGCACCCAGGACGAGGCTCTGCGCATGACCTTCCGCACCCTGGAGGGTTTTGCCGGAAAGGGCGTGAGCTTTGAGAGCGTGAAGTACCCCGGCTACTACCTGGTCAGCCGGGACGGCGATCTGCTGCTGGCCCAGGACGTGGAGGACGAGGAAGCCACCTTCTTTGTCTCCACCGAGGACACCGCCGTCATCAGCCAGCCCGCCGATGTGCAGAAGACCACCCGGATGTACACGGTGGGGGAGACTCTGAACACCGACGACATCCGCATTCTGCTCCAAACGGGGGACGGCCAGTATGTGACGGTGGACCACTACACCACCAATGCCTCTGAGGTGGACATGAGCACCACAGGCAAGAAGGAACTGCGGGTCACCTACCAGTACGCAGGCAAGCAATATGAGGCCTCCATCACCATCACCGTGGTGGACCAGGACTACCGCTGAGAGGAGGAAGACAGGGATATGAAACACAACAAATTCATCTCTGCCCTGTTGGCCGGGGCCATGGTGTTCACCAGCACCTCGTTGCCGGGTTACCTCCAGGCCAGCGCCCAGGGCGTGGCTCTGGAGGACGGACTGGTGGCCGCCTATTCCTTTGACGGCGAAACCCTCGCCGACGAAAAGGGGGGCAGCGGTGCCTCCGCCATCGTGACGGGGCTCAATGCCTACAGCGGCGCCCCCGTCTATGAAGCGGGTAAGGAGGGCAAGGCCCTCCGGCTGGGGGACTACGGCTTGAAGCTGAACCGGGAGGACCTGGGGGACAACTTCACCGTGTCCCTGTGGCTGAACTGGGACGGCTCGGTGGTGTATAACCAGAGCGTCCTCTTCCTGGGCTATCATAACCCGGAGAAGTGGCTGGCCGTGGGCGGAACGGAACACGACGGCCTCACCAACAGCCGCTTCTGGGCCAACGGCAACGGCTATTCCTGGACTTCGTTGGGTAACGCCGACCTCAGCGGGGGCTGGCACCAGTTGACCCTGGTGGGCTCCTCCAGTGGCGTGGCTGCCTACCTGGATGGTGAACTGTGCGGGGCTGGAGAGACCAACAACGGCCCCCTCACTGGGGCAGACCAGGACATCTATGTGGGCGTCAACAACTGGGACGAGGAGTTCACCGGATTGGTGGACGAGGTGAAGGTGTACGACCGCACCCTCAGTGAGGCGGAAATCTACCGTCTCTATGACAGTGAGACCTCCACCGAAGCCCTGTTGGACCAGACGGGCATCACCGCCACCTCCAGCTTGAGCATGGTGGTGGGGCGCACCCAGTCCATTGAGGTCTCCATGCACCCGGTGGTGGCGGCAGCTGCCCCCACCGTCACCTATGAGACCAGCGACGACACCGTGGCCCAGGTTTCCCAGGACGGTGTGGTCACTGCTGTGGCCTCCGGCGCCGCCGTGATCACCACTACCGTGACCCTGGGGTCTGTGTCCAAGACTGCCCAGACCACCGTGACCGTGGGCGGCACCCTGGATGACCGCCTGGTGGCCTCCTTCGACTTTGAGAACACCCTGGACAACGGGGTGGAGGGCGGCACTGATGCCCAAGCCCTGGGGTACAAGCTGGGCAGCTACACTGGAGAAGTGGTCTATGAACAGGGGCGGGACGGCCAGGCGGTCCGCCTGGGCGATTACGGGCTGAAGCTCAACCAGCAGGACGTGGGGGACGAGTACACCGTGTCCTTCTGGGTGAAGAACAACTCCGCGCTGGCGGAAAACCAGGTGCTGCTCCTTCTGGGCTATCATGACCCGGAGAACTGGATGGCTCTGTCCGGCGGCCAGAGCAACACCTCCAAGCTGAAGTTCTGGGGCAATGGCGGTGGATTTAGCTGGACCACGCTGGCCAACACCTCCGTGCCCGCCGACACCTGGCACCAGATCACCATCACCGGCACCCAGGGCCAGGCCACCCTGTATCGGGACGGCGTGAGCCTGGGTACCGTCCAGAGCAACAACCCCCTGTCTGGATCCAATGCGGACATCTACCTGGGCGTGAACAACTGGGATGCCCTGTTTGACGGCCTGGTGGATGAGGTCCGGGTGTACAACATCGCCCTGTCCCAGGAGGAAGTGCAGGAGCAGGCCCTGGATGAGTTCCAGGACATGTTCCAGCAGAGCGTGGAGGGGACCCTTGAGGCCGCCCAGCTGCTGGGGGACAACGACAGCGCCCAGGATGTGCGCTATGACCTGACCCTGCCCCAGACCGCCGGAGGCATGGATGTGACCTGGACCAGCAGCAACCCTGATGTCATTGCCACGGACGGCTCTGTGACCAGCCCGGAGACGGACACCGACGTGTCCCTCACAGCAGTGTTCCAGAACGGCCTGCTGCGCTATGAGGTGAGCTTTGACTTCACCGTCACCGCCTTTGACCGCTCCCAGCTGGACACTCTGCTGGAGCAGGCACGTGCGGTGGACACCACGCTGCTCACCCCGGAGAGCGCTCAGCGTCTGGCCCAGGCTGTTGAGGCTGCGGAGAACGCAGAGAACACCTTTGCAGCGGTGGACCAGGCTGCCCAGACCCTGCGCTTTACTCTGGACCACCTCTATTATCGGGATGAGGCGGTAAACCCCTTCGCCTTCATCCAGGAGGCGGAGGCCCAGGTGGAGCTGGAGGCAGGGGGGACCGCCCAGGTGTTCACCCTTCCCGACAGCGTCAAGGACTATGTCACCGTGACCTACACCACCGAGAATGAGAACGTGGCCACCTACCAGGACGGCGTGGTGACTGCAGCGGGCGCTGGAAAGACCATTATCACCGCCACCGTCACCGCCAAGTATGACGGCTTCCAGATGGCGTATTCCACTGCCGTGGAGGTGCTGGGCCAGCCGGAACCCACCCCCGAGCCCAGCGATGTGGACAAGACCCTGCTGGAGAAGACCATCGCCTACGCTGAGACTCTGTCCACCGACGGTGTCACCGACTCCGCCGTGGCCGCCTTCCAGAAGGCGCTGGCCCAGGCCAAGGCCGTGATGGCTGACACCGATGCCACCCAGGAGCAGGTGAACGCCGCTTGGGACAACCTGCTGGAGGGCATCTGGGGTCTGGGTCTTACCCAGGGCGACAAGACCCTGCTGGAGCAGCTCATCACCAAGGCCGATGACATGATGGCCGATGCTGACAAGTATGTGGAGACTTACTGGCAGCAGCTGGTGGACGCTCTGACCGCTGCCAAGGACGTGGCCGCCGACGGGGATGCCATGGATGAGGACGTCCAGCCTGTGGCGGAGGCCCTGCTGAATGCCATCCTGGCCCAGCGATTCAAGGCGGACAAGTCCATTCTGGAAGACCTCATTGGCCAGGCTGAGGGCATGGACCTCTCCGGCTACACCGCCGAGTCGGTCGCCACCTTCCGCACCGCTCTGGCCACTGCCCAGGCTGTGATGGCGGATGCCACCCTGTCTGAGGACGACCAGGACAAGGTGGACGAGGCTGTGGCCGCTCTCACCGCTGCTATGAACGGCCTCACCGCCGAGGGCGAGACTCAGCCCTCGGACCAGCCCGAGAGCTCTCAGAACCCTGAGACCACCGACAAGCCCCAGGCCACTGAGAAGCCGGAGAACGTGCCTCAGACGGGCGACTCCGCCCAGCTGATGGGGTATGTGGCCGCTCTGGCCACTGCTGTGATGGTGCTGGGCGCTGTCACCGTGGTGCGTCGCCGCCGCCGCAACTGAATCTATTCAGGCTGAGAAATCAGCCAAAATAAGATGAGAGGATGCGCCGCAAACCCGACAGGTTTGCGGCGCATCTCTTTTTGTCTCATGCGTCCGGTTGAGCCGGGAGGAAACTTACCCTTCATGGATGGGGGCGGGTGTGCTATAATCAAACGGTATCGGTGTGTGGAACCCTTGCGAGAAAGAGAGGAACAAGATGAACGAGAGTAAGCGCCCCCTGTGGCTATTTTTTACCTATCTCAGACAGGGAAAAGGACACCTGGCCCTGTATCTCCTGTTGGCGCCCCTCAACGCTCTGGTGGAGATCGGCTTGGCGGCGGCTATGGCCTCTGCTGTGGACTATGCCATGTCCGGCCAAGTGCAGGACATGGGGCGGTATGTGGGCCTTTACGCCCTCTATGTGCTGCTGGGCTTCGGGGTGGGCTACGGCGTGAAACGGGCCCGGATTTTGCTGTTGGGCCGGGTGATTGCCGCCTTGAAGCAGGACGTCTATGAGCATGTGATGTACCTGCCCTATCCCAAGTTTCGGGAGAACAATTCCGCGGAGTACCTGGCGGAGCTGACCAGCAACATGGAGATCGTCCGGGAGTCCTATTTCACCGCTCTGTTGCGCCTCTATCCCGAGGTGTTAAAGTTTGTGGTGGCCACCGTGGCCATGATATGGCTGAGCCCCTGGCTGGGGATGTACGTCCTGCTGCTGGCGGGATTGCAGATGGTGGTACCCGTCATTTTCTCCAAGAAGATCACGGAGAAGGGGCGTTATTACGCTCAGTGCAACGAGGGGTATATGGTCACCGCTAAAGAGGACCTGTTGTCCTATGAGACCTCCACCCTGTATCAGATTTTGGGATTTCTCACCGGGCGGCACCGGAAGAAGAGCGTGGAAACCGAGCGGGCCCGCAGCGACTCCAAACTGATCAACGCCATGTCCTATGAGGTGTCCTTTGCCATCGGCAACGTGATGTACCTGGGCATCTATGTCATCGGTGCCTTTCTCACCCTCACCGGACACCTGGGTGTGCCTGCCATCATTGCCGCTGCCCAGCTGATGGTGTACATTGCCTCTCCGCTGACCACCATCAGCGGGGACATTGCCGAGCTGAAATCGGCCCTGAAGGTGGTGGGGCATTATGTGCAGCTGGTGACAGGGCCTCAGCGTCCCCAAGGGGGTGTCCAACCCGGCCCCTTTGCCCACAGCCTGTCCCTGGACCACGTCACCTTCTCCTATGGGGATCGCACGCTGCTCAGCGGCCAGAGCTACGCCTTTGAAAAGGGGAAGAAGTACATCATCCACGGGGAGTCTGGCTGCGGAAAATCCACCCTGCTGAAACTCTTGCAGCGGCTGCTGCCGCCCCAGGCCGGGGCTGTGACCCTGGACGGGGTGGAGGTGGAGCAGGTAGACCGGACAGCCTATGCCGCCAAACTGTGCTGTATTCCCCAAGAGCCATTCCTCTTTGATGACACCATCCTGGAAAACGTGCGGCTCTACCGGGATTACACCCAGGAGCAGGTGATGGAGGCTTTGGACAAAGCGGGGCTTGCCCAAATGGTGGCCCGGCTGCCCCAGGGGGTCCACACCCACATCGGGGAGAACGCCTCCTTCCTCTCCGGCGGAGAAAAGCAGCGGCTGGCCATTGCCCGGGCCCTGCTCTCCAACCCGGAGATTTTGCTGGTGGACGAGGGCACCTCCCACTTGGACCCGGCCACCGCCCAGGAGATTGAGACACTGATTTTCTCCATCCCTCACCTGACGGTGATTGCCGTGTCCCATATCCTCCACCCCTCCACGGTGGAGATGGCCCACAAGATGCTCCATCTCCACGGGGGCATGCTGGAGGAAGAACCCATACCATGAAAGAAGGGAACATCCATGAGAATTTTAATGCTGGGAAACAGCTTTACCTTTTTTAACGATATGCCGGACATGCTGGCTGAGCTCACTGGGGCGGAGGTGGTAGCCCACACCCGAGGTGGGGCGCGCCTGTCCGAGCAGCTCAACCCCAACACCCGGATGGGGGCCGCCACCCAGGCGGTGCTGCGGGAGGAGAAATGGGACTATGTGGTACTCCAGGAGATGAGCAACGGCCCCATCACCAGTCCGGCGTCCTTTTTCAGCAGCGTCACCCGCCTGTGTGAGCAGATTCGGGCCAATGGAGCGGTACCGGTGCTCTACGCCACCTGGGCCTATCAACGGGGCGGGGCGAAGCTCCGGGCCTTTGGCATGGACTACGACCAGATGTACCAGCAGCTCCACCAGGCCTACGCCCAGGCGGCCCAGGACACCGGGGCGTTGATGGCGGATGTGGGTACCCGGTTTTACCAGCTGGCGGACCAACAGAAGCTGTACGCCCAGGACAGCTACCACCCCAGTGAGGCGGGCTCCCGCCTGGCCGCCCAGGTGCTGGCCCACACCATCCAGCGGGGGACCGAAGACGTATGAAATTCATCCATTTGTCCGACTTGCACCTGGGAAAGCGGGTCAACGAGTATTCCATGCTGGAGGACCAACAGTATATTTTAAGAGAAATTATACGCATTGTAGAGGATGAGCAGCCCCAGGGGGTGCTCATAGCCGGGGACGTGTACGACAAGTCGGTACCCACAGCGGAGGCAGTGGCCCTGCTGGATGACTTCCTGGTCCAGCTGTCCCGGCGGGGGCTCCAGGTCTATCTCATCAGTGGAAACCATGACTCCCCGGAGCGCATGGCCTTTGGCGGGCGGCTGATGGAGCAAAGCGGCATCCACATCGCCCCGGTGTACAACGGCACGGCGGCGGTGTATACCCTCGCCGATGAGTATGGCCCGGTGCACATCCATCTGCTCCCCTTTGTCAAGCCCGCCCATGTGTGGCGATACTTCCCGGACCAGGAGATCGCCAGCTACACCGACGCGGTCACCACCGCCATCCAGGCCATGGAGGTGGACCGGGGGCAGCGGAACATCCTGGTGACCCACCAGTTTGTCACCGGGGCCACCCGGTGCGACTCGGAAGAGGTGTCGGTGGGAGGTACCGACCAGGTGGACGTGTCCGCCTTTGAGCCCTTCGACTATGTGGCTTTGGGCCATCTCCACGGGCCCCAGACGGTGGGGCGGGAGACGGTGCGCTACTGTGGTACCCCTCTGAAATACTCCTTTTCCGAGGCGGGACACCACAAGTCTGTGACCGTGGTGGAGCTGGGGGAGAAGGGAAATGTGGCGGTGCGCACCGTGCCCCTCACCCCGCTGCGGGACCTGGTGGAGTTGCGGGGCAGTTATGAGCAGCTCACCCTCCGGGACTTCTACCAGGGCACCCGCTATCCCCAGGACTATGTCCATATCACCCTCACCGACGAGGAGGACATCCCCGACGGAATGGCCAAGCTGCGGATCATATATCCCCACTTGATGAAGCTGGACTATGACAATTGCCGCACCCGGGCAGAGCATTCCATTGAGATGGAGGAAGACCAGGAGAAGAAGTCCCCGCTGGAACTGCTGGACCAGTTTTACGCCCTGCAAAATGGGCAGCCCATGGGGGAGGAGCAGAGGGCCTTTGCCCAGCAATTGATGGAATCCATTTGGGAGGGTGAGCGATGAGACCACTACACTTGACCTTGTCCGCCTTCGGCCCTTATGCCGGGCAGGTGGAAATTCCCCTGGAACAGCTGGGAGAGCGGGGGCTGTACCTCATCACCGGAGACACCGGGGCGGGGAAGACCACCCTCTTTGATGCCATCACCTATGCGTTGTATGGGGAGCCCAGCGGGGACAACCGGGACCCCTCCATGTTCCGCTCCAAGTACGCCCAGCCGGACACCCCCACCTGGGTGGAGCTGGTATTCTCCTACAGCGGGCAGACCTACACCGTCCGGCGCTCCCCGGAGTATGAGCGCCCCGCCAAGCGAGGGGGCGGCACCACCCTCCAGCGGGCGGAGGCGGAGCTGCACTTTCCCGACGGCCGCCTGGTCACCAAGACCCGGGAGGTCACCGGGGAGATCGTGAACATCATCGGACTGGACCGCAGCCAGTTTGCCCAGATTGCCATGATCGCTCAGGGGGACTTTCTCAAGCTGCTGCTGGCGGATACCCGCAGCAGACAGGAGATTTTTCGCAAGCTCTTCCCCACCCGAGGGTACATGGTGTTCCAGGAGAAGGTGAAAAGTGAGAGCGGCGCATTACAGAGGGAGTGCGAGGCGGCCCGAGCCAGTGTCAAACAGTACATCGACGGGGTGCTCTGCCCCCAGGAGGACCCGATGTACCCCCAGTGGGAGCGGGCCTGGGCGGGAGAGCTGCCCATCCAGGAGACGGTGGAACTTCTGGAGGCCCTCTTGGAGCAGGACCGGGAGCGGGACACCCAGTGCAGCGAGGAACTGGAACAGTTGGACGGAGAGTGGAAGGCTGTCACTGCTCTGCTGGCCAAGGCGGAGGAGCTGGAAAAGACCCAAAGTCAGCTGGAGGAGGCGCAAGTCCGGCGGGAGACCTGCGCCGCCCAGTGGGAGGCGGCGCAGCAGCAGCTGGAGGCCCAGACGGCACAGGCACCACAGTTGGAAGGCCTGCGGGCCCAGTTGGCGGACCTGGAAGCGGAGTTGCCCCGGTATCAGGAGCTGGAGCAGCTGCGCCAGAATCTTACGGCTCAAACCCAGAGCATCCGACAACAGAGCACCCAACTGGAGGAGCAGGAGAACGAGCAGCGGCGGCGGGAAAAGGAGCTGGAACTCTGGCGGCAGGAGCGGGCGGGACTGGAAGAGGCAGGAGCCCAGCGGGAGCGGCTGCTGGGGCAGCAGACCCGGGCCCAGGAACAGAGCCAGCAGCTGGAGGAATTAAGCACCCTGCTGGCAGGGTGCCGTCAGGCCCGTGTGAACTTGGAGGGTGCCCAGAAACGCTATGGTGTGGCCCGGCAGAAGGCCCAGGCGGCTCAAGAGGATTATACTGGGAAAAATCAGGCCTTTTTGGACGAGCAAGCTGGGGTTTTAGCCCAGCAGCTGGCAGAGGGCCAGCCCTGTCCTGTGTGTGGGTCCCTGACCCACCCCGCCCCTGCCCAACTCTCCCAGGGGGCACCCACCGAAGAGGAGTTAAACCGGGCCAAGCAGGCCTGGGAGGCGGCCCAGCAGACCGCCAGCACCTGGAGTGTGGAGGCGGGAAAGGCCCGTACAGCTCTGGAGGAGCGGGAGCAGCGTCTGCGCAGTCAAATGGCCCATGTGCTGCCAGAGCAGGGGGCAGACCAGCTCTTGGACCAGGTGGCCCAATCCATCCAGGAGGCCCAGCGGAAAGCCCAGGAGGCATTGGACCAGGTGAGGGGACAACTGCGCCAGGTGGAGGCTGCCTTGGCGCGCAAGCGACAGCTGGACACCCAAATCCCCCAGCAGGAGCAGCGGCTGGGGGAGCTGGAGCAGGCCATGTCCTCCGCTCGGGAGCAGCTGGCAGGAGCAAACAGCCGCCGAGAAGAGCTGGAGGGGCAGGTTCACACCCTGGAAGGGCAGCTGCGCTATCCCCAGGCTGACCAGGCCCGACAGGAGCAGAGTGACCTGAAAGGGAAGCTCCAGCGGCTGGAGGAGGCTCAAACCCAGGCTCAGCGGCGGGCCAATGCCGCCCAACTGGCCCTGACGGGGGCAGAGGAGGCGGTGAAGCAGCTGACCCACCTGGTGGAGCAGAGCCAGCCGGTGGACTTGGTGGCCCAGCGGGCCCGCAGCCAGGAGCTGACCCTGCGGCGTGCCCAGTTGACTGCTGTTCAGCGGGAGCTCCACACCCGCCTTACTACCAACCGCACCGCCTTGGAGCAAATCCAGGGAAAGACCGCCCAGCTCGCCCAGTTGGAGCAGCGGTATACCTGGGTGCGCACGTTGTCCAACACCGTCAACGGCACCTTGCCGGGGAAGGAGAAAATCGCCCTGGAGACCTATGTGCAGATGACCTTCTTTGACCGCATCCTCCGCCGGGCCAATCTGCGGCTGCTGGTGATGACCGGGGGCCAGTACGAGCTAAAGCGCCGCCGGGAGGCGGCGGGCAGCCGGGGCCAGAGCGGCCTGGAGATGGACGTCATCGACCACTACAACGGCACCGAGCGCAGCGTCAAGTCTCTGTCCGGGGGCGAGTCCTTCCAGGCCTCTTTGGCCCTGGCTCTGGGGCTGTCCGATGAAATCCAGTCCTCCGCAGGGGGTATCCGCCTGGATACCATGTTTGTAGACGAGGGTTTCGGCTCCCTGGACGAGGAATCCCTGAACAAGGCCATGGGGGCGCTGGGAGATTTGGCCCAGGGCAACCGCCTGGTGGGGATCATCTCCCATGTGTCCGAGCTCAAGGAGAAAATCGACAAACAGATCGTGGTGCGCAAGGACCGCACTGGCGGCAGCCGGGTGGAGATTGTGGTGTGACACAGCATTGAAATTTGCCTACAGTTATGGTATGGTAAATACGTTCAATTTTACCACAGGGAAAGAAGGGTACGCATGAAGTGGTTGTATCGAATTATCTGCGCCATCCTCATTGTTGTGATGGCGGTGTCAGGGTATAAGATTTGGAGCATCATGTCGGAGTACAAGGAAGGCGAGGACGCCTACGGAGAGCTGGAGCAGTTTGTGAGCATCCCCAGTGAGCTGCCTGTGCTTCCCTCCGAGTCCGGCGAGGAAGAGAACCCGGATGGCACTCCGGCCCCCCAGGCTACCGAGAATTTGAATCAGTTCCCGGTGGTGGATTTTAATTCCCTGAAGGGGATTAACCCAGACGTGATGGCCTGGATTTACATTCCCGGCACCCATGTCAACTATCCTGTGGTGCAGGGTTCGGACAATGAGTACTACCTCAACCGCCTGTTCACCGGTAAGTGGAACAGTGCGGGCGCCATTTTCATGGACTACCGCAACGAGGCGGACCTCACCGACCCCCATACCATCATCTACGGCCACCAGATGAACAACAAGACCATGTTCAACGACCTGCGCCACTATGCCGACCAGAGCTTCTATGAGGAGCACACGGTGGGCTACCTGATGACCCCCGACCAGACCTATCTGCTGCAATTCTTCTCCGGCTATGTCAGCAGCGTGGACACCAACGCCTGGCAGCTGAACTTCACCGAGGAGGGCAGCTTTACCAGCTGGCTGGAGGATATCCAGGGCCGTTCTGCCTTTACCACCGATGTGCAGCTGCGGGAGGAGGACCGGATTGTCACCCTGTCCACCTGTAGCTCCGCCTTTGAAAATGCTCGTTTTGTCCTGCATGCCCGTTTGGTGCCTGCTGAGGTCAACGGATAACAAATGCCCCGAGAGGCTTCAAGCCTCTCGGGGCATTTTTGTAATTATTGGGCTACCTGGGCCGAGGGGCCGAAGCAGATGCGGCGGATGGGAGGGAGGACCACCTTTTGAACGGGACCCATGACGGTCCCCACGCCCACGGCGCTGACAATGGTGCCCATCTCGATGTTGGTGATGGCGCTGAGTACGGCGGGAATGGAGTTCACTGGCGACATTCCCAAATTGGAGTTGGCCGCGAAGGTGACTCCAAAGGCCATGACAAACAGGCCCAGCACATAAAATAAAATCCGACAGCAAAATTTTCGTCCGTCCATATAATATAAAGTCTCCTTTTTTAGGCAGGAAGGAAACCACGGAAAACCAGATGGTTTTCCGCGGTTTCTCCCAATAAGCCTGTGATTATGATACTTAATTATACGCCTGAGAGGACCTGGAATCAATACATAATTTGCATCATGCAAGATATAGGGTGATTGAAAAATGCGGGGAGATTCCAAAAAGGGGTTGAAATTTCTCAAGGTTATTTGTACAATGTAGGGGATCGCCTGCGAAGAAGCGAGTGCGGGCGAAAAAGAACGGGAAACCGTCAGAGTTTCCCAATCAGAAACGGGGAGGGCGAGAACCATGAAGCAACGATGTGAACTCGTCGGCCCGTGTTTGAACAGATCTGCGCAAAGGCATACCGGCAGAGGGCTCTGACGGTATGCCTTTCCTATGGAATGGAGAGGTGTGGAACATGAGTGGCAGAGGGCGGCGGAGACGGGTGGTCAATTCCACCAGAGTCATCGCCTTATCGTTTGCTGGAGTCATTCTGATGGGAGCACTGTTATTGATGCTCCCCATTTCGTCTCGGTCTGGGGTGAGCTGTGGGCCTATCACGGCCCTGTTCACTGCCACGTCCGCCACCTGTGTGACGGGCCTGATCGTGGTGGACACGCTGACGCAATTTACCTTATTTGGACAAGTTGTCATCTTGGCCCTGATTCAGTTGGGCGGCCTGGGCTTTATGAGTGTGATTTTCCTGTTGGCCAGCCTGGTGAAAAAGCGCATGTCTTTGAGTCAGCGGCTGATGATGGTGTCCGCCTTTAACCTCAACGACATGCATGACGTGGCCCGATTGGTGGGCGGAGCCTTCCGTCTGACCTTCCTGGTGGAGGGCATGGGCGCCATTGTGCTCACGGCGTGTTTCTGGCCCCGCTATGGCCTGGGGGCCATTTGGAAGGGCGTATTCACCGCCGTGTCCGCCTTTTGTAATGCGGGCTTTGACCTGCTGGGCCCGGACGGCTTGGGCAGCCTGTCCACCTATTCCGACAATCCAGTGGTGCTGCTCACAGTGGCCTGCCTGATTGTGTGCGGCGGCCTGGGCTTTTTTGTGTGGAAGGAGATCATACAAAAGAAGTCCTTCCACCGCCTGTCCCTGTACAGCCAGATGGTGATTGTCATCACGGCATCCCTCATCGTGGGAGGCATGCTGTTTTTCCTGCTGGTGGAGCATGACAACCCCGAGACTCTGGGGGGAATGCCCTGGTGGCAGCAGGGGCTCAACGCCCTGTTCCAGTCCATCACCCTGCGTACCGCCGGTTTTTTGAGCATTTCTCAGGGCGGACTGCGAGAGGTGTCCCAGTTTGTGTGTGTCCTCTTCATGCTGGTGGGCGGCTCTGCCGGGTCCACCGCCGGTGGTATTAAGACCGTGACCTTGGGCGTGCTGGTGCTGGCCATGCGGGCCGGGCTCCACGGCCGCAGCGAGGTGACCATCCGGGGCCGCACCATCCCCCTGACCAAGGTGCTCTCCGCCGTGACCTTGGTGCTGGTGGTGTCTGTGATGTTCCTGTTCTCCTCCATCACCATCTCGGTGGTGGACGAGGTGCCTTATCTGTCTGCCGCCTTTGAGACAGCCTCTGCTCTGGGCACGGTGGGTCTGACCACCGGAATCACCCCAACCCTGTCCACCTTCTCCCACCTGCTGTTGGTGGCGATGATGTACTTGGGCCGTGTGGGTGTGCTCTCTCTGTCCGTGGCATTCTTGACCCAGGGCGGGCGGCAGAGCCGCATTAGCTATCCGGAAAGTGACGTTATGATCGGTTAATGGAGGAATTGACGTGAAGAATTTTGCAGTGTTTGGCCTGGGCCGGTTTGGAACGGCGGTGGCCAGAGAGTTGTTCGAAGTAGGCCATGACGTGTTGGCCGTGGACACGGACCGGGATCGGGTGCAGAGTGTAGCCGACCTGGTGACCCACGCCGTGGTGGGCGATGCCCGAGACCCGGCGGTGCTCAATGCCCTGGGGATTGGCGAGTACGACTGTGCCGTAGTGGCTGTGGGTAACGATGTGGGCAGCAGCGCCCTCATTACCATGCGCCTGAAAGAGGCCGGGGTGCCCCGTGTGGTGTGTAAGGCTATGAGCCACGTCCACCAGCGCCTGCTGGAGAAGGTGGGGGCGGACCATGTGGTGTTCCCCGAGCATGAGATGGGCATCAAGGTGGCCCAGGGGCTGGCCCGCTCCAACATCCTCAACTACATCGAACTGTCCGAGGACTACGGCATCGTGGAGGTGGACCTGCCCGCTGCTTGGCAGGGCAAGACCATCCGGGACCTGGACATCCGGGCCAAGTACGCCCTGAACGTCATTGCCGTGCGCCGGGGCCAGGAGGTCAACGTCTCCCCGGGGGCAGACTATGTGCTTTTCCCCAATGACAAGATGATGGTGCTGGGCCGGGACGAGGACATTGCCAAGATATGCGACAAATGAGACATGAAGTGATATCCAGCCGCTCCAACCCCCTGGTCACCCGGCTGCGCAAGCTGGGCAGCAAGCGCAGTGCACGCCGGGAGGAGGGCGTATTCGTGGGGGAGGGGCCCAAGCTGCTCCAGGAGGCGGTGCGCTGGCGCATTCCCCTGGAGACAGTGGTGTACGCCTCCGGGGTCACCCTACCTCAGCTGCCCGACGACGTGCGGATGGTGGAGGTACCGGACTCTCTGCTGGAGGCGGTGGCCCAGACCCAGACCCCCCAGGGAGTGGTGTTTGTCTGCCGCACCCCCGCTCTGGAACTGCCGGAGCAGCTGACGGGGAACCGCTATCTCATTTTGGACGGGTTGCAGGACCCGGGCAACGTGGGCACCATCTGGCGCACTGCTGACGCCTTCGGGGCGGATGGCCTCATTCTGTGCTCCGGCTGTGCCGACCCCTGGAGCCCCAAGACGGTGCGTTCCACTATGGGGGCGGCGTTCCGCCTGCCTGTGTGGGAGTGTACCCTGGAGCAGGCGGCGGCACGGCTCCGGGCGGCGGACATTCCTCTGTACGCCACAGCCCTGCAGGAGGACACCGTGGACGTGCGGCAGGTCTCTCTGACCCGCAGCGGCGTCATCATCGGCAGCGAGGGCCGGGGCGTGTCCGACCTGAGCTTGCAGCTGTGTGAGAAGACGGTGAAAATTCCCATGGTGGAGCGATGCGAATCCCTCAACGCCGCCGTTGCGGCGTCGGTGGTGCTCTGGGAGATGGCCAGAGACCAATTATAAAGGAGAGAGAAGGGGGCGGGGAACGGTGTCCCACTTGAAATACTGGGTGTGGTTGTCCACTCGGCGAGGCCTGGCGGGGGCGACCATGCAGCGGGTGCTGGACCACTTCGGCGGGCCGGAGCGGGTATACTACGCCCATGCCAAGGACGTGGATGAACTCACCGGGCTCAGCGGTCTGGCCCGATCCTCTCTCAAGGACAAGTCCATGAGAGAGGTGGAGCGGATTTTGGACCGCTGCGACCAGCTGGGCATCCGGGTGATGACCCGTCAGGATGCGGTGTATCCCCAGCGCTTGGAGAACATCCCCCAGCCGCCCTTGGTGCTCTACGCCAAGGGACGCCCCATCTCTCTGGACGACCAGGTGGCCATTGCCATGGTGGGCACCCGCAGCTGTACCCCTTACGGGGAGCGGGTGGCGGGAAAGCTGGCCATGGAGCTGACCCACGGCGGCGCTATGGTGGTGTCCGGTATGGCCCAGGGCATTGACGCGGCCTCCATCCGGGGAGCCCTCATGGCCGGAGGCACGGTGGTGAGCGTACTGGCCGGAGGGCTGGACGTTATTTATCCCCGGTACCACCGATTTCTCTACGAGGATGTGGCGGCCTCCGGGCTCCTTCTCTCGGAATATCCCCCAGGGACCGAGCACAAGGGCAGCCACTTCCCAGTGCGCAACCGCATCATCAGCGGTCTGTCTCTGGGCGTTGTGGTGGTGGAGAGTCCCCGGCGGGGCGGCGCTCTCATCACAGCCAGCCACGCCCTGGATCAGAACCGGGACGTATACGCCGTGCCCGGTGCCATCGACGCCCCGGCCAGCGAGGGCACCAACCGCCTCATCCAGGAGGGAGCCGCCAAACTGGTGACCTGTGGGGAGGATATCTTGTGTGAATGGCGGGATCGCTTCCCGGAAAAATTAGGGGTACAGCCCCCTCTGAACCCCCAGGTGGTGGAGCAGAGATTGCAGCAGTTGGAGCAGGTACAACCGGCTCCCGTTTCCCCCAAAACAGCCCCCGCTGCGGAAAAAGAGGTTGACAATCCCGAAAGCATGGAATATATTGACTGGAAGGAGTGCCGGAAAAACCTGACCGATGACGAGCAGGTGGTGCTCCTGGCTCTGCAAGAGGGAGCCAAGGGAGCGGACGGCCTGGTGGAGCACACCCAGCGCTCTGCCAGACAGGTTCTGGCTGCTCTGACCATGTTGCAGCTGCAAGGGTACGTGACCCAGGGAAAGGACAAGCGATTCCGGGCAGCGGTGAAACTGAAAATGGAGTAAGAATCTATGGGAAATACGAATTTGGTGATTGTAGAGTCACCAGCTAAGGCAAAAACCATTGGAAAATATTTGGGACCGGACTATCAGGTGAAGGCGTCCATGGGCCACGTGCGGGACCTGCCCAAGAGCAAGCTGGGCGTGGACGTGACCACCTTCGAGCCGGACTATCAGGATATTAAGGATAAGGAAGAGACCATTTCCGAGCTGAGAAAGGCCGCCAAGGACAGCCAGCGTGTCTATCTGGCCACCGACCCTGACCGAGAGGGAGAGGCCATCTCCTGGCACTTGCAGTCGGTGCTTGGAGTACCCAAGGAGAAGACCTGCCGGGTGACCTTCAACGAGATCACCCGCAAGGTGGTCACCGAGTCCATCGCGTCCCCCCGGGAGATCGACCAGAACCTGGTGGACGCCCAGCAGGCCCGGCGTATTCTGGACCGCATCGTGGGCTATCAGCTCTCCCCCTTGCTGTGGAAGAAGATCCGCCGTGGCCTGTCTGCAGGCCGTGTGCAGTCCGTGGCCACCCGTCTGGTGGTGGAGCGGGAGGAGGAGATTCGCGCCTTCGTGCCCAAGGAGTACTGGTCCATCACCGCCGACCTGGGCCGCATCGCCCCCAACATCGGGGCCTTCCGGGCGGAGTTCTACGGCCGGGACAAGAAGATGGAACTGGGCAACGCCCAGGAGGTGCAGGAGGTCATGGATGCTGTGAAGGCAGACACCTTCACAGTGCGGGCAGTCAAGCGCCAGGACAAAAAGCGTAACCCCGCCCCGCCCTTTATCACCTCCACCTTGCAGCAGGAGGCCTCTCGAAAGCTGAACATGACCCCTCGGCGCACCATGTCCGTGGCCCAGCAGCTGTATGAGGGCGTGGACATCACCGGAGAGGGCACCGTGGGTCTGATTACCTACATGAGAACCGACTCTCTGCGCCTGTCTGAGGAGGCTCTGGCTTCCGCCAAGACCTTCATCGAGGCTCGGTACGGCAAGGACTATTATCCCGAAAAGACCCGCCGCTTCAAGGCCAAGGACTCTGCCCAGGACGCCCACGAGGCCATCCGTCCCTCGGATGTGAACCTCACCCCGGAGCAGTTGAAGAAGGACCTGACCAGCGAGCAGTATCGGCTGTACAAGCTCATCTGGAGCCGGTTTCTGGCCTGCCAGATGGCCCAGGCCGTCTATGACAGCGTGTCCATTGAGGTGGAGAGCGCCGGGTACCAGTTCCGGGCCAGCCACTCTTCCATCAAGTTCTCCGGCTTCACTGCCGTGTATGAGGAGAGCCGGGACGACGAGGACGAGGCGCCTCAGTCCCCGCTGCCCGACTTGAAGGAGGGGGAGGCCCTGCGTCTGGACGACCTGAGCCCCTCTCAGCACTTCACCCAGCCCCCCGCCCGATTCACCGAGGCCACCCTCATCCGGGCTCTGGAGGAGAAGGGCATTGGCCGACCCTCCACCTATGCCCCCACCATCTCCACCATCACCGACCGGGAGTACGTGGTCAAGGAGGGCAAGCACCTGCGGCCCACCCCCTTGGGAGAAGTGGTCACGGGGCTGATGAAGGACAAATTCTCCGACATTGTGGACCCCGCTTTTACCGCCCAGATGGAGGAGCGGCTGGATAAGGTGGAGACCGGCGAGGTAAATTGGAAGCAGGTGCTGTCCGACTTCTACACCGACTTTGACCAGGAGATGAAGAAGGCGGAGAGCGAGCTGGACGGGGAGCGCATCAAGGTCCCCGACGAGGTCTCCGAGGAGATCTGCCCCGAGTGCGGGCGCAACCTGGTGGTGAAGTCCGGACGGTTTGGCCGTTTCCTGGCCTGTCCTGGCTGGCCGGAGTGCAACTTTACCATGCCTCTGGTGGTGGAGATGCCGGGCAAGTGCCCCCTGTGCGGCGGCCGCCTGGTCAAGCGCACCGGAACCAGCAAGAAGACCCACAAGCAGTACACCTACTACTGCTGCGAGCACCTCAACAGCAAGGACGAGAGCCGCCGCTGTGAGTTCCGCACCTGGGACGTGCCTGTGAAGGACTGCTGCCCCGAGTGCGGCCACACCATGTTCAAGAAAGCGGGCCGGGGCTACAAGCGCCCCTTCTGCATCAACGAGAAGTGTCCCAACTTCCTACCGGAAGAGAAGCGGGGCGGCTTCCGCAAGAAGACCGAAGAGGGCGAGGCAGCCCAGCAGGTGGAAGGTCAGGAGCAGGCCGAGGGCGAGACCAAGAAGAAGACCACGGCGAAAAAGACCACCGCCAAGAAGAGCACGGCGAAAAAGACCACCACGAAGAAGACGACCACCAAGAAAACCACGGCCAAAGCCGCCAAAGAAGCGGACGAGGCCTGAGATAAAGGAAGAACTATGAATGTAACCATCATTGGCGCAGGCTTGGCGGGCTGTGAAGCCGCCTGGCAGCTGGCCCAACGGGGGATTGGGGTGACCCTGCACGAGATGAAGCCCCACAAGATGACCCCCGCCCACCACAGCAACGGCTTTGCGGAGCTGGTGTGCTCCAACTCTCTCCGCTCCGACCAGCTGGAGAATGCGGTGGGGCTGCTGAAAGAGGAGCTGCGCCGCTGTGGCTCCCTCATCCTGCGCTGTGCCGACCAGACCCGTGTGGAGGCGGGCGGCGCTCTGGCCGTGGACCGGGAGGCCTTCTCCCAGGCGGTCACCGACGCCGTGCGTAGCCACCCCAACATCACCGTGGTGGAGGGGGAGGTCACCCACATCCCGGAGGGAGAGGTCATCATCGCCAGCGGACCCCTCACTTCGGAAGGGCTGTCGGAGGAGATTGCCAAGCTCTTTCCCAACAGCGGGTATTTGAATTTCTACGATGCCGCCGCTCCCATTGTCACCTTTGAGAGTATCGACATGGACCACGCCTGGTTTGCCTCCCGGTATGACCGGGGCACGGCGGACTACATCAACTGCGCCATGAGCCAGGAGGAGTACCTGGCCTTCTGGAAGGAGCTGTGCCAGGCCGAAGAGGCCCCCGTCCACGGCTTTGAGGACGGCCGGGTGTTTGAGGGGTGTATGCCTGTGGAGGTCATGGCCCGACGGGGAGAGCAGACCCTGTGCTTTGGTCCCCTCAAGCCCAAGGGTCTGCCCGACCCCAAGACGGGGAAGGAGCCCTATGCCGTGGTGCAGCTGCGCCGGGACAACGCCCAGGGCACCCTGTACAACATCGTGGGCTTCCAGACCCATTTGAAGTGGGGAGAGCAGAAGCGGGTGTTTTCCATGATTCCCGCCCTGGCCCATGCCGAGTACGTGCGCTACGGGGTCATGCACCGCAATACCTATCTGGATTCCCCCCGGCTGCTGGATGCCTACTACCGGGTACGGGGCCAGGAGCGTATCTGCTTTGCCGGACAGATCACCGGTGTAGAGGGGTATGTGGAGTCCACCGCCTCCGGCTTTGTGGCCGGGGTGGAGCTGGCCAACCGCCTGCTGGGCAAGCCAGCCGTGGACTTTCCCCGGGAGACCGCCTTGGGCGCTCTGGCTCAGTACGTGAGCAACGAGAGCGTGGTGGACTTCCAGCCCATGAACATCAATTTTGGAATCATGCCGCCCCTGGACCACAAGGTCAAGGGCAAGCGAAACAAAAATGCAGAGCTGTCCCGCCGCTCTCTGGAGCTGGTGGATGCCCTGCGAGAGAAGCTGTAACGAGAAGGAGGGCCGGAGATGAAGATCATTGTAGACGCCATGGGCGGTGACAACGCCCCTCAGGCACCGGTGCGAGGTGCCTTGGATGCCATTGCCGAGTACGGCGTAGAAGTGGTACTGGTGGGCCGTGGAGAGGAGATTCTGGAGGCCCTGCACAAGGAGGGGGTCACAGAAGTGCCTCAGGGCCTGGAGATCACCCACGCCAACCAGGTGGTGGAGATGTGCGACAACCCCGCCACCGCCTTCAAGGAGAAGAAGGACTCCTCTCTCACCGTGGGCCTGAACCTGCTCAAGGACGGCACCGGAGATGCCTTTGTCTCCGCCGGCTCCACCGGAGCCCTGCTGTCTGCCGCCACTCTGATGACCAAGCGCATCAAGGGCATCCGCCGGGCGGCTCTAGCCCCTGTGGTGCCCACGGGTAACGGCGGGGCGGTGCTCATCGACTGCGGCGCCACCGCCGAGTGCACCCCCGAGTTCCTGCTCCAGTTTGCCTTTATGGGCAGCTACTACGCTGAGCGGGTGCTGGGTCGTCCCGAGCCCAAGGTGGGCCTTTTGAACATCGGAGCGGAGCCCTCCAAGGGCACAGACTTGCAGCGGGAGGCCTATGGCCTGCTGCAAAAGGCCTCGGATGAGGGCCGCATCAACTTCGTGGGCAACGTGGAGGCCCGGGAGGCGGTGTCCGGCTCGGTGGACGTCATCGTCTCCGATGGTTACTCCGGCAACATCTTCCTCAAGACCATGGAGGGCGTGGGCATCTACATGGCCCGGGAGATCAAGAAGATGTTTCTTTCCAGTCTCAAGACCAAGATTGCAGCTCTGCTGGTGAAGGACGGCCTGCGGGAGTTTAAAAAGAAGATGGATTCCGGCGAGGTGGGCGGCACGCCCCTGATGGGCATTTCCCACCCCGTGATCAAGGCCCACGGCTCCTCCGACGGCTATGCTATGAAGAACGCCATTCGTCAGGCCATGGAGTACAGCAAGTCCGGCATCATCGAGGATATCACGGAAAACGTGGAGTACATGCGCCTGCCCGTGAAGGGCTTGGCAAAAAAGCAGGAGACAGACGGGACTGCGGAGTAAAAACTGTCAAAAAGACACTTGACAGGGACGCATCAAGCCCCTATTATGTTGTTACCAAAGCAACATAAAAGGAGCTTGAGAAAAGTATGTTTGAAAAATTGTGTGCCTTGATTGCCGAGCAGTTTGGCGTGGACGCTGACGCCATCACCAAGGATACCGCCTTTGTGGACGAGCTGGGCGCGGATTCTGTGGACCTGGTGGACCTCTCCATGGCTCTGGAGGAGGAGTTCGGCATGGAGGAGATGGAGGAAGAGGAGATCAGCTCCATCGTCACCGTGGGCGACCTGTACAAGTACATGCAGGAGCATCTGGATCTGTAAGAAGTCATTTGATTTGGGGAAAGCCCTGCCACTGGCGGGGCTTTTTCCGTGGAGGGTAGTATGAAAAGTTTGGAAGAGAAGTTGGGGTATCAGTTTAAAAACCTATCGCTGCTGGAGCACGCTATGACCCATAGCTCCTACGCCAACGAGCACCGCTCGGAGGGCGTGACCAGCAACGAGCGGCTGGAGTTTTTGGGGGATTCGGTCCTGGGCCTTGTGGTGGCACAGCATTTGTTTTCCTCGCATCCCAACATGCCGGAGGGGGAGCTGACCCGGACCCGTGCAGCGTTGGTGTGTGAGGAAAGCTTATACGAGGTGGCCAAGGTCCTGGATTTGGGCGCCTATTTGAAGCTGGGTAAGGGCGAGGCCGCCGGAGGCGGGCGCACTCGTCCCTCCATTCTGGCCGATGCCACCGAGGCCACGCTGGCGGCGGTGTATCTGGACGGCGGCATGGCCGCCGCGGAGAGCATCATCCGCACCTTTATCCTGGACAAGGAGCGGGAGAAAGCGGTGGATCGGGACTATAAGACCGCCTTGCAGGAGCTGGTGCAGCGCAAGCCCGGAGTGAGCGTGAGCTATCGCCTGGTGCGGGAGATTGGACCGGACCATGCCCGGATTTTCGTCATGGAGGCCGCCGTGGACGGCGTCCCTGCCGGACAGGGTAAGGGCCACACCAAGAAAGAGGCGGAACAGATGGCGGCCCGAGCCGCCCTGGAGAAGCTGGCCGGAGCGAAAGCCTGATGGACCCCAAGGGCACCGACGGGTTTGACCCGTGGGTGCCCTTGTATTTTTGTGTGAAATTCGATATAATAATCTCGATTTCATCCCAGGAGGGGGGAGAAGTATGGATGTCCCGGTATACCATCTGGACAAGGTGGTAAAAGTAAGACAGGAGGGCATGGAGGACTTCGACGGGCCTCTGGACCTCATTCTCCACCTGCTGAGCAAAAATAAAATTGAGATTCGGGACATCTCCATCACCCTGCTTCTGGACCAGTACCTGGATTGGATGGAACAGCGGGAGCGGCTGAACCTGGAGGTGGCCAGTGAGTTTGTCATTATGGCCGCCCACCTGGTGTACATCAAGACCCGCATGCTCCTTTCCATCGACGACGAAGAGGCCTTGAGCGAGATGGAGCAGCTCATGGCGGCCCTGGAGGAGCACCAGCACAAGGAGAGCTATGAGCGCATCAAGGGCATCACCAATGTGTTGGCAGGGCGGTACGAGTTCGGACGGGACTACCTGGTGGGCCAGCCTCAGCCTCTGCCCCAGGAGACGACCTACCGCTATCAGCATGACCCGGCAGACCTCACCGAGGCCTTTCGCCGTCTGTTTCAGCGGGGGGATGGAAATGTCCCGCCGCCCACCCGGGCCTTTCACGGCATTGTGGGCCGGGAGCCCTACCCGGTGGAGACCAAGGCCCGGTGGATTCTGGACCAGCTGACCACCCTGGGAGTCACCCACTTCCGGGCCCTGTTTCGGGGCAGCAAGAGCCGCTCGGAGATTGTGGCCACCTTTCTAGCGGTGCTGGAGCTGTGTAAATCCAATCAAATCTATCTGGCTGGCACCGGGGAGGACAGTACCTTGACCTGTACCCACCCGGAGTCCCAGGCGGCGGAGGACGGAGGAGCCTGAGCATGGAATTGAAGGAGTTGGAATGCACCATAGAGGGCATCCTATTTGCAGCCGGGGACCCGGTGCCGGTGGAGCGCATGGCCGCTACCCTGGAGCAGGATGTGGAGACGGTGGACAGCGTGTGCCGGAAGCTGGCCGACGAATACCGCTACCAGCGCCGGGGCATCTGCCTGGTGCGCACCGAGCACAGCTGGCAGATGTGCACCGCCCCGGAGTACGCAGACCCCATCCGCAAGACCTTGGAGCACCGCAAGCCCCCCAAGCTGTCCCAGACCGCCCTGGAGGTGCTGGCCATTGTGGCCTACTTCCAGCCAGTGACCCGGGCGTACATTGAGCAGATTCGGGGTGTGGACAGCTCCTACACCGTGGGCATCCTGCTGGAGCGGAAGCTCATCGAGGAGGCGGGGCGGCTGGCGGTCCCGGGCCGTCCTATGCAGTTTCGCACCACCCACCACTTTTTGCGCACCTTTGGTCTGACCAGCCTGGACGAGCTGCCCGAGCTGCCCTCGGCCAGCCAGGAGGGCACCCAGCTGACCCTGGATTTGGAGTCGGCCATTGCCAAGATGCAGGAGGACAAGGGGGAAGAACCCTCGGGTGAGGCATGATGATTTGGATTGTACTGGGCTGTGTGGTCCTGGCCCTGGCGCTGCTTTTGCTGGTGCCTGTGCGGGCCAAGGCCAGCTACAGCCAGGAGGGAGTTCGGCTGGCCCTGGCGCTGGGGCCCATCACCGTTCCGGTGGTGCCCAGACCCGCCAAACGGCCCAAGAAAAAGAAAAAGCAGCCCAAGGAACCGAAAAAAACACCCCAGTCGGAGAAAGAGAAAACCAAGAATCTGTTGGGGAACCTTTTGAACCCCGGCTCGTGGAAGAAGTTCCGCCGCTATCTGCCCCTCATCTGTGAAGCGGCAGGGGAGCTGCGGCGGAAGATCATCGTGCGCAAGCTAAAGATGCACCTGATCTGGGCAGGGAAGGACCCCGCCTCCGCTGCCATCGGCTACGGAATGATCAACGGGGTCATCGGCGGCATCTGGAACCTCATCGACGGCAACTTCCGGGTGAAGGACCACAAATTTGTGGTGGACCTGGACTACGACAAAAAGGAGCCCCAGGTGTCAGCTCAGGCAGAGCTCTCCCTGACCGTGGGCCAGTGTCTCAGCTTTGCCCTGCGATATATCAAAAAACTGGCGGCCATCAAGGCCGAAGAGGGTGGAACCACCCAGCACTCCAAGGAGGTAAACAGTCATGAGCGAACAAAAGCATCCCATTAATGAAGTGTTGCAGACGACCATGAGCCGGATTCGTGAGATGGTGGACACCAACACGGTGGTGGGCCAGCCCATCGTCACCGCCGACGGCGTGACCATCATCCCCGTGTCCAAGCTGTCCTTTGGCTTTGCCACTGGCGGCTCCGACTTCGGCAAGACCCCCAACGTGGAAAAGAACTTCGGCGGTGGCGCCGGGGCCGGGGTCAACGTCACCCCCGTGGCCTTCCTCATCGTCAAGGATGGCAGCGTGCGGCTGCTGCCCGTGGCTCCTCCCGCCGGGGACTCGGTGGGCCGTGTGGTGGACCTGGTGCCCGAGATGTTTGAAAAGGTCACCGGATATATCGACAAAAAGACCGGCACGGATAAGAGCGGAGAATAAAGGTGATACTACTCCCATCTGATACCTTGGATGGGAGTGACCTTTTTTGAGGAAGATTGCGGCCCTGTTGGTGGCCTTAACGCTGTTGTTTGGTACCTCCGCCCCGGCGGGAGCGGTGTCCACCTCCGCCTCGTCGGCGGTGCTTATGGATGCGGGGTCCGGGCGTGTGCTCTTTGAGGAGGACATGCACACCCCCCGACCCATTGCCAGCATCACCAAACTGATGACCGCCCTGGTGGCGGTGGAGGAGACCTCCGACCTGTACCAGGTCATCACCGTGGAACCGGAATGGCTGGAGGGGGTGGAGGGCTCCTCCCTCTATCTCAAGGCGGGGGACCAGTTGACCCTGGAGACCCTGCTCTACGGGCTTCTACTCCAGTCGGGCAACGATGCCGCCCAGGTCATCGCCTGCTGGATTGGGGAGGACCTGGAGGGTTTTGCCCGGCTTATGAATGAGAAGGCCCGGGAGCTTGGCATGACCAACACCCATTTTACCAACCCCAGCGGCCTCAACCAGGAGGAGCACTACTCTTCTGCCTATGACATGGCCCTTCTGGCCTGCGCCTGCCTGGAAAACCCCACGGTGGCCAACATCTGTGCCACCCAGAACATTTCCTTGGAAGGGCGCACCTTCGTCAACCACAATAAGCTCTTGTGGCTGGAGGAGGACTGCGTGGGCATGAAGACCGGGTATACCGAGGCCTCCGGCCGCACTCTGGTGTCGGCAGCCACCCGGGGGGCACAGACTCTGGTGTGCGTCACCCTCAACGACCCGGATGACTGGGATGACCATCAGGCCCTGCTCCACTACGGCTTTGATACCTACCCGGTCACCCAGCTGTGCGGGGAGGGGACAACGGTGGGCCAGGCGGCGGTGGTGGGCAGTGTGCAGCCCACGGTGTCCCTGGTGGCCCAGGGGGACTGCTGGTACCCGCTGGCGGAGGGAGAACAGCTGGACATGCAGCTGGACGTATATTCTCCCTTGACCGCTCCCATTCCCGCTGGGACCCAGGTGGGCACTGCCCGCTGGATTCTGGACGGGGAAGTGGTGGCAGAGATGCCCGTGGAGACGGGGACCGGGGTGGAAGACGACCGATGGAAACCCAACGCCCTGGTGCGCTGGTGGATGGGCCTGTGGGGCAAGAGCTGGGAGACCACCGTGCCCGGCATGGGACTGATTTAGACAAGGAGCGTGAGCGCGTGGAGGAACGGATACAGAAGATTCTCTCCGGGGCCGGGATCTGTTCCCGGCGCAAGGCGGAGGAGTATTTGAACGCAGGGCGGGTGCAGGTCAACGGACGGGTGGCTGCCCTGGGGGAGAAGGCGGACCCCCAGCGGGACCACATCCAGGTGGACGGGGTGGCATTGACCCAGCCCCGCCGCCATACATATCTCATGCTCCACAAGCCCAGGGGGTACGTCACAACCCTCTCGGATGAGAAGGGGCGCAAGACGGTGGCCCAGCTGGTGGCAGACTGCGGGGTGCGGGTGTGGCCGGTGGGACGGCTGGACATGGACTCGGAGGGGCTGCTGCTGCTCACCGACGACGGAGACCTCACCCACAAGCTCACCCATCCCTCCCACGAGGTGCGCAAGGAGTACCACGTCCAGGTCACCGGAGATGTGGAGGCGGCCCTGCCCATCCTCTCCAAGCCCATGGTGGTGGACGGGGAGGACATGGTGGCCGACGAGGTGGAGCCTCTGGGGCCCCAGAAGCTGAAAATCGTCATTCATCAGGGGAAAAACCGCCAAGTGCGGCGGATGTGCGCCGCCGCCGGGGTCACCGTCACCCGTCTGGTGCGGGTGCGGGAGGGCAATCTCCGGCTGGGAAACCTGAAACGGGGCACCTGGCGGACCCTGACCGCAGGGGAGATGCAGGAATTGTTTCATGAAATTTGCAAGTGACGGTAAACTTCTTGCAAAACCTCTTGCATTTTACCAAAAGAGCGAGTATGATAGGACAGAGAAACAATGATGGAAATCGGCGGCCCTTGGTGGTACGCCGATTTTCTTGGGCAAGGAGCCAGTGAGGGGGAACCGCTGTGAGTCGGGATATTTTGACGCTAATTCAGAGCAATATGGGCACATTTTCCAAGGGTCAAAAATTGATTGGCCGTTTTATTTTGGAGAATTACGACAAGGCGGCGTTTATGACGGCAGCCAAGCTGGGACAGACGGTGCGCATCAGTGAGTCCACGGTGGTGCGCTTTGCCGCCGAGCTGGGCTTTGACGGCTACCCTGCCATGCAGCGGGCCTTGCAGGAGATGATTCGCAGCAAGCTCACCACCGTGCAGCGCATTGAGGTGTCCAACGACCGACTGGGGGACCACGACCTGCTGGAGAAGGTGGTGCAGTCTGACATTGAGAAAATCCGCACCTCCCTGGAGGAGCTGAGCCGGGAGGAGTTCTCGGCGATTGTGGAGGCCATTGTCAAGGCCAAACATATCTACATCCTGGGCGTACGCTCGGCGGCCGCCCTGTCCGATTTCCTGGCCTTTTATTTCAACCTGATTTTTGACAACGTGCGCCAGGTGCACACCACCCTGGCCAGCGAGATGTTTGAGCAGATGCTCCGGGTGGGAGAGGGGGACGTGGTCATCGGCATCAGCTTCCCCCGTTACTCCACCCGCACGGTGCGGGCCATGGAGTTTGCCCGGGACCAGGGGGCCACGGTGGTAGCCCTCACCGACAGCGCCATGTCGCCCCTCTATGATACGGCCAACCTCCGCCTGTTGGCCAAGAGCGACATGGCCTCCTTTGTGGACTCCCTGGTGGCTCCGCTGTCCATCCTCAACGCCCTGATTGCGGCGGTGGGACGGAAGAAGGAGGCGGAGGTCACCGCCACCTTTGAGCGGCTGGAGAACATCTGGGACGAGTATCAGGTGTATGAGAAGGTGGAGTATGACGGGAAGTAATCAAACACGCCCGGGAGAGGAATGGAACGACGGTGAGTAGAGAAAACGTAATTGTGGTGGGAGCGGGAGCCGCCGGAATGATGGCGGCCATTTCCGCCGCCAGAGGCGGGGCCCAGGTGGTGCTGGTGGAGCCCAACGAGAAGGTGGGGCGTAAGCTGTACATCACCGGAAAGGGGCGGTGCAACGTCACCAACCACTGCTCGCTGGAGGAGATGATGGCCTCCATTCCCCGCAACGGCAAGTTCTTGTACAGCGCCCTGTCCCGGTTTGACGCCCAGGCCACCATGGACTTTTTTGAGGACCTGGGGGTCAAGCTGAAAGTGGAGCGGGGGAACCGGGTCTTTCCCGTCTCGGACAAGGACGCCGATGTCATCGACGCCCTGTTTTTTGAGCTGCGCCGCCTGGGTGTGGAGCTGCGCCGGGACCGGGTCACGGGCTTGAAGCTCCAAGACGGCCAGGTGGTGGGGGTGACCACCCAGCACAGCCCCCAGGGCCTGGAGGCGGGCTGCGTTATCCTGGCCACCGGAGGGGCTTCCTACCCCCGTACTGGCTCCACCGGGGACGGCTATCGGCTGGCCCAGCAGGCGGGGCATGAAATCGTCCCGGTGCGGGGCTCCCTGGTGCCCCTGGAGTCCTTCGACCCCTGCTGTAAGCAGATGCAGGGGCTGTCCCTGCGCAACGTGGAGGTGCGGGCGAAAAACAAAAAGGGGAAAGTGGTCTACCAGGAGATGGGGGAGATGCTCTTCACCCACTTTGGCCTGTCTGGGCCTCTGGTGCTCTCTGCCTCTGCCCATATGAACTTCCAGCGGGACCACTACACCCTGCACATCGACCTCAAGCCTGCCCTGGATGAGGGCAAGCTGGACGCCCGGCTGGTGCGGGACTTCACGGAGCGGGCCAACCAGAACATGGGCAACGCCCTGGGCGGGCTGCTGCCCCAGTCCATGATTCCGGTGGTGGCCAGCCGAGCGGGCGTTCCCTTGGACACCAGGGCCCATGACCTGCGGCGGGAGCAGCGGCGCAGCCTGCTGGAGACGCTGAAGGACTTCTCGGTGGAGGTGTCCGGGCCCCGTCCGGTGGAAGAGGCCATTGTCACCGCCGGAGGCGTGAAGGTGGGGGAGGTAGACCCCAAGACTATGCAGTCCAAGAAGGTGCAGGGGCTCTTCTTTGCTGGAGAGCTGTTGGACGTGGATGCCTATACCGGCGGATTTAACCTGCAAATTGCCTGGGCCACCGGCTGGGTGGCGGGACAGGCGGTCACAGAATATTTAGAGAAAAAGGACGGCGCAGCGCAATGAAGTATTACAGCATAGCCATCGACGGCCCGTCCGGGGCGGGGAAATCCACCCTGGCCCGGGCTTTGGCCCAGGAGATGGGATATCTCTACGTGGACACCGGGGCCATTTACCGCACGGTGGGATTGGCGGTCCAGCGCCGAGGCGTGGACCCCAGCGATCCCCAGGCGGTGGAGCAGGTTCTGGGCCAGGTGGACATCACCATGGGCCATGGGGAGGATGGACAGCAGCGGATGTATCTGGATGGGGAGGACGTCTCCCAGGCCATCCGTCAGCATGTGATCTCCGGCTACGCCTCCAAGGTGGCAGCCCTGGCCCCTGTGCGGGCCTTCTTGCTCAACAAGCAGCGGCACCTGGCGGACAACCACAACGTCATCATGGACGGCCGGGACATCGGCACGGTGGTGCTGCCCCAGGCGGACGTGAAGATTTTCCTCACCGCTGACGCCAAGGACCGGGCCCAGCGCCGCTATCTGGAGCTTCTGGAGCGGGGCCAGCAGGCCGACCTGGAGCAGATTTTGGCGGACGTGGTGGAGCGGGACCGACAGGACATGGAGCGGGCCATTGCCCCCCTGAAACAGGCGGAGGACGCCACCGTGGTGGACACCACCGGCAAGGACCTGGAGGAGAGCCACAAGCTGCTGCTGGAGACCATTGTGGCCAAGCTGGGAAGGGAGGGCGTGCGCCCATGAATCGACTGTATGCTGTGCTGTATCCCCTGATCTGGATTTTCATGCGAATCTTCCACCCCTGGAAAGCCGAGGGCCGGGAGAACGTGCCGGAGGGGGCCGTGGTGATGTGCGGCAACCACACCACCTTGGGAGACCCCATTTATGTGGTGTGCGCCTTAGGCTGGAGGTGCCAAACCCGCATCATTGCAAAAGAAGAGCTGATGAAGATTCCCGTCCTGGGCTTTTTGCTGGGAAAGGCGGGCATCATTGGCATCAAGCGAGGCAAGGCGGATGTGGCCGCCATCAAGGAGGCCATGCGGGTGCTGCACAACGGGGAGAAGCTGCTGCTCTTCCCTGAGGGAACCCGTGTGAAAGAGGGGGAGAACGCCGCGGCCCATACCGGAGCCGCCATGTTTGCCACCCGGACCGGGACCATGCTTCTCCCGGTGTACATCTCCCCCAAGAAGAAGCTGTTCCGCAAGACCCGGGTGGTGTTTGGTAAGCCCTATGCCCCCGTCTATGAGGGGAGAAAAGCGGGACCGGAGGATTATCAGCGCATTGCTGACGATCTCATGGACCGGATTCATCATTTGGGAGGTAGCGTATGAAGGAAGTGCTCCTTGCCAAGTCCGCAGGCTTCTGCTACGGCGTGCGCCGGGCCGTGGAGCAAGCCCAACAGCTGGCCCAGACCCAGAAGATCTATCTGCTGGGGGAGATCACCCACAACGCCCATGTGATTGCCAAACTGGAAGAGCTGGGGGCAGTGACCGTCCACAGCTTGGAGGAGGTCCCCCAGGGGGCCACGGTGCTCATCCGGGCCCACGGAGAGCCGGACCGGGTGTACGCCCAGCTTCAGGAGAAGGACTGCCAGGTGGTGGACGCCACTTGTCCCAACGTCACCCGCATCCACGACATTGTCCGCAATGCCGCCGCCCAGGGCCGGGTGCCTGTGATTGTGGGCGACCCGGACCACCCGGAGATCGTGGGCATTGCCGGATGTGCAGAACATTCTGTGGTGGCAGCAAACTGGGAAGAGTTGGAAAAAATCTTCCAAAATCGCCCGGAATTGGTCCATCAACCCCTGACGTTTGTCTCCCAAACCACGGCCATTCGGGCGAATTGGGAAAATTCCGTTGAAAACGCAAAAAAAGTGTGTACAAATGCGGAATACTTTGATACAATATGTGGTGCTACGTCTAAGCGTCAAACTGAGGCGGCTCAATTGGCCGGCAGGTGTGACAGTATGATCGTCATCGGAGACCCCAAAAGCTCCAATACCCGGCGTCTGACCCAGATTTGCCAGGAGTCCTGTGCCCACGTGGTGCAGGTGGAGCAAGCAGACGCTCTGTCCCCGGAGGACTTTTGCTCTGTCCGGACGCTTGGCATCACTGCCGGTGCATCCACACCGGAGTGGATAATAAAGGAGGTCTACAACAAAATGAGCGACGAAATTATGGAGATTGAACAGTCCTTTGCTGAAATGCTGGAGGAATCGTTCAAAACTTTGAATACGGGGGATAAGGTCACTGGTACTGTCGTTGCCATCACACCCACCGAGGTGCAGGTGGAGCTGGGCATCAAGTATCCCGGTTACATCCCCGTGTCCGAGCTGAGCGATGATCCCGACGTGAAGGTGGAGGACATTGCCAAGGTTGGTGAGGAGATCGAGACCTACGTCATGCTGGTCAGCGACCGCGACTGCATGGTGAAGCTGTCCAAGAAGCGTCTGGATGCTGCCAAGAACTGGGAGACCATCGAGAACGCCGTGGAGAGCAAGGAAGTGCTGGAAGGCATCATCACCGAGGAGAACAAGGGCGGCCTGGTGGCCAACGTCAAGGGCATCCGCGTGTTCATCCCTGCCTCTCAGTCCGGCCAGCCCCGTGGTGCTGACCTGTCCGGCATGGTGAAGACCCGTGTGCAGCTGCGCATCACCGAGGTCAACCGTGCTCGCCGCCGCGTGGTGGGCTCCATCCGTGCCGTGGCCGCTGAGGCCCGTGCCGCTGCCGCTGCCGAGATTTGGAACAACATCGAGGTGGGCAAGCACTACACCGGTACCGTGAAGAGCCTGACTTCTTACGGCGCCTTCGTGGACATCGGCGGTGTGGACGGCATGGTCCACGTCTCCGAGCTGTCCTGGTCCCGCATCAAGAACCCCGCTGAGGTTGTCTCCGTGGGCGACGAGGTGGACGTGTATGTCATCGGCTTCGACCCCGAGAAGAAGAAGATCTCTCTGGGCATGAAGGACCGCAGCCAGGAGCCCTGGACTGTGTTCACCAGCAAGTACTCCGTGGGCGATGTGGCCAACGTGCGCATCGTCAAGCTGATGACCTTCGGCGCCTTCGCCGAGATCGTTCCCGGCGTGGACGGCCTGATCCACATCTCTCAGATCGCCGATCACCGTGTGGAGAAGCCCGGCGACGAGCTGACTGAGGGCCAGATGGTGGACGCCAAGATCATCGCCATCGATGAGGAGAACAAGAAGGTGTCCCTGTCCATCCGTGCTCTGCTGGAGGGCAACGACGTGGAGGAGACCGAGGAGACCGAGGAAGCCTAAGTTTCTCAAATCGCTGTACCAACTCCCCCGGCTGGATCGGCCGGGGGAGTTTTTTGTCCAAAGGAGGAATCGTATGAAACCGGATGTGGTGCTCACCCCCTGCAAGGACTATTCCCAGGGGGAGGTGGAGTCCGCCCTGGCACGGGTGTTGGAGCCCCTGGGGGGTCTTTCTTGGGTGAAGTCGGGGATGAAAATTGCCATCAAGGCCAACCTGGTGACCTTTCTCAAGCCGGAACGGGCGGCCACCACCCACCCGTCGTTGCTGTGCGCCCTGGTGCGCATGCTGACAGAGCGTGGAGCGGACGTGGTGGTGGGGGACAGCCCCGGTGGGCTGTACAACGCGGCCTATGTCAAGGGGGTGTACCAGGCCACCGGGATGGAACAGGTGGAGCAGGCGGGGGGCCGCCTGAACTGGGATTTCAGCCACGCCCAGGGGGAGTACCCCCAGGGCAAGGTGTGCCGCCAGTTCACCTATACCGCCTACCTCTCCCAGGCGGACGCCATCATCAATTTCTGCAAGCTGAAGACCCACGGCATGATGGCCATGACCTGTGGAGCCAAGAACATGTTCGGTTCCATCCCAGGCGCCATGAAGCCGGAGTACCACTTCCGGTTTCCTGACCCTCGGGACTTCGCCCGGATGATCGTGGACCTGGACGAGTATTTCAAGCCACGCTTGACCATTGTGGACGCTGTGACGTGCATGGAGGGTAACGGGCCTACTGGGGGTACCCCGCGCTATGTGGGCCTTCTGGCGGCCTCTGAGAGCCCTCACAAGGCGGACCTGGTGTGCGCCCAGCTGTTGGGCCTGCGCCGGGAGGAGGTGCCCACTCTGGAGGCGGCGCTGGAGCGAGGGCTCATTCCCCCCACGGCGGAAGAGCTGACGGTCCAGGGCAACGTAGAGGACTTTGTGGTCCCAGACTTCCAGCGCATTGAGACGGGCAACGGCCACCTCTTTGAGGGGGACGGGAAGCACCTGTCCAAGCGGCTGCGAGGCGCGGTGATGGCCAAGGTGTTCAGCCAGAAGCCCAAGGTGGTGAAGCAGCACTGCGTGGGCTGCGGCGTGTGCGCCAACATCTGCCCGGCCAAGACCATCACCATTGAGAAGGGGAAGGCGGTGGTCCATCGGGACAAGTGCATCCGCTGCTTCTGCTGCCAGGAGTTCTGCCCCAAAAGCGCCATGGTGGTCCACCGCACCTGGGTGGCCAGACTGCTGGAACGATGAAAAAAACGGCCTGACGGTATCCGTCAGGCCGTTTTCGTTAGGTCGGCTGTGCCAGGGTGAACAGGGAGTAGAAGTATCCCTTTCGGTCCATAAGAGCGGAGAAAGAGCCCTGCTCCTGAATGCGTCCATCCCGGAGGACCAGAATTTCGTCGTACTGGGCCATGAGGTGGGCCTCCAGACGGTGGGTGACCACAATGCGGGTGGTGCCAGACAAGTCCAGAATGGACTGGGTGACCGCAGCGGCGGTGGCGTTGTCCAGAGCGGCAGTGGCCTCGTCCAGCAGCAGCACCGGGGTGCGGCGCAGCAGGCACCGGGCAATGGAGATGCGCTGGCCCTCGCCGCCGGACAGGTTCACCCCGTTTTCTCCGCAGCGGTAGTCCTCGCCTCGCTCCTGGAGCAGCTGGGACAGCCCGGACCGCTCCACAGCCTTTGCCACCTCCTCCTCAGGGAAGGAGCGGAACATGGTGAGGTTGTTGCGGATGGTGTCGTCAAAGAGAAATACATCCTGCCCCATGAGGCTCATCAGGTCATAGAGACTGTGGGCGTCCACGTCCCGCAGCTCGGTGCCGTCGATGGCGATGGAGCCGGTATAGGCTCCGCTGGACCCCATGAGCAGGTGGAGCAGGGTAGACTTGCAGGAGCCGGAGCCGCCCACGATGGCGTAGGTCTTCCCGGCCTGAAACCGGGCGGTGAGGTTTTGCAGGATGGGCTTGTCCGCCTCGTAGCCGAAGGACACATGGTCCAGGGTGATGGCCTGGCGCAGCGTGGCGGGGATGGCTACGCCGCTGTCCTGCTGATTCTGGGCGGTGAGCTCTGCCAGCTTGTCCATGAGGGCCAGGGCGGCCTTGCGGCTGGCCCAGTACTGGGGCACGGTCTGGATGGGGCTGAGGAGCAGGCCGCACAGGTTGACCATGATGAGCACCGTGCCCGGGGTGATCTCTCCACGGATGGCCAGGTAGGCCCCGAAGAGGAAGATGCCGAACTGGACCAGGAAGCCCAGACAGCTGCCTAGAATGGAGATGAAGCTGGCATACCAGCGGCGGCCCTCCTTGGTGTGCTCCAGGCTGGCATTGGTTTGGGTAAAGCGGGAGAGGACCTGTCCCTCTGCCTTGAAGCTTTTGATGACAGGAAAGCCGCTGAGCAGGTCTTTGAGCATGGCCACATAGCCCTCGTTTTGCTCACTGACCTGCTTTTCCCGGGCGGCCAGCCTTTCACCGGTGGCCAAGGTAGCGGCGATGGGAACCAGGCTGAGCAGGATGGCGGCCAGGGCCAGCTTCCAGCTGTACCACAGCATCATGGCCAGAGCGCCGACGAACATGAGCGCTTGAGAGAGGAGAAGGAAAAACTGGTTGAGGTAATTTTCTTCGATGGAGTTGGTGTCGTTGGTGAGGGCGGAGAGGTACCGCCCGGTGTTTTCCTGGGCGAAGGCCCGGATGCTCTTCTGGGACAGCTGAGCAAAGGCCAGGTCCTTGTACTGGGCCAGGGCGCGGTGGATAAATCGTCCCTTAAAGCGATACATGACAAGTTCGCTGATCAGAATCACGGCGGTCAGGCCCAGACAGAACCAGAGGGTATTGAGAAGCTCTTGCAGATCTCCGGTGGTCATAATATCCAGGATGTGGCCCAGGAGATAGGAGACAATCAGATTCCAAAAAGAGCCCAGGCAGATGAGCGCTGTGGCGATGACAAAGCAAAGCCGATTACCCCGGAACATGGCACGGGTGTAGAGGGTGCGGTCAAGTTGTTGTTTCATGATTGGTTCTCCTTTTTCTCAGGGGGTGGTGCGAGAATGGGGCGTTTGCGGATGTCACAGGCAAACACATGGGCGTCTTCCGGTTGCGTCAGCCACCGTGCGAAGAATAGAAAGGGGACAAAGGCATAGTTGTCGTGGAGAGTATAGACCTGGGTGGGGCCATCCTCCAGCTCCAAATCCTTTTTCTTGAGTAACTCACACTCTGCCATTTGAGGAAGAGCGGACAGCACATCGTCCAATGGTAGGCCTGTGTGTTTCGCAATGGCAGAGGGGTGGTAAAAGCCCTCTTCTCGTCTGTAGAGGAAAAGAAGTATTTCCATGGCGCCAGGAAGTGCCAGAGCAGAGAAGAGCTTTCGGCATTCTTCCGGGGAGGGAAGGTTGTTCCGGTATCCGTCAGGCGGTTCTGGCATCAACAAATAGAGGGGAAAGTCTTTGGCCAGCACGCCCAAAAGCAAGCCCTCCTCCGATTTGACATAGGCTCGAAGCCATGTGCGAGAAGTGGCGTTGGGGACGATGTTGTCAACATAGCAGGTAGAACCCAAAGTCATGGAGGGAAAAAAGCCGGAGTTCATCAAGTTGCTGCCCAAACAGGTGGAGGTGGCAGCTAGCAATTCAAATAAGGCGGAAAAACGCTGCTCCAAGGGAATCGACAGCAGCCACTGCTGAAACTGGGTGGTCATATCCGCAGTGGACGGGTCGGCCCGACCAAACAGAGCGTCCATGCTCACCCCCAGACGGTCGGCCAGCACGGGCAGCAGCTCCACATCCGGGGCACCGCCCTTTTCCCATTTACTCACCGCTTGGGCGGATACACCCACCAGCTGGCCCAGCTGCTCTTGGGTTAAGCCCCGCTCTTTGCGCAGGCGGGTGATGGTGGCGCTCAAAGACTGGTTCATGGAAATCCCTCCATTCGCTTGATGGTTGTATTATAGGAAAAATGGTGGTTGAGTGCAATGGAGGAAATCTTGAGTAAATTCAACCAATGGTTAAGCAAAAGGGGAAACCCTCTTGCAATGGGGCAGAAGGGAGGGTATGATGGGGAAGAGATAAAACCATGGGGGAGGTGAGAGAATTGGACGAACGGCGCATCTTGGCGGCGGTGGACCACACCCTGCTGCGCCCTACCGCCACCTGGGAGGAGATTCGCCAGATCTGCGACGACGGGGTGGCCTATGGCTGCGCCTCGGTGTGCATCCCGCCCAGCTATGTGCGGCAGGCTTCTGAGTATCTGGCGGGAAAACTCCCCGTGTGTACCGTCATTGGGTTTCCCAATGGCTACTCCACCACAGCGGTGAAGGTGTTCGAGGCTCAGGACGCCATGGCAAACGGAGCCAGTGAGGTTGACCTAGTGGTCAATCTGGGCTGGGTGAAGGATGGCCGCTGGTCGGACGTGTTGGCGGAGCTGCGGGCGGTGAAGGAGGCCTGTGGGGAGCATATCCTCAAGGTGATCGTGGAGACCTGCCAGCTGACCCAAGAGGAGAAAGTGAAGCTGTGTGAGCTGGTGACCGAGAGTGGGGCGGACTTTATCAAGACCTCCACCGGATTTTCTTCTGGGGGCGCCACGGCGGAAGATGTGGCCCTGCTGCGTGCCCACGTGAGAGCACAGGTGCAGGTGAAAGCCGCCGGAGGGATTACTTCCCTGGAAGATGCCCAGACCTTCCTGGACCTGGGGGCTGCCCGGCTGGGCACCTCCCGCATTGTGGCCTTGGTGAAGGGCTAAATTGGGGTGTCGAATCACGTCGAAAAATCAGAATGAAATTTCTTTCGTTTTTCTGGGAGTTATAGTAAAATAGACCTGAGAAAAACGAGGGAAGGCGGGATGACATTGAATCAACAACGGGCGATTCGAGAGGTCCTGCGCTCCATGGGATTGATTGGCGAGTCTTTGTCCCTGCGACAGCTGGTGTGTGCGGTGGAGTTGGCCCACACGGAGCCGGAGTTGCTGCGCCGCATCACCAAGGGACTGTATCCGGCTGTGGCCGCCCACTTTGACCAGGCCACCCCGGCGACGGTGGAACGGAATCTGCGGCTCATTCGGGACCACCAGTGGAACAAAGGCGACCAGGAGCGACTGAGAGAGATGGCGGGATTCCCCATCCGTGTCAAGCCCACCACAGGCGAATTTGTGGATATTATTTGCTATTACATGGAGGCCAACGGGGCCTTTGATGACTGAGAACAAGACTGGAGTTGACAAATCTATGAAAGAGACTTACCGTGTGCCCCGGGGAGATGGGGCCCATTGGGAGAACATTCCCCGTGCAGAGCTGAAGGAGACGGGCTGGCTGGAGCCTGCCGGAGTGAAGGCCTGGATGCAGCTGTGCCACGACGGAGAGAACCTGTACGTGCGCCTGGAGGCCCAGGAGAACCCCATCCGTGCCACCCTCACCGGGACCTTAGACCAGGTGTGCAACGACAGCTGCCTGGAATTTTTCTTTGCCCCCGTGGAGGAGGACACCCGGTACTTTAACTTTGAGTGGAACCCCCTCAAGTCCCTGAACCTGGGCTTTGGCGGCACGCGCCCCACCCGGGTGCGCCAGATCGTCAAGAAGATGGACGAGCTGTTCTGCCCCCAGAGCTGGCAGGAGGAGACTAGCTGGGGCATCACCTTCCGCATCCCCGCTGAGTTTGTGGGCCGCTATTTCCCCGGCTTTACCTATTCCGGCACTTGCTGCGCCAACGTCTACAAGTGCGGCGATGAGACCGAGCATCCCCACTATCTGGCCTGGTCTCCGGTGACCAGTGACAAGCCGGATTTCCACCGCCGAGGCGATTTCGGCACCCTGGTGTTTGAATAAATAGAACAAGCAGGCCGCCTTTTTTGGCGGCCTGCTTTTCTGTTGCTGAGATTATTGTTTCTTCTTGCGATTCTCCCGCTTTTTCAGAATCTCCTTGCGGGCGGCGGCAGCCGATGCCCGGAGATCATCGGTGAGGCTGGCATAGCGGCTGGTCAGACGCATGTTGGAGTATTTGCGGCGGAAGGAGCGGGAATACCGTTCCAACCGAGCCACTTGCTGGCTGTAGTTGCTGCGCAGGGCGGCGGACTGGTTTTCCAGCATTTGACCCAGCTCGGCCTTGCCCAGGGAGAACTGGACCTGTGCCTCGTCCCGGGCGGCGGCCAGCTTCACCACCAGCTGAGACACCAACGCCAGGTGCCGGATGGTGAGGGTGGCATCCACCAGCAGAATGACCAGTAAGACCACGCACAGGGTGTTCACCAGCCAGCCGGGGATGGTCTGGTAGATGCCGTCCACAGCGGGGTGAATCCAGAAGATTACCACATAGGACAGCGCACCCCACACCAGGGACACCCACAGACATACCCGGCCCTTGATGTTGAAGCGGAACCGGGAATAGTCCCAGTAGCGCACGTGGGTGGTGGTCTCCAGAAGCCACGCCACGAAGTACTCCCACGAGGTCATCACCACCACGGCGGTGAGGTAGAACACAAACAGGTTGTGTTTTAGCGGGGTGAAAAAGAGGACCATCAACAGAACGCCGGCGCCGTAGATGGGGCAGATGGGGCCGTAGAGAAAGCCCCGGTCCACCAGACGGTGCTCCAGAATGGAACAGTAGCAGGTCTCCATCAACCACCCTAGAAATGAGTAAAAGATAAAGTAGAGAAACAGTGCCTGAATGGGATAGCCCAGGATGGTCAATGGGTTTCACCTCTCTTTTCTGGGTCGGACAGTAGGATACCCAGCACACCGTTATAGATGCGGTCGGGGTGTTGGGTGAAGCGCTGGGCGATGTCCTCTCCCTCCTCCCGGGTGGCGGTGAGCAGTGAGAGGGTAAAGAGGTTGTCCCGGTCGTCGTCCAGCATCAGACGCACGGTGTAGAAGGTGCCGTCGGGGGAGGGGTCCACCCGGCTGCGCACCTGGGCCTTCCGCTTCAAAGCGGCGTTGAAGGGGGCCAGGCGCTGGTCACAGCGCTTGCGGATGACCGGGGAGAGGCTGCTCTCGCCGTCGGCGCAGTTGCGGCGGCCCTTGTCGGTGGGGGAGTAGTAGTCTCCCTCCCGCACCAGGTGTCCGCTCTCCAGCAGCTCCGACAGGGCCTCGGCAAATTCAAAGTAGTCCACGCCGTCGTCGCACATCACCAGATCGGTGAGGGTGGCGAAGTCAATGGGGCCCGCCACACGGGTGAGGATATAGAGAATGAGCAATTTGGTGTCCAACTTGCTGTGGATGAATCCAAAACGAGCCATGGTCTTGTTCCTGCCTTTCCTGGGATAAGGTGGCCCCGTGGGCCACTCCTATATTATACCGAAAAAGGCTCAGGCTTACAAGGGAAACCTGGAGGCTCACAGGGCGGCCAGGGCGTTTCGAACCACTAAGGCATGGTACAGCCGAACCAGCAAACTCCAGGTGGGACGGTCCAGAATGCCGGTAACAGGCAGCTGTCCCAGCCCCTGCAAGTGACGGATGTGGTCGGTGGGGGTGGCGGTGGAGGGGAAATTGGTGAGAATGGGGGAGAGCGCCGTCACAACGGTGTCCACAAAGGCCCATTCCGGTGTGCCGGAGGAAGATGGCTCGAACTGAGGGGAGATGATTTGCAGGGAGGGGGGAATCCCGTCCCGCTTCTGAATCAGCTCCGACTGCACCCGCAGGGCCAGCCAGGTGTCGTAGTCCACCACCCCGGTCACGGGAAGGCCAAAGTCCCGCTGAAAGATCATCACCCCTTCCAAAGTCCGCTCTCCGAACACCCCATCCTCCACCAGGCGGGGCAGGGCGGGATGGGTGGCGGAGATGACGTTGAGCATGTGCTGAATGTCTCGGACCGGAGCGCCGGTGAGATTGAGTTCCATGGTTGAGATACCTCCTTAATCGTTGCTGCCGTAGGAGAGCGGATAGCCGGGGAATTGCCCGGCCTGGAATTGGTTTTCAATCTCCGAGGGGGAGATGGGCAAATTGGCGTTGGCCAGAGAGGTAGTGGCAATGCCCACATACTCGTCGTAGAACTTCAGCCACGTGGCGTTGTCCACCACGCCAGTGGCGGGCAGATGGTAGGCTTTCTGGAAATCCTGCACCGCCTGTTTGGTCTTGGGGCCAAAGATGCCGTCAATGGCCAGGGTGGGCAGATTGAAGGAGTATTGCCCGATGAGGGAGAGGAAATACTGGAGGGCGGAGACAGCGGGGCCCCGGTCGCCTTGGCGCAGCACCTGGATGCCCGAGGGGCCCTGGACCTGGGTAAAGCTCTGGCCCTCGCTGACCAGCTCGGAGAGTTTGGTGACGGCCACGTAGAGGAACACCAGCTTATACCAGGTACCCCGACCCACGATACCGTCCACCGCCAGCCCAAAGACGGACTGGAACACCTGCACGGCTTCCTCCGTGCGTGGCCCAAAGATGCCGTCCACCTGGGCCAGGCGGGGGATGGCGGGGTAATTCTGTCCAATGCGGTTGAGCATGGCCTGGAGCACCACCACGTCCTCCCCGGAGGAGCCCTGGCGCAGGGGATAGCCGGGGTAGGAGTTGGGCACATCCCGGATGGGGGCGTCGTTGACCAGTTCGATGTCGTCCCCGTAGTAGTTGCGCAGAATGGTCATGTAGTCCGCCCCCTCCTGAGCCATGGCCTCGCTGCCCCACTGGGACAGGCCGTCACAGGTGGAGGTGGTACCGTTGCAGAACTTGGCCGCCAGGGGCTCTACAAAGCCCACTCGGCGGATGTAGGTGGTGAACATGTCGTCCACCAGGCGGTCGATGTTTTCAAAGGTGCTCCGGCCTTTGATGAATTTCTGATCGTTTTGGGTCTCACTGGTGATGTCAAAGTCATACCCGCGGCTGGGGTAGAACTCGGTGTACACCCGGTTGAGGGCAAAGGAGATTTGGGCCAGAATGTTGGCTTTCAGGGCTTCCTCTGACCAGGTGGGGTATACCTCGCTGGAGGCTACATTTTTGATGTAGTCGGGGAAGGTCACCGTGACGTTCTCCGCCGCCTCCTTGGGCTGGCCCAGGTGGACGGTGATGTACTGGGGAATGTAGGGAATGACGGATACAGACATAGAAGCCTCCTTACAGCGGTTGTGGCGTGACGTTGGTGAACTGAGGGCGAGGGGTGGACGACTCCGGGATGGCCAGGGGAATGAGAGGCACGCTCTGGGTGGTCTCCACCCCGGAGAAAATCTGGAGATTTTCAAACACGGCCACCTGATACCCCGGGTGCTCTACCACCAGAGAGTAGGAGGAGAAGGGAAGGGGAGAGCCGGGGCTCTGGCTGAGGGCGGCGTCGGGAGCGGGCAGGGAGATGGGGCCAGCTACCCCGCTCTCGTCTGTGATGAGCACGGATAGAAGCTGATGCCGCCCCTGTCCGTCTGGCTGGGACACCAACACTGTGGCCCCCTGTATGGGGAGCTGTGCCCGGGACGCATAGACGTGGACAATGAGAGAACCGTTTTGTGCCAATGCTAGGACCTCCTTGAGAAATGTTGCAAGAACTTGCACATGGAAATTGACAAACTTATGACAATGAGATAAAATGAATTGCGTATGGTGATCAAAAGAAAGATGAAATGCCGAAAAACTCTGACGGGATGTGAGGGTGTCATATGAAAAAAGATAAGATTTCTTCGGCGGTGATCCGGCGTTTGCCCCGCTATTATCGCCATTTGGATGACTTATATCGTGCCGGTACCATTCGAATCTCTTCCGGAGCCTTGGCCCAGTCCATGGGCCTGACGGCCTCCCAGATTCGCCAGGATCTGTCCTGCTTTGGCGGGTTCGGTCAGCAGGGCTACGGGTACAACGTGGAGCGGCTGCGGGGTGAGGTGGCGGAGATCCTGGGGATGAACCGAGGCCACACCGTGCTCATCTTGGGTGCCGGTAACTTGGGCCGTGCCCTCATTGAGAATTTCCCGTTCCGTGCCAATGGCTTCCGGCTGGTGGCCGCCTTTGACGTCAACCCGGACCTGGTGGACACCAAGCTGGGCGGCGTCCCCGTCTACCATGTGGATGGTCTGGACACCTTTGTGCGGGAGCACCGGGTGAGCGTGGCGGTTCTGACGGTGCCTGGGTCTGTGGCCGTGGCCACCGCTCGCCGCCTGAGCAAGCTGGGGGTGGACGGAATCTGGAATTTCACCAATGTGGAGCTGCCGGAGCAGGAAATGCCCGACGTGAAAGTGGAGAACGTGCACTTTGCAGACAGCCTGCTAACGCTGAGTTATATGATTTCTGAGGAGTAAATAGACCTCTCAAAAATTTTTCAAAAAATCGAAAAAAACACTTGCAATTTCATTTCAGCTGTGCTAATATATACAAGTCGCCAGAAAACGACAGCGACAAGCGGCTGTAGCTCAGCTGGATAGAGTGTTTGGCTACGAACCAAAAGGTCGGGGGTTCGAATCCCTCCAGCCGTACCAAAAGGCAAGTTCCGAAAGGGACTTGCCTTTTTTTCTTCCGGAGACATAGGAAAACGTCCGATGCAGGAATCAGCATCGGACGTTTTTTTCTCGGTCAGTCCGTGACCTGTTTCATGTTGGGGTAGACCTGATGAATCCGCTCGTCGGGGTAGTAGTGGTCCAAAAATTCGGTGAAGCCGTTGGTGGGGGCGTCAGGGGCCGATTGGCGCTGTTGATACCGGCCCAGAGCCAGGGCGGAGATGGCCATATTGAACACCATGAACACAACAATCACCCAGGTGAGCACTTTGCCCGCTTTCATGGGGATGCGCTCAATGAGACGGGACAGGCGGGGATAGAGGACCTTCATCCACACGGCGGCGGCAATGCCCCAGAAGAAGCAGTAGAGCAGATTGATGCGCCCGGCCAGGTTGAAGGGGATGTGGCTGTAATCCCAGAACACGGTGCCGAAGACCAGCTCGGTGAAGACACTACACACGTATTCGTACACACCGCCCACAATGGTGCCGGCAAGGAAGAGGTAGCCCTCGCTCTTGTCTTTGTACCGATAGAGCAGGGCGGTGAACATCACAGCACCCAGACCCCACACAATGCTAAAGGGGCCGTAGATGAGACTGCTGCGGCTCATCCAGATGCCCATGGTGGCCCGGCAGAACAGCGTCTCGATGATATCGCCCAGCAGGGCGGCAATGAAGAAAATCCAAATCAGCTTGGTGGGAGAACAGCCCTGGGCAAACACGGTGGGCTTGGGCTTTTGGGAGGGGGCGGTCTGCTCCAGATTGGGGAAGGCGTGGAGCATACGGGTCTGGACCCGCCGGGTGATGGCGTGGCCGAAGAGAGCGGTGAGCTCCTGGAAGTCTCGGGACAGCTGTTCCAGACGGCGGATACGCACGCCCATCTGTACCGTGATGCCCAGAGAGAGGGCCAGGTCCAGGGCGACCAGTCCCAATCCCACCAGAACCAGGATGCGGGACAGCAGGGGAGGGAGGTCACCCAACACCAAGGCTAGAAGGGGGTTGAGAAAACTCACACACAGCCATGCGCCCACACCCAGCACCAGCAGCAGGGGCAGAGAGATGTACCCGTGGAAGTGGAATTTGTGGTCGGAGAAGTCCCACCATCTGCGGTGGAGCATGCGCTCCAGAGCGACACCGGTGGTAATGACCAGAATGCCGGACAGAACGCAGGAGCCCAGAATAAAGAACAGGGGACGGTGGGTCAGTTCCGAGAGGAACACCGTGGAGAGTACCGCTCCAATGCCGTAAATGGGGCTGACAGGAAGGTTGAGAAAGCCTGGGTTGACAAAGGAATGTTTTTTGATGGCACAGAATGCCACGCTGATACACCAGCCTAGAATGGAATAGATGAGAAAGAACCAGGCCAGTTGGGAGAGTGAGTATGTCATGAAAAGCTCCTTTCGGGGTTGTTCTGAAAAAGACAAAAACTCACCACAGTATTGCTGATTACTGGGGTGAGTCAAAAAATATGCAGCATTGCGGGCTGATGGGAGATCAGCGCTGGCTGGGCACGGTGCGATCATCACCGAAAATCATATCATCCACATCAGGCTTGCGGGGATATTCTTTCACAAGTTTCACCTCTTTTCTCTTGCACTGTTGTACATTATAGCAACATGTACCGGAAAAGTAAAGGGTGGAATTGTAAAATACAAATAAAGTTTTGGGCAAAGTGTAGAAAAGTGGAGGGATAACGGGGAAGATAGGGGAGAAAAAATGCTTGCAATTTCCCAGGGGGTGTATTATAATAAGCTTCACCGAGTTGAAATATGCGGGTGTAGTTCAATGGTAGAATGTCAGCTTCCCAAGCTGAACACGGGGGTTCGATTCCCCTCACCCGCTCCAATGAAAAAGACACGCTTTTTAGCGTGTCTTTTTCATTGGGAGCCATAGGCTCATTTCAATGCTCGGCGGAAGTGAATTCCGCCTGCGCCAAGGTTTTCGCCCAGGCGAAAACACTTGTACGGCGCACCAGCGCCGCCCGGCTTTGCGGGACCCTGTACTTATAATTATAAAAATGCCTGGAGAGAAGCCCTCTCCAGGCGTTTTTGGGTCTTACTTTAGAAACACCAGTTCATAGCTGCGAGAGCCGATGCCGATCTTTTCAGCGTGCTCCAGACAGGTCTTGTACTCCGAGTCGGGGGTGCTGTTTTCAAAATGATCGTGGTGGTCACAGAAATCCGGCTTGGCCATGTTGTCGCTGAGCTGGCTGTTGGGCAGGGGATCGCAGGCCAGGCAGGCGTCCACACAGGCCTGGTCCAGGGCCAGGGGATCAAAGGAGGCGAACATGCCGATGTTGGGGAGGATGGGGGCGTCGTTCTCGGCGTGGCAGTCACAGTTGGGGCTGACGTCCACAATGAGAGAGATGTGGAAGTTGGGACGGCCGTCCACCACTGCTTTGGCATACTCCGCCATGCGGCAATTCAGGTCCTTCACAGCGGCCCAACTGGAGAAGTCGATGGCGTCAAAGTTGCAGGCACCGATGCACCGGCCACAGCCCACGCAGTTCTCGGTGACAATGTGCATCTTCCGGGTGGTCTCGTCAAAGGCCAGACCCTGGTTGGCGCACTCCTTCATGCAAGACTTGCAGCCCACGCACTTGTCCTGGTGTACGGAGGGCTGACCGTTGTGGTGCTGCTCCTTCTTACCGGCCCGGGAGCCGCAGCCCATGCCGATGTTCTTGATGGCGCCGCCAAAGCCCGCCATCTCATGGCCCTTGAAGTGGTTCAGAGAGATGAACACGTCAGCGTCCATAATGGCTCGGCCGATCTTGGCGTTTTGGACGTACTCTCCGTTGACGGGGACCTCCACATCGTCGGTGCCCTTCAGACCGTCGCCAATGAGGATGGGACAGCCCACAGTCATGGGGGTGAAGCCGTTTTCCCAGGCGCAGTACAGGTGCTCCAGGGCGTTTTTCCGGCTGCCCACATAGAGGGTGTTGCAGTCGGTGAGGAAGGGCTTGCCACCCAGCTCCTTCACCACATCAGCCACAGCTTTGGCGTAGTTGGGGCGGAGGAAGCCCAGATTGCCCAGCTCGCCGAAGTGCATCTTGATGGCCACGAACTTGTTATCCATGTCGATCTCGCCAATGCCTGCGGCCCGGATGAGCCGCTTGAGCTTGGTGGGAAGGCCCTCGCCCAGCTTGGTGCGGAAATCGGTGTAGTAAACGTTTGCTTTTTCCATACCTCATTGCTCCTTGTCTCGAAATAGGGTGAAAGTCATGTAAGAACAGTATAGCGGAGCCAGGAGAATTTGGCAAGAATCATCCGGGAAGGCTTTGAAAAGTTAGGCCTGCCAAACTGCTTTGAGGATGGCGCCAATTTTGGGCGGAGTGCCGTAGAGGAGCACGCCCACTCGGTAGATCTTGGCGGACAGCACCCCGATACCCACCACAGACACCGCCAGAATACCGATGGACAGGACGATCTGATAGACAGGGACGGTGCTCATGGCGATGCGGGCGAACATGGCGATGGGGGAGGTGAAGGGGACGAACGAGCACACCATCATGGCGATGTTGTCCACCGCACCGCTGCCCATGCTGAACATGACCACGCAGAAGGCAATGACAAAGAGCATGGACAGAGGCATGATGGAGGTGTTGATATCCTCCAGCTTGGTGGCAGTGGAGCCGATGGCGCCGTAGAGGAAGGCATAGAGAAGGAAGCCCAGAACGAAGAACACCAGCAGGTATACCAGCAGGGACAGGGGCATGTCAAACAGGGAGGTCATCACGGAATTGCCGCCCCAGGCATCCAGGTTGAGCTGGTAGAAGAGAAGGGCGGAGCCGAAGATGACCGCCAACTGGACAAACCCGGCGATGCAGGAGGCCAGCACCTTGCCGAACATCATGTTTACCGGGGTAGCGCTGGTGATGAGCAGTTCCATGGCTCGGGAGCTCTTTTCAGTGGCCACGTGGGAGGCTACCATCTGGCCGTAGAGCATGATGACCATGTACAGGGCCAACGTCATAATGTAGGTGTACCAGTAATTTTGGGCCTGGTCCACCCCCAGAAGCTCCTCTTTGGCGTCAATCTGAAGGGAGAGAATCTCCCCGGCCTGGTCCGGGCTCAGTCCCTGTTGGGTCATGGCCTCCACCTGGGCTAGGCTCACCAGAACTTGATTGGCCACCTGGGTGGTCTGGTCGTAGAGGGAACGATTGTACACGTAATAGGTGTAGGAAGTCAGGGAGTCAAAGACCAGGGCGCAATCGGCCTCCTGGTTGGACACCTGCTCCTTGATTTTAGCGAGGTCGTCTTGCGTCCAAGTCACCGTCTGGTCAGGGAAGGCAGCGGCCAGGGCTTGGGCAATGGTCTCGCCCATCTCTTGAGAGGGGGCGGAGATCAAAATCACCGACTGCTCGGTGGGCTCATCGGAGGAATCTCCGCCCATGGAGCCGAAGAAACCGATCAGGTTGGGCAGGAACATCACCACGGCCAGAACAGCCACAATGAACAGGGTGGAGCCCACAAACACCTTGTTTTTAAAGTAGTTTTTCAGCTCGAAGCTGAGAATGGTACGAAATTGTCTCATGATCTCTTCTCCCTTCACACGTGGTCCCCGGCGTATTCCACGAAGATGTCGTTGAGGGACGGCTCGTAGACCTGCACCCGGTCAATGTCGTAGTGGGCCACCAGTTGTCCCATCATCTCCTGCTTCTGGCTGGGGCTGTCCAGGCGGAGAAGCACCTCGCCGGGCTGCACCAGCTGGCAGCGATTGCCCAGTTGGGAGAGAATCTCCCGGTATTGGGGGCTGAACACGGTGAGACGGTCCCGGGGATAGCTGCGCTTGATTTGCTCCAGATTGCCGGAGATGGCGATTTTGCCCTGATTGAGGATGGCGATCTCCTGGCAGAACTCCTCGATATAGTTCATCTGGTGGGAGGAGAAGAGGACGATTTTCCCCTTTTGAATCTGCTCCTTCACCACATCTTTGAGCAGAGCGGCATTTACCGGGTCCAGGCCGGAGAAGGGCTCATCCAGTACGATGATATCGGGGTCATGGGCCAGGGCGGTGATGAGCTGGATTTTCTGCTGGTTGCCTTTGGACAGGGTGTCCAGCCGCTTGGTTTCGTACTCCTCCATACCCAGCCGTTCCAGCCAGTGGCGCACCGAGGCCAACGCCTTGGCACGCTTCATCCCCTTGAGCTGGGCGAAGTATACCAGCTGTTGCCCGATGGGCTTTTTGGGGTACAGCCCTCGCTCCTCGGGGAGGTAGCCCAAAGACACCTTGCGGTAGTCGATGGGCTTCCCATCCAGGAGAACTTCTCCGCTATTTTGAGGGAAGACGTCCATGAGAATGCGGATGGTGGTGGTCTTACCGGCGCCGTTTCGGCCCAGCAGGCCGAAGGCCTGGCCTCCCTCAGCGGTGAGGGAGATGCCCTGGAGCACCTGCTTGGCTCCAAAGCTCTTTTCGATGTTGCGTAGTTCCAATTTCATTATTGCTTACCTCAACTTCTCTTTTTATCCATTTGTAGGGATGTGTAGTTGTACACAAACTGCTGTACCAGCCAGAGACCGCCCACCAACAGACTATACGAAGGGGCGACCAGGTCAATGACGGAAAGAACGGCCAGTATTGCCATGATGCCGGGGAAAATCAGACCCATTACCTTGAAGGCCTGGTAGCTGCATTGGGCGGTCTGCTGCCGCTCGGCTTCATCGCAGCTCTCGTACCAGTCCTTTTGAAACTTAAAATCAAAAATATCACCACGCTTTTCGGGAAATAGTTTCTTAGTAGCGGAGATGATGCGGGCTTGAATTGCTGTCATCCAGATGATGTGCCCGATGAGTAGGAACCAGGAGAGGTTGAACCCCCAAGAGGATGCATAGCTCAGAGCCATGGCCAAGAACATGAGCACCGTGGCCAGATTGGCCAGAAACATGGCCCGGCAAAAAGTCAGGTTGGCCTGGGGGAACAGTTCGTCATCTTCCAGAGCTTGGGGAATCATCCGCTTTCCCCGGAAGTAGTACCAAGTGGCCCCTATCAACAGCGAAAATCCGGGGAGATAGCACCAGGGACCTAGGGAAGCCAGCATCAGGTTGAACTGCTCGCCGAGATTGCGGACGGAGAATTCATTGGACACAGCGGCAACGCCCACGATGCCGCCAATGAGGCCGCAGATGATGATGACTCCTCCTCTGTGAGATAAAAGACGTCCTCCACCGGGCGGTGGAACACCTGGGCAATGCGAAGGGCCAGGGTGATGGAGGGGTTGTAGTCCCCCCGCTCAATGAGGCTGATGGTCTGCCGGGAGGCTCCCACCAATGTCCCCAGCTCCTGCTGGTTGATGCCCTGGGCTGCCCGAAACTCCTTGAGTCGATTCTGTAGCGGCATGAGCACCCCTCCTTGACATGTATTGTTTGCGTTGTGACAACTATCTTTGTCAAACATAAGATAGCATTGACAAGGATTGTTGTCAATAGGGGAGAATAAAGAAAACGTAAAAATCTGTTTCCACCCGGTGAAGAGGGTGGATTTTTTCAAAAGCTTCGGTATAATGGAGAGGTGGTCCGGAGGCAAGGGCGAAACCTCACGGTACCTCGTCAGATACATGAGAGGTTGGATGGAAACCATGGGAATATGGATTGTACTTGGAGTTGTTGCGGCGCTGCTGCTCTTTTGGGTTATGTCGGTGCGGTGCCGCCATGGACACCCGGCGTGGGAGGTGCTGCGCCGATACCGATATGCCCACCGAGGACTGCACGATGAAACACGGGGCATCCCGGAAAATTCCCTGACCGCGTTTCGCCGGGCGGCGGAGCAGGGGTATGGGGCCGAATTGGACGTGCACTTGACCCGGGACGGGAGTCTGGTGGTCATCCACGACGACTCCCTGCTGCGTACCGCTGGGGTGGACGTGGATGTGGCTTCTCTGACGGCGGAGCAGCTGTCTCAGTACCGCCTGGAGGGCACTCAGGAGAAAATCCCGTTTTTGGAGGAGGTGCTGCCTCTGTTTGAGGGGCGGGCCCCGCTGATTGTGGAGCTGAAAGCGGAGAAAAATGCGGCTCGGCTGGCCAAGGCGGCCTGTCAGGTGCTGGACCGCTACAAGGTCAACTATTGCATTGAGTCCTTTCACCCCAAGGTGTTGATGTGGCTCAAGCGGCACCGCCCTGAAATCTGCCGGGGGCAGTTGAGTCAGAATTTCATCCGTGAGCGCAGCGGGATGCCTCTGGTGGCTGCGGTGGTGATGACCAACGTGCTCACCAACTTGGTGACGTGCCCGGATTTTGTGGCCTATAAATGGAAGGACCGCCGCCAACTCTCTCTGTTTCTGGCCAGACGCCTGTGGCGGGGCCAGGAGGTGAGCTGGACCATCCGGGATTCTGCGTCCATGCAGCGGGTGGAGCAGGAGGGCTGCCTGCCTATTTTTGAGGAATTTCAGCCGTGAGAAATTTTATCATGGAGCTGAATGAAAACAGCAGAGGGTCTGCGGGGAAAAGGCTGCAGACCCTCTGCTGTTGCTAGAAAAAGTGATGGTTTGGAGCTTGATGGCCCCATGTTAAAACTTGTTGCTTTACAAGTTTGGTGTTCTCTCGTACAATGCGGGCAAGGATGGTGATACAGTCATGCTAGGTGATAACATCAAGAAATACCGACGGGAGAGGGGGTATACACAGGAAGAACTGTCTGCCGAACTGCACGTGGTCCGCCAGACGTTGTCCAAGTGGGAAAACAATGTGTCCGTGCCAGATGCAGAGGTTCTAATCAGAATATCTCGAGCGTTGGAGGTGCCGGTCAGCGTACTGCTGGACCTGACGCCGGAGGAAGAAACCGTGGACTTGACGGATGAGTTGGCAAGGGTCAACGAGGAGCTGGCGGAGCGCAATCAACAGCTCCAAAGAAACACATTGGCCAGCCAGAAGCGGGGGCAAATCGTCTTTCTCTCCTTTGCGGCCCTGATGGTTGTGATCCTAGTGGACAATCCCTTGGCGTCGCTGCTCTTGGTGGGGGCTTGCATTGCATTGTCGCTGCTGATTCTATATCGAAATTTGTCTCTGTTTTCGGAAAGCGCGGTTTCCATATCCCAGATGAAAGCGCTGAAAGTTGTGACGATATTCAATGCAGTGTTTCTGATTGTGTTGCTGGCAGTTTGTGGCTTGCTGCAAGCCCAGGTGATTACACTGACGGCGCAGCAGGAACAGTGGTTGCTTATGGGCGTGTTTTCCGGTCTGTTCCTTTTCTTTGGTGCGCTTTCTCCACGGCTGCCATATCAGCGGCATACCGGCCTGCGTCTGCCATGGACGGTGCGAGATGAAGATACTTGGAATCTGGCCCATAGAATCATTGGCGTCATCTCGTTGCCCTTGACGCTGCTATACCTTGCCGCAGCTTTTTCAGTTTCAGATATGGAGCTCATTGGAACGATTTCTGTGATTGCCCTGATGTTGTATATCGGCATACCGGGTGTGATCTCTCTGGTGTTTTTCTGGAGAAAATATCATTGAGGAAGGTTCAAATGTTGTCAGTTATAAAGACACGTCGATATTGTTCCAGTCGTGTATCGGCGCTGACGCTCCACAATGCAATGGGGGAGGGCGAGTAAAGTCTGGTCACTCCGTATGGTCTGCCGTTGATCCAGACGCTTTCTTCCCATGTGTTGTCGTTTTTTCTGGGATGGGGACCCTTGTCTGCAAAGAAACGGTTGATGAGCTTTTTCACTTCGGCTCTGCTGGTATAGATCAATTCCTCAATATTGGGGTGCTCCAGCAGCAGCTTATCCAGAGGCTTGGGCTCAATGGAGATTAACGAGGCGTCATCGGATTTGCCGTTTCGATGGATGCAGCTGCCCACAATATCGGTGATACCGATGTGTAACTCCTGCAACAGCTGCTTTCGTTGGTTTACTGCTTCCATGGTGTTTGTAAATGCCAGCGGGGTGTCGGTCACCTCAGAAAGTAGCTTCCAAAAAGAATTGTCTCTGGAGCCGTAGTAGAAATCCACATCGTTGTCGTGTAATGCTCTTCCCCCGGAGGTGCAAAACCGAAAGGGCGGCATGGTTCCAATGATGAGTTTGGTGGCACCCTCTGGGATGTAGGGCTCGTAGGGGTGAATGGAACGAACCGTTTCTTCCATAGAATCTCCTCCTGGGTGTGAAATGAGAAAATGACGTGGTTTTTATAAATAAGCGTGACATCCCAACTGAATAAAGATTGGCCCCATCTATCGCTTGAAGTGATGGATGACAGTAATAGGAAGATGTGGTATTATAGCAGCGAATCGAAGTGAGAAAAAGGAGAGAGTGGCGTATGAACAAGACGTTGAGCAAACATGTCATGAAGATAATTGCAGTTTTTGGTGTGCTGCTCATGGGATTTGGACTTGCCGGTGCTGGCCCTGATACCGGCTTGTGGATGTTCCTTGCGGGGCTCTTTCTGGTGATTGTCTGTGTCGCTTCCAGTCGTGAGCTGCGGAAGTTTGTCCGTTCGCTGCTGGATTTCATTTAATGCCGAAGCAATGGGGGAGCGAACGTGGAACTTATTATAGTATTCATTTTGGGGATGGTAGGGGCTGTCTTGGTGCAACTCAGCGCAAACAGGGGCGTTAGCCGCTGGATTCGTTATCCGTTAGTTGCCTTGATTTGCATGATGCTTGTGTCTGGAATTGCTATGGTGGTTTATTTTGCGATTGCCCTATACACTGAGGAACTGGTTGCCTCTATGATGCTGTGGTTGCTTGCTCTCTTCTTGCTGGCAGGGGCTGTGGCGTATATTCGGAATCTGTACCACGGAAAACGATCAGTTAACGGGAGTGAGGCAACGAATGACGAAAGAGTATAACTGGAGCACCACTGTGGATGGAGTACCTCACGCAATCCTTTGTCAAGTGATGAATAATAAATATGTCTTGTGGGCAGACGATAAATTCCAAAAAACTGTCTACCGTAAGAGCTTTCAGGCTGCTCGTGGAGGTCTGGATGAAACCCTTGAACTGTGGGGAAAGACCTGCCACTTTGTGGTTTGGCCTAGCGAAAAAGTGGAGTTCTTTGTAGATGGAAAATCTCTGAATACACAGGAAGACTGCGAGAATGCTCTGGACATCTCCTATGAAGAATCCGTATCTCGCCATGAACGGACGATGCGCCGCAGCTCATGGGCGGTGGTGCTGCTGATAGCTTTGGCCTGTATCTTCTATTTGGTCATGGTGCTGCAAGGGAAAGATATGTCTGGCTGGAATGGAACGATGGTAGTCGCGGTGCTGATTTTGGCGATTAACCTCGTTGGCATTGTCAGGGGAAGAAAACGATGATGGGCACAAAACTTTGGTGGAATATTCCTTACTAGCAAAAAAGACACGACTTTCCAGCGTGTCTTCCCCTGAGAAGGTGGGGGCAGCGTAGGCGAAATTGACTTCCGCCGAGCATGAAATGAGCCTATGGCGCCCAAAACAAAAGCACCTGCTTAAGCAGGTGCTTTTGTTTTGGTGGACCTGAACGGGATCGAACCGTCGACCTCTCGGATGCGAACCGAACGCTCTCCCAGCTGAGCTACAGGCCCGTACCCAACTATTATAACAGAAAAAAACAGTTTGTAAAGAGAAAAATGGAGAAAATGAAAAAAGAGTCCAAAGGGGAAAAGTTTAAAATTCAGTTGAAAAAGTCGTGACGATGTGATAAAATAATCATCGGCTTTTAACACGCTTGTGTGTGGAGTAAGGCCGCGCTAGTCGGGGAGTTAGCGGTGCCCTGTATCTGCAACCCGCTATAGCAGGGATGAATCCCGGCCCCCGGAGACAAAATGTACTGACTGCCCCATATAAGCAGCGATGATGGATTGGTCCTGCGCAACGTAGCCCCGTGAACCGTGTCAGGCGGGGAACCGAGCAGCACTAAGCGGACCGCTGCGTGTGCCGCGGGGGTGCCGGTCTTGAGCCGGCTGTATGGGTAACGGGTATATTTTGTGCTTCAAAGGCCGGTGCGCGGTCTTATTCTGTACACAAGCGATTTCCTTTTTAGGGGGTGAGGCGTTTGTACCAGGCGTTGTACCGAAAGTGGCGTCCCCGCAGCTTTGACGACGTGGTGGGGCAGGGACATATTACAGAGACCCTCAAGCGTCAGGTGCAGGGGGGACGGCTGACCCACGCCTATCTGTTTACCGGCACCAGAGGAACGGGTAAGACCACCTGTGCCAAAATTCTGGCCCGGGCCGTGAACTGTCAGCATCCTCAGGACGGCAACCCCTGCAACCAGTGTCCGGCGTGTATGGGCATTGAGAACGGCTCCATCCTGGACGTGGTGGAGCTGGACGCAGCCTCCAACAACCGCGTGGACGACGTGCGTGCCATGCTGGAGGAGGCGGCCTATACCCCGGCCACCGTGGCCAAGCGGGTGTATATCATCGACGAGGTGCACATGCTCTCGCCTCAGGCCTTCAATGCGCTGCTGCAAATTCTGGAGGAGCCGCCCGCCCATTTGATGTTTATCCTGGCCACCACAGAGCTGCACAAGGTGCCGGCCACCATCAAGAGCCGGTGCCAGCAATTCGCCTTTAAGCGCATCCGGGCCGAGGAGATTGCCGGACGTTTGAATTACGTGGCTGCTCAGGAGGGCATTGAGCTGACCCAAGAGGGGGCACAGCTCATCGCCCGTCTGGCCGATGGCGGTATGCGTGACGCCCTATCCCTGCTGGATCAGTGTGTGGGGGCAGGGGGGACCGTAGACCAGGACCGGGTGTTTCAGGTGCTGGGCCTGGCGGGTAATCTCCAGACGGTGGCGCTGTTGGAGGAGATCGCAGCGGGCAACCTGTCTGGCGCATTGGCACGACTGGCCAGCTTGTACACCGGAGGCAAGGAGATGGCAGCCTTGGCCGGGGAACTGTCCGCTTTGCTGCGGGACCTGTTGGTGAGCAAGAGCGCTCCCAAGGGCGGGGCGGGACTGCTCACCGGGGGCTATGACTCGGGCACCCTGGAGCGGTTGGGGCAGCTGTTCGACGTGCCTCGGCTGGTCCAGATGCTCGCTTTAGTGCAGAAGACCGCCGGCGAGCTGGTCCACTCCGCAAACCGACGCACGGACATGGAGCTGTGCTTGGTGATGCTGTGTGACCCCTCTCTGGACGGAAGTGTCCATGCCTTGACTGCCAGAGTGGCAAAGTTGGAGCAGCAATTGGCTTCCGGCGTTGTGGTTCAGCAAACGACAAGCGAAAAACCTTTACAGAGAAGCCCGGCACCAACTCCGGCTCAAAAGAGCACACAGCCTGAGCCAGACCTGTCCACTCCGGTGGCGTCTGACCCTCCACCCTGGGAGGTGGCAGAGAAACCGGTGCCCCAACAACCTGCAAGTAAAAAGCCTTTACAGGAAAAGCCGATGCAGGAGACTCCAGCACCCCCTGCGGTTGAGCCTCATCCAGCCCCGCCCGAGCCTGTGACACACGTGAGTGGGCAGACGGGATGGCCCGGCTGGAACGTGGTGTGTGGCCAGCTCAAGGGTGTGCTGTCCACTGGAGATTACACCTTCTTTTCCATGCCCGCCATGCTCACCGGACGGTGGGACGGGGATGTGGTGACGATCTGGGCCGCCAATCAGTTTGTGGCGGACCTGGTGGAGAAGCCGGATATCTCTGGAGCGGTCTCCCAGGTGGTTGGGCGATATATGGGACAGCGGGTCCCGGTGAAAGTTCAGGTGGGAGCACCTCCGGCAGAGACGGTGCAGACACCGCCTACTTCACAGCCCCCAGAAGAAGGGGATGCTCTGGACGCCTTTCTGGCAGCGGGGCACAGCAATGTAACCGTAGAATAATTTGTTAGGATATGACATAGGAGGTAATTCGGATGGCAAAAGGATTTAATACCCGCGGTATGGGCGGTATGGGTGGCATGGGCGGAAACATGAACAACATGATTCGCCAGGCCCAGAAGATGCAGCAGGACATGATGAAGGCTCAGGAGGAGCTGGAGAGCAAGTCCTACGAGGCCAGCGCCGGTGGCGTGGTGACCGCTGTGGTGTCCGGTAAGAAGGAGGTCACCTCTGTGACCATCGACCCCGAGGCCGTGGACCCCGATGACGTGGAGATGCTCCAGGACCTCATTGTGGCGGCGGTGAACGAGGCCTTGCGCAAGGCTGCCGACGATGCCGCCAGCCAGATGTCCCGCCTCACCGGAGGTCTGGGACTGCCGTTTTAATACACACGACCCTCAAGGGCTGCTTTCTCACAAGAGAGCAGCCCTGAACCCATTGATAAGGAGGAACCAAATATGGTGAAGTTTTCTGAGATGAAATACCAGCGCCCTGACCTGGATGCGCTGAAACAGGAGATGGGCCAGCTGGTGGAGCAGCTCAAGGCCGCTGACAGCTACCAGGCTGCCCGGGAGGTGTTTTTGCGCAAGGAGGAGCTGGGGCGTCACATTCAGACCATGAGCACCCTGGCCAACATTCGCCACTCCATTGACACCCGAGACGAGTTCTACGACGGGGAAGTGAAGTTCTGGAACGCGGCGGGACCTGAGTTGGAGGAGTACAGCCAGGCCTGGAATTTGGCCATGCTCAACTCTCCCTTCCGCGGTGACTTCTCTCAGGAGTACGGCGACCTGATGTTTATCAATGCCGAGATTGCCCTGAAGACTTTCTCTCCTGAGATCATTGACCTGATGCAGAAGGAGAACGACCTCACCCAGGAGTATGAGAAGCTGCTGGCTTCCGCCCAGATTCCCTTTGAGGGCGGCGTGTACACCTTGTCCCAGATGACTCCCTTTAAGAGTGACGCCGACGACCAGCGCCGTCTCAACGCCTGGAAGGCGGAAGGGCAGTGGTACAAGGACAACCAGGAGGCTCTGGACAGCCTGTACGACCAGCTGGTGCACCTGCGAGACGAGATGGGCAAGAAGCTGGGCTATGAGGGCTATACCACTCTGGGCTATTACCGCATGGGCCGCAACTGTTACACCAAGGAGGACGTGGAGAAGTTCCGCCAGGCTGTGGTGAAGTATCTGGTGCCGGTGGCGGACAGCATCTACCGCCAGCAGGCCAAGCGCCTGGGCAAGGAGTACCCCATGAGCTTTGCAGACAATGCTCTGGAGTTCCGCTCCGGCAACCCCCGCCCCTGCGGCACTGCCCAGGACATTCTGGACCACGGCCGTAGGTTCTATGACGCCCTGTCTCCCGAGACCAGCGAATTTTTCCGCACCATGCTGGATGGGGAGCTCATGGACGTGCTCTCCACCGAGGGCAAGGCCGGCGGCGGCTACTGCACCGACATTCTGGACTACAAGGTGCCCTTCATCTTTGCCAACTTCAACGGCACCCAGGGTGACGTGGAGGTGGTGACCCACGAGGCCGGCCACGCCTTTGACGCCTGGCTTAACCGGGACCGCATTCCTTCCGAGTATATCTGGCCCAGCATGGAGGCCTGCGAGGTGCACTCCATGTCCATGGAGTTCTTCGCCTGGCCCTGGGCTCAGGGCTTCTTCGGAGAGGATACCCGGAAGTTCCACTACAGCCACCTGTCAAGTGCCCTCACTTTCATCCCCTACGGCACCATGGTGGACCACTTCCAGCATGAGGTGTACGCCCATCCCGAGATGACCCCTGCCCAGCGCCACCAGGTGTGGAAAGAGCTGCTGGGAACCTATATGCCCTGGATGAAGCTGGACGGGGAAATTCCCTTCTACAGCGAGGGCGAGGGCTGGCAGCGACAGCACCACATCTATTCCAGTCCCTTCTATTATATTGATTACTGCCTGGCTCAGACGGTGGCCCTCCAGTTCTGGGATAAGATTCAGGAGGACCTGGGGGAGGCTTGGGAGCACTACATGGCCTACACCCGCCAGGGCGGCAGCCAGGTGTTCACCACCCTGCTGGAGCGAGCTGGCCTGGACAGCCCCTTTGAGGAGAGCTGCCTGCAGCGGGTGTGCGCCTCCGCCAAGAACTGGCTGGAGCACTTCGATATGAGCGGAATCGAATAAGCCATGTCAGACAAGAAGAACAAGCATAAGCATAAACGGTGGAACCGGGCGGCCAAGGCGTCTCAATTCACCAGGGGAGCAGGGGGGGAGATGATCTATGTCGGTCGTCACTACTCCTTCCAGGGGGATGAGAGGAGCTATCGACAGGGTATGCGCCAGCGCATGGCGTTGGCGGCCGTTATGGCGGTGGCTCATTTGGCGGGCGGTATGATGCCCGTTCCTGCCTTGTACAACACCTGGTACGTGATTGCTCCTTATATGCTTACGTTTTTTGCGGTGGTTTCCCTGGTTTGGGCGGTGTGCCGCATGGTGTACTGGGGAAATCCCCTGCGGGAATACGTCTACGATGCCACCGTCAAGCAGATCCCCATCCGTGCAACCCTGGCTATGATTTTGTCAATGTGCACACTCTGTGGACAGATTGCATATGTGGTGACACATTCCCTGCAAGGGGTTGAGTATCTGTACACTTTGGCATTTTTGGGCCTGGAAATTGTGGTTTTTGTCTGTGCTTTCCTGTGGAAGGGCAGAGAAAATCAGACATTGTGGTCTATTTAACGTGATAAAGCGCAAAAATTTGTGAGATATCACAGGATGTTCTCGTTGACAATTGGAGCAAAACATAATAGAATAGTCTTTGCAAAATCTGCTGAAAAAACATTTGACCGCTTGGCGTGGACACTGAGGCGGCGAAAAATGAAAGATTGAGTAAGTGGAGTTGCAAAAACCGATTCCCCGGTAGAGAGAAGGGGAGTCGGAATCAGTCCTTGTGAGCTCAGAGGATGGATGTTCTCTTTGTTCAATATAATTTAAGGAGGAATCTCTACATGAAAAGCACGAAACGAGTGCTTGCGCTGGGCATGGCTTCGGTCATGACGCTTGGTTTGCTCTCTGCTTGCGGCAACAAGCCTTCCAGCGACAACAACAACCAGGCCAGTACCCTGGTGGTTGGCGACGGCAACTACGACGGCAAGTTCTCTCCCTTCTTCTACACCTCTGCTTATGACGGAAACATCGTGAGCATGGTCAGCCAGGGCCTGATTAGCTCTGACCGTGAGGGCGCTATGATCCTCAACGGCATTGAGGGCGAGACCAAGGAGTACAACGGCACCGACTACACCTACACCGGTATTTCCGATGTGGTGGTCACCGAGAACGAGGACGGCACCGTGTACTATGACATCACCCTGAAGGATGGCGTCAAGTTCTCCGACGGCACCGAGATGGACATCGACGACGTGATCTTCTCCATGTACGTCCTGTCCGACCCCACCTATGATGGCAGCTCCACTCTGTATGGTCAGCCCATCATGGGTATGAACGAGTACCGTTCCGGCATGGATACCAAGTTCAACCTGATCCTGGCCGCTCCCCGTGACAACACCGACTTCTCCCTGTGGACCGAGGAGGAGCAGACTGCTCTGTGGGCTGCTGTGGACAAGGCTGGCCCTGAGTACGCCAAGTACATCTGCGAGTACATGATCGCCAATGGCAATAACAAGCCCGAGGACAGCGTGGCTACCATCGCTGCCAACTATAACTATCCCGGCCTGGCTGAGGATGCCACTTATGAGGACTTCTATCAGGCTATGCTGGCTGCCTACAACGGCAATCCCGCTGAGATGGCCCGAAACGAGTCTCCCAGCAGCCTGGCTGATTTCACCAACCTCATTGAGGACTATGATGCCTACAACGTGGGTGTTCAGACCGGTGAGTCTGCTCCCAACATCTCCGGCATCCAGAAGACCGGTGACAACTCCGTGCGCGTGGTGACCACTGAGGTGTCCGCCACCTGCATCTATCAGCTGTCTCTGGTGGTTGCTCCCATGCACTACTACGGCAAGGAGGAGCTGTACAACTACGAGAACAACCAGTTCGGCTTCCCCAAGGGCGATCTGACCATCGTGCGTGAGAAGAACAGCAAGCCCATGGGCGCTGGCCCCTACGAGTTCGTCAGCTATGAGAACGGCACCGTGGCTCTGAAGGCCAACGAGAACTACTGGAAGGGCGAGCCCAAGATCCAGAACATCAACTTCAAGGAGACCAACGAGGCCGATAAGGTCAACGGCGTGAAGTCCGGCACTCTGGACATCACCGATCCCGCTTTCTCCAACGACGCCATCAAGGAGATTGCCGCAGCCAACGGCGGCAGCGAGGACTTCAACGGTTCCGTCATCACCGTCAACACCGTGGATAACCTGGGCTACGGCTATGTGGGCATCAACGCCGACAACGTGAAGGTGGGCGACGACGGCTCCTCCGATGCCTCCAAGAACCTGCGTAAGGGTCTGGCCACCGTGCTGGCCGTGTACCGCGACGTGTGCATTGACTCCTACTACGGCAAGTGGGCCAACGTCATCAACTACCCCATCTCCGATACCTCTTGGGCCGCTCCCAAGGTTACCGATGACGGCTATCAGGTGGCCTTCTCCACCGACGTCAACGACAACCCCATCTACACCGATGGCATGAGCGACGAGGAGAAGTACGCCGCTGCCAAGCAGGCCGCTCTGGGCTTCTTTGAGGCTGCTGGCTACACCGTGGAGAACGGCAAGATCACCGCTGCTCCCGCAGGCGCCAAGATGGACTATGAGCTGATCATCGGCGGCGGCGGTCAGGGCGACCACCCCGCCTTCATGATGTGTACTCTGGCTTCCGATGCCCTGAAGGAGATCGGCATGGAGCTGCGCGTGACCGATATTGCCAACGCTTCCGACCTGTTCTCTCAGATGCAGGCTGGTACCGCTGAGCTGTTTGCTGCCGCTTGGCAGGCCACTGTGGACCCCGACATGTACCAGATCTACCACAGCCAGGGCACTTCCAACTACAACTATGACATCAAGGACGCCAAGCTGGATGAGATCATCATGGACGCTCGCTCCATCACCGATCAGGAGGCCCGTACTCTGATGTACAAGGATGCTCTGGACATCGTCATGGACTGGGCCGTTGAGGTTCCCATCTATCAGCGTGCCAACTGCTTCATCTTCTCCACTGAGCGTATCAAGATCGACACCCTGACTCCTGATATGACCACTTACTGGAACTGGATGAACGATGTTGAGCTGCTGGAGCTGAACTAATTCTGCACAGAAACAAGGGAACGAGTTCCTGAGTTTACCATCACGGTTGCCCTGCGGCCGTAAGGCCGCAGGGCAACCCTGCGCATCCCTGCACATGAGGCGGCTGTTCCGACCAAAGTCGGTCAGAGCCGGAGGGGCTGCCTGATGTGCGGACGGGGCGAACACATCATGCGAGGCCACGAACCCCTGTGCCTCGCCAACAAATACGGAGGGGATTCTATGCGAAATTTTATCATCAAGCGCGTACTATTATCAGTAGTCATTCTATTTTTCGTAGCATTCATTATTTATACACTGCTGCGCTGTCTGCCCAGCTCCTACGTGGAGACCATGGCTCGTCAGCTGGCTATGGCCCCCGGCGCCAAGCCTTATGAGGAGTGGGTGGCACAGCTCAATGCCCAATATGGTTTGGATTTGCCGCTGATCCCTGGTTTCTTCCACCAGTTGGGCAACATCCTGACCGGTAACTTCGGCGACAGCTGGAAGTACACCGTGCCTGTCATGGAGAAATTCACCAGCGTGATCTGGATTTCTTTTGTGATGGGCGGAATTGCGTTTATTTTACAGCTGATTATTGCCATTCCTCTGGGCGTTATCGCCGCCACCCGTCAGTACTCCAAGGCCGACTACGCCATCAGCGTGTTCGCTCTGGCTGGTATCTCTCTGCCCACCTTCTTCTTTGCCACTCTGCTGAAGCTGGTGTTCTGCGTGAAGCTGGGCTGGTTTGATCTGGGCGGCCTGACGGGACGTGACTTCCTGCAATTGGACGCCATGGGGCAGTTCCTGGATATTGCCCATCACTTGGTGCTTCCCATTGTTACCCTGGTGGTGGTGTCTGTGGGCTCGCTCATGCGTTATACCCGTACCAACATGCTGGAAGTGCTCAACTCCGACTATATCCGCACGGCCCGTGCCAAGGGCCTGAGCGAGAAGAAGGTCATCTATCATCACGCCTTCCGCAACACCCTGATTCCTCTGGTCACCATCGTGGGTGGCTCTCTGCCCGGCCTGTTTGCCGGTGCTCTGATCACTGAGACTCTGTACTCCATCCAGGGCATTGGTTACACCTCTTATACGGCCATGACTGCCGGTGACATTCCCTTCTCTATGTTCTACCTGCTGTTTATGGCTGTGCTGACTCTGGCCGGCAACCTGATTTCCGACATTCTGTACGCTGTGGTTGACCCCCGCGTACGCATCGCTTAAGAAAGGAGGCGCTTTCATGTCTGACGAGAAGAAAATGAACCATCAGCAGGAGGGCGGCTCCCAGGAGCACCTCTCTCTGAACGATGACCGCCGTGTTAAGGTTTTGTCCCCCGGCGCCCTGGTGGCCAAGCGCTTTTTCCGTAACCGCTTGGCTGTGGTGGGTCTGGTGATCCTGGCCGTTATGTTTGTATTTTCCTTTATTGGCGGCGTGGTCAGCCCCTATGATCAGGACCAGGTGTTCTACCGCCGTGAGTTCCAGTCCAAGGAGTATGCTGGCGTCACAGAGAACAGCAGCTTCCGCTATACCACAGCCGAGGGCCAGAGCTTTACCGGCATGGTCCAGGCTCAGTTCATGCTGGCAGCCACCAAGGGCCAGACCTCTTTCACCTATGACGGCGTGACCTATTCCCTTGCCGAGGAGGGCGAGGACTTCTATGTGATCTCTCAGGGAACCACCCCTGTGGCTCTGGCATACAAGGATATTGTCAATGCTGAGGACCCCTCCTTGACCGTGGGCTTTGACTTCCAGCGTGCCGCCCTGAAGGCGTACACCAACGGGGAGCAGAGCTTTACCGTGGATGGCACCGAGTACACCGTGGATGAGCACGGCGGCATCAACGAAGCTGGTCAGCCTGTGGCCTATATCAGCCGCTTTGTGGTGCAGTCCAAGGTCAGCGGTGTCACCTTCACCCGTGACTTCAAGGAGCAGCTGGCTGAGACCATCGAAAACGACAGCGATGAGTTCACCTACACCAACGACGAGGGTACCTTCGACTACACCCTGGAGTACGATGCAGACACCAAGAGCTACTCCGTCAGACAGGAGAAGGAGACCCAGGTGTTTGACACCTACTCCGAGCCCAGCAAGGCTCACTGGCTGGGTACCGACCGCAATGGCATGGACATGCTCACCCGTCTGATGTACGGTGGCCGTGTGTCTCTGGTCATCGGCTTCATTGTCGTGATTATCTCCGCCGTTCTGGGTATCATCCTGGGCGGTGTGGCCGGATATTTCGGCGGCTGGGTGGACAACCTGATCATGCGTATCGTGGACGTGTTCTACTGCATCCCCTCCATGCCTCTGATCATTATTATGGGTTCCGCCATGGACGGCATGCGCGTGGACCCCACCATGCGAATGTTGTACCTGATGCTGGTTCTGGGCTTCCTGGGCTGGCCCGGCATTGCCCGTATGGTGCGTGGCCAGATCCTCTCTCTGCGTGAGCAGGAGTTCATGACCGCCACCGAGGCCTGTGGCATCAGCATTTCCCGGCGTATTTTCCGCCACCTGATCCCCAACGTCATTCCTCAGCTCATCGTCATCTGTACCATGAGCTTGGGTTCCACCATCATCACGGAGGCCACCCTGTCCTTCCTGGGCCTGGGCGTCAAGTTCCCCTTCGCTTCCTGGGGTAACATCATCAACGACGTGTCCAACTCCTTCGTGCTGACCAACTACTGGTTCGTTTGGATTCCCGCTGGTATCTGCCTGCTGCTCACCGTGTTGGGCTTCAACTTCGTGGGCGACGGTCTGCGGGACGCCTTCGACCCCAAGATGAAGCGGTAAGAGAGGAGGAGAGACAATGGCTAAGAAAAAAGCAGAAGGCTATCTCTCCGGCCGGGAGGCCCGGCGCATTGCCAAGGAAAACCGCCGGATCACCAACGCCTTTGAGAAACAGCGTAAGCGTAAAAACGTGCCGGAGAGTGAGTACCTCACCCAGATGGCCGATCCCAATAACGCCGTGGAGTTTGATAATCTCCACACCTACTTCTACACCGACGCCGGTGTGGTCAAGAGCGTGGATGGCGTGTCCTTCGAAGTGCCCATCGGCAAGACCGTGGGCGTGGTGGGCGAGTCCGGCTGCGGTAAGTCCGTCACCAGCCTGTCCCTGATGCAGCTGCTCCAGCGGCCCCAGGGCCAGGTGGTGGAAGGCGCGATCCGCCTGAACATGGGCGACAAGGCCTATGACGTGACCAAGATGCCCAACGAGCAGATGCAGAAGATCCGTGGCAACTACGTGTCCATGATCTTCCAGGAGCCCATGACCAGCCTGAACCCCGTGTTCCGCATTGGCGAACAGGTGGACGAGGTCATTGCCCTGCACCACGGTGAGGGCAAGACCAAGGAGGACATCAAGAACCGTACCATCGAGCTGCTGGAGATGGTGGGCATCGCCAACAGCCAGGGCGTGTATCAGATGTTCCCCCACGAGCTGTCCGGTGGTATGCGCCAGCGTGTGTGTATCGCCATGGCTCTGGCTTGCAGCCCCAAGGTGATCATCGCCGACGAGCCCACCACCGCTCTGGACGTGACCATCCAGGCCCAGGTGCTGGACCTGCTGCGCAACCTGAAGGATAAGATCAACTCCTCCATCATGTTCATCACCCATGACCTGGGTGTCATCGCTGAAATGGCCGACTACGTGGTGGTCATGTACGCCGGTCGCGTGGTGGAGAAGGGTACCGTGCAGGAGATCTTCTCCAACCCCGCCCACCCCTACACCATCGGCCTGATGGCTTCCAAGCCTGTGGTGGGCAAGCAGGTGGATAAGCTCTATTCTATCCCCGGCAAGGTGCCTAACCCCATTGATATGCCCAACTACTGCTACTTCAAGGACCGCTGCGAGATGTGTGTGGCCGGCTGCGAGGGTGAGTACCCCTGCCAGGTGCAGCTCAGCCCCACCCACTTCGTGTCCTGCTACCGCTACTATGACAACAAGAACCAGGGAGGTGAGGGCTGATGTCTGACAAGAAAAGTGTAATTGCCAAGGGCGACTTCACCCCCGTGGAGTACGATCCCCAGTACATTCTCCAGGTCAACCACCTGAAGAAGTACTTCCCCATCAAGGGCGGCATGGTCAGCAAGACCGTGGGCCACGTCAAGGCCGTGGACGGCGTCACCTTCAACCTCAAGCGTGGTACCACCATGGGTCTGGTGGGCGAGTCCGGCTGTGGTAAGACCACCACCGGTCGTACCATCCTCCGTCTGGCGGGGGAGAAGACCGACGGTCAGGTGCTCTTCAACGGCAAAGAGATCTACGACATGAGCCCCAAGGAGCTGCGGGCTCTGCGTACCAAGATGCAGATCATCTTCCAGGACCCCTTCTCCAGCCTGTCCCCCCGTCTGCCCGTGGGTGAGATCATCGGCGAGGCTGTGCGGGAGCACAAGCTGGTGAGCAAGGCCGAGTACAATGACTACATCGACAAGGTCATGGACAACTGCGGTCTGCAGCCCTTCCATAAGGCCCGCTATCCCCACGAGTTCTCCGGCGGTCAGCGTCAGCGTATCTGTATTGCCCGTGCTCTGGCTCTGAACCCTGAGTTCGTGGTATGTGACGAGCCTGTGTCTGCTCTGGACGTGTCCATTCAGGCCCAGATCATCAACCTGCTCAAGGACCTGCAGGACCAGTACAATCTGACCTATCTGTTCATCTCCCACGACCTGTCTGTGGTGGAGCACATCTCCGACTCCGTGGGCGTAATGTACCTGGGCAACCTGGTGGAGTACGGCGATACGGAGGATATCTTCCGCAACCCGCTGCACCCCTACACCAAGGCTCTGTTCTCCGCCATCCCCGTGCCCGACCCCAACGCCAAGATGAACCGTATTGTGCTGGAGGGCTCCATTCCCTCTCCCGCCAATCCCCCCAGCGGTTGTAAGTTCCACACCCGCTGCCCCTATGCCACCGAGCGATGCAAGGTGGAGGCTCCCTGCCAGCGTGAGGTGGAGCCCGGCCACTACGTGGTCTGCCACCTCTTCGACAAGTAAGATATGGCACGTAAGCCAAAGAAATACGAGGACGATGACGGCCGCGTGATCGCGGATATGAGCGGCCTGTCCCGTCCCACTCTGTTCCGGCCAGGTCGGCCGGACAGCAGGGAATCCCGGCCCCCGGAGCCCATGGAACAGGAGCGTGAGGAGCGCCCCTGGGAGGACACCGGAATGAGCCGGGAGGACCGCAGAGCCTACATCTGGGCGGCCATGAAAGCGGCTTTGTCCATGGCGGCGATTTACATCGTTGCCTTCGGGCTGTTGATTGCTCTGATGATATGGCTTTGGAATTAATGAAAATAGAGAGCTCTCCGGTGTTGCCGGAGAGCTCTCTGCTTTTCTTGGAAAATCTGGTTGACCTCTGGGACAGGAATGGGTATGATGGAGAAAAGGAGGCACAAGGCCATGAATGACATTGAAACTTTGAGACACTGGGTAGAGGAGAGCGAGAACATCGTCTTTTTCGGAGGCGCAGGGGTGTCCACGGAAAGCGGTATTCCCGACTTCCGGTCCCAGGATGGACTATATCATCAGCACTACGACCTGCCGCCGGAGACCATTCTCAGCCACGACTATTTCATGTCCCACACCCAGGAATTTTATCGGTTCTATCGGGACAAAATGCTGTGTCTGGACGTACAGCCCAATGCCGCCCATTTGGCGCTGGCCAAGTTGGAACAGCTGGGCAAGTTGAAGGCGGTGGTGACCCAGAACATCGACGGGCTGCACCAGAAGGCGGGCAGCCAGCGGGTCTATGAGCTCCACGGCTCGGTCTACCGCAACTACTGCATGTCCTGTGGGGCCTCGTACCCGGTGGAGAAGATTGCAGCAGGGGAGGGGATTCCCCGCTGTCCCCACTGCGGCGGTATCATCAAGCCGGATGTGGTGCTCTATCAGGAGGGGCTGGACCAGCGCACCATCCGAGGCGCTGTGGAGGCCATCGCCAATGCCGATTTGCTCATTGTGGGCGGTACCTCTCTGGTGGTGTATCCGGCGGCAGGACTGCTGGAGTATTTCCGGGGCCGTCACCTGGTCCTCATCAACCGGGATGCCACCAGCTATGACCAGCGGGCCGATCTGGTGATTCGCCAGTCCATTGGGGGCGTGCTGGAGGAGGCCTGTGCCCATCTGGAGACTTGAAAGAATAGTAAAAATCAGATATAATATCCTTTATCTTGACTGCGGGAAAAGGAGACGGGCTAATGAAGCGGACAGTTGCCGTGATGACGGACAGCAATAGCGGAATCAGCGTAGAAGAGGGGAAAAAGATGGGGGTGTACGTCATTCCCATGCCCATTAACATGGATGGAAAGGTCTACTATGAAGGATTGGACCTGAGCCAGGACTACTTCTATCAGCGCATGGCAGCGGGGGCAGAGATGTTTACCTCTCAGCCCTCACCGGCGGACACCCTGGAGCTGTGGAATCGGATTCTCCGGGGCTATGACCAGCTGGTGTATATCCCCATGTCTGCGGGCCTGAGCAGCACCTATGCCACCGCTCGGATGATGGCCGACGACTATCAGGGCCGGGTGCAGGTGGTGGATAACCGCCGCATCTCTGTGACCCAGTACCATGCGGTGCTGGATGCCCTGGCCATGGCAGAGCAAGGCATGGACGCAGCTTCCATTCGCCGCACCTTGGAGGAGCAGGCAGCAGACGCCAGCATTTTCCTTATGGTGGATACCCTGAAATACCTGCGCCGGGGTGGTCGTGTGTCCGGGGTAGAGGCCTTTGCCGGAGCCATGCTGAACATCAAGCCCGTGCTCACCATCGCCGGGGACAAGCTGGAGGCGGTGGGCAAGGTGCGGGGGGCCAAGGCCGCCCGTCAGATGATGCTGGAGAAGCTGCGAGCGGACATGGAGGGACGGTTAAAGGCCCTCCACGACAGCGGCCACCTGCAAGTGAAAATTGCCTGTAGCCGGGTGCCTGATCAACTGCGGGAGGAGTGGGTAGACCAGGTGCAGCAGTACTTCTATCTGGGCTATCCGGTGGAGTGCGCAGACCTGACCCTCTCAGTGGCCTGTCACACCGGACCCGGTGTGCTGGGCGTAGGAGCAGTACGTGTATAAGTGATGGAAAAAGCGGCGGAGCATGTGCTCCGCCGCTTCTATCTTTTATAGGGTCGTCGTGTACCGTAAATCCACACACACGGTGTCGTGGGGGAAGGGAATATCCTGATGGGTGCCGTCCCAAGAAAAGCCGTGGCGGGCGTAAAAACGCTGAGCGCCTTGGTTTTCCCGAAGTACAAACACATAGGCCTGCTGGAAGCCGTCTGCTTTCAGCTGCTCCTTGGCCCGGTCCATGAGCAGGCTTCCATACCCTTTGCCAGTTTCCTGGGGATGGGTATAGAAGGAGATGACTTCTCCCCAGCCCTCATAGCCAGAGGCGTCAAAGTGCACCTGCATGCCTCCGCCGTGGTTCTGATTGCCAATGCGGGCAGGTCCGCAGGTGATGCAGCCCACAGGGGTGTCGTCTCGATAGAGGAGAAACCCGTGGTGGCGAGGGGTTCTGGCGTAGTCGGCAAAGGTGTCCACCCAGCGGGTGGGGGTGATGTGCTCTTCCATCCAGTCCAGAGGCACCGCCTCCTGATAGGCGGCCCACCAGCCCAGAGCGTGGATTTCGCTCATGGCGGCGAAGTGAGCCGGGGTGGACGCCTCTACAATGGTGAGCTGTGGCATGGCTATCTGCTCCTTTTAGTGGGCGGCGCCCACCAGGTCCTGCTCCGCCTTCTGCTGGGCCTCCTGCTTGGCAATCTGGCGGGCGTTGGCCAGCATCAGCTTGATGCGGTTCTCCTGGTTGATCTTGGTGGCGCCGGGGTCGTAGTCGATGGCCACGATGTTGGAGTTGGGGTAATCGTCTTTCAGCTTGCGAATCATGCCCTTGCCCACAATGTGGTTGGGCAGGCAGCCGAAGGGCTGGGTACAGACAATGTTGGGCACCCCGGAGTGGATGAGCTCCAGCATCTCGCCGGTGAGCAGCCAGCCCTCGCCCATCTTGTTGCCGTCGCCCAGATAGCCGTGGACCAGCTTGTGCATGTTCTCAAAGGTGCCGGGAGCATGGAAGCGGGTCTTTTTCAGGGCGGCGATCATGTCCTTCTGACACTCCTCAATGTAGCCCTTGAAGATCTGACAGACTTTCTTTTTGATCCACTTGCCGCCGTACAGGTCCACGTCGGACTCCCGGTTGAAGATCTTGAAGATCATGAAGTCGGTGAGGCCGGGCACCACGGGTTCAGCCCCCTCGGAGAGGAGGAAGTCCTCCAGGTTGTTGTTGCCCAGGGGGGAGAACTTGACGTAGATCTCACCCACCACACCCACACGCACCTTCTGAGGTCCGGCCACGGGTATGTCGGCGAAGTCGGCGCAAATCTGGTCAAAGATCTGGCGCATCTCCTTGCGGTTCATGCCACGGCCTTTCTGGAAGCCCTCAATGAGCTTGTTCTCCCAGGTCTCCACCATCTTGTCGGTGTCCCCCTTCATCACCTCATAGGGACGCACCTGGTTGGCCACGTTGACGATGAGGTCACCGTACATCATGGCGTAGATCATCTTGCGGATGAGGGGGAGGGTGAGGCTCCAACCGGGGTTCTTCTCCATGCCGGAGAGGTTCACCGAGATGACCGGAATGTAGGACATGCCAGCCTTCTCCAGAGCCTTGCGCAGCAGGTGGATGTAGTTGGAGGCCCGGCATCCGCCGCCGGTCTGGGTGATGAGCAGAGCCACCTTGTGGGGGTCATAACCGCCATGCTTGACGGCGTCAATGAGCTGGCCAATGACCAGCAGGGCGGGGTAACAGGTGTCGTTGTGGACGTACTTCAGGCCCTCGTCCACAATGCCTCTGTGGTTGGTGGTGAGCATATCCACCTTGTAGCCCTCCAGCACCAGCAGCTGGCGGAACATGCCAAAGTGAACGGGAAGCATCTGGGGCATCAGCAGGGTGTACTCCTGCTTCATCTCTTTGGTGAACAGAAGACGCCCATCTTTGGCGTAAACCAATTCAGCCATGTTGTTTTCTCCTTTCGGAACTTGGTCCAGTGGACATCAGCCCTGGTTCTGGTCCCGCTCCTCCATGGCGGCCATGAGGGAACGCACACGGATGCGGACAGCGCCCAGGTTGCTGATGTCGTCGATTTTCAGCTGGGTGTACAGCTTGCCGCCCTCTTCCAGGATGGAGCGCACCTCGTCGCCGGTGATGGCGTCAGTGCCGCAGCCGAAGCTTACCAGCTGAATCAGCTGCATGTCCGGCTGGGTGCACACGTAGCGGGCGGCGTTGTACATCCGGGACTGGAAGGTCCACTGATTGAGCACCTTCCGGGGGGCATAGTCCTCGTGATAGGCCACGGCATCCTCACTGACCAGCACAAAGCCAAAGGAGGTGATCAGGTCGTTGATGCCGTGGTTGATCTCCGGGTCGATGTGGTAGGGACGACCAGCCATGACGATGATGGGACGGCCCTCGGCCCGGGCCTTGTCGATGTAGGACTGGCCCACCGCCCGGATCTCCTGCTTGTACAGGTCGTAGGCCTGGTAGGCGGCCCGGATGGCGTGGACCACCTCTCGGCGGGGAATGCCGAAGGTGTCGGAGAACCACTGGGAACCGATGCGCTCATAGTCCTTCTGGCGGTGCAGTCCGGCGTAGGGATAGAGGAACCGGGTCTTTTTCAGATCGGGCACGTTGGCAGCCAACAGCTCAGGGTAGTAGGCCACCACCGGGCAGTTGTAGTTGTTGTCCGAGGTCTTCTCATCGAAGTTGTAGGACATGCAGGGGTAGAAGATGGCGTCCACTCCAGCCTCCACCAGAGCCTGCACGTGGCCGTGGAGGAGCTTGGCGGGATAGCACACGGTGTCCGAGGGGATGGTGCGCTGGCCCTTGATGTACAGCTTGCGGGAGGACTCGGGGGAGAGCACCACCTCGAAGTTGAGGCGGGTGAACAGCTCAAACCAGAAGGGCAGGTTCTCATACATGTTCAGCCCGAAGGGGATGCCGATGCGGCCCCGGGAGCCGTTGCCGAAGCCCTTGCCCTCCATGGAGCGGAGCTTGCGGTACTTGTAGTTGTACAGATCGGGCAGCTCCACCTTCTCCTTGCCCAAGGGGCGGGAACAGCGGTTGCCGGAGATGAATCGGCGGCCGCCGTCAAAGGTGTTGACGGTGAGGGAGCAGTGGTTGGTGCACAGGTTGCAGGTCACCGGCTTGGCGGTGTGGGTGAAGTTCTCCAGCGCCTCAGGGCCCAGCAGGGTGGACTTCTCCAGGTGCAGGTTGCGGGCGGCCAGAGCGGCGCCGAAGGCGCCCATGATGCCCGAGATGGTGGGACGGGTCACGTCCCGCTTTAGCTCCTGCTCAAAGGCCCGGAGCACGGCGTCGTTATAGAAGGTGCCGCCCTGGACCACGATGTGCTTGCCCAGGTCGTCGGCGCTGGCGGCACGGATGACCTTGTACACGGCGTTTTTCACGATGGAGATGGACAGACCGGCGGAGATCTCCTCCACGCTGGCTCCGTCCTTCTGGGCCTGCTTCACCGAGGAGTTCATAAACACGGTGCATCGGGAGCCCAGGTTCACCGGGCGCTGGGCAAACAGGCCCATCTTGGCAAAGTCCGCAATGGAGTAGCCCAGGGCCTTGGCGAAGGTCTCAATGAAGGAGCCGCAGCCGGAGGAACAGGCCTCGTTGAGCATGATGGAGTCCACGGCCCCGTTGCGGATTTTAAAGCACTTCATGTCCTGGCCGCCGATGTCGATGATAAAGTCCACGTCGGGGTTGAAGTGGGCGGCGGCGCGGTAGTGGGCCACCGTCTCTACCAGCCCTAAGTCACAGTTAAAGGCGTTTTTAATGAGGTCCTCACCGTAACCCGTCACCGCAGAGCCCTTGATGGTAATGCGGTCGCCGCACAGCTTGTAGATTTCCTTGAGCTGGGGCAGGACCACAGACACCGGGTTGCCCTGGTTGGAGTGGTAGTAGGTGTACAGCAGGCCGCCATCGGGGGCGATGAGGGCCATTTTGGTGGTGGTGGAACCGGCGTCAATGCCCAGGTAGGCGTCGCCGGTGTAGGTGTGAATGTCCAGCTGGGGGGGCGTGGAGGCGTTGTGGCGGGCCACAAAGGCGTCGTACTCCTCCTGAGACTGGAACAGGGGAGGCATGGTGTCCACCACGGTGGTGGCGTCCCGGCTCTCCTCCAGCAGCTTCAACAGCTCCTCAAAGGGACGGGCGGCGTACTCCTCCGAGCACAGAGCAGCGCCAATGGCGGCAAAGCAGTCGCCGTCCTTGGGGAAGATGGCGTGCTCCTCGTCCAGCTGGAGGGTCTCCACAAAGCGCTCCCGCAGGCCCTTTAAGAAGGTGAGGGGGCCGCCCAAAAAGACGATCTTGCCCTTGAGCTCTCGGCCTTGGGTCAGGCCAGCCACAGTCTGGTCCACCACCGCCTGGAAGATGGAGGCGGCCACGTCCTCTTTCCGTCCACCCTGGTTGAGGATGGGCTGGATGTCGGACTTGGCAAACACGCCGCACCGGGAGGCGATGGGGTAGATCTTTTCGTGTTTCAGGGACAGTTCATCCAGCTCATTGACCGTGACGTTCATCAGCGTGGCCATCTGGTCAATGAAGGCTCCGGTACCGCCGGCGCAGGAGCCGTTCATACGCTCCTCCAAAGCGCCGCCGAAGAAGATGATCTTGGCGTCCTCGCCGCCCAGCTCGATGACGGCGTCCGTGTCGGGAATGTAGGTGTTCACCGCGGCAGCAGTGGCATATACCTCCTGGACAAAGTCCAGTCCAGCGGCCTTGGCCACGCCCAATCCGGCAGAGCCGGTGATGACCAGCTTCACCTCTTTGCCCCGCAGCATATCCTCAATGGAGTGCAGGGTCTCACAGGCCCGTTCCCGGGTCTTGGAATAATGCCGCTCATAGGAGCGGAATAATACTTGGTTCTGTTCGTCCAGCACCACCACTTTGACGGTGGTGGAGCCGATATCAATGCCCACTCGCAAACTCATAATGGCACCTTCCTGAATCAATAAAATAAGGCAGTACTACTATTATATAAAAGAAGGGGTATGATTTCAATAGCAGGTTCTTGTAACACCGGCGGGATATGGAAAAATTCATCACAACGATAACAGTCCGCAGCGGGGGGACCGCTGCGGACTGTAGGATATGACAATAGATTATTTGGGCTGGTAGGGAGCCACGCCACACACCTCGGGGAAGTACACCTGATACCAGATGAGGAAGGACAGCACGGTGTACAGCTTGCGGTGGGTGCGCTTCTGGCCGGAGTAGTGCTGCTCCAGCAGGTCCAGCAGGTACTTCTGGTCGAAGAACTCGGCCACATAGTCCTGGTTGATGAGGTCCTTAGCCCAGTTGTAGTACTTCTCCTCCTTGAGCCAGGCGATGAAGGGGACAGGGAAGCCCACCTTGGGACGCTTGATCCAGTCGTCGGGGAGCATGGGCACGGCGGCCTGGCGAAGGGGGAACTTGGTGGTGGACTTGCCACGCATCTTCTGGTTGCTGGGGATGGAGCGGGCCACCTTCCACACCTCCCGGTCCAGATAGGGCACCCGCAGCTCCAGGGAGTTGGCCATGGTCATGCGGTCGGCCTTGCGCAGAATGTCCAGGGGCTGCCACAGGTGCAAATCCAGATACTGCATCTTGGTCAGGTCGTCGGCATCCTTCACCTGGGCAAAATAGGGGGCAGTGATGTCCTTCCAGGTGCGGCTGCTGCGGTAGGCGGGGGTGAGAACCTGCTCCACCTCGTCGTTGTCAAAGATGAAGGCCTGACCCACAAAGGTGTCCTCCACAGGCTTGGCGGCCTTGGTCAAGAAGCCCTGGCCGTGGAAGGGGGGGAGCTTGGACACCACACCTGCCACTGCCTTGCGGATGGGGAGGGGCAGCTTGCGATAGGCCCGGTAGGGTTTGGTGGTGTGGTAGGTGATGTATCCGCCAAACAGCTCGTCGGAGCCCTCACCGGACAGAACCACCTTCACGTCCTGGGCCGCCAGCTTGGACAAAAAGTACAGGGGCACGGTGGACAGGTTGGCGTTGGGCTCGTCGGCGTAGTACTGGATGGTGGGGAGAATGTCGAAGAACTCCTCGGCAGTGATGGTCTTGGAGATGTTCTTCAGCCCCAGCTCCTCACACAGAGCCTTGGCCTCGCTGGTCTCGTCAAAGCCCTTGTTGGCAAAGCCCACGGAGTAGGTCTTGTCCGGGTGGGACAGAGCGGTGATGACGCTGGAGTCAATGCCGCCGGAGAGGAAGGCACCCACTTCCACGTCACTGATTTGGTGGGCCTCCACCGACTCGGTGACCACCTCTCGAATCTCCTGGGCGTGCTCTTCCAGGCTCTTGGAGTCGGGCTCAAAGGAGAAGGTGTAGTAGGCGCTCATGTCCAGCTTGCCATCCCGGTAGGTGAAGTGATGGCCGGGAAGCAGACGGAACACGCCCTTAAAGAAGGACTCATCTAGAGCGGAATACTGGAAGGTGAGGTAGAACTTCAATGCCTCCCGGTTCAGCTCCTTTTTGAAGTCGGGGTGGGGGAGAAAGCTCTTGAGCTCCGAGCCGAAGAAGAAGGTGTCCCCCATGGGGGCGTAGTAGAAGGGCTTGATGCCGAAGGGGTCACGAGCGCCGTACAGGGTCTTGGTCTGGGTGTCCCAGATGACAAAGGCGAACATGCCACGCAGCTTCCCGGTGACCTCAGCGCCCCACTCCATGTAGCCGTGGAGCACCACCTCGGTGTCGGAGGTGGTCTGGAAGGTGTGGCCCAGCTCCTGGAGCTGGATGCGCAGGGCCTGGAAGTTATAAACTTCTCCGTTATAGGCCAAAATATAACGCCCGTCGGGGCTGGTCATGGGCTGGTGGCCGTGAGCCAGGTCAATGATGGACAGGCGGCGGTGGGCGATGGCGCAGTGGTCATCGGTATAGTAGCCCTCCTCGTCGGGGCCACGGTGAATAATGGAATCGCCCATGGCGTGAAGGGCAGTGACATCAGGGGTAGAGCGGGAGAGAAATCCGGTAAAACCGCACATAGAGTCATCCTCCAGAAGTGTTTTGAAAATTCAGACTAAAGCATACATCTTATATAGAAAAAAGTCAACCGTTCCCCGCAAGAATGCGGTTGAAATCCCAGAGGGAGGCATGGTAGAATACAACGAATAGACAAAATGGAAAGCAGGAGATCACCATGAGTTGGTCAAAAGTGAGATGGCAGGAAAAACTGTGCGGGATACTGGCCCTGGCGTGTCTGTTGGGGACGGTGGCGGCGGCGCTCCAGCTCCAACAGGGAAGCGTGGCAGATCGCGTGTGGGTGGCGGTGTGCCTGGTGCTCATGGCAGCCCTGGGCGGATTGCTGCTGAAAAAAGAGAATGTTCCGATTAACCAGATTCTGGTGCTGCTCCTCCCTCTGGCGGCGGCTATGCTGGTGCGGTGCCTGCTGTTGGACCACGAGAGCGATGATTACCTCACCTTCCTCAGTCAGTGGTACGACGTGATCCGGGAGGGGGGCGGCTTGGGAGCTATTTCTCAGCCCGTAGGCAATTACAATGTGCCGTACCTCTACTTTATTGCCTTGATTTCCTATCTGGATATCCCAGACCTGTACCTGTACAAGCTGTTCTCCATCTTCCTGGATGTGATTCTGGCCTGGGGCGGCCTGCGCCTGGTGCGGGTACTGACCAAAGAGAAGGGAAATACCATACTGCCCCAGATCGCCTTTGGTGTGCTGCTCCTGGTGCCCACGGTGGTGCTCAACGGCAGCTACTGGGCCCAGTGTGACGCCATCTACGGGGCCCTGGTGGTCCATGCGGTGGCCTGCGTGCTGGAGGGCAAGAACAAGTGGTCCCTGGTATGGCTGGCGGTGGCCTTTTCCTTCAAGCTCCAGACGGTGTTTATCATGCCTCTGTGGGGCGTGCTGTGGCTGGCGGGGCGGGTGAAATTCCGGGAGCTGTTTGTGTTCCCCGGGGTGTATGTCCTCACGGCAATTCCAGCCCTGCTGCTGGGCAAGCCCTGGAAGGACATTTTGTCCGTCTACTTGGGGCAGATGGGGGAGTATGACCGGCTGACGCTGAATGCTCCCTCAATCTATCAGTTCTTGCCCGCCCATGCCACCTATGACCCTGCGTTTCTATCCCAGATGGGTATCATTGCCGCTATGATTCTGGCCTTTGCCATGCTGTTCATCGGAGCGTGGAAGGGGAAAAAGCTGGACAACCAGCTGGCCATGGTAGTGGCTATGGTGCTGGTGGTGGGGATTCCGTTTTTGCTGCCTCATATGCACGAGCGGTATTTCTATCTGGCCGACGTGCTGGTGGTATGCTGGGCGGTGAGTAACTGGCGGCGCATTCCGGCGGCAGTGCTGGTGTGCGGCTCTTCTTGGGCCAGCTACAGCGTCTATTTGCGCCTGAAGTACAACTACATTCTATACATTTCGGGGGATTACCTGGTGATGTTCTGGGAGGCGGCTGCTATGGCTGCGGCTTTGATCTTCTGTATTGTCCACCTGGTCATCCTGTGCGTGAAAAAAGGAGAAACCACATGAAATTTGTCTCATGGAATGTCAATGGCCTGCGGGCCTGTCTGAAAAAGGGCTTTGAAGCGTCAGTTCTGGGGCTGGATGCGGATTTCATCTGCCTCCAGGAGACCAAGATGGAGCAGGGACAGGCCCAGGTGGATCTGCCCGGCTACGAGGAGTTCTGGAACTCGGCAGAGAAGAAGGGGTATTCCGGTACCGCCATTTTCACCCGCCATAAGCCGCTCTCGGTGCGCTATGGCATGGGGGTGGAGCCCCACGACCACGAGGGGCGGCTCATCACCCTGGAGTACCCGGAGTTCTACCTGGTCAACTGCTATACCCCCAACGCCCAGAACGAACTGGCCCGTATCGACTACCGGATGGAGTGGGAGCGGGACCTGCGGGCCTATCTCATGGAACTGGATAAGAACAAGCCGGTGATCTACTGTGGAGACCTAAACGTGGCCCACAAGGAGATCGACCTGAAAAACCCCGGGCCCAACCGGGGCAAGGCAGGCTTTTCCGACCAGGAGCGGGAGCAGTTTGGACTGCTGCTGGACAGCGGGTTTGTGGATACCTTCCGGTATTTGTACCCGGACCTCACCGGGGCGTACTCTTGGTGGAGCTACCGCTTCAATGCCCGGGCCAACAATGCGGGGTGGCGGATTGACTACTTTGTGGTGTCCCAGCGGTTGGCGGAGAAGGTACAGGGGGCATTCATCCACCCCGATATTTACGGCAGCGACCACTGCCCGGTGTCGCTGGATCTGGAAATTTAAAAATTTACCAATTCTGAAGAAACTGGCATAGAGAAATCCTTTGCGCTGGGCACACTATGGTTGGACCAAAGTAAAGGAGGACATGTGCGATGAAGATGAGTATGATGATTCCCGTGGCAGGATTGAGCATGTTGGCGGGCGGCGTGATGGGAATGGCCTTGAGCCCCAAGAAGAAGACCAAGATGCAGAAGACGGTGAGCAAGGCGGCCAAGGTGGCCGGCGATGCCATGGAGAACCTGTCTGGGGCATTGAAGATGTAAGAGAAAGCGGCAGCGTAGGAGAGGGGAGAGGTCCCTTCTCCTGCGCTGTACACATATGACAGGTTGAGGATGTGATGTAATATGCCGATGAGTGGGATTAAACAGCCGGAGTTTATCCAAATTGATGAGACGCTCCGTCTACATAGGTATACCGATGAATGCACCTTTGCGCTGAAGTGGTATCAGGATGAACATACGTTGTGGCTGGTGGACGGGAAGACAACTCCATATACCATGGAGAAAGTATATCAGATGTACCACTACTTGCAGGCACGTGGTGAGGTGTACTTTATTGAATACAATCCCTGTGGCAATGGGTTTGTGCCAATTGGAGATGTTTCCTTTTGGAGGGAGGACATGCCCATTGTGATTGGGGAGCCCGGTTTGCGAGGGCATGGGATTGGAAAGAAGGTGATCTTGGCCCTGGTAGAGCGGGCAAAGCGCCTGGGGTTTTCGTCCCTGGAGGTAGCGGAAATCTATGAGCATAATGTGGGCTCTCGGAAGATGTTTGAAGCATGCGGCTTTATGCCCATCGAGAAAACTCCAAATGGGTGGCGGTATCGACGCTTATTGTGATTTGTACGAACCATATTACAGGGGGAGATATGAAAGTATCGATTACCGATCCAGAGGAAAAGCGAGAAGAGCGGAAGTATTCACCTCTGTCCGGCTCACTTGGTGCAGCCCAAGGACAGTATGCGTCAGTAAGATTAACGATTGTCGCTGAGAGGGAAGATATTCCTCAGTGTGGCCAGATGGCAAGAAACGCCCCCGGAATGTCTACACCCCGACGGAAGAGGAGTGTGAGGAGAAGTTGGCAGAGCCAATCCGGGAGATGAACAGGGAGATTACAGCTCTCCGCTCTGGGGCAAGTGTGGAATACCCGGACGGTGTGAACCCCAAGAAAAAGGCCATTGCCGCCTATCTGCGAGAGAACCCTGGTGTGACCAACAAGTCTCAAATTGCCAGGGAACTACATATGAGCCGCCCCACGGTGCAGAGGTACTATGATGAGGTCAGAGCGGAGTTTCGGAAACAGGTGTGACAAACTAGCAAACTGGTGGCATATATAAAATATAACTTTTCCGATTGCGTAGCTATATCTGGCGAGAGCATACGGCATTAACCCTGCCTTACAAAACAAAAGAAGCGTATTCCTGCCTATGATTAAACACAAAATCTGACGGCCTTGTTGGTCGGAAAATAATTAAAGGATTTGAAAAATCTAGTCATGCCAATGATTCATAGGAGACAAATAGAAGGTCCTCATATCCATACTACATTTGCAGTATGGATGTCTACGCCGTTATTGAGGTAACTCTAAAATATCGCTTACATTTTCTTTGATTGTGTTGATCCTAAATATAATCATGTATAGAGCGAACAAAGTAGCGGACATGGCAAATTTTAATGAGCTTCCAGATAGATAATCTCTGCCGTGGATACATTCATTACGGACGTTAAGAGAATTGGAATTATACATGATATTGTAGACGAATAAAAGATCGGGGACATTTTCAAAACTTCCTTGCTCATTATACACCTTTAATAAAACTTCGCGTAACAAGGAACTTGGATCACTATATTGCATGAAGTTTTCGAGTTTCTTCTTAAATGGGAAGACTCCGAAAAGAGTTGAAAATTCGCGTATTTTTATTTCCAGGATGGGAAAAAGTTGTGTCAGCATTCCTAATGTCAGCGTTTGAGAAAAAGGCAACAGTTTAATATCTGTTTCCTTTTGGATAATGCCATACAAGTCTTTTTCTCTGTTGAAAAAAGATACTGCAGTGAAAGTGTGTTGCTTATAGCGTTCATGTATATCGAGGAGATAGCTGCTAATCGGTAAAATGTTCAAAAATTTGTATCCGTTCGTTTCGAGTATGTTTTGAATCATTTCTGAAAGTACATTATCAATGTCATGTCTCTCTAGATGAATTTTGACGTCACCAATAGGGAATATAGGGGATAAGGTAATCCGATTAACTAGATGTATTATTGGATATTGTGATGTGCATTGCATAAGTTCGATTAGTTTTTCTTTTGAACAAGGAATACATTGCAGAGCAAAAAATATTGGATTTGAGAGGGCTTGCTCATTAAACTTAGTTATTATTTCTGGTGAAATTTGCTGGGAGTAAGAGAAAGTTTGCATATTTTGGGCCTGGCTCATATAGTAATCATTTTGCCACAGACGCTGAATTCGTATCATTTCCGAATGCGTCCATCTCTTGTCGACGATTTGATTTTTATCGTTTACATTAAACAGAAAAATCATGTATCTATAAAATAGCTTAGAAATAATTACACCGTTTTCGCTCGATATATACTCGTTAAATTTGGCCTGAACTATTAAAAGATGTTCTGTGTTGATTAGGACAGGATTGTCATGATCTTTCAAATAAGTGTCAAGTTCCGTGATGTTACTTACATTGATAATTCGCTTGTATTTAGATTTATAAAATTCATCGATAAGCAATTTCTGTGTTTTGCATATTGGGTATAAATCGTTTTTTAGTCGAATGATAAAATCAACATCTGTAATTCTTTGGATTATTTCAATCAATTTTCTAAAAGTAGGTTCTTGCTCAAACCCTTTGAAACTCTTGCCTTTAAAAAGCATTGAAATAATTTTATATGAAGAGCTTGTACAAATAGAAAATGTATCTTTGTCGACTTCGAGTGCATTTACGAGGAGTGTTAAATGCAGTTTTATAATTTCTTTCGGAAGGGGGATATTGTGTACTATGTATAGAATTGTGTCGATCAAAAAATTTGCAGATTCATGATGAAAATATTCCTTCATCTGATAGAGGACCTTCTCTTCCCACAAAGACATGTCTGGTACTGTGACATTGCCAGATGAGAACATAGGTTGAAGCTTATTATCTTTTAGATTGACTTTCAACATATCTAACAAGTAAAGTTCCTGCCAGGAAGAATAAGGCTCTGTGATAACAGATTGGAATGAGAGAGCATTGTAGTTTAAAATCTTTTCTTCATTTTTATCAAAGAAATGTTCGTCACAAGGATGTTCTATAGCTGAAAGATTGTCCCTTAAACATTTAAGGGGCTCATTAAAGCCAAAGATATGTATTTTTTCTGCATAGGCAAATATGGCATCCTCGTTTGACAGATATGGGTCGAGGTTAATCAGTTGAAAATAATTTTTCTGATTCAAGATACGGATATCATAGATATAACTTGTGTCTGAATTACAACTTAAATTTCCGAGTTTTGTAAGCCAAACACAAAAAAGCATTACCTTTGCAAGTGAAGATTTAATTTTAGAAGAGCAAGCATCAAATGTTTGAATGCTGAGATAATATCTAGCAATTTCCCAAATTTCATAAAATTCATTTTGAGAAAACACCCATGTTTTATCTGAAATTTTTGAGATCTGAATGAAATAGTTGAAAATATCTCGAACAGAGTGAGATATTTTTTCGTAATCATCCCATGAGTTGATTTCGTGAATGTCAAAAGATTTTATTAGCAAATCAATAAACCATTGCCATTCTTGTGAGTGAGACAGCAATCCGTCAACATATTTAACTTTGTCGTTGTGATCAAGATAATTTTTCATTTGAAAACTCCCTATACATAGTAAAATAAAAAGTATATTGGTATGCTTTGAAGTTCGGCGTAGAAAACTTATATAAGTCATTTGTTAGATATCTAATTATAAAATATTCAAAAGGGCTTTCACAATAGAGTAGGCAAACGTTTATTGTGGATTTTACAAATGATGAGAACAACACTTCTCAATGTCCGATAGGAGATGCGGATAATCGAGGTCGTTTCCTGATGTGCAAAAACAGTCTGCGAGTAGAGGGAGCGGCAGCACAGCGGCTGTCATTCCATAAGAGGGTACATCATAAACAAGTAAAATATATAATCCCCAATAGGGGACTCCATCCGTAAGTTCATAAATTCATGCCTCAAACTCTGCGCCACAGAAAACAAAAAGGCCACGCCTTATAAAAAGAAGCACCCTTCCTGTGGTCAAAAAGTAAAACCTGTCTGTGGTATTTATGTGGTCAACCTGAAAAACGTAAAAATTACCCTAAAATTCAGGAACTTTTTGAGAGAAAAGCCAGTGACAGAATTTGAACCTATGGCCCCCAGAGTTGACACTCTGAGGGCCATAAGGCGGCGGATTTTAATGCAAGAGGCCGCAGGTTCAACAAAATCAAGCAAAACAAAAAACACCGCCGACATCTCGTCAGCGGTGTTTTTTGGTCCGAGTGACAGGATTTGAACCTGCGGCCTCTTGGACCCGAACCAAGCGCGATACCAAGCTTCGCCACACCCGGATAATTTTTTAGGGCACATAACAGGGAAGAGGGAAAAGAAAAATCGCCGCAAGCGCCTCGACACTTGCGGCGATATGGAGGCGCCACCCAGATTTGAACTGGGGCATCAGGATTTTGCAGACCCTTGCCTTACCACTTGGCTATGGCGCCAGAGACACTTTTATAATATGCACCCTCCACTTAAAATAGAAGTGGAAGATCCGCTTCTATTTTAAGTGGAGCGAGTGACGAGGCTCGAACTCGCTACCTCCACCTTGGCAAGGTGGCGCTCTACCAGATGAGCTACACTCGCAAATGGTGCCTCCGGCCGGAATCGAACCAGCGACACGTGGATTTTCAGTCCACTGCTCTACCAACTGAGCTACAGAGGCATAAAAGTGGCGACGCGGAAGGGACTTGAACCCTCGACCTCCGGCGTGACAGGCCGGCGTTCTAACCAACTGAACTACCGCGCCACATGTGTTGACATTCCAACTAGAATGTCTTGGTGGGAACAACAGGGCTCGAACCTGTGACCCCTTGCTTGTAAGGCAAGTGCTCTCCCAGCTGAGCTATGCTCCCCAGTGCTTGCGCCTTGCTCGGCGCTGTCGCTCGTCAGACGACGTTGGTTATTATAGCAAGCACTGGGGGAAATGTCAACACCTTTTTTCAAGTTTTTTTGGAAATTATGAAGTTGCCTCCAAAAGTAACTGTTTTAGCTCATCCTCAGAGAAATGATAAACTTTATCGCAGAATTGGCAGGTGAGTTCTGCGCTACCCTGATCCTGAATCAGAGATTCCAATTCATGTTTTCCCATGCTGATGAGAGCCCGAGACACCCGTTCCCGGGAGCACTGGCAGCGGTATTCCACCGGGGTAGTCTCCAACACTTCCAGCTCAAACTCACCCAGCACCTCGTGGAGCAGATCCAGAGGGCTGATGCCTTGGTCCAGCTTGGCGCTGACGGCGCCCACCTTGGCAATGCCACGCTCCACAGCCGAGATGACCTCGTCGGTGGCACCGGGGAGCAGTTGGATGAGATAGCCCCCAGCGGCCTGTACTGTCTGGTCAGGAGCCACCAGGACCCCCAGAGCGCAGGCCGTGGGAATCTGCTCACTCTCCACAAAGTAGGCGGCGATGTCCTCGGCAATCTCACCGCCTACCAGTTGAACAGAGCCTACGTAGGGCTCCCGCATACCGATATCTTTGATAACGGTGAGTTCTCCGTCACAGCCCACGGCGGCGCCCACGTCCAGCTTGGCGTGGGCCTTGCGAGGTACATCCACCGCAGGATTGGTGACATAGCCCCGGACATTACCCTGGCTATCGGAGACGGCGGTGACGGAGCCCAGAGGGCCGCCGCCGCGGATGCGGAGGGTCACCGAGCCGTCCTCATTTTTCAACATATTGCCCATCATGGACGCGCCCATGAGCAGACGGCCCAGGGCGGCAGTGGCCACCGGCCAGGTGTCATGAATGGCACGGGCCCGCTCCACCAGATCCGTGGCGGACAGGGCAGTGGCTTTGATGGGGGCGTCTTTGGCAATGACACGTACAAGTTGATCCATAAATTTTTATTGTTCCTTTCGTGCTGCAAAGAAAATGCGCCGATCCTCCTCTTTGGGAGGGCACATTTTTAGATTGCTGTATTGCTTAATGGAGGAGAAGCCAGCTTGGGTGAGAAAGTCGGTGAGTTCCTGAGGGGTATAGGCGTACTCCTCATGGTATTCACTCTCCCGATTCCATGCCCCGTCCGGCCGCAGGGTGAACAGGTCGATGCCGTAGCCGCAGATGCGCCGCCGGGGTTCGTAGTCCGCCCGCCATATACACATCAGGCTTTCGTCCTCGTCCAGATAAGTCTGTCCGTCCGCCTCCTCCAGGGCCAACGGGGTTTTGGCGTCAAAGAGAAAGAGCCCGCCGGGCTTGAGGTTGCGATACACCTGGGCGAAGGCCCGGCGCAGCCTCTGGGGGCGGGTGACATAGTTGACGCTGTCCAGGCAGCAGATGACGGCATCCACTGGCTCCAGCAAGGTGAATTTAGCCATATCCTGGCACAGAAAAAGCACCTCCTGGTCTTGACACTTCTGTGCCGCGACACACAGCATGTCCGCTGAGATGTCTACAGCAGTCATCTGGTAGCCTCGGGATGCCAAGATGGAGGTGAGAGAGCCGGTGCCGCAGGCCAACTCCGCCACCGAGCGAACGGGATGCTTCAGACGGCGGAAATGCCGCTCCACATAGTCCGCCCAGTGGGAATAGCCCACGTCTCCGGTGAGACGGTCATAGTATTCCGCCAGAGAGGTATACTGCTCCATACAATCACTTTAGACGGGGAAGGACAGTTTTATATCCATCTGCGCCGTACTGGAGTGCGCGGTTGACCCGGCTGATGGTGGCGCTGGATGCGCCAGTGCGCTCCAAAATATCATTGTAAATCATACCGCTGTCCAACAGCACAGCCACTTCCAAACGTTGTGCCATGGCCCGCAGCTCCGCCACGGTGCACAGGTCCTGGAAGAAAGCCCGACATTCCTCTGGAGAGGAGAGAGACAAAATGGCTTGGTACAGCATCTCTGCATTCTCAGAGTTGTTTTTCTGCATAGTGCAGCCTCCATTTCTTTAATAGTAGGTGCTGGTGTAATTGCGTATCTATCATACCATTGCGCTTCAAGAAAGTAAAGAGGTAAAAGAATGAAGCCGGATAAAATCTATCAGAGTGGCGGAAAAGGCTTGCGTCCTGGGGAATATAATATTATAATAGTCACATAATGCGTTGCGGATAAGGCAAATCCATTTACATGGTTGCGAATCCCGCACTGCGGAGGTAATTATGGTTAAAGCAATCGTAGGTGCCAACTGGGGCGACGAAGGGAAGGGCAAGATCACCGACATGCTGGCGGAGACCTCGGACGTGGTCATCCGGTTCCAGGGCGGTGCCAACGCTGGTCATACCATTATCAATGACTACGGTCGGTTTGCGCTTCACATTCTGCCCTCCGGCATTTTTTATCCCCACGTCACCAACATCATTGGCAACGGCGTTGCCCTGGATGTGGTGAAGCTGGTGGAGGAGCTCAAGTCCATCACCGATCAGGGCGTGCCTGCTCCCAAGCTGATCATTTCGGAGCGGGCCCAGCTGCTCATGCCCTACCACGTGCTCCAGGACAGCTACGAGGAGGAGCGTCTGGGCGGAAAGGCCTTTGGCTCCACCAAGAGCGGCATTGCTCCCTTCTATTCCGACAAATATGCCAAGATTGGCATCCAGGTGTGCGACCTCTTTGACGAGGAGCGGCTGCGCGACCGCCTGACTCGGGCCGTAGAGCTGAAGAATGTGATGTTCCAGCACCTGTACCACAAGCCTGCTCTGGACGTGGAGGCGCTGTTCCAGCAGCTGCTGGAGTGCCGGGAGATGATCCGTCCCTATGTGGGGGATGCGGTGACCTTTGTCCACGAGGCCCTGGCCCAGGGCAAGACCATCCTGCTGGAGGGTCAGCTGGGTTCCATGAAGGACCCCGATCTGGGCATCTTCCCCATGACCACCTCTTCTCACACCCTGGCTGGCTTTGGTTGCGTGGGCGCTGCCGTGCCTCCCACCGCCATCAAGGATGTCATCTGCGTCACCAAGTCCTATTCTTCCTCCGTGGGTTCCAACACCGAGCCCTTTGTCAGTGAAGTCACCGGGGAAGAGGGCGATGAGCTGCGCCGCCGTGGCGGTGATAAGGGTGAGTTCGGCGCCACCACCGGCCGTCCCCGTCGTGTGGGCTGGTTCGACGCGGTAGCCACCAAGTACGGCTGTATGGTTCAGGGTGCCACCCAGGTGGCTCTGACCTGTCTGGACGTGCTGGGCTATCTGGACGAGATTAAGGTGTGCGTGGGCTACGAGATCGACGGCCAGGTCACTGACCGATTCCCCACCACCCCCAGTCTGATGCGGGCCAAGCCTGTGTTTGAGACCCTGCCCGGTTGGAAGAGCGACGTGCGTGGTATCACTGACTTTGAGGCCCTGCCGGAGCAGGCCAAGAACTACGTGAAGTTCCTGGAATCCCACATCGGTGTGCCCATCACCATTGTCTCCACTGGCCCCAAGCGCCACGAGATCGCCCTGCGTCAGCCCCAATAAAACCCCAGAGCCCCCTTGCCGCAACCTTGAGTGGCAAGGGGGCTTTTGCACCCTTTTTCCCGGTGGTCATACAATGGGAATGGAAGAAGGGAGAATCTCTCTGTTCTTGTTCCCATCAACCATCGGGAGGTATTGATCTATGGCTGAATTGATTGAGCCCGGCCCCATCTGCGATACCGCTGGTATTCGAGAGGCCGTGTGCATTCACACCAGAAAAATTTACGACAGCTGTCGCGATAAGGACTGCGTGGAAGATCTGCGCCTTTACCCCACAGCCAGTTCCCAGGCTGTCATTGATCGGGCCATCAGCCTGAAGGCTGGAAAGGCCGAGCTGCTATACGCCTACATTGACGTGGAGCCCATGGGATTCCACCGGGGATTCTACACCGTGGACGTCCGCTACTTTTACCGTGTGACGGCGGACGCCTTCGTGGGGGCATCCCGCCCGGTGTCTGTGTGCGGACTGGCGGTGTTTGACAAGCGGGCCATCCTCTTTGGAAGCGAGGGCTCGGCCAAAGTGTTCTCCTCCAACGCCTCCATGGGCAGCTTGGACACCCAGGCGCTGGAGAACAGCAACCTGCCTGTGGCGGTAGTGGAGACGGTTGCGATCAACTGGGCAGGTAAAAAATGGCGAAAATTTTCCTGCAAGGAAACAAATTCAAAAAAAGTTTGGAAAATCTATTGATATTTGGGTTTGATAAAGTTATGATACATATAGAGCCCTTCTGAGTGTGGGAATCCATACATAGGGAAGGGAAATACTTGGCGTTCCGGGATAGGCGGGGGAGACCCTGGCTAGTTCGGGATGCGGACTGTAAATTTAGGAGGTTATCAATTATGAGATTTATTTCCTGCGCTGATTACACGGCTATGAGCCGTCAGGCCGCGAATCTCATCTCTGCGCAAGTCATCGTCAAGCCCAATTGCGTGCTGGGTCTGGCCACCGGTTCCACCCCCATCGGCACCTATAAGCAGCTGATCGAGTGGTACAACAAGGGCGACCTGTCCTTTGCCAACGTCCGTTCCGTGAACCTGGACGAGTACAAGGGCCTGTCTGGCGATCACGACCAGAGCTACCGCTACTTCATGCAGAACAACCTCTTCAACCACGTGGATATTGATGTGGCCAACACCAGCGTCCCCAACGGTAAGGCTGAGGATGCTGACGCTGAGTGCGCTGCCTACGACGCCCACATCCGTGAGCTGGGCGGCATCGACCTGCAGCTGCTGGGCATGGGCCACAACGGTCACATCGGCTTCAATGAGCCCGCCGACGAGTTCGTGGGCCCCACTCACGTGGTGGAGCTGGCTCAGAGCACCATCGACGCCAATAAGCGCTTCTTCGCCTCCGAGGCTGACGTGCCCCGTCAGGCTCTGACCATGGGTATGGCCGCCATTCTCCAGGCTCGCTCCGTGGTGGTGGTTGTCAGCGGCGAGGACAAGGCTGAGATCGTCCACAAGGCTTTCTTTGGCCCCATCACTCCCCGCGTGCCCGCTTCTCTGCTGCAGCTGCACCCCAACGTGACTGTGGTGGGCGACGAGGCCGCCTTCTCCGTGCTGCGTAAGGAGGGGTGCCTGTGAGACTCACGGGCGGACAGGTCTTTGATCCCCAGGCCGGCTTTGTTGTCAAAGACGTGTGCCTGGAGGGCGGAAAGATCGTAGAGAATTGTCAGGACAACGGCGTGGACGTGTCCGGGTGCTATGTCATCCCCGGCCTCACCGATGTCCATTTCCACGGCTGCGTGGGGGCCGATGTCTCCGACGCAGACGCTCAGGGTCTGGCGGATATGGCAGCTTACGAGCTGTCCCGTGGCGTGACCCAGATTTGCCCCGCTGGCATGACTCTGGCTGCCGAGCAGCTGGAGAAGGTGTGCACCACCGCTGCCCAGCACCGTGCCGCCAACGTGCCCGGCGCTGAGCTGGTGGGTATTCACCTGGAGGGCCCCTTCCTGGCCGCTGCCAAGAAGGGCGCTCAGAACGGCGCTTGGCTGCGTGATCCCGACGTGGCTCTGCTGCGCCACCTGAAGGAGTGTTCCCAGGGCCTGGTGAAGCTGGTTTCTCTGGCTCCCGAGCTGGATGGCACCATGGATTTTATCCGTGAGGTGAAGGACGAGGTGTCCGTGAGCCTGGCTCACACCACCGCCGACTATGACACTGCTATGGCTGCGTTTGAGGCCGGCGCCAACCACGTCACCCACCTCTACAACGCCATGCCTCCCTTTGCTCACCGTGACCCCGGCGTCATCGGCGCTGCTGCCGACAGCAAGGACGCCTACGTGGAAATCATCTGTGACGGCGTGCACGTGCACCCCGCAGTCATCCGGGCCACCTTCCGGATGATGGGCCGTGAGCGGATGGTGCTGGTCAGCGACACCATGCGTGCCGCTGGTATGCCCGACGGTGAGTACACCTTGGGCGGTCAGGCCGTGTTCGTCAAGGGCAACCGGGCTGAGCTGGCCGACGGCACTCTGGCTGGTTCTGTCACCGACCTGATGAACTGCATGAAGACGGCCGTCTCCTTCGGCATCCCCCTGGAGGATGCCGTGATGGCCGCCGCCGTCAACTCCGCCAAGTCCATCGGCATCTACGACCGTGTGGGTAGCCTGGACGTGGGCAAGGACGCCAACGTGGTGGTTCTGGACAAGGACCTGAACCTGAAGGCCGTCCTGTTCCGGGGCGAGCTGGTCCACGGGGCCCTGTAATCAGACCCAATACGTATCAGAAGAGCTGGTGCAGAGATACCTCTGCGCCAGCTCTTTGTCATACCCGGCACTTCCCCTCATACAGTGGTGTGGGGGTGATGGTTTTGAATATTCACTTTGTTATCGTAGACCGAAACCAGGGAAATGGCTTGCAAGAGCTTTGGCAGAAAATTGTAATGGAAAAGCTGTGTAGTTGTTGGAGATAGAGAGGGGGAGACCCCTCTTTATCTTTTTGGGAAAGAAGGGGAGAAGTGCGTGAGAATTGCAGCCTATTGCCGGGTGTCCACGGCCAAGGAGGAGCAGTTGGACAGTCTGGCCAATCAGAAGGAGTTTTTTGAAGCCTATGCCCGGACCAACGGGTACGAGTTGGTGCGGGTCTATGCCGATGAGGGAATTTCCGGCACCCAGATGCGGAAACGAGAGCAGTTTCAGGCCTTACTTCGAGACGCCGCCCGACATCACTTCGACTTGGTGGTGGTGAAAGATATCTCCCGATTTGCCCGTAACACGGTGGATTTTCTCCAGAGTGTGCGAGCGCTGAAAGAACTGGGGGTGAACACCCGCTTTCTCACCGCCAATATGGACAGCCTGGGGGAATCCGAGTTTGTGCTCACCCTATTTGGGGCCTTGGCCCAGGAGGAGAGCGCCAACCTCAGCCGCCGCGTGAAATTTGGCAAACGCCTCAACGCCCAGAAGGGGCGGGTGCCTCGGCTTCTCTACGGCTACCATCGGGTGGACAATTTCCAACTGGCCATCTGTCCGGAAGAGGCCCAGGTGGTGCGCAAGATCTTCTCCCTGTATGTGGACCAGGGACTGGGGTGTCGTACCATCGCCCAACAGCTCAATGGATTGGGGTATGTGACCAAGCAGGGCTGTCCGTGGACCCCTTCCGCCGTCCACCGCATCCTCACAAACCCCATCTACTGCGGCCACCACGTCAACCACAAGTATGAGGTGGAAAACTACCTCACAGGAAAGCGAAAAAAGCTGCCCCCTCAGGAGCAATTTCACCATCCACGGCCCCAATGGGCCATTGTCACCCCGGAGCAGTTTGCCCAGGCCCAGCAGCAGCGGCAACAGCGGGCCCGGGCTCGTGAGCCAGGCGGCAGATATAGCGCCCGGCATCCCTTTAGCGGCCTCATTGTCTGTGCAGAGTGCGGGAGAAGCTTTTGCCGCAAGAGCTATACCTATGCCAACACCCGGGTGTACTGGAAGTGCTGGGGCAATGACCAGGGGCAGTGTGCCAACCGCACCAAAATCGAGGAGGAACAGCTGGTGGCTGCCATCCGGGACCATGTCGGTGAGTGTATCACCAACCTGGAAGGATGGAAGCAGAGTGTGGTGGATGGAGTTCTGAACCATATCTCAGGGGTACCCCAGGAGGAGAGTGAACTGGAACGGCTGGCACAGCGAAAGAAGCGGTATGAGCGGCTCTATGCCAACGGAATTATCCCCCTGGAACAGCTGCAACAGGAACTGGCAGAAATACAGACAAGGGAAGACACTTTACAGGAAGAATGGGCGGGAGAGCATAGCGATGCAGCGAAAATTCTGGCGCAGCTGGAAGAGTACATGAGGTGGGAGGGGCTGGAACGGGCAGATGTAGCCAAGCTGGTGGAGAAGATCACCGCCGACGAGCGGGGAGAGGTGCGGATTATTTTGAGGGCGGATGGCGGGACCTCTCCAGTTGATCCCGACCGTGGAGGCGGTTGATCCCATCATCCTGGGGATGAAGCTGGTGGATGGCTGTGAGAGCAACGGCTGCTGCTGTTGCTGCGACCCCAACGACATCCCCACCTGCATCACCTCCTGCTTCCCCGGCGAGCTGTCCATGAGCAGCGAGGGCAAGCGGGTGTATGTGACCCTGGGTCAGTTCTCCATGATTCGGCTGGAGCGAGACAGCCAGCTGCTCATTCCCGCCTATGACTACTGCATTCCCAACAAGGAGTGCACCGGTGGAAACGAGGAGGACCCCTGCGCTCTGTTCCGCAAGGTCCAGTTCCCCACCGAGGAGTTCTTCCCGCCCAACACGGTTTCCCCGCCAGAAGGCTACCAGGAGGCCAAAAACTGCAATCCCTGCTGCTGAAACCCGGTCTGGGAGGGGCGTTGCCTGACAACGCCCCTCCCAATTTCGTGGAGAACCACACTTTTTTTTTAACGGGAATTCTGCTATAATACACGAGTATCTTTCTAACCAGATACCAACCTAGAGACACAAGCCGGAGGGTTTGCATATGAATGAGATACATAAGCTGTACCAGCAGCTCAGGCAGCGGCTGCCCCAGCTGGAACTGCGTCAGGATGAGCCGATGAGCCGCCACACCACCTTTCGGGTGGGCGGTCCGGCGGCGCTGATGGCGCTGCCCCGACAGACGGAGGAGCTGGTGGAGGCGGTGAAGCTGGCCCGTGCCTGGGAGATTCCCACGGTGATGGTGGGCAACGGCTCCAACCTGTTGGTGGACGATCACGGCGTGAACGCTTTCGTGATCAAAACCGTGCCCCAGTATGCACAGTGCCATATTGAAGGAGAGAACATGACGGCAGAGGCCGGAATTCTCCTCTCCCAGCTGGCCAATCAGGCGGCCCAGGCCCAGCTCACGGGGCTGGAATTTGCCCACGGCATTCCTGGCAGCTTGGGCGGCGGCGTGACCATGAACGCTGGCGCCTATGGCGGGGAGCTGAAGCAGGTCGTGACCCAGGTGGGGGTGCTGACCCCCAACGGAGAGGTGGAGGAGTGGGACGCGCAGCGTTGCCAGTTTGCCTACCGCCATACCGCCTTTAGCGACGGGGAAAACTTGGTGCTATGGGCCAAGCTTCACTTGGAGCCAGGTGATGGCCAGGAAATCCGGGACAAAATGAAGGATTTGGCTGGCCGCCGCCGGGAGAAGCAGCCCCTGGATTTTCCCAGTGCAGGCTCCACCTTTAAGCGCCCGGAGGGCCATTTTGCCGCCGCCCTCATTGACCAGTGCGGCCTCAAGGGCCTGCGTGTGGGCGGCGCCATGGTTTCGGAGAAGCACGCTGGATTTGTCGTCAACGTAGGAGGGGCCACTTGTGCCGACATTCTGCGTCTGATGGATGAGGTCCGGGAGCGGGTGTTCCGGGACACCGGTGTGGAGCTGGAGCCAGAGGTCAGATACCTCAAGTAAGGAGGCAGAGAGTATGCAGTTATTCATCGTATCGGGTGTGTCCGGGGCGGGAAAGTCCACGGTAATCTCCATTTTGGAGGACAGCGGCTATTTTTGTGTGGATAACCTGCCCCCGGAGCTGATTCCCAAGTTTGCTGAGCTGTGCCAGATGGGCAGCGGGGAGCATCAGCGGGCTGCCGTGGTGTGTGACATCCGGGGCGGCAGCCATTTTGACGGTCTGTTCCAGGCTTTGGACACCCTGGACAGCATGAAGGTGCCCTATCAGATTCTGTTTGTGGAGGCGGATGACCAGACCATCATCAAGCGATACAAGGAGACCCGCCGCAGCCACCCCCTGATGGACAGCCAGGGCACTTTGGCCCGAGCCGTTCAGATGGAGCGCAGGCTCATGAAGCCGGTGCGAGATCGGGCGGACATCGTGCTCCAGACCGACGCCATGTCCACCCGAAAGCTGCGGGACCGAGTGCTGGAACTGGTGTACCCTGGACGGAAGAAGGTCAGTCAGCTGAATGTGTGCGTCACCTCCTTTGGATTTAAATACGGCCTGCCCATGGAGGCGGACCTGGTCTTTGACGTACGGTTTTTGCCCAATCCCTTCTACATCGAAGATCTGAAGCACCAGACGGGCTTGGACGACGGCGTGCGGGATTACGTATTCCAGTTTGCCCAGAGCCGGGAATTCCTGGAGAAGCTGGAGGATATGGTGGGATTTTTGCTGCCTCAGTTTGTCGAAGAGGGGAAGAGCATGGTGGTGGTGGCCATCGGCTGCACGGGCGGCCAGCACCGCTCGGTGGCCATGACCCATGCGCTGGCGGAGTATGTGCGCAGTTTGGGCTATCAGGTCTCGGAGAACCACCGGGACATGACGAGGGCTTGAGATATGGGAAAGAAACACGGACCGGCCATTGTGGCCATTGGCGGCGGACACGGACTGTCTGCCGTGTTGCGTGGATTGAAGAACTGCACCGATGACCTCACTGCCATTGTCACGGTGGCGGATGACGGCGGCGGCTCTGGCACCCTGCGGGAGGAGCTGGGTATGCCCCCACCGGGGGATATCCGCAACTGCATGGAGGCCCTGGCCGACGAGGAGTCGCTCATGCGTACTCTGCTTGCCTACCGTTATCCCGAGGGACGACTGGCGGGGCAGGCCTTCGGCAATCTGCTTCTGGCGGCCCTGGACGGAATTTCTACCTCCTTCGACCAGGCGGTGGCCCAGATGAGCCAGGTCCTGGCCATTCGAGGCACCATTCTGCCGGTGACCAACGAGAACATCCAGCTGGAGGCCGTATTTGAAAACGGCACCCAGGTGTGCGGAGAGTCCAAAATCTTCAACTTTAAAAAGCAGCAGAACTGCGGGATTCACCATGTGCGCCTCATCCCCGAGCATCCTCCCGCGCTGCCTGCGGCGGTGGAGGCCATCAGCCGGGCGGACATCATTTTGCTGGGGCCCGGCAGTCTGTACACCAGCGTCATTCCCAACCTGCTGGTGGACGGCATCTCCGACGCCATTGAGGAGAGCAAGGCACTGAAAATCTACGTCTGCAACATCATGACTCAGGACGGGGAGACGGAGGGCATGACTGCCTCCGAGCATCTGGCGGCCCTGTTGGAGCACGGCGGGCCCCAGTTGGTGGACCTGTGTCTGTGCAACAACGCCACTCTGCCCCGGGAGATGCTGTACCGCTACCAGCTGGAGGACGCTGTGCCTCTGGTGGTGGACCGCCGGGAGATGGAGATTCTGGGGGCTGAGGTGGTGTGCCGCCCCCTCACCGATGAAAAGGTGGACTTCGCCCGGCATTCCGGGGACAAGGTGGCCCAGGCGGTGCTGGAGCTGTATCAGCAGCGGGGACACACCAAGACATTTTGACAAAAGGAGCAGATGCATGTGACCTTTTCTGCCCAGGTAAAACAAGAACTATGTAAACAGCCCCTCAGCCGCCGCTGCTGCGCTCAGGCGGAGGCCTATGGGATTTTGCTCTACTGCAATACCTTCCAGCCCCGACAGGTGCGCATCATTACGGAGTCCCCTCAGCTCAAGCAGCGGTTGCCCCTGCTGTTTCGCAAGGCATTTAAGGTGGAGTTTGACGTGATTCCCGCCGGGGAGGGGAAGGGCAGTTTTCTCATCGAGGACCCGGAGAAGCTGCACATCCTCTTTGACACCTTCGGACTGGAGCGGGACTCTGCGGTGTCGGTGCACATCAACTTTGCCCATCTGGAGGAGGAACACTGCCAGACGGCCTTTTTCCGAGGTGCCTTTTTGGCGGGGGGCTCGGTGACCGATCCAGGCAAGAGCTATCATCTGGAGCTGGCCACTTCCCACGGCGCGGTGGGACGGGAGAGCATCGCCCTGCTCCAGGAGCTGGGCTTTACCCCCAAGGACACCCAGCGCAAGGGCAACCACGTGACCTATTTCAAGCAGAGCGACCACATCGAGGACTTTCTCACCACCGTGGGCGCCCCCGTCTCCGCCATGGAGATTATGACTGCCAAGCTGGAGCGGGACCTGAGAGGCAGCGTCAACCGGAGGGTCAACTGCGATGCCGCCAACCTGGATAAGACGGTGGAGGCGGCCCGGTGGCAGATGGACGCCATCTATCGCCTGGAAGAGCGGGGGATGCTGGAAGACCTGCCCGATAAACTAAAGGAGGCGGTGGACCTGCGCATGGCCCACCCGGAGCTGACCTTGGCCCAGTTGGCGGAGCTGTGCACTCCCCCGGTGTCCAAGTCCGCTTTGAACCACCGACTGCGCAAGCTGGCCCAGCTGGCGGAGAGCTGAGAGAGAAAACCTTTTTACCCAGGAGGATACATTCATGGCTTTTGTCCATCTACATGTACATACGGAATACTCCCTGTTGGACGGGGCCTGCCGCATCAAGCAGTTGGTGGAGCGGGTCAAGGAGCTGGGACAGGAGGCTGTGGCCATCACCGACCACGGAGTGATGTTCGGCGCTGTGGACTTCTACCGGGCCTGCCTGGGGGCGGGCATCAAACCCATCATCGGCTGTGAGGTGTATGTGGCACCCCGGTCCCGGTTCGACCACACCCGAGAGCTGGACGGCTCCCCCCGCCACCTGGTGCTGCTGTGTAAAAATGAGACGGGGTACCGCAACCTCAGCTATCTGGTGTCCATGGCCTATGTGGAGGGCTTTTACGGCAGACCTCGGGTGGATATGGAGCTGCTGCGGGCCCACAGTGAGGGCCTCATCGCCCTGTCTGCCTGCCTGGGCGGGGAGATTCCCCGGCGGCTGATGGCGGGGGACTACCAGGGGGCGCTGGCCCACGCCCTGGAGATGCGGGACATCTTTGGGGAGGACAGCTACTACCTGGAGATTCAGGACCACGGCATCGACCAGCAGAAGGCGGTGAACGCCGGGATTTTCCGCCTCCACGCTGAGACGGGGATTCCCCTGGTGGCCACCAACGACGCCCACTACCTTACCCGAGAGGACTCGGTGATGCAGGATGTGCTCATGTGCGTCCAGACGGGCAAGCGGCTGGAGGACACCGACCGCATGCGCTTTGAGACCCAGGAGTTCTACATCAAGAGTGAAGAGGAGATGTGCGCCCTCTTTCCCCAGTGCCCGGAGGCAATTGAAAACACTTCCAAGATTGCCCAGATGTGTCAGGTGGACTTCCAGTTCGGGGTCCATCACCTGCCGGAGTTCAAGCTGCCGGAGGGGGAGACCGACGGGGACGCCTATTTTGAGCGCCTGTGCCGCCAGGGCTTCCAGCAGCGGTACCCGGGGGCCGGGGAGGAGTACCAGCAGCGGCTGGAGATGGAGATGAACATGATTCGCCGCATGGGCTTTGTGGACTACTTCCTCATCGTCTCCGACTTCATCGGCTACGCCAAGAGCCAGGGTATCCCCGTGGGCCCGGGGCGTGGTTCCGCTGCGGGGTCCATGGTGTCCTACTGCCTGTATATCACCGACATTGACCCCATGAAGTACTCCCTGTACTTCGAGCGATTCCTCAACCCCGAGCGAGTGACCATGCCGGATATTGACATTGACTTCTGCATCCGCCGCCGTCAGGAAGTCATCGACTACGTGTCCCGGAAGTATGGGGAGGACCACGTGGCCCAGATCGTCACCTTTGGTACCATGAAGGCCAAGGCGGCCATCCGGGACGTGGGCCGAGTGATGGACATGCCCTACGCCGAGGTGGACGCCATTGCCAAGCAGGTGCCCTTTGCTCTGGATATGACCCTGGACAAAGCCCTGGTGCTGTCCAAGGGTCTGGCGGACCTGTACAACGGCAACGAAAAGGTCAAGCAGCTGGTGGATATGGCCCGGAAGCTGGAGGGCATGCCCCGCAACGCCTCCACCCACGCCGCTGGCGTAGTCATTACCCGGCGGCCGGTGTATGAGTATGTACCACTGGCCACCAACGATGACGTGCCGGTGACCCAGTACACCATGGTGACCCTGGAAGAGCTGGGCCTTTTGAAAATGGACTTTTTGGGCCTGCGGAACCTGACCATTTTGGACGACGCAGTGAAGATGGTCAAGGAGCACAACCCGGACTTCTCCCTCAGCGAGATTCGAGACGACGACCCGGAGGTATTCCGTATGCTCTCCGAGGGGCACACCTCTGGTGTGTTCCAGATGGAGTCGGCGGGCATGACCGGTGTGTGTGTGGGCCTCAAGCCCCAGAACATTGAGGACATCACCGCTATCATCGCCCTGTACCGACCCGGCCCCATGGACTCCATCCCCAAGTTTATCGCCAGTAAGCAGGACCCCCGGTGCATTTCCTATCGGAATCCCGCCCTGGAGCCCATTCTGTCCGTGACCTATGGGTGTATCGTCTACCAGGAGCAGGTCATTGAGATTTTCCGCCGCCTGGCGGGATACTCCTTGGGCCAGGCGGACATGGTGCGCCGGGCCATGAGTAAGAAGAAGGTCAAGGACATTGAGCGGGAGCGGGAGGCCTTTATCAACGGCGACCCTCAGCGCAACATTGAAGGTTGTGTGGCTCGGGGTATTCCGGCGGAGGATGCCCAAGCCATCTATGATGAAATTTACGCCTTTGCCAACTACGCCTTCAACAAGGCCCACGCCGTGAGCTACGCCATTGTGGCCTATCAGACGGCGTGGTTTAAGTGCCACTACACTCGGGAGTATATGGCGGCTCTGCTCACCTCGGTGCTGGACTCTCAGGACAAGGTGGCGGAGTACATTGCCGAATGTAAGGAAAACGGCATCGCTCTGTTGCCCCCCGATATCAACGAGTCGGGTCTGAGCTTTACCGTATCGGGCAATAACATCCGATTCGGACTGGCCGCCCTCAAGGGGGTGGGCCGGGGCTTCGTCAATGCAGTGCTGACCCAGCGGCAGCAGGGAGGCCCCTTCACCTCCTTCCCTGACTTCTGTGCCCGCATGAGCCACAACGATCTCAATAAGCGGGTGCTGGAGAGTCTCATCCGGGCGGGGTGTTTTGACCGCATGGGCTATCGCCGCAGCCAACTGCTGAAGGTCTTTGAGCAGGTGGTGGACTCCATTCTCCGGGACCAGCGGCAGAAACTGGAGGGGCAGTTTGACCTCTTCGGGGGTCAGGAGAGCCTGGAGCCGGAGATGAAGCTGCCCGACATTCCCGAGTTTTCTCCCGCGGAGCTCATGGCTATGGAGAAGGAAGTCACAGGCCTGTATCTGTCTGGCCATCCCATGGACCAGTACCGCCGCCAAGTGCAAAAGCTCCGCGCGGTGCCCATTGCCACCCTGATCCAGGGCTGCTCGGAGGAGGGGGACCGTCCTCCCAAGTTCTCCGACGGCCAGAAGGTGACGGTGGCGGGTGTGGTGGCCACGGTGAAGACCAAGACCACCAAGAACAACACCATGATGGCCTACGTCTCCCTGGAGGACGCCACGGGGGCTATGGAGCTGATGGTGTTCTCCCGGGTGCTGGGGGAGTGTGGCCACTACCTCAAGGCAGGGCTTCCTGTGGCCGTCACCGGGCGTTTGTCCCAGCGGGACGAGAAGGAGCCTCAGATCATGGTGGACTGGATTGGACCCCTGAGCGGAGAGGACCAGCAGAGCCCAACGCCAGAGGAGAGCGAGGCAGAAAAGACCCTGTGGATTCGCCTGCCTGACGGAAATGAGTCCCTGGTGTGGCTGAAAAAGCTGCTGAGTATGTTCCCCGGCCAGAGCCGCACGGTGGTCTACCTGCAAGACAGCAAAAAGAAGCTGCTGGCGGGCTGTCTGCACCATGCGGTGCTGCTGGAGGAACTGAGAGAGACGCTGGGCGAGGACAGCGTGGTTTTGCGGTAAAGAGGAGATACCATGAATCGGATACTGACGCATATCGGAAAGTTGTTGTTTCACCGAGTGGGCATTATGGCGGTGTTGATCGTCGCTCAGCTGGGGTTCTACGTGTTTGCCCTTTCCAGGCTACAGGAGATTCCCCATTACGACATGATACATGGGGCCTTTTTGATCTTGTCCATTCTGGTGGTGGTGTGGATTGTGGCCAGTAAGAGCAACCCAGGGTATAAGATCAGCTGGATTATCATGGTTCTGGGTCTGATGCCCTTTGGGTCGCTGGCCTATCTGCTCTTGGGTGGAAACCACCTGTCCAACTTCAACCAGAAGCGTCTGCGCATCATGGAGGAGAAAGTGTGCCAGAACCTGGGGAATGAGTGCCACCGGGCCGGGGCTCTGACCCAGCTCATTGGCTCGGATGCCTCGTGCATGGCCAACTACCTGGAGCAGGTGGCCCACTGCCCGGTGTATGGCAACACCAAGAGCCACTATTACCCCCTGGGGGACAACTGTTACAGCGACATTCTGGCCGCCCTGTGGGGGGCCAAGCGGTATATCTTCATCGAATACTTTATCATTGAAGAGGGTAAGCTTTGGAACTCCATCCTGGACGTGCTGCAAGTGAAGGTGCAGCAGGGGGTGGAGGTCCGGGTGATCTACGACGACGTGGGGTCCATCTTCACCCTTCCGGCAGATTACCCGGAGCGCATGGAAAAGCTGGGCATCCAGTGCCGGGTCTTTAACCGCATCCTCCCGGTGGTGTCTCTGCGCCAGAATAACCGGGACCACCGGAAATATATGATCATCGACGGAACGGTGGCCTTTACCGGGGGCATCAACATGGCGGACGAGTACATCAACGTCAAATCCCGGTTCGGCCACTGGAAGGACTCCGCCATCCGCCTGGAGGGGGATGCGGTGTGGTCCATGACCGTGTCGTTCCTGTCCATGTGGGACTTCACCGAGAACAGTGCCGAGGACTTTGACGGTTACCGGCCGGAGCCCTCGGCGTGGAGCGAGGTGGGCTATGTGCAGCCCTACCAGGACTGCCCTTGGGACAATGAGCCGGTGGGGCTGTCGGTGTACCTCAACCTCATCAACCGGGCCAAGCGGTATGTGTACATCACCACGCCGTACCTGGTCATTGACTACTCCATGACGGTGGCCCTCACCACCGCCGCCAAGTCCGGAGTGGACGTGCGTATCATCACCCCCCATATCCCGGACAAAAAGACGGTGTTTGAGGTGACCCGGGCCCACTACGACGAGCTTATAGAGGCGGGCGTGAAGATCTATGAGTACACCCCCGGCTTCATCCACAGTAAAAACTTTGTGGTGGACGACTGTTATGCCACCGTAGGCACCGTGAATATGGACTACCGCAGTATGTTTTTGCACTTTGAAAACGGGGTGCTTCTGTACGGAACCCCCACCGTCCACCACATCCGGGACGACTTTTTGAGCACCCAGGACAAGAGCGTGGCGGTGACCCTGGAGCAGTGTAAGAGCGTGCCCTACTACCGCCGCTTGGGGCGGGAGATTTTGCAGGTGTTTGCACCGCTGTTATAAGAAAAAAGATCGGACTGGGATGAGAGAACATCCTGGTCCGATCTTTTTTGTGGTTATTTGCGCAGGTAACGGGCTACCGCCTGTTCCAGCAGTTGCTGCCCCTCTTTGGAGCGGAGCACATCCACCACAGCGTCGTGGACGGCCTGCTGGAAGCCAGCGCTTTTCAAAATGGGGTCCAGCATGGAGCCCTCCTTTACCGGGGAGGGACGGGATGCCGGGGCCCGCTTGGGCTGGGGCGGGAGATAGGGGGCGGGGTCGTCGTCGGGAATGGCCCCATTCATCCAGCTGTCCTGGGTGGTGGGGTCATTGCTCTCCCCCCGGAGGTAGAACAGAGACACGCCAAAATAGGCGGCCATCTTCTTCTGCTGCTCCTGGGTGGGGGTCTGACGCCCCGTCTCGAACTTCTCCACAGCGGTTTTGGGCAGGCCCAGGGCCAGAGACAGCTCCGGGCGGCTCATGCCCTTTTGGGTGCGCAATTCTGTGATGCGCTGGGCCAAGGTAATCATAGAAAACGCTCCTTAAAATGCGTGTCCAATGTCGGTGCGGAAGTGCATGTCGGTGAAGGAGATGTGCTTGCCTGCCTCATAGGCCTTGGCAATGGCCTCCTCCAGGGTGGGGGCGGTGGTGGTGACGCCCAATACTCGGCCGCCGTTGGTGACGTATTGGCCGTCTTTCAGGGCGGTGCCAGCGTGGAACACCACGGAGGTCTTGCCTGCCTCCTCCAGCCCGGAGATGGGGTAGCCCTTTTTGTAGTCCAGGGGATAGCCACCGGAGGCCAGCACCAGCACGCACCCGGCCTCCTTCTTCCACTGGATGTCCAGCTGGTCCAGAGTGCCGTCCACACAGGCCTGGAGCACGTCCATCAAATCGGTGTCCAGCAGGGAGAGCACCACCTGGCACTCGGGGTCACCGAAGCGGGCGTTGTACTCCACCACCCGGGGACCCTTGGGGGTGAGCATGAGGCCGAAGTAGATGACCCCGTGGAAGGGGCGACCCTCCGCCTGGAGGGCGTCAATGGTGGGCTGGAAGATCTCCTCCATACACTGCTTGGCAATCTCAGGGGTGTACTGGGGCGGGGGAGAGATGGCACCCATGCCGCCGGTGTTGGGGCCCTGGTTGCCGTCAAAGGCTCGCTTGTGGTCCTGGCTGGCAGGCATGGGGACCACGTGCTTGCCGTCGGCAAAGGCCAGTACGGTGACCTCGGGGCCCACCATGCACTCCTCGATGACCACCGTGGAGCCGGACTCGCCGAACTTCTTGTCTGCCATCATCTCGGTGGCGGCCTGCTTGGCCTCCTCTACGGTGGAGGCTACCACCACGCCCTTGCCCAGGGCCAGGCCGTCGGCCTTCACCACGATGGGAGCGCCCTGCTCCTCGATGTAGGCCAGGGCCTTGTCCAGCTCGGTGAAGGTGGCATAGGCGGCGGTGGGGATATGATACTTGGCCATCAGCTCCTTGGAGAAGGCCTTGCTGGCCTCAATGATGGCGGCGTTGGCCCGGGGGCCGAAGGCGGGAATGCCCGCCTCCTCCAGAGCGTCCACCATGCCCATGGCCAGGGGATCGTCGGGGGCCACCATGACGAAATCCATGTGGTGTTCCTTGGCCCAAGCCACCATGCCGGGCACGTCGGTGGCCTTGACATCCACGCAGGTGGCCGCCTGGGCGATGCCGCCGTTGCCGGGGGCGCAGAACAGCTCGGTGACCTTGGGGGACTGGGCCAGCTTCCAGCAGATGGCGTGTTCCCGGCCGCCGCTGCCCACTACGAGTACTCTCATGGGTTGACCCTCCTCTTAGTGGTGGAACAGGCGCATGCCGGTGAAGGCCATGACGATTCCATACTTGTTGCAGGTTTCGATGACGTTGTCGTCCCGGATGGAGCCGCCGGGCTGGGCGATGTACTCCACGCCGGACTTGCGGGCCCGCTCCACGTTGTCGCCGAAGGGGAAGAAGGCGTCGGAGCCCACGGACACGCCGTGCATCTGGGCAATCCAGGCCTTTTTCTCCTCACGGGTCAGGGGCTCGGGCTTGACCTTGAAGGTCTCCTGCCACACGCCCTCGGCCAGCACATCCTCGTACTCGTCGGAGATGTACACGTCGATGGCGTTGTCCCGGTTGGGGCGGCGGATGTTGTCCACAAACTGGAGGCCCAGGACCTTGGGGTGCTGGCGCAGCATCCAGTTGTCCGCCTTGGAGCCAGCCAGACGAGTGCAGTGGATGCGGCTCTGCTGACCAGCGCCCACGCCGATGGTCTGGCCGTTCTTGACGTAGCACACGGAGTTGGACTGGGTGTACTTCAGAGTCAGCAGGGCCAGGAGCAGGTCGTGGCGGGCGACCTCGGGCAGCTCCTTGTTCTCGGTGACGATGTTGTCCAGCAGGCTCTCGTTGATCTCGAAGTTGTTGTAGCCCTGCTGGAAGGTGATGCCGTAGATGTGGCGGGTCTCAATGGGGGCGGGCTCGTAGTTGGGGTCGATCTGCACCACGTTGTAGTTGCCCTTCTTCTTGGTCTTGAGAATGGCCAGGGCCTCGTCGGTGTAGCCGGGGGCGATGATGCCGTCGGACACCTCCATGGCCAGGAACCGGGCGGTGGCCTCGTCACACACGTCGGACAGGGCGGCCCAGTCGCCGTAGGAGCACAGACGGTCGGCGCCGCGGGCCTTGATGTAGGCACAGGCGATGGGGGAGGTGTCAAAGCCGTCGGCGAAGTAGATCTGCTTCTCCACCTCGGTGAGGGGGGTGCCCAGAGCGGCACCGGCGGGGGAGACGTGCTTGAAGGAGGCGGCGGCGGGCAGGCCGGTGGCCTTCTTCAGGGCCTTCACCAGCTGCCAGGAGTTGAGGGCGTCCATGAAGTTGATGTAGCCGGGCTTGCCGTTGAGGACGGTGATGGGCAGCTCACCCTCGTCCATGTAGATGCGGGCGGGCTTTTGGTTGGGGTTACAGCCGTATTTCAGTTCCAGTTCGCGCATGATTTAAACCTCCCAGTGTTTGTTGATGATGGAAGTCTCACTGTCTCCGGTCTCCAGGTCGATGTAGCGGACGAAGAGGGAGACCTTGTTCTCGTCGTTGAGGGACAGCCACAGATCCCCGGCCAGAGTCTCGGCGTCGGGGGCGGTGATGGCCACCAGACGGGGCTCGCCCTCAAAGGAGGGCAGGGGGTCCAGGTTCTCCTGATAGGTGTGGATGAAGTGTCCGGTGCCGGGCAGGGGAGCGTCGTACTCGTAGAAGTAGCGCAGGTTGCAATCGGGGTTGCCGTAGGCGGACTTGAGAATGGACAGCTTGTAGCTTCCGTCCTTGAGGAGCAGACCGGAGATGCGAGGGGTGTAGTTGGGGGGATCGGGCTCGAAGCAGCGGGAGCGCAGGGACTCGGCAAAGGTCTTGCCAGCCAGCAGGCCCTGCTGGATGGTGTCGGTCTGGTCGCCGTTGGTGACAATGGTGTCCTCGCCCACCTGGCGCACGGGGTGATAGATGATCAGGGAGGGATCGGTCATCTTGCTCTCGTCATAGGCCCGGGTGCGGATGCCGTCGTCCGTCTCCTCAAAGATGCGGTTGCGGCTGTTTTCGCTGCGGCCCATGATGAAGTAGGCGATCACCGCATGCTTGTTGTCAGCGGTGCGGCCCAGCACGATGCCTCGGCCGGGGTAGGGGTTGCGGGACAGCTCCTGGCACAGATCCAAAGTTGTCATAGTGGTACCTCCTCAAAGTGTTGGTCAAAGAAAAAGGGCGCACCTATCCACAAAATAGGTGCGCCCAGACGGTCGGCATTTCTACGGCTATACTCCCTGTGGTCAACCCACTTCCGTCAGTCATATAGCCCGTTAACTATATCATGCCCTGAGCGCCTTTGTCAAGCTTGCGGGGGCAGAATGTGGACCACTCGGCCCTCTACATGGAGCCGATCTTGGCAGAACAGGGAGACGGCCTGGGGCAGGATGTGCCACTCGGCCTGCTCCATGATGCGGCGCTGCAAGGTCTCGGGGGTGTCACCCTCCTCCACAGCCACAGCCTTTTGCAGCACGATGGGGCCGCCGTCGCACTCCTCGGAGACAAAGTGGACGGTGGCGCCGGACACCTTCACCCCGTACTCCAGGGCCTTCTCGTGGACGTGGAGGCCGTAGCAGCCCTCTCCGCAGAAGGAGGGGATGAGGGCGGGGTGGACATTCAAGATGGCGTTGGGGTAGGCCTGCACCATCTCTTCGGTGAGAATGATCATGAAGCCTGCCAGCACCACCAGGTCAATGTCCAGCTCTTTCAGCTTGGCCACCAGCGCCTGGGTCATGGCCTGGTTGGAGGGGTGCTCCTTGCGGGGGATGACATAGTGGGGAATCCCCGCCTTCTCCGCCCGTTCCAGGGCGTATGCTCCGGCCTTGGAGGAGATGACGGCGGCAATGGTGCCGCCGCCCAGCTCGCCCCGGGCCTGGGCGTCAATGAGGGCTTGCAGGTTGGTGCCGCCGCCGGACACCAAAACGGCAATACGTGTTCCCATGGATTACACCAGCTCCACGCCAGCCTCGCCAGCCACCACGCTGCCGATCTGGTAGGCGGTTTCGCCAGCCTGGGCCAGGGCGTCCAGAGCGGCCTGAGCCTGGGCGGCGGGGACGGCCAGAATCATGCCGATGCCCATGTTGAAGGTGTTGTACATATCCCGAGCGGGGATGTTGCCCGCCTTCTGGATGAGGGAGAAGATGGGCAGGGTGGGGAAGGAATCCAGCTTGATTTGGGCGGTGAGGCCGTCCACCATCATGCGGGGCACATTCTCATAGAAGCCGCCGCCGGTGATGTGGCTGACAGCGTGGACATCCACGCCAGCGCCCAGCACGGCCTTGACGGCCTTGACATAGATGCGGGTGGGCTCCAGCAGGGCCTCGCCCAGGCTCTTGCCATTCAGCTCGTCCATGGGGGTCTTCAGGTCGGCGTGCTCCACGTCGAAGACCTTACGCACCAGAGAGAAGCCGTTGGAGTGCACGCCGGAGGAGGCCAGACCGATGAGCACGTCGCCCTCGGCCAGGGACTTGCCGTCAATGATCTTCTCCTCATCCACCATGCCAACGGAGAAACCAGCCAGGTCGTACTCGTACACGGGGTAGAAGCCGGGCATCTCGGCGGTTTCGCCGCCCACCAGGGCGCAGCCAGCCTGGCGGCAGCCCTCGGTGATGCCGGTGACGATGTCAGCGATGCGGGCGGGGTCGTTCTTGCCGCAGGCGATGTAGTCCAGGAAGAACAGGGGCATAGCGCCGCCGCAGATGATGTCGTTGACGCACATGGCCACGCAGTCGATGCCCACGGTGTCGTGCTTGTCCATGAGGAACGCCAGCTTCAGCTTGGTGCCAACGCCGTCGGTGCCGGACACCAGCACGGGCTTCTTCATGCCGTTCAGGTCGGGGGCAAACATGCCGCCAAAGCCGCCCAGGGTGCCCATGACCCCAGGAATGTAGGTGGATTCCACCATGGGCTTGATGCGGCGTACCGCCTCGTAACCGGCGGTGACGTCCACGCCGGCAGCGGCGTAGGAGGCAGAGTGAGAGTCAGAATGATTCATGAAAGTTACTCCTTTCCGTTCCAGCAGTAGGTGCACACCTTATCCCGGTCCAGACCGATGGACTCCAGCAGGCCGTCCAGGGACTGATAGCCCAGGGAGTCAAAGCCCATCTTCTCGCAGATGGACTTGAGCATGCACTGGCCACGCTCGGTGTTGGCGTCGGCGTACTCCTCCAGATGCTTCTGACCCTCGTCGCCCTCCAGCTCCTGGATGGTGCGACGGGCCAGCAGGTCCATGTCGGAGTTGCCCCGGGAGAAGTTCAGATACTTGCAGCTGTACATGATGGGGGGGCAGGCGGAGCGCATGTGCACTTCCTTGGCCCCGGACTCGTAGAGGAAGTCCACGGTCTCCCGCAGCTGGGTGCCACGGACGATGGAGTCGTCCACGAAGAGAAGCTTCTTGTCCTGAATGAGCTCAGGCACAGGAATCTGCTTCATCTTGGCCACCTGGTTGCGCACTTCCTGGTTGGCGGGCATGAAGGAGCGGGGCCAGGTGGGGGTGTATTTCACGAAGGGACGGGCAAACTGCTTGCCGCTTTTGTTGGCGTAGCCGATGGCGTGGGGCACACCGGAGTCGGGCACACCGGCCACGAAGTCCACGTCAGGCTGCACGCCTCGGGCCTCTTCGTCCCGGGCCATGATCTCGCCGTTGCGGTAGCGCATGACCTCCACGTTGACCCCCTCGTAGTTGGAGTTGGGGTAGCCGTAGTAGGTCCACAGGAAGGCACAGATTTTCATCTCGTCGCCCGCGGGGACCAGGGTCTCAAAGCCGTCGGCAGTGACCCGGACAATCTCCCGGGGGCCCAGCTCGTAGGCATCCTCGTAGCCCAGCTTGTGATAGGCGAAGGACTCGAAGGACACGCAGTGGCCCTCGGGGCCCTTGCCGATGAGGACGGGCAGACGGCCCAGACGGTCCCGGGCGGCGATGATTTCACCGTGCTCGGTGAGGATGAGCAGGGTCATGGACCCTTCAATGAGCTCCTGGGCGTTGCGGATGCCGTCAATGAGGTTGGTTTTCTGGTTGATGAGGGCGGCGGTGAGCTCGGTGGAGTTGACCTTGCCGGAGCTCATGGCCATGAACTGGTGGCCGGGTTCGGAAAAATGCTCTGCCACCAGCTGGTCGGTGTTGGTGATGACGCCCACGGTGGTGATGGCGTACAGACCCAGGTGGGAGCGAACCAGCAGGGGCTGGGGGTCGGTGTCGCTGATGCAGCCGATGCCGCTGCAGCCGTGGAAGTCGTGGAGATCCTTCTCGAACTTGGTGCGGAAGGGGGTGTTTTCAATGGAGTGGATCTGACGCTGGAAGCCGTCGGCGGCATCATGAATGATCATGCCGCCCCGACGAGTGCCCAGGTGAGAGTGGTAGTCCACGCCGAAAAAGATATCAAGAGTTACGTCCCGCTTGGAGACGGCGCCAAAAAAGCCTCCCATGCTGTTCCTCCTAGTAAATTACTTGCCCATGAGGCGGCGGCTCATCTCCTGATAAGCGCCCTCCACGTTGCCCAGGTCACGGCGGAAACGGTCCTTGTCCAGCTTCTCACCGGTCTTGGAGTCCCAGAAGCGGCAGGTGTCGGGGCTGATCTCGTCGGCCAGGACGATGGTGCCGTCGGAGGTCTTGCCGAACTCCAGCTTGAAGTCCACCAGGGTCACGCCGCACTCGGCCAGAGTCTTCTTCAAGAACTCATTGACGGCGAAGGCGTAGGTCTTGATCTGCTCGATCTCCTCCCAGGTGGCCAGCTTCAGAGCCACAGCGTGGTAGTCGTTGATGAGGGGGTCGTGGAGGTCGTCGTTCTTGTAGGAGAACTCGATGGTGGGCTGGTCGAACACAATGCCCTCTTCCACGCCGTAGCGCTTGGCGAAGGAACCGGCGGAGATGTTGCGGATGATGACCTCCAGGGGGACGATGGAAACCTTCTTCA